>WBZL01002711.1_pt1 | contig 16911 bp, 12 predicted proteins | sample 5204291 | NCBI WGS metagenome assembly WBZL01 (sample SAMN12344345, study PRJNA552823) | activated sludge metagenome | biome: Activated sludge suspended growth; feature: Nitrification reactor; material: Wastewater; isolation source: activated sludge from nitrification reactor of wastewater...
CGTAGAGGAGCATCGCGCCGAGGATGATGAAGAGGGTGGGCATCATCACCCGTGAGGCGCGCTCGACCCCCTTCTGGACGCCGCCGAGGACGATGACGGCGGTGATGGCCATGAAGAGGACGTGCCAGATCAGGTTGGTGGCGCCGTCGGCGTAGAGGGCCCCGAAGGCGGCGCCGAAGGCGTCGGCGTCGCCGTGGGCGAGGTCGCCGGCGAGGGTGAGGCGGAGGTAGTGGAGCGACCAGCCGGCGACCACGCTGTAGTAGGAGAGGATGACGACGCCGGCGACTACGCCGAGCCAGCCGACGGCGGAGAAGGGGGTGGGGCGGCCCTCGATCTTGCGGAAGGTGCCGACCACCGACGAGCTGGACATGCGGCCGAGGAGGACCTCGGCGAGCATGATCGGGAGGCCGACGAGGGCGATGCAGGCGAGGTAGATGAGGACGAAGGCGCCGCCTCCGTTCATCCCGGTGATGTAGGGGAACTTCCAGAGGTTGCCGAGGCCGACCGCGGAGCCGGCCGCGGCGAGGACGAAGCCGAGGCGCGAGGCGAAGTGGCCGCGCCCTTGCTGGTTCGGGGAGTCCGCCATGGTCCCTGGGTAGCTTTGGGGCGTGTGGGCTGTCAACGCAGGGGAGGCGACATGGCTTGCCAACCAAGTTGACTGGTTGCTGACGAGCGCCAATGGGGTTGGCAGGCCTCAGCCCCCGGGTGATCGTCCAAGTGTCCGTGATTCAAATGGTTTCTCCGACCGTCGGGGTGCGGCCGGGCTTGCACACTCTGCCTGACGAGCCCGCAAGGCCAAAGGAGAACGCGCCATGTCCCGCCCGTCGTCGCCCCGCTCGCCCCTCGCCCTCGTCGCCCTCACCGCCGCCCTCGCCCTCCCGGGCGCCGGCTGCCTGGACCACCCGCTCAAGCAGGTTCAGGCGGAGGGGGCCCAGGTCGGCTCGGCGACCGTCAACGTGGTGCCGAACCGCGACGTCGACGTGCTCTTCGTGATCGACAACTCGGGGTCGATGGCGGAGGAGCAGGCGAACCTGGCCGCCAACTTCGACGCGTTCGTCGGCGTGCTGGACGCGGTCGACGCCAACTACCGGATCGCGGTGGTGACGACCGACAACGGCGACCCGCGGGACCCGAAGGCGATCCACGACGCCGGCGGGATGCGCCTCTCGAGCTGCCGCGATCGGCTGAGCGCGGACGGGATGGCCGGCGGCGAGTTCATCTTCGACGGCTTCAACGCCGAGTTCGCGTGCACCGACAACTGCTCGCTCGGCGACGCCGAGCTCGAGGTCCAGCCGACCGAGATCGGCGTGGGCGCGGGCGGGGCGGCGCCGCGGCGGTGGATCGAGAAGCTCACCGGCCGGACCAACCTCGCCGAGGGGGTGGACCCGGCGGCGGCCTTCGCCTGCTTCGGCCCGCAGGGGATCAACGGCTCGGGCTACGAGGCGCCGATGGAGGCGATGTACCGGGCGCTCGCCAAGTCGGAGGAGTCGGGGTCGCCGAACTTCGGCTTCCTGCGGGAGGACGCGCACCTGCTGGTGGTCTTCGTGACCGACGAGGTCGACTGCTCGTTCGATCCGAAGCACGACGCGATCTTCCAGGGCAACCACGTCTTCTGGGGGGCGGACGATCCCTTCGCCACCAGCGCGGTGTGCTGGCGGGCGGGCGTGGAGTGCAGCGGCGCGGGGCCGGAGTACGGCGAGTGCCACGCGGTCGACCGCGACGAGAGCGGGGCGGCGGGGGCCTCGCCGGCGGACGCGGTGCTCTACCCGGTGGACCGCTACGTCGACCTGCTGGCGAAGATCCAGGCGGATAAGCAGGGGCGGAACCCGAACCTGCTGGTCGCGGTGTCGACGATCAACGGGGTGCCGGTGGGCTACGAGAAGGGCGGGGTGTCGATCCCCTACGGGGAGAGCGCGGACGCGGAGGATCAGGGGCTCTTCGGGGTGGCGCCGGGCTGCGTCGCCGGCGAGGCGCTGGCGCGGCCGCCGGTGCGCCTGCGCGAGCTCGCGGAGGCCTTCCAGATCGGCGCCGAGCCCGACTCGTACTCGATCTGCCAGGGCGACTACACCGGCGCGCTCGAGCGGATGGCCGCGAAGCTGACCGCGAAGATCCGGCCGGGGTGCGTGACCGCGTGCGTCCGCGACGTGGTGGTGGAGACGCCGGAGCTCGACCCCTCGTGCCGGGTGACGGAGGTGCAGGAGGACGGGCAGGCCGCGGTGCTCGAGCACTGCGAGGCGGCGGGTGAGGGCTGGGCGGTGCCGGAGGGGGTCGACGCGTGCTTCGTGTATCGGCGCGATCCGGGCGGGGTGACCCCCGAGGTGCGCGACGACATGAGCGCGCCGAGCGAGGGGGCGAGCTGCGCCGACGAGGGGTGGAACCTGGAGATCGAGGTGCTGCGGTCGGCGCCGGCGCGCTCGGGGGCGCGGATCCAGGCGGAGTGCTCCGTGGACTCGGACGCGGTGAAGGGCGCGTGCCTGTGAGCGCGGGCGCCTGCCAACTCGGTTGGCAGGCGCGCCGGAGTGCCGAGGAGGCCGGCGGGGGCTGCCTCGCCGACCCTCGCGGCGCCTTGGGGCGACGCTAGGGCGCCGGCCGATCCTCGCCCTCGAGGAGGCCGAGGGCGCGCATGAGGGCGAGGGCGTTGGAGCGCTGGACCACGCCGGGGCGCATCCGATAGTCGAAGACGAGGCGGCCGTCGATGAGGTCGTCCTGGAAGTGGACGTTGACGGCGCGCTCGCCGAGGTCGGTGATGGCGGCGGCGAGGGCGAGGTCGTGGGTGGTGCAGAGGCCGATCGCGCCGCGGTCGACGAAGGCGCGGAGGAGGGCCTCGGCGCCGATCCGCCGGTCGTGCGAGTTGGTGCCGGCGAAGATCTCGTCGAGGAGGAAGAGGAGGGGCGGGTCGCCGGCGCGGGCGAGCTCCATGAGGCGGCGGAGGCGGGCGAGCTCGGCGTAGAAGCGGGAGGCGTGGTCCCGCAGGGAGTCCTCGACGCGGAGGGTGGCGCCGAGGGCGAGCGGCGAGAGGCGGAGGCGAGCGGCGCGGACGGGGGCGCCGGCGAGGGCGAGGACGACGTTGACGCCGATCGTCCGCAGGAGCGTGCTCTTGCCGGACATGTTGGAGCCGCTGACCATCACTACGCGGAGGGGATCGCCGAGGTCGATCGAGTTGGCGACGCACTCGGGGAGGAGCGGGTGGCGGAGCTCGTCGCCGACCACGAGGGGGCCGCGCGGGACGAGCTCGGGGAGGGGATCGCGGGGGTTCTCGTAGGCGTGACCGGCGAGGGCGGCGATCGCCTCGAGCTCGCCGAGGGCGGCGAGCCAGCCGGCGATCGCGGGGCCGTGCTCGAGGCGCCAGCGCTCGATCGCCAGCGCGAAGTGGAGCGACCAGAGGGTGAAGAGCTCGACCGGGAACCAGAAGGGGCTCTGGCGGGCCTCGAGCCAGTCGACGCGGCGGGCGAGGGCGGCGATCGCGTCGGCCGCGGCGGCGAGGCGGCGCTGGCGCTCGACGAGGAAGGGGGCCGCGAAGGGCTCGCGCTCGAGGCGGCGGAGGAGGGCGGCGAGGACCGGCAGCGAGTGGCGCGGCTCGGCGACCTCGGCGCTCTGGCGGGCGACGAGGTCGGCGGCGCTGCGGTTTGCGAGGACGCCGACGACGGTCATCACCAGGATCCCGAGGCCGCCGAGGTCGGTGGCGACGGCGAGGACGAAGGCGAGGAGCGAGAGGAGCGGGACGAGGGCGGCGAGGGCGGCGAGGCGGCGGGCCCGCGCGGGGGCGAGGGCCGGCGGGCGCTCGCCCCAGGCGCAGAGGCGGGCCGGGTCGAGGGCGAGGCGAACGTCGCCGCCGAGGAGGGCGAGGTCCTCGCGGAGATCGAGGCGATCGCGGAGCTCGGCGAGGGCGGCGTGGCGCTGGCGGAGGATGTCCAAAGGGGCAGGTTCGAGGAGCCAGGCGGCGAGCGCCCGCTCGCCGGCGGGGGTGCGGGCGGTGCAGAGGAGCTCGAAGAGGGAGCCAGGGCCGAAGAGGTCGAGGTCGTCGGCGTAGGGGTGGCCCTCGGGGGCGAGGCCCTGGCCCTGGCGGCCCTTGCCGGCCCACGCGCCGGCGAGGCGATCGAGGCCGCGCTGGTGGTGATCGACGGCGGCGCGGGCGCGGGCGAGCGCCTGGTGGACGAGGTCGTGACGGACGACGAGGGCGACGAAGGCGGCGATCGGCGCGAGGATCCAGGCGGGGTTCAGCGGGGCGTGGGCGACGATCGCGGCGACGAGGGCGATGATCGCCAGGAAGGCGACGACGCGGAGGTTGGAGAGGCGGAGGCTCTGGCGCTCGAGGGCGTCCGCGCGCTCGAGGTGGCGCCGGCGGCGGCGCTCGTACTCGGCGCGGGCGTCGGGGGCGGTGGTGTCGTCGGTCATCGAGGTGGTGCGCCGGCGAGGGGCCGCGCGGCGGGGCGATTGGGGGGAGCGAGGGCGTTGGGGGCGAGGGCGAGCTCGCTCGGCGGCGGCGTCGGCGGGGCTAGCCCTGCTCGCGGAGGCGGTAGAAGGGGGCGAGGGCGGGCTCGACGACGATCTCGAGGCGCTGGTGGGCGGGGATCGAGATGTCCTGAAGGGCAGGTGTCCAGGGGCCCTGGTCGCTCTCGCCGGCCTCGACGACGTAGGCGACGCCGGGGCGGAGGAGGGTGGTGGTGATGGTGAGGGGGCCGTCCTGCCAATCGGTGGTGGTGGCGCCCCAGGGGCGGGCGAGCGGCTCGCCGACGAAGATGCCCTCGCCGGGCCAGGCGACCGACTTCCAGTAGGCCTCGAGGACGGTGGCGCCGCGGAAGTAGTGGGGGAGGAGGACCGAGGTGCGCGGGAACTTGGTGGGGTAGTTGCAGGGCTCGACGACGGTGCCGTAGCTGGCGGTGACGCCGGCCTCGAGCCAGCGGACGACGCTCATCTGGCCGCTGTCGGGGATCTGGCCGCCGTAGGAGGTGAGGTGGTCGGCGACGGCGCCGGGGCGGTAGGTGTTCTTGTCGATCTCGGGGACCTGGGCGAGGCCGGTGAAGTAGAAGAGGAGATCTTGGGCGCCGGTGACGAAGTCGCTGCCCATGCCGCCGCTGTTGTCGATGTACTCGAGGGCGAGGCCCTCGGGGTGCTTCCAGGTGTCGACGGTGTAGATGAAGTCGTCCCAGCGGACGCTGCGGGCGACGTCGGTGGTGCGGACGAGGACGCCGTCGCCGGTCGGGAAGGTGTCGTCGGCGGCGATCCCCCGGTCGATGAGGGCGAGGGCGTCGTCGAGGTTGGCGGCGGCGATCGACATCGCCGGGCGGATCCCGTGGTCGGTGAAGGGGGCGACCGAGAGGGAGTCGTAGTAGGGCGAGGGGGCGGTGGGGTTGCAGGGCTGCGAGCAGTACTTGACGTCGAAGCCGAGGGCGAAGGCCGAGGTGATCGACATGCAGTCGACGCGGTAGGGCTTGGTCCAGGTGATGACGAGGGCCTGGATCGACGGGTCGAGGGCGTCGACCTGGGCCTTGTGGGGGGCGAAGGCGGCGGCGGAGAGGACCGCGTCGGTGGGGAAGGCGAGCTCGACGACGTTGGCCTCGGGGACGCCGCGGTGCTCGACGTAGTAGGCGGCGATCGCCACCGAGTTCGGGTCGCTGGTGTTGACGAGGACGGCGACCTCGTCGGGGTCGAGGCCCTGCTTGGGGAGGAGGACGGTCGGCGGGTCGGCGGCGCCGGTGGTGCCGGAGTCGGTGGTGTCGGCGGTGGTGGCGGTGGCGGCGGTGGTCGAGGTGGGTGAGGTGGTCGAGGTGGGTGAGGTGGTCGAGGTTCCGGTCGCGGTGGCAGAGTCGGCGGTGGTGCCGCTCGTGCTCTCGGCGCCGGTGGAGCCCTGGCTGGCGCCGCTGGTGGCGGCGGCGGTGGTCGTGCCCCCGGTGGTGGCGGCGCCGGTGGTGGCGGTGCCGTCGCCGGCGTCGCCGCCGTCGTCACCGGTGCAGGCCGTGAGGAGGAGGACGAGCGGCGCGCGCGCGGCGAGGGGACGCAGCATCGGCGGACGATATCACAGGCGCGTCGGCGAGCGCGTGGTGCGCCCTGCGGCCGCGCGGCGAGCTCAGCCGAGGGAGCGCTCGAGGAGGGCGAGGGCCTCGCGGGCGCAGCCCCAGGAGAGGGTGATGCCGGCGCCGCCGTGGCCGTAGTTGTGGACGAGGGGGCGGCCGTCGATCACCTCGACGTCGAGGCGGACCTCGGGGCGGCAGGGGCGGAGGCCGACGCGGACGCCGAGGACCTCGGCGCTCGCGAGGCGGGGCTCGAGGGCGCGGCCGCGGGCGAGGATCGCCTCGGTGAGGGCAGGGTCGGGGGTGAGATCGGTCTGGCCCTCGTCGGTGCTGCCGCCGAGGACCACGTCGCCCGAGCGCGGGACGATGTATGTGATCGGACCGCTCTCCTCGTCGACGACGACGCGCGCGAGGCCAGGGTTGGTGAGGCGGACGAGCTGGCCGCGGACCGGGTAGACGGCGGGGTCGCGGGCGATCTCGCGGGCGCCGAGGCCGCCGCAGTGGATCACGGCGTCGGCGGCGGCGAGGGCCTCGTCGACGCGGTCGACGCTGCGGCGGAGGATCTCGCCGCCCTGGGTGAGGAAGCGGCGGTGGAGCCAGGGGACGAAGAGGGGCGTCTCGATGACGAAGCTCTCGAAGACGACGCCGGCGCGGCCGGCGGGCACCTCGTCGGCGCGGGCGGGGCGAAAGCCGGGGAGCGCGGCGACCCAGGTGGGGGCGCCAGGCGTCGCCTGGAGCTCGAGGGCGTCGCGGCGGACGACGCCGGATTCGCGTGTAGACGTCAGCGCGTCGAAGTCGGCGAAGGACGCCCGCGCCCAGGCGGTCACGCGGTCCTCCGGGTAGACGCGGAAGGGGTACCAGAAGGCCGCGGCGACGGTGGAGGTGGTGTTCGCGGGCTCGTCGCGGGTCCAGATCCGGACGCGGTGGCCGGCTGCCTGGAGGACCAGGGCCGAGGTGAGGCCGATCGCGCCGCTGCCGATCACGATCACGTCGAGGTTCGCGCGCATGAGCGCGGGGATTCTAGCCCCGGGGCGCGAGGGGGGACGGCGTTCGGCGGGCCCGCGCTCCCGTGGTTGCTCACACAAAGAACAGCGGGGGATGGGAGCCCCGGGCAGGTTGAGTGCCCGTTGGGGGTTGAAGCCGGGCGGGCAAAGTCCTAGGGTCGATGCTGGCCCGTCCCATCGGGGCGGCTCTCTTGGAGGATCTCATGCGCATGCCCGTCGCCCCCCGCGTTCGCTCCGGTGTCCTTGGCCTCGTCGTCCTCGGCTGCGCAGCCGTGTCGACGCCCGCGTTCGCCGAGCCTCCCGAGGGCGAGTTCTACCGGGCGACGCCGATCCCGGTGCCGGCGGAGTACCTGACCCCGGACGCGCTCGCCGACCAGCCGCAGCGGCCGCAGGGCGCCGCCGCCGGGACGCTCTTCATCAACTTCGACGGCGCGCAGCTCAAGGCCGGCAACGACAACGCGGCGACCAACACGACCCAGATGCCGTCGCAGTACGTGCAGTTCGCGTACCCGGCCTACGGCGACGGCAACCAGCGGGCGGCGACGCTGCAGGCGGTGAAGAAGGACTGGGCGCCCTTCAACGTGGTGGTCACCGACGTGCGCCCGGCGGGCGGCGCCTACCACATGTGCATGACGGGACCGGGCAAGGGCGGCGGCCTGCCGAACGGCGTGCTGGGGATCGCCCCGCTCGACTGCGACGACTTCCAGAGCGCGAACATCGTCTACGCGTTCCACAGCCCGAACGACGGCTTCCCGGCGTCGACACAGGCGACGACGATCAGCCAGGAGCTCGCGCACGCGTTCGGGCTCGAGCACGTCAAGCAGCCGTCGGACATCATGAACCCGTACAACGCGGGCGGCGATCCGACCTTCATGGACACGTGCATCGCCATCGACGACGGCGGCCAGGGGATCGTCTGCGGCTCGCAGCACCAGCAGTACTGCGGGACGCAGACCCAGCAGAATTCGTACAAGGAGCTGATGGGCTTCTTCGGGCCGTCGACGCCCGACACGGAGCCGCCTTCGGTGTCGATCACCTACCCGATGGACGGGGCGATGTTCGACGAGGGCTCGACCTTCAACCTGACGATCGACGCGAGCGACGATCAGGGGGTCGACCACATCGACGTCTACTACAACGGGGGCAAGATCAAGACGCTGGCGGCGAGCCCCTATCAGATCGAACTCACCAACGTGATGGCCGGCTCGTATGCGTTCTACGCGACCGCCTTCGACGGGGCGAGCAACCAGACCATGAGCAACACCGTGAACTTCACGGTGGTGCCGAAGGGCGGCGGGACGAGCGCGACGGGCGGCGGGACGACGACGACGACGAGCGGGGGCGGGACCACGGGGGGCGGGACGAGCGGCACCGGCGGGCAGGACACGACGGGCGACACGAGCGGGACCAGCGGTGACGCGAGCGACTCGGCGACCGGGGGCGGCAGCAGCGGCTCGGCGCTCCCTCCCGGCTACGGTCAGTCCGACGACGATCTCCAGGGGTGCTCGTGCCGCAGCGACGCGGCGTCGATGAGCGCGGCCCCGCTGGTGGTGGTGCTGGCCTTCGCTCGGCGCCGGCGCCGGCGCTGAGGCGCCGGGCCCTGGGCCCGTGCGCGCCGACGGGGCGCTCGCTGCGAGGGGTGCTCGGCGAGCCGATCACCGCGGTGACCGGCTCGCGGCTCGGCGGGGCTCGGCGGGGTGCTCGGCTCAGTGCTTGACCGTGAGCGACACGTCGCCGCCGCTCGGGACGGTGAGCACGCCCTCGGCGAGGATGCGGTTGCCGTCGCGGACCTGGAGATCGTGGGCGCCGGGCTCGAGGTAGAAGTTGTCGAGCGGGGCGGTGCCGGCGTAGCGGCCGTCGATGAAGACCGAGCCGCGGCCGCCCTCGATCACGAGATCGACGCTGGCGCCGGTGCCCTTCCGCTTCTTGTCCTCCTTGCGCCGCTGGGCCGGCGAGAGGGTGGCGTCGGGCTTCCAGCGGACGCCGTCGCCCTCGGCGCAGAGGCCGCTGGGGTCGGTGCAGGTGCCGGCGTGGGCCACCGGCGCGGGGAGGGCGGTCGCGAGGGCGAGGGTGACGAGGGCGCTGCGGGCGAGGGAGGTCATTGGCGGAGTCCGGGGCAGGAGGTTCAGAAGCGGCCGGAGATGGTGAGGGTCCCGACCCCCGGGAGCACGCGGAGGTGAGCGACGGGGTTCTCCTCGCGGTACTGCTTGCGCCGCTTGGCGCCGAGGCCGATGAGGGTCAGGCCGGCGATGAGGCCGACGCCGCCGACGCTGGCGCCGACGATCGCAAAGAGGTTGCCGCGCTTGCCCTTGGCGTCGGCCTCGTCGAAGGCGTCGCCGTAGACGGTGGGGTCCTCGACGGTCTTCTGGGCGTCGGCGCCCATCACGAGGCCCGCGCCCATGAGGCCGATGCCGCCGAGGCCGATGACCGAGAGCACCGAGCCGGCGGCGATGAGGCCGCGGCCGTCGCGGGGACGCGGGGTCTTCTCGGCCGGTCCCTCGGCGCTGGGCGGGGGCGCCGACTTCTCGCGGGCGATGGCCTCGGCGAGGTCGTCGCAGGCGCCGATGAGATCGCGGCCCCGCGAGATCTCGCTCGTGATCTGGGTGGTGGGGATGATCTCCCAGGCCGAGTCGTAGCGGGCGTCCTGCATGAAGTAGAGGATGTCGAGGCCGATCTGCGCCTCGGTCTTGGCGCGCTCGACCATCGCCGCGTCGCGGGAGGACTCGGCGGCCGCCTTGAAAGCCTCGCCGGCGTCGATGAAGAGGATCGGGTCGCCGAACTTGCGGGCGGCGTTGGCGAGCGCGTCGCCGGCGCCCGAGGCGTCGCCCCCGTCAGCCCGCGAGCGTGCGGCGGTCTGGATCGGCCGGCGGCGCTCCTCGGCGTCGGCCGCCGAGATGCCGTCGTCCGCGGCGGCCTCCGACTTGGGCTTCTTCTTGCCCTTGGCGGCGAAGATGGGCGCCGTCTGGGCGGCGGCCGGCGTCGGCAACGAGGTTACGGGCAGAGCGAGGGCCAGCGCGAGGACCGGGAGGTGGAGCCGCATCATCGACACGGCGCCCAAGCTAGCAGGGGTGGGCCCAGGTTGACAAACGCGGCGAAGCGGCGGTCAGGCCGCAGGGCGCCTGGAGTAAGCCGTGTCGCCAAAATTTCGGGGGTCGATGACTCCCGCGATCGCTGTCGCTTTCTCGCCGCGCTCTCTGATATCGTCGCGGCGTGCATCGATCGTTCCTCCTCGCCGCGCTGAGCGTCGGGCTCCTGGTCGCGGGCGGCTGCTATCAGGGCGGCGAGCGCGACAAGGAGGCGCCGCCTGGCTACCCCGGCGGCTTCTGCCTGCCGACCGAGTCCTGCTACGAGCCGAACTGGCACTGCAACCCCGACGGTCTCTACTGCTACAACGTGCAGGACCCGTGCGAGGGCGTCTTCTGCGGCGGCCACGGCGAGTGCGCGATCGACTCGAAGAGCGGGCTGCCCGTGTGCGCGTGCGAGTTCGGCTACTCGAACGAGATGTACTCGCTCTACTGCCTCCAAACCACCCCCTGAGCGGGCGAGGTAGCGCGGCCGCTGGGCTTTTCGTCGCCGGCGTCGTCGGCGTATGCTGGGGGCCCTCATGTCGATCCTGAGTCGCCTGCTCCAGTCGCGGCCGCTCCGGGTGCCGAGCCTCTTCCCGCCGCGGCTGGGGCCCGACGATCCCCGGATCTTCTCCTTCAACGGCGAGCGCGACCGGATCATCGAGGACGTGGTCAGCCGCGTCGTCGATCAGCACGGCCGCGACCCGAAGCGCCTGCTCTACCTCCTGAATGACGCCGCGAACCTGGAGGTGCGGCGCCTCTCGAGCCAGCGCGACGCCGAGGCGGATGTCTCGCTCGTCCACTGGAAGCGGCTCCTCCGCCGCCTCGGCAAGATGAGCGAGGACGATCGCCGCGAGACCCTGCGCTCGACCGTCGACTACATGGCGAAGGACATCGCCGGCAACTTCGACGTGCGGGTGTTCCGGGCGACGCGCAAGCTCGTGCCGGGGGTGCTGACGGCGATCATGGATCCGTCGGCGCTGGCGACCGACGCGGTCCGCTCCGGGTGGCCGAGCCTCGACGCGCTGGCGACGGTGGAGGGGCCGGTGGCCAAGCTCCAGGCGCTCGCCCGCCGCGGCACGCTGGTGCTGGTGCCGACCCACTCGTCGAACCTCGACTCGATCGCGCTCGGCTACCTGGTCGATCGGGAGGGCCTGCCGCCGGTCGTCTACGGCGCCGGCAAGAACCTCTTCTCGAACCCGATCGTGTCCTTCTTCATGCACAACCTGGGCGCCTACCGGGTCGACCGGCGGGTGCAGGCGCGGCTCTACAAGGACGTGCTCAAGGCGTACTCGTGCCTGATGATCGAGCGCGGCTACCACTCGCTCTTCTTCCCGGGGGGGACGCGCTCGCGCTCGGGGATGGTGGAGACGCACCTCAAGCTCGGCCTCGCGGGGACGGCGATCGAGGCGTTCGCCCGCAACCAGGTGAGCGGGGTGCGGCGGCCGGTCTACATCGTGCCAGCGACGATCAACTACGCGCTGGTGCTCGAGGCGGAGACGCTCGTCGACGACTGGCTCAAGGGGGCGGGGCAGGCCCGCTACATCATCGAGGACGACGAGTTCTCGCAGGTCGATCGGATGCTGGCGTTCGCCCGCAAGCTGATCGCGCTGCGGAGCGCCGCGGTGATCCGCCTCTCCGAGCCGATGGATCCCTTCTGCAACCCGGTCGACGACGAGGGGCGGAGCGTCGCGCCGGGCGGGCGCACGATCGATCCGGCGAGCTATGTGTGCCGCCGCGGGATCCCGTCGGTGGACGCGGCCCGCGACGCCGGCTACACGCGCGAGCTCGGCGAGGTGCTGCCGGGCCGCTACGCCCGCGAGACGGTGATCATGTGGACGCAGCTGGTCGCCCACGTGCTCTACCGCCGGCTGGTGGTCGAGAGCCCGGGGATCGACCTCTTCGGCCGCCAGCGGCGCCGCGGCGAGGTGTCGATGCCGCGGGCGGAATTGGTCGCCGAGGTCGCCGAGGCGCGCGACCGGCTCCTCGAGATGGAGCGGGCGGGGCAGGTGCGGGTGGGGCCGGTGCTGCGCGCGCAGACGGCGGAGGCGGTGGTGGCCCACGCGCTCGACGCGTGGCGCGGCTATCACTCGCGGACGGTCGCCGAGGAGGTGGGCGCGGACGTGGTGATCGAGGACCCGAACCTCCTCCTCTTCTATCAGAACCGCCTGGTCGGCTTCGCCGAGGCGCTGGCGCGGCCGGAGACGCTGGCGGCGAGCCGCGAGATCGCGGCCCTGGAGGGACGACGATGAGCGAGCGAAGCGGGCGGGCGCCGGCGATCGGCGTCCTCGGCGGCGGAAAATTCGGCTGGGGCCTGGCGGACGCGGCGGCCCGGGGCGGGCGCGACGTGCTGCTCTGGAGCCGACGGCCGCAGCGGCAGGGGAGCGGGTCCATCACGGTCACGCAGACGCTCGCCGACCTGGCGGCGGCCGAGCTCATCTTCGTGGCGGTGCCCTCGCCCTTCGTCGCGGAGCTGGCGGGGGAGCTCGGCGGGCGCCTGGACGGCCAGCACTTCCTGGTCCACGTGAGCCGCGGGGTGGTCGGTGAGCACCTGGAGACGCTGACGGCGGTGCTGCGGCGCGAGACCCCGTGCCGACGGATCGGCGCGCTCGCGGGGCCGCTGGTCGCCGAGGCGCTGAGCGCGGGCGCGCCCGGCGGCGGGGTGATCGGCACGCGCTTCCCGGAGGTGCGCGACGCCGTGCGCGACGCGATCGGCGGGCCGACGCTGCGGATCTACAGCACGGACGACGTGGTCGGCGTCGAGCTCGGGTCGACGCTGGTGGGGCTCCTCTCGCTGATCCTCGGCTACGGGCTCGAGCTCGGGATGGGGCCGGCGACGCTCTCGATGATGGCGACGCGCGGGCTCGCCGAGGCGACGCGGATCGGCGTGAGCCTGGGCGCGCGCGCGGAGACCTTCCACGGCCTCGCCGGGGTGGGCGACCTCCTGGCGGCGTTCGCGGGCGACGGGCGGCCGGAGCTCGCGGTCGGCCGCAAGCTCGCGCGCGGGGTGTCGGCGAGCGAGGCGGGCCACGACGCGGGCGCGTTCATCGAGGGGATGGCGGTCGCCCGTCGGGTGGCCAGCCACATCGAGCGCGCCGGCCTCGTTGCGCCGCTCCTCCACCTCACCGCGGATGTGCTGGAGGGGCGGCTCCGGAGCGAGGCGATGGTGGCGAGCCTGATGGCCCGGCAGGTCGGCGACGAGTGAGGCGCGGGCGGTGGACCTGCTCCGAGGGGCAGGTCCGGGCCGCCCGCGTCAGCGCTTGGTAGGCAGGTGGTCGCGGACGGCGGGGTTGCCGAGGGCGCGCATCACCTGGTCGGGGCGGGCGCCGGAGTTGGAGACGAGGGTGGGATCGAGGTAGGGGATCTCGACCTCGAAGAGGCTGCCCTTCTGCGGGGCGGAGCGGACGCGGATCGAGCCGCCCATCATCTCGGCGAAGACGCGCGAGAGGGCGAGGCCGAGGCCGGTGCCGCCGAAGCGACGGGCGACCGAGGCGTCGGGCTGGCTGAAGGGCTGGAAGAGGCGGGTCACCTGGCTCTCGGTCATGCCGATGCCCGTGTCGCGGATGATGAAGCGGATCCAGAGGAGGTCGTCGCGGGTCTGTTGACGGACGGTGAGGGTGATCTCGCCGTGCTCGGTGAACTTGACCGCGTTGCCGAGGATGTTGATGAGGATCTGGCGGATCTTGGTCTGGTCGGCGTGGATGAAGCCGAGGCCGGCGGGGACGTCGGTGACGAGGGGGAGGCCGCGGCGCTCGATCATCGGCCGGACGGTGTCGAGGACGCCGGCGACCATGTCGTTGACGTCGAAGGTCTCGAGGTGGAGCTCCATCTTGCCGGCCTCGATCTTGGAGAGGTCGAGGATGTCGCTGATGAGGCCGAGGAGGTGCTTGCCGGCGCCCTGGATCCGCTTGAGGTCGTCGAGGCGCTCGCTCGGGCCCTCCTCCTCGGTGCTCTCGATGAGGAGCTCGCTGTAGCCGATCACGGCGTTGAGCGGGGTGCGGAGCTCGTGGCTCATGTTGGCGAGGAAGCGGCTCTTGGCGGCGCTCGCCTCCTCGGCCAGCTCCTTGGCCTCCCGCAGGGTGCGCTCGAGCTCCTTGCGGGGGGTGATGTCGCTGGCGACGCAGACGACGCCGACGATCTTGCCGCCGTCGTCGCGGAGGATCGAGTTGGAGAAGAGGACCGGGATCTGGCGGCCGTCCTTCGCCCGGTAGACCTGCTCGGTGTGGGAGAGCGCGTCGGTGGTGAGGGCGAGTGGGGAGCGCCGGCGGTCGCCGACGAGGACGGCGTCGAAGGTCGCGCCGAGGAGCTCGTCCTCGGCGTAGCCGAGGAGGGCGGTGGCGGCGCCGTTGACCGTGCGGATGGTGCCGCGCTCGTCGAGGACGATCACCGCCTCGGCCATCGAGCGGACGATGTCGTCGGCGTACTTCTGGGCGCGCTGGGCCTCCTCGGCGAGGCCGGCGGCGCGGCGCTCGCTCGCGCGGGCAGAGCCGATCGCGGTGAGGAGGCTCGAGAGGTTGAAGTGGATGTAGAGGCCCGAGAGGATCAGGCAGAGGCCGTGGGCGAAGACGAGGCCGGTGAGCGGCGAGGGGTCCGCGCGGGCGATCAGGAGGTGATGGGCGTCGGCGTAGGCGAAGACGCCGACGGCGATGACCGAGAGGAGGGTGGTGGCGAGGACGACCGCGCTCCGGCCGGTGAAGGCCGCCACCATGATGAGCGGGTAGAGGCCGGCGAGGGCGGGGCTGGTCGCGCGGCCGTCGAGGAAGGCGGCCACGAGCACCGCGCCGAGGCTGAAGAGGACGAAGGAGAAGCCGACGAGGACGACGTGGCCGCGGCGGAGGAGCGCGTAGAAGGCGACGTCGATCGCCATGAAGCCGAGGAAGATCCACCAGCCGCCGGGGATCGCCCCGGTCACCACGACCCGCAGGACGAGGGTGAGGCCCAGGGAGGCGAAGAGGACGCAGATGACCGCGTGGAGGAGCCGGCCGACCCGCGTCGTCTCCGGATCGGCGAAAACGGGCGCTTTGAGCAGAGCGGGGACGTGCATCGCGGCGGCGCGGCGGTCGGCTTCGAGGCTACGGGCGGGGTGTTTGACGTGTCAAGGCGGGCGTGCGGGGCGGGCGCGGGTCCGCGCGTCGACCATGGACCGCTCGCGTCCGCGGGGCCCCCGCGGCGCGGGACGAGATGTCTCAAAGGACAGGCTCGACCGGCGCGGCTGACGGGGCCGCCCCAGGGGGCTTGGTCATGCGCGCGCGCTCCTGGTAGTGTCGGCGAGCGCAGACGATGACGGACGAGCGAAAGGGCTTCTTGAAGGCGCTGGGGCCGGGCCTCCTCTTCGCGGGGGCGGCGGTGGGGGTGTCGCACCTGGTCCAGTCGACCCGCGCGGGGGCGGTGTACGGGCTCTCGATGGCGTCGCTGGTGGTGGCGGCCAACCTCTTCAAGTACCCGGCGTTCTCGTTCGCGCCGCGCTACGCGGCGGCGACCGGGCGGAGCCTCCTCGAGGCCTACCGCCGGCAGGGGCGCTGGGCGCTGGTGCTCTACGCGGCGGTCACGGTGGGGACGATGTTCGCGGTGCAGGGGGCCGTGACGCTGGTGACCGCCGGGCTCGCCCAGGCGCTCTTCGGCGACTTCATGGGGCCCCTCGGCTACTCGGTGGCGATCACCGCGTTCGCCGCGTTCGTGACCGTCTACGGCGGCTTTCGGGCGCTCGACAAGGCGATGAAGGGGATCGTCGCGGTGCTGACGGTGTCGACGCTGGCGGCGACGGCGATCGTCCTGCCGCGGATCGAGTGGGGCGCGGCGAGCCTCTGGCCGCCGGCGACGCTCTCCCGCGAGGACGTGTTCTTCGTCGCCGCGCTGGTCGGCTGGATGCCGACCGCGCTCGACATCGGCGTGTGGCACTCGCTCTGGACGCTGGCGCGCCGGCAGGAGACGGGGCACGCGCCGACGCTCCGGGAGGTCAAGATCGACTTCGACATCGGCTACGTCGGCACGGCGGTGCTGGCGCTCTGCTTCGTCGCGCTCGGCGCGGGGGTGATGCACGGCGCGGGGGTCGAGATCGCGGCGTCGCCGGCGGGCTTCGCCAACCAGGTGATCGCGCTCTACACCGCGTGCCTGGGCGAGTGGAGCCGGCCGATGATCGCGACGGCGGCCTTCGGGGTGATGCTCTCGACGGTGCTGACGGTGATCGACGGCTTCCCGCGGGCGCTCGCGGCGCTCTCGCAGCGCGTACGCGGGCCCGAGCCGGCGGGCGGCGATCCGGAGGCGACGCGCGGGCGGGCCTACGCGGTGGCGCTGGTGATCGTGTCCGCGGGCTCGCTCGCGCTGGTCGGGGCGTTCGCGGGCGGGCTCAAGGCGCTGGTCGACCTGGCGACCACGCTCTCGTTCCTGACCGCGCCGCTCTTCGCGGTGCTGAACCACCTGGCGATGCGCTCGCCGTGGATGCCGGTGGAGTCGCGGCCAGGGGCGGCGATGATGGCGTTCTCGGCGGTCGGGATCGTCTTCCAGGCGGCCTTCGCCGCCTGGTACGTGTGGCTCCGCTTCGGCGGCTGAGGCCGCGGGGCCTAGAACGTGAACTTGAGGTGGCCGACGATGGCGGCGATGAAGAGCTTGTAGGTGCCGTTGCCGAGGTCGAAGTCGGACCCCGTGACCTTGCGGGGAGGATGCCCTGGAGGCGGGCGTCGGCGAGGAGGGCGACGCGCTCGCTGACCTGGAGGACGCCGCCGACGGCGCCGATCAGGCGGTTGCCGTCGGGGGAGGCGGTGTCGATGGTGCTGTCGGGGGAGGCGGCGTTCTGGTAGCCGAGGGTGCCGGAGAGGAGGAGGCGATCGGTGG
>WBZL01002714.1_pt1 | contig 16905 bp, 13 predicted proteins | sample 5204291 | NCBI WGS metagenome assembly WBZL01 (sample SAMN12344345, study PRJNA552823) | activated sludge metagenome | biome: Activated sludge suspended growth; feature: Nitrification reactor; material: Wastewater; isolation source: activated sludge from nitrification reactor of wastewater...
CCGTTTGCGGGTCAACCAGCTCATTCTCCAGCTCAAAATCCGGCTCCGCTTCGTCCATAGCGGCTAGCCAGAACGGGTTGGTGAGGTCGAGGAACAAACGGCCGTTTGCCGCCAAACACCCCCCCACCCGCCGCAAAGTCGCCCGCTTCGCCGCCGTGTCCAAATGCAAAAAGGTGTTGTAAGGGATCACAACCAGAGCAAAACGCGCCTGCCCCACATCCAACTGCGTAAAATCCTGCGCCAAAAGCGTCACCCGCTCCCGCACCGCTTCCGGCTCCTGCGCCAGCCGCACCGCCGCCCGCGCCAACATCCCCGGCGAATTGTCCACCCCTACCACGTGGCAACCCGCCCGCGCCAGCGGCAGCAGCAGCCGCCCCGTGCCGCACCCCAATTCCAGCACCGCACCGCCACTCTCCACCGCCAGCTGCGCCACCAGCGGCACATCTTCGGTCAGGGCATCGTGGGTCAAATCATAAAAACGGGCAATTTGGTCGTACATGGGGGTTGGAAATTGGGGATTGGAGATTGGAGATTGATGAAGGTTCCCAATCTCTAATCTCCAATCTCTATTCTCGATTAAAAACAGGCGGCCGTTTTTCTACAAACGCCTGCATGGCTTCCATGTGATCGGATTGGGGCCAAAGGGCGGCGAAAAGCTGTTGTTCGAGAGCGTTGGTTTCATTTAACGGCCGTTCCCCCGCCACCCCCACCAACTGCTTCAGCCCCGCCAGCGCCCCACGCGGCAAAGCAACAAGCTCCGCCGCCCACGCCTGCGCCACCGCCAGCACCGGCTCCGCCGTCAGCCGATGGACAAACCCCATTTGCTGCGCCTCGGCTGCCGAAAACACGCGCCCCGTCAGCAGCAGCTCCATCGCCCGGCTTTGCCCCAGCAGCCGCACCAGTCGCCCCGCACCCCCCCAGCCCGTCGTCAGCGCGTTTCGCACCTGGGCAAAGGAAAAACGGGCGTTGTTGCTGGCGATACGCAAATCACACGCCGTCAAAATCTCGCAGCCGCCGCCAAACGCATCCCCATTCACCGCGCCAATGACGGGAATGGGCAGCGCGGTTAGCTGCTGCAACGCTTCGTTCATCACCTTGTAAAGCCGCTGCGCCGCTTCAGCGTCGGCATGGTTGTTTAGCTCTTTCAAATCGCCACCGGCCACAAACGATTGCGTGCCGCTGCCGGTGATGATGAGGGTGCGGATGGTGGGGTCGGTGGAAACGGCCGTTACCGCCCGCGCAAACCCCTCCTGCGCCGCCCAATTCAGCGCATTCCGCGCCATCGGCCGATTCACCTGAATCATTGCCACCTTGTCTGCTACCAAAAAAATCAATTCCTCATCCATACCTCAAGTGTAACAGAATTTTTTGACAGGATTTACAGGATTAACAGGATTAAAGCGGCTAAAATCCTGTTAATCCTGTAAATCCTGTCTAATTTCTCTCTCCTCCACTATACTTCCTCCTATGGTTCACGCCTGCCCGAACTGCCGCTGGTACACCGACATAAACGATGCCACTTGCCCCCACTGCGGCCAGCCCATGCCCGAACCCGACCCCACGCTGCTGGAAATAGAAGAACCAGTTTCCCCTTTTTGGCGTGTTTGGGAAAGCGGTCAGCTTGTGCTGGGGGCTATTTTTCTGATTGGGTTGTTCATCTGGGTGTATCGGCAATACAACGGGGAGGTGATGGCGGGGTTGGGGTGGGTGGAAACGGCCGTTTCTGCCCTCATCACCTGGCTCACCAACGCCCCCTTTTTTAGCAACATCCTCCTGCTCTCCCTGTTTTTCTGGTTTTTACTTTGGCTGATTAACAAAATCGGCCGTTAAGGAACGTGGATTCATGGGAAAAGTTCAACTTCTTCTGAGAAGTTGAACTTCTAACTGCAAGCAAGAAAAATAGGAGAAGTGCAAGCAAGAAAAATAGGAGAAGTGCAACTTCTTCTGAGAAGTTGAACTTCTAACTGCAAGCAAGAAAAAAGGCCAGCAGAACAATCTGCTGGCCTTCATTCCCAATTTATCAGGGCTACCAATACATTACTTTAAGCTACCAATACGTTTAATTACCAATACATCGCTTTTGTTTTGTGTTCCTTGCTGTGTACGTCGGGAATTGTAGCGGCAACGGCCGTTAAACTCCGTAAAAACCCCGTGAAGACTCCTCTAGCCAAATAGTCACCGGACTCTGGAACTACCCTTCCATCAGTTCGCCCAGCACTACCGCCTCAAACGTCAGTTCACCATCTTGAGCATCCACCAGCACATGGTCACCTTCGCCGATCTGCCCCTGAATCAACCGCAACGCCAGCGGATCAATCAGCCGCCGCTGCAGCACCCGCTTCAACGGCCGCGCCCCATACACTGGGTCATACCCTTCCTCAATTAGCCTGTCCATCGCCGCTGGCGACAGCTCCAGGCTAACGCGACGGTTGCCCAGCAGACGGCTCACGTTCCGCAGTTGCACCTCGGCAATGTGGCGCAGTTGCTCCCGCTCCAGCCGGTGGAAAATCACAATCTCATCCACCCGGTTGAGGAACTCCGGCCGAAAATGGCCGCGCAACGCTTCCATCACCCGCTCCCGCATCGCCATTTCGTCGCTCACATTCATAATGTATTGGCTGCCAATGTTGCTGGTCATAATGATGACCGCATTGCGGAAATCAACGGTGCGCCCTTGCCCATCGGTCAAACGGCCGTCATCCAGTACCTGCAAAAAGACGTTAAACACTTCCGGGTGCGCCTTCTCAATCTCGTCAAATAGCACCACGCTGTACGGCCGGCGGCGAATCGCCTCTGTCAACTGCCCCCCCTCGTCGTATCCCACATAGCCGGGAGGCGCACCAATCAGCCGGGCGACGGTGTGGCGCTCTTGGTATTCGCTCATGTCAATCCGCACCAGGTTTTGCTCATCGTCAAACAAAAATTCCGCCAACGCCCGCGCCAGCTCCGTCTTGCCCACGCCCGTTGGCCCCAAAAAGATAAACGAGCCAATTGGCCGGTTGGGGTCTTGCAGCCCCGACCGACTACGACGAACGGCGGCAGAAACGGCCGTTATCGCCTCATCCTGCCCAATCACCCGCCCGTGCAGTCGTTCCTCCATATGCACCAGCTTCTCAACCTCCCCTTCCAGCAGCTTGCTCACCGGAATCCCCGTCCACTTGCTCACAATCTGGGCAATATCTTCGGCTTCCACTTCCTCCTTGAGCAACGCCCCGCCTTGCTGCATCAGCCGCAACTGCATTTCCGCCTGGGTAAGCTGTTGGTGCAGTTGGTGTAAACGGCCGTATTGCAGCTCCGCCGCCTTCTGGTAATCCATCTGCCGCTGCGCCTGCTCAATCGCCACCTGCGTTTCGTCAATCTGCTCCTTAATCCCCCCCATCTGCTCAATCGCCTCTTTCTCCGCCTGCCAGCGCGTCGCCAACTGCGTGCTTTCTTCCTTCAAGTCAGCCAGCTCCTGCTCCAGCTTCGCCAGCCGCTCCTTACTCACGCTATCCTTTTCCTTTTTCAACGCCTCGCGCTCAATCTCAAGCTGCATAATCTCCCGATCAACCGCGTCCAGGTCGGTCGGCTTCGAGTCAATCTGCATCCGCAGGCGGCTGGCCGCTTCGTCAATCAAGTCAATCGCCTTGTCGGGCAAAAAGCGGTCGGTAATATAGCGATGGCTCAACGTCGCCGCCGCAATCGCCGCCCCGTCGGTAATCCGCACGCTGTGGTGCAGCTCATACCGCTCCTTCAAGCCACGCAAAATCGAAATGGTGTCCTCCACCGATGGCTCCTCAACAAACACCGGCTGGAAACGCCGCTCCAGAGCCGCATCCTTCTCAATATATTTGCGGTACTCATCCAGCGTCGTCGCCCCAATGGTGTGGAGTTCCCCCCGCGCCAGCAGCGGCTTGAGCATGTTGCTAGCATCCATCGAACCTTCGGCCGCCCCCGCCCCCACCAGGGTGTGCATTTCGTCAATAAAGAGCAAAATCTGCCCCTCCGACTCCTGAATCTCCTTCAACACCGCCTTCAGCCGCTCTTCAAACTCACCGCGATATTTGGCTCCGGCCACCAAGGCACCCAAATCGAGGGCAATCAACTGCTTGTCCTTCAACCCCAGCGGCACATCACCGCGCACAATCCGCTGCGCCAGCCCCTCGGCAATCGCCGTCTTGCCCACCCCCGGCTCGCCAATCAGCACCGGGTTGTTTTTGGTGCGGCGGCTCAAAATCTGGATGACGCGCCGAATTTCCTCGTCGCGGCCAATCACCGGGTCGAGCTTGCCCTTGCGGGCTTCCTGCGTCAAATCCCGCCCATATTTTGCCAGCGCCTCATACTGCGCCTCCGGGTTTTGGCTGGTCACCCGCTGCGAGCCGCGAATCCCGGCCAGGGCCTGCATGATGGCGTTGTAATCTATGCCGTGGCGTGCCAGCAGTTCGCGCACGCGCCCCGCCTTGGGCTGCGCCATCCCCAGCAGCAAATGTTCGGTGGAGGTGTAGTCGTCTTTCATCTGCGCGGCAATCGCCTGCGCTTCCTGCAAAATGTCGTTAAGCTGGCGGCTCATCCCCACCTGCACCGAGCTGCCGGTGGCGCGAGACAGCTTGCCCAATGCCTGCGTCACGCTCTGCGCCACCAGGCTAATGTCGCCGCCAATCCGCTTCACCACGGACGGCACCACGCCCCCCTCCTGCACCAACAGGGCCTGGAGCAAATGCTCCGGCTCAATGTTGGGGTGGTTATATTGCTGCGCCAAATCCTGCGCTTCTAACACGGCCTCCTGGGCCTTTTGCGTAAATTTATCCAGTCTCATGCCAATACTCCCTTGTCGGTAATCGGTTGTCAGTTACCGGTAATCAGTGGATGATTCCGGTTGGCTGGCAACCACCTTGCACCAGGCCTTTGCGGTCAAGCTACATGGGTAATGATAGGGGGTTTTGGTCAGAAATGAGTAAACGGTGTGTTAGAGAGGTGTTAGAGGAAAAACGGCCGTTTTCCCTCACTCATCCCGTCGTCGGTCGTCGCTTGGCTTTTGGGGAAAAACGGCCGTTTTTTGAAACCACAGATAAACACAGATAAACACGGATTCTTATCTGTTTTCATCAGTGTTCATCGGTAGTTGCGAGCTTTTTCGGGGGAAAACGGCCGTTTTTGTCCGTGTCCTTCCGTGTTCGTCCGCGTCCCATAAAAATGTTGGGGGAAACGGCCGTTTTCCCACCACACACTCAAACCCCTTTGTCTAACAACGCCAGCAGCTCCGCCCGAAGGGGCATAGACGAACTGGCACCCGGTTTGGTGGTTGCCAACGCCCCCGCCGCCGCCCCCCAGCGAATCGCCTCGGCCAACGGCCGTTTTTCCGCCAACGCCACCGCTACCCCTCCGTTAAACGCATCCCCGGCCGCCACCGTGTCAATGGCATTGACGGCAAACGGCGGCACAAACCCCTCCTCGTTGGCCGATTGGTAATAGACACCCTGGCTGCCGAGCTTAATAACGGCCGTTTCCAGCCCCCGCCCCCGCAAAATCACCGCCGCCTGCGTCGCCTCAGCCACATTGCTTGGCCGGAACCCCACCAAAATCTCCGTCTCAATTTCGTTGGGTGTCATTAAATTGGCAAGCTGGTACGCTTCATCCGGCAGCGGCGTCGCCGGAGCCGGGTCAAACAGCACCGTTGCCCCCTGCGCCCGCGCCACCCGCGCCGCTGCCAGCGAAATCATCAGCGGCGACTCCATTTGCAGCATCAGCACCGAAGCATCCGCCAGTGCCTCGCCACACCGCGCCACTTCCGCCTCATCATGCGCCATATTGGCCCCGGAAATAACGATAATCGCATTTTCCGCCCGCTCATCCACGCTAATCACCGCCAGTGCCGTGCTGCTAACAGGGTCAATAGCAATCCCGCTTACATCAACCGGCTCACGGGCAATCAGCGACTGCACCTCTTTGCCAAAGGCATCATCGCCAATGCGGCCAATAAAGCGGGTGGTGGTTCCCAGGCGGCCGGCGGCCACCGCCTGGTTAAACCCCTTGCCGCCCGGCACAGTAATATACGACGTACCCAAAAGCGTCTCGCCCGGTGCGGGCAAACGCGGCACATAGGTTGTCAAATCCAGATTGATGCTCCCTAATACAACAACGCCCATTTTCGCCTCCATTTTTTGCCAGAGTTTGCAGAATCGTGTATCTAATCCTTTTTTATGTCAGCCATAGATCATGACAACTGTTAGTGTAACCCAGACAGCTAAATTGGGGTAAACTTGTGAAAAAAGAGAAGGTTTATCTATGAATACACCCGTTATTGAAACACTCAACAACCGTGTCACCATTCGCACCTATCAGGACAAACCAGTGTCGGACGAGATGGTGCAAGCCATTTTGAGTGCGGCGCGGCGGTCGCCCACCAGCAGCAATATGCAAACCTACAGCATTGTGGTGGTGCGTGACCCAGAAACGAAGAAACAGTTGGCCGTACTGGCTGGCAACCAAAGACATGTTGAGGAATGCCCGGTCTTTTTTGCCTTTTGCGCCGATTTGCACCGGCTGGAGCAGGCGTGCGCCCTGCACGGCGAGACGCTGGTGAAGTCGCTGGAAACGACGCTGGTGGCAACGGTGGATGCGGCGCTGGTGGGGATGTCGGCACAAACGGCCGTTGAGTCCCTCGGTCTCGGCGCGGTCATGATCGGCGGCATGAGAAACCACCCGGCAGAAGTGGCCGAACTGCTCGGTCTGCCGTCAGGCGTTTATGTCGTTTTTGGCATGTGTGTGGGTTGGCCCGACCCCGCCAGCCTGCCCGCGCAAAAGCCTCGCCTGCCGGAAGAGCTGGTCATCCACCACGAACGGTATGACGACCGCGACCCCACGCCGCTGGTGCAGCAATATGACGCGGCTCTAGCGGCGCACTATAATGCCCAGGGCAACAACCAGCACACGGCAGCGTGGAGCGGCCCCATTGCCCAGCGGTTGAATGGCAAAATACGGCCGTTTCTCCGCCCCACCCTGGAAAAACTGGGCTTCGCCTTTGATTAAAGACAATCAGAAGTTCAACTTCTTCTGAGAAGTTGAACTTCTACCATTTACCGCAAAAACGCTTCGTGCAACCCCCCATCCACACTCAAAATCTGCCCTGTCGTCTTGCTCAATTTACGACTCGTCAGCAAAAAAGCCGCCTCCGCCTGATCCGCCAGCGTAATGGGTGCTTTGGTAAGCGTGCGCTGGGCGTAGAAATTGGCTAACTTCTCGCGCAGGGCTTCGGTGTCCTCGCCTTCATCAAAGGCAATCTCATACTTCACCAACGAACTAATCACCCGGTCACGCGGGAACATGCTGCTGCCCTCCACCACCGTTGCCGGAGCCAGCCCGTTGACGCGCACCAGCGGCGCCAGCTCAATCGCCAGCTCCCGCACCAAATGATTGGCCGCCGCCTTGCTGGTGTCGTAGGCTACGCTGCCTTTTTTGGCAACGGCCGCATTGACACTGGTCGTCAATACCAACGTGCCGGACAATTTTTGCGCTTCCCAAATCTTCCGCGCCTCATCAGCGATGATGTAGCCGCCCTTCACATTCACAGCAAAGGTCAAATCCCATTGCCCATCGGTCACTTTGCCCTCTTTGCTGGGCGGTACAAAGACCCCGGCGGTTACGATGATGTTGTCTATGCCGCCGTAAGCCAGCACCACCTGGTTAAGCATGGCCTGCACCGATTCGCGGTTGGTGATGTCGCAGCCCAGGCCAATGGCGGGGCCACAAGCGGAGATGCCTGTCCCGGCCACGCCGATGCCCATGCCGTATTTGTTGGTGAGAGAAACGGCCGTTTCCCCCGCCGCCGCCCCATTCACATCCACACAAACCACGTGCGCCCCTTCTTTCGCCACCCGTTCGGCAGTAGCGCGGCCAATGCCGCTGCCTGCCCCCACCACAATCACCACATTGCGGGCTAATTCCTGCTCCGGCGGCATCCGCTTGAGCTTGGCTTCTTCAAGCAGCCAATACTCAATGTCAAACGCTTCTTGGCGCGGCAAGCCTTGATACTGGCTAATGGCCTCAGAGGCACGCATGACTTCAATGGCGAGGGCGTAGAATTCGGCCGTTACCCGGCTCTCGCTCTTGTTCTTGCCCCAGGCAATCAGCCCCACGCCCGGAATCAAAATCACCGTCGGATTCGGGTCACGCATGGCGGGGGAATCGGGATGTTTGCACGCTTCGTAGTAGGCGGCGTAATCGGCGCGATAAGCGGCCAGTCCAGCCTCCAGTTTCGCCAACAGCGCGGCCATATCCTCACTCTGCGGATTCCAATCCACATACAGCGGCTTGATTTTGGTGCGTAAGAAATGGTCGGGGCAGCTTGTGCCAATTTCGGCCAGCCGCGCCGCGTCATGGCTATTCACAAATTCCAGCACGCTGTCGGTCACATGAACCGTACCGATAAAGCGGCTCTGTTGGGAAACTTTGCCGCGCAATTTGGGCAACAAAGCAACGAGCAGGGTTTCCCGTTCGGCTTCGGGCAGGGCTTGGTATTTGGCACCACCAAAGGTAGCGGCTCCTTTGTCGTGGGCGGTGATGTAAACGGCCGTTTTTTCAATCAACTCCAGCGTCAACTCATAACAAGCCTTATCATCATCCGCCCAGTTGATCAACCCGTGTTGACCCATAATCAACCCTTTAAGCTGCGGGTTTTCCCGTGCCATCTTGCCCATCACCAGTCCCAAATCATAGCCTGGCCGCTGCCAGCCCACCCAGCCCACCTCACCGCCATAAACCTCCTGCGTGAGCCGTTCCTGGTCTTTGCTGGCGGCAATCGCAATGGCCGAAATCGGGTGCATGTGGTCCACATGACGGTAAGGAATAAAGCCATGCAGCGGCGTATCAATGGAACTGGCGCGGGGGTTGAGATTGAAAGTGCAGTGGGGATACATACCCACCATCCTGTCCTCAATCTCCGTCTTCACCCCCTTCACCTCAGCCGCATCATAAATGGCTTGCAGCGAGAAAAACTTATCCATATAGAGCGAGGCAAAGTTGGCACGGGTCGAAGTCCGCAAATCGCCGCCAGAGCCTTTGACCCACAGGACATCCACTTTTTCACCCGTAAGCGGATCGCTCATCATCACCTTGGAGGAGGTGTTGCCTCCACCGGTGTTGGTAATACGCTGGTCATCACCCAAAATGTTGGAGCGATAGCGCAGCCGCTCCACCGGATCCAGTTGGTCGGCAACAGTATCGTCCCAACTATAGGTTACGTGTTTGTAGGTTTTATTTGTCATGTTTCTACGTACTACATATTATTTATGTTTTTGTAACGGCCGTATGCCCCATCCCATGCCCCTCTATTCCCTGCCTCATACCTTTTCAACTCCCCAAACCCCGCCGCCACCTGCCGCGCCTGCGCCCAATCAGCAATCTCCCCCAGCGTGATAAGCTGCACCAGGGCGTTACCAATCACCGTAGCCTCAACCGGGCCAGCCACCACAGGCAGCCCGGTGGCATCAGCCGTCATCTGGTTGAGCAGTTCGTTTTGTGACCCGCCACCCACAATATGGATGACAGAAATGGAGCGGTTGGCGACCTTTGCCACCTGCTCCAACACTTCCCGATAGGCCAACGCCAGGCTTTCCAGCACACAGCGCACAATGGCTCCCACGCTTTCTGGCACAGGCTGGCCGGTTTGCTGGCAATAGGTGCGAATGATCTGCGGATGGTCGCCGGGGGGCAGGAAGCGAGGGTCGTCGGGTTTGAAAACGGCCGTTAATGGCTCCGCCTGCCTAGCCAATTCAACCAGCTCGCCATACGAATAGTTCAAACCGGCCGCCGCCCACGTCGCCCGGCACTGCTGCAAAATCCACAGCCCCATCACATTCTTCAGCAGCCGGTACGTACCATACACGCCCCCTTCGTTGGTCACATTGGCCGCTAATGCTTCCGGGGTCACAATGGGCTGATCCACTTCCAGCCCCACCAAGCTCCACGTGCCGCTGCTGATGTAGGCAAAATCTTTTGTTGCCGTTGGAACAGCCGCTACGGCACTGCCCGTATCGTGACAAGCGGGGGCAATGACGGAAATGCCTTCATACGCACCCAGCCGCGTCCCCGGCGGCACAATTTCGGGGAAGATGGTGGTGGGAATGCCTAAGTTGAGCATGAGGTTGGTGGCCCAACGGCCGTTTACCGGGTCAAACATCTGCGTCGTCGTCGCATCACTAAACTCACACACCTTCGTCCCCGTCAGCCAAAAATGGATCAAATCCGGGATCATCAAAAACGTGCTGGCAATTTGCAGTTGCGAGGAACGGCTCGCCACCAAACTCAGCATCTGATACAGCGTATTCAGCGACAAAAACTGGCTGCCCGTTTGGGCAAAAATCGCCTCCTGCGGCACCATCGCCAACGCCCGCTCCATCATCCCCAGCGTCCGCCTGTCCCGGTACGTCACCGGGTTGCCAATCAAATTGTCATGCCTGTCCAGCAGCCCAAAATCCACCCCCCACGTATCCACCCCAAGGCTGGCCGGCTGCAGGGCTTGACCCTTCGCAATCCCCGCCTGAATATCCCCCCACAGCCGCAACACATCCCAATACAGCGTCCCGTTCGCCATCACCGTCACATTCGGGAAACGGTACAGCTCTTCCAGATTCAGGCTGCGGCCATCAAACCGCACCGCCATCACCCGTCCCGACTCCGCCCCCAAATCCACCGCCAAAACTGTTTTCTCTGCCATAAAAAACCTATGTTATAATCTGCTTAATCACTTTTTGTGGAGCAGAATCAAATGTATGCAATAGAGTTCCAAACACATATTGAAGATGGCGTCATTGAAATTCCTATCGAACAACGAGCAGCTCTCTTATCCTTGCCAGCCAGCACGCCCATTCGTGTGATTATTCTTGCACCTGAACAAGTGCAAATCCCGAAAGACGTGGACAGGAAAGACCTTGTACAAGATGCCCAAGAGAAGGGATATGATTCTTTCATAGACTACTTGTTAGACCATCCTGTCCGTATTCCGAATATGACCTACCTGACAAGGGAAGAGGCCAATGCCCGCTAACCCAGCTTCCCGCTGTTTCATAGACAGCAACCTTTGGCTTTATGCGATGCTGCCCCAGCAGGATCAACAACGAGAAATGAGTGCCAAGCAACTCATTACCACCAATCGTGCCAATATCGTCATCAGCACCCAGGTTGTTAACGAAATCACCAATAATTTGCTGAGAAAAGGCAATTTCCCTGAACAAGCGATTCGTAGAACGATTCGTTCCATGTACCATGATCTTCAAATCATTCCGATGAGTCAAACCATTCAAGAGCAAGCTTCTGAACTACGAGAAAAGTACTCGTTTTCTCATTATGATGGTCTCATCGTCGCTGCTGCCCTCGTTTCTGGTGCTATCACCCTTTATTCAGAAGATATGCACAATGGGTTGGTGGTGGAAGGCCAACTTACGATTGTCAATCCGTTTGCCTCCTAGCCATTAGCGCTGCGCCAACACCTGCTTTTCGTAGGCGCGAATTTCATCCAAATAGGCCATGCCAACGGGGACATTTTGCTGCTGGCAATAATAATCCCACACTGCGCCGAAGGGCATCCCTTTTAGCTCCTCTAACAAGGCCAAACGGCCGCTAAAATCCCCACCCAACTCCATCTGCCGCAACTGGGCGGTTGGCTCCAGCAAGGCCATGAGCAGGGCGCGGATAGCGTTGCGTGTGCCGATTGTCCAGGCGGCGACGCGGTTGATGCTGGCATCAAAGAAATCGAGGCCAATGTGGACGCGGCCGAGATAGTTGCCGCGCACAATCTCTTGCATGATGGCTTGCAATTCGTCGGTCAGGGTGACAACGTGGTCGCTGTCCCAGCGCACGCCGCGACTGACGTGGAGCAGAATTTCGGGGACGTAGAGCAGGACAGAGGAGATTTTATCGGCGATGGTTTCGGTGGGATGGAAGTGACCGGCATCGAGGCACAACACTTTTTGCCGCGACATGGCATAGCCCATATAAAACTCGTGCGAACCGACCACATAGCTCTCGGAGCCAAGGCCAAACAGTTTGCACTCGACGGCATCAAGGTTGTGGGCGGGGTCTAGCTCTTTGGCGAAAACCTGGTCGAGGCTTTCTAGCAGCCGCTGGCGGGGGGCGAGGCGGTCGGCGGGGGTGTCTTTGTAGCCATCGGGAATCCAGACGTTGGTAACGGCCGTTTTTCCCAACGCCCGCCCAAAATAAGCCCCAATCTCCCGGCTGGCAATACAATGCTCAATCCAGAACTGGCGCACACCCACATCCGCATGGGCCAGCGTAAACCCATCATCCGCCAACGGGTGGGAAAAGCAGGTTGGGTTAAAATCAATGCCGTGATTGTTGGCCTTGGCCCAATCGAGCCAATTGGCAAAATGTTTCGGCTCAATTTCGTTGCGCGGCACTTTTTTGTCGGCTTCCAGGTAGATGGCGTGTAAATTAAGCCGGTGGGTGCCGGGAATGAGGCTGTACGCTTTGTCGAGATCGGCACGGAGTTCAACGGCCGTTCGCGCCTTCCCCGGATAATTCCCCGTCGCCATAATCCCCCCACTCAACCCCCGGTTCGGGTCCTCAAACCCAATCACATCATCCCCCTGCCAACAGTGCAGGCTAATCGGCACCCCCGCCAACTGCGCCATCGCCCCCTCCACATTCACCCCCAACGCCCCATACCGCTCTTTCGCCAACTCATACGCTTGTATAATTTTGCTCATCTTTTGTTCCAAATTTATCGTATTACGTATTGCGTATTGCGTAAACATACTCTGCTACGCAATACGCAATATGCCCTACGCCAAATGAAAAACCTCTGCCAACTCCACCATCATCTTATCCGCGTGCGCCCCATCGGGGGACTCAAAGTAAGGAGCCATAAAATCTTGCCATTTGGCGTTAATTTCCTCGCCAGCCATGCCGTCCAGCGCCGCCTGAAAGCTGTCAGGCGTTTCAAAGTAGCCAAAGAGCGTGCCATCCTCGCGCATAAAAAGCGAATAGTTGTGCCAGCCATGCTGACTAAGAGCCGCCAACATCTCCGGCCAAACGGCCTCGTGATGTTTTTTGTATTCTTCTAACATATCCGCTTTGACTTTGAGCAAAAAACCAACTCGTTTCATGGTGTCTCCTGATTGAATATTTGGGCAAGATGATAGCGGGGATGGGCAGAAAAGGCATGGCATTGGGAGCCATCGGGGAAATCTACGCTCCAATTTTCCCAGGTGGTGGGGCAACCCTGCTCGGCCCACTGCCCCCAGCGGTGTCGGATAATGGTGATGATGTCTGAAAAACGGCCGTTTTCCCCCAACGCCGCAAAAACATAATGGTGCATAAACGGACTCGCCAACACCATCCCTTCACTTTCCTCCAGCGAACAAGCCGTCATCTCATCCAACAAATCAGCCACTTCCCCAGGTTGCGCCGCTTGTGTTAACAAGGCCATCGCTGCACCCAGTTGGGAACGGGTGGTGTGGGCAAGGTCGTCGTCATAACGGCCGTTTTCCCCAAACCCCTCCCGGCAAATCTCCCGCAGCCCATCCGCCTGCCCCCGCCAAACCGTCGCCATTTCCGGCTCGAACCGCTCGGCCAACGCCGCCGCCTGCTGCAACACCAGCACCACATGCAAATTGTAAACCAAATGCGGGTCACTCTGCGCCGTTGCCGACCAATCAATATAAAAGCGGCGACCCGGCGCGTGAATCAGCAGCCCCGTTTCATGCCGGTGCGCCTGCACCGCCGCCAACACCCGTTTCAGCGTCGGCCAAAGGTGAATCAGCAATTCGGAATCGGCCGTTTGCCGCCAATAATGCGCCAAAAGCTCCACCCACATGCAGCTATAGCGGGGAATGGTGTAGGCGTGGACTTCGGCTGGCGCCACGCTGGGCAGCAAACCATCGGCATAAATCCCCTGCGCCGCATCCAGCAGCACCGTCCGAATGGGGCGCATATCGCCGCTCATGGCCGTCAGCGTCAACCCCTGCACCAGCGCATCCCCCACCCACTGCGAGCTTTCCCGCCAGACACAATCCACAAAACTGTCCTGCACACAAGCCCGCATCGTGTTTTCACACATCGAGACAACTTTGTCTAAAAGGTCGTCGCCTGTCTCCAAGACCTCAAAGGTTTTGAAAACCCCTGAGGTCTCAGCAACACGGGCTTGAAAGCGCAGTTTTAGTTCGCTATCGCCTCCGGCTACTTGAAAGAGCAAATAACGCCCCCCGCGCAAAGCAAAGGATTCTACCGTTTGTGAGCCTGGCCGCAGGGTGAAAAAATCGGTCAACTGCACGCGGCAGTAGGTGGCGGGATCAGAAATAACCAGCTCGCCAGCCACCGCTTTGTCGGCGTAGCTAATGGCTATCTGCTCGCCGCCGCTTGCCCCTTCAATTGCCACCACGCCCTGGCAGGTGTAGGCGCGTCCCAGATCAAAGAGCCAGTAATGGGCTTGGTAATTGGGTGCAAGGGCAAGCCATTCCCCATCTTTTTTGACGGGCAACTGGGAAACGGCCGTTTCCCACCCCACCTTCACCCCTTCATGCCCCTCACCCACAAAATCCCCACATCTATACGCAATTGGCTCCAGAAGCGCCAGCCGCTCCGTCATCATCGGCATCTCGCGCCGCTGCAAACCAGACCAAATCGCCCCATTCGCCGCGTCCACCACCCGCGCCGCCGACCAATGGGCATCATCATAATCAAGCCCCTGCCACCCCTCCACCCGCCGCCAATCCCGCCGCTCCACCCCGCTGCCGTAGATCGAAACACGAGCCACGTCCTCGGCAAAAGAGAGAGCGCGCTGCACGCGCCAACGGCCGTTTGTCACCAACCCCACCTTTCCACCACATTCTAACCAGGCCAACACCCCCGCCGCCGCCCGATGCACCCCGCTAAAGTGGGAATACCCCGGCTGATACACCTGCACCGCCAGTTGATTTTCCCCCACATTCAACCCATCGGTTATATCCACCTCATCCACTTTTTGCGCCCAGGGATAGCTACGCGCCGGGCCACGCTGCACAAAATTCCCATTCAGCCACAGCTTGTAGCGGGAATCGGCCGTGATCCACAGCGTTACTCGCCCCACACCATCCCATAGCCAGCGGGGAGCGCGGAAATTCAAATAGACCTCGTGCAAATCAAAGGGGTGGGGGCTGCCCAGCCAAACGGCCGTTTCCGGCGGCTGCAACAAAAGATTAGGGGGTGGTAACGGCCGTTCCATACTGCCTCGCCAACCCATTCACCACCGTATACGCATGAATCAACCGCTTCGGTGGAATATCCGGCTGCACAAAATGCCCCGTATTAAAAATAAAACCGCCCCCCGGCGCGTAAATAGCAAATCGCTTCGTGATGTATTCCGTCAACGCCTCGCCATCATACGCCAGTAGCCCATCAATCACATCCAGCGAACCATAACAGACAAACTTGTCGCCATAGGCATCCTTAATCGTCTGCGGATCCATCCCCGAACTTTCCTGCAGCGGATGCCAACTGTGATAACCAATCTCCACCAAATCATCCAAAATCTGCATGATATAGCCATCGCTGTGCAAGTTGACATAAAGACCCAGCGAACGCGCATACTGAGTCACCCGCTTGGCATAGGGTTTGACCAATTTGCGCCACATGCGCGGCGAAAAAAGCATCGTCTGGTTGCTGCCCCAATCGTCACTCAAGGTCACGATGTCAACGTTGGCCGCTTTCAAGCTCTCCATCAAGCCACACAGCCAATCGGCATAGCGGTCAAACCAGGCCGCCATCTTCTGCGGCTCACCCGCCAGATTCATCCAGCAGTTCTCAATGCCGATCATCCGGCTCGTCCCCTCAATGATGCCCCACGTATGGGCAATAATCGCCCGTTTGTCGCCATGCTGCGCCACCGCCTGCCGCACATTCAGCCCGGCAAAATCATCGTTCCAATCGGTGTGCGACAGCCATTTCTCGTCGTGCGGGTCGCCTAAATCCACGTCCTTTAATTCGGAAACGTCAAATAAACGGCCGTATTGATTCGGATACGGCACAAACCCCACAAAAATATCAATATTAAACTCATCCAGGAACTGCTCCCGCGTCCCATACTCCGCCTGCAACATCTCCACAAACTGCTTCTGATACAGCCAACAATCAATCGGCGTCCGATCCGTCGGTTGGCGATTCAGCGTGGCGATGACTCGTTCTTTTCCGTTCATAACTTCGTTATTAGAGATTGGAGATTAATCTAAGCGTAGCAACCTAATCTCCAATCTCTAATCTCCAGTCTCCACCTTCAACTGCAACGCCTCATCCCACACCCCCATCTCCACCCCCGCCACAAATTGGCTGTGGAATGACTCCCAATGCACCTGCTCCCATTCAGGGATGATAGGCACTAAGTCGGCGGGCAGCTTCTTGATAATTTCGGCGTAGGCATGTTCTAGCAACCGATAACCCGACGTGGGCGAGACGGCAAACTTGGGGTGCGGCGCAATCACACCATCGGCCACCATAAAATGGTCTAACACATCGCTCATCTCATCCAGCAAGGCCAATTTGCGCTCCCACGAGGTAGAAAGGCTCACGGCCTCATCCACCAGCGGCTTGAGCGGCACAGCCAATCGCGGCAGTTGGGCAAAGCGCGTCATAATCCACTTGTCATAGGGGTAATAAGTACGTTCCAGCATAAAGGCCAACTGCATCGCCCACTTCACCGCACGGCTAAAGGTGATGGTGGCATAGTAGGCATTGTCACGCAAAATGGCCCGCTTCAGGGCATAACTGCCCATGCCAGAAAAGTAGCGACACCAATGAGCTATGCGGCGCAGGCGCACCGGCTCTGGGTAATATTGGTTGAGCGTGTCACGAACGGCCGTAAATACCCCACTCTCGTCCAGCCACACCCCCCCATTGACCACATGGGTAATATCCTCTTCAGGAATCCGCAGCCACTCA
>WBZL01002715.1_pt1 | contig 16905 bp, 14 predicted proteins | sample 5204291 | NCBI WGS metagenome assembly WBZL01 (sample SAMN12344345, study PRJNA552823) | activated sludge metagenome | biome: Activated sludge suspended growth; feature: Nitrification reactor; material: Wastewater; isolation source: activated sludge from nitrification reactor of wastewater...
TGCCTACCAGGAGGGGCAGAGCAAGGCCTTGTTCCAGCCCGCCGGCAAGGCGCTGAACATCAAGGTCAAGGAAGAGACCTACACCGGCATCGCCGACCTGCGCCTGAAGGTCAAGGCCGGCGCCGTGACCTGGGACGTGGTGGCCAGCGGCTCGGGCAGCGCGGCGCGCGCCGGCGCCGAGGGCATCCTCGAGAAGCTCGACTACAAGGTCATCGACACCTCGAGCTTCGCGCCGGGCCTGGCCACCGACTACTGCGTCGGCGGCGACGTGTTCAGCACCGTGCTGGCCTGGAACACCAAGACCTATGGCGACAAGGGCCCGCAGAGCTGGGCCGACTTCTGGGACGTCAAGAAGTTTCCCGGCAAGCGCGCCTACCGCAAGGGCGTGGCCGGCGCGCTGGAGCCGGCGCTGATGGCCGACGGCGTGCCGCCCGAGAAGGTCTACGAGGTGCTGTCGCAGCCCGGCGGCATCGAGCGCGCGATCAAGAAGATCAAGGAGCTCAAGCCGCACATCGCGGTGTGGTGGTCGTCGGGCGCGCAGCACGCCCAGCTGATGAAGGACGGCGAGGTCGACATGGTCACCGGCTGGAACGGCCGCTTCGACGTGGTGGCCAAGGACGGCGGCAAGGTCGCCTACACCTTCAACCAGGCCCTGCTCGACTACGACTGCTACGCCATCCCGAAGGGCGCGCCGCACAAGGACCAGGCGATGAAGTTCCTGGCCGAGATCAGCAAGCCGGCCTACCAGGCCGAGTTCACCAAGTACATCACCTACGGCCCGACCAACAAGAAGGCCTACGACCTGGGCACCATCGACGCGGCCTACGCCAAGCGCCTGCCGTCGTACCCCGCCAATGCCGCCAAGCAGCTGCCGGTGAACCTGGACTGGTACGCCAAGTTCGAGGCCCAGGCCGCCACGGCCTACCAGAACATGCTGACCGAATAAGGGCGGCGTCCCCCCGATGCCGCGACAGGCCGTCCCCATCACGGCGCGCGGCCTGCGCAAGCACTACGGGCAGGTCCGCGCGCTGGACGACGTCGACCTGCAGGTGCAGGCCGGCGAGTTCCTCACGCTGCTGGGCCCGTCGGGCTCGGGCAAGACGACGCTGCTGATGGTGCTGGCCGGCTTCATCCGGCCCGACCAGGGCAGCCTGCGCTTCGGCGACGAGGAGGTGGTGCGCCTGGCGCCGCACAAGCGCGACATCGGCATGGTGTTCCAGAGCTACGCCCTGTTCCCGCACATGGACGTGGCGGCCAACATCGCCTACCCGCTGCGCCTGCGTGGCGTGAAGGGTGGCGAGGTCGAGCGCCGCGTGGCGCAGGCCCTGCAGACGGTGCAGCTCGAGGGCTTCGGCGCGCGCCGCGTGCACGAGCTCTCCGGCGGCCAGCGCCAGCGCGTGGCGCTGGCCCGAGCCATCGTCTTCGAGCCGCGCATCGTGCTGATGGACGAGCCGCTGTCGGCGCTGGACAAGCAGCTGCGCGAGCGCATGCAGATCGAGCTGCGCCGCCTGCACGACCAGCTGGGCACGACGACGATCTACGTCACCCACGACCAGCGCGAGGCGCTGACGATGTCCGATCGCATCGCCGTGATCCATGGTGGCCGCGTGCGCCAGCTCGACACGCCGCGCCGCCTGTACGACCAGCCGGCGGACCGCTTCGTCGCCGAGTTCATCGGCGAGTCGAGCCTGCTGCCGGTGCAGCTGGACGGCCCACGTTGCCATTGCGCCGGCCAGCCGCTGCGCCTGCCGCAGCCGGCGGCGGCCCAGGGCCGCGGGCTGCTGATGCTGCGCCCCGAGCGCCTGCAGGTGCTGGCCGACGAGGCCACGCCCGACCCCGCGCTGAACGTGCTGCGCGCCGAGGTGACCGACCGCGTCTACCAGGGCGACACCTTCCTGCTGCAGGCCCGTCTGGCCGACGGCAGCGCCATCGCCGCGCGCGGCATCGCCGGCGCACGCGTGCTCGATGCCCTTCCCGCGCCGGGGCAGCCGGTGCGGCTGGCGGTGGCGCTGGACGACACCGTGCTGCTGCCCGACGAGCCGGCCTGAGGCGCGCCATCGCCCGCTGCATGCACCGCCGCTCCGCACCGCCAGCCCGCACCACCCCCGCGCCCCACCACCCCGCACCACCCGATGAGCCCGGCCGACGACACGCTGCACGCCCAGGGCCTGCGCCGCGACGCGCAGCGCGAGCGCGTGCTGCTGCTGGGCCTGTCGCTGCCGGCGCTGCTGCTGGTGACGGTGACGATGCTGGTGCCGGTGGCCTGGCTGCTGGGGCTGTCCTTCGTGGGCGACGACGGTCGCTTCACGCTCGAGCACTACCGCCGCATGGTCGAGCAGCCGGCCTACGCGCGGATCTTCGCCACCACCTTCAAGGTCAGCGCGCTGACCACGCTGATCTGCATCGCCGCCGGCTACCCGCTGGCCTACGTGCTGGCGCAGCTGCCCCGGCGCGCCGCCCAGTGGTGCCTGCTGGCGGTGCTGCTGCCGTTCTGGACCTCGCTGCTGGTGCGCACCTACGCCTGGCTGGTGCTGCTGCAGCGCAAGGGCCTCATCAACACCTGGGGCCAGCAGCTCGGCTGGTGGGACGAGCCGCTGGCCCTGGTGCACAACCTCACCGGCACGCTGATCGGCATGGTGCACATCATGCTGCCCTTCCTGGTGCTGCCGCTGCTGGGCGCGATGCGCGCGATCGACGGCGACCTGCTCAAGGCCGCGGCCAACCTGGGTGCCGGGCCGGCGCGCGCCTTCTTCGGCGTGTTCCTGCCGCTGTCGCTGCCGGGGCTGGCCGCCGGGACGCTGATCGTCTTCATCCTCTGCCTGGGCTTCTACGTCACGCCGGCGGTGCTGGGCGGCGGCAAGGTGATCATGGTGTCCAACCAGATCGCCAGCGACATCGAGCTGTTCTTCAACTGGGGCGCGGCCAGCGCCGGCGGCGTGGTGCTGCTGGTGCTGACGCTGGCCCTGATGGGCGTGGCCACGCGGCTGCTGCGCCTGGACCTGCGTGGGCCGCACGGATGAGCGCGCCGGGCGGCTCTCGCGCGCCCGGTCCGGCGCGCCGGGCGAGGAGGGCCCAGCCGTGACCGCGCCGGACGGACGCTGGCTCGACCGTGCGGCCTCGCCCACGCAGGTGACGCACCGCCAGCGGCTGTGGCTGTACGCGCTGGCGGCGCTGGTGATGGCCTTCCTGGTGCTGCCCACGCTGATCGTCGTGCCGATGTCGTTCTCGGGCTCGCAGTACCTGGAGTTCCCGCCGCGCGAGTGGTCGCTGCGCTGGTACCGCAACTACCTCGACTCGGCCACCTGGCTGCAGGCCACGCGCACCTCGTTCGCCGCCGCCGCGCTGACCACGCTGGTGGCCACGCCGCTGGGCACGCTGGCGGCCTACGGCCTGTTCGTGTCGCGCCTGCGCGCGGCGCGGCTGATCCACACGCTGATGCTCACGCCGATCATCGTGCCCGTCATCCTGGTGGCCATCGGCGTGTTCTACGCCTACGTCCGGCTCAAGCTCGTCAATTCGCTGCTCGGCATCGTGCTGGCCCACACCATGCTGGCCCTGCCGCTGGCGATGATGGTCGTCAGCGCGGCGCTGAAGAGCTTCGACATGAACCAGGAGATGGTGGCGCGCAGCCTCGGCGCCTCGCGCACGCGCGCCTTCCTGGGCGTGACGCTGCCGCAGATCCGTTTCGGCGTGGTCAGCGCGGCGCTGCTGTCGTTCCTGACCTCGTTCGACGAGGTGATCGTCGCGCTGTTCGTCGCCGGTGGCGCCAACTCGACGCTGACGCGCCAGATGTTCCTGGCGCTGCGCGACCAGATCGACCCGACGATAGCCGCGATCTCGACGCTGATGATCGTCGTGACGACCGGGCTGCTGATGCTGTCGCAGGCGTACGGCCGGTCGCGCGACGGCGGGGATTGATCACCTGACCGCCACCGAACGGAGCGGACCCGGCCGTCGCGGCTGACCCATCCGTCACGGCGACCGCCAGCGGCCCGCGACGCCGCTCGCGCCGACGCCCGCCCCGGTGCGGCGCCGGCGCGGTTCGACGCCCAGCCGGCAGCGCACCCCTGGGTTGCCGAAGCCCCCGCGTTCAGGGGGCCGCTCCGGGCGGCCCGGCGACCGCCGGCTGCGGGTGCCCCCGTATGCCACGGCCGCGCGGGTCACTAGCCTCGCGGCGTGAAGGCCCGCTGCGGCCCGTCACCCAGCAACCCCGATCTCCAAGAGAGCCGACATGCGCCTGACCTTGCTTGCCAACGCCCTGGCCCTTCTGGCCCTGGCCGCGGCCAACCCCACGACGGCGGCCCCGGTGCCGGCCACCCTGCAGATCAACGCCCAGGTGGCGTTCGACACGGCATCCGACCGGGCGCGCGACGACGCGTTCCAGGAGGGCACGCTTCGGCTGGTGTCGAACGCAACGGAATCGACCTCGTCCTTCTTCGACAACGTCGGCAACAACACCAACGGCACGCTGCTGCAGGACCGGCTGAGGCAGACCGGCGACGGCGTGGGCCTGATCACCCGCATGGGCGGGGAAGTCGACCGCGGCAGCGATGGCGCCGAAACCCGGGGCCTGTTCGCCAATGCCTTGATCGAACTGTTCAACACGTCGGCGGCCGACACCTTCGTCGTGACCTTCCACGTGGACCTGGTCAACGACGTGTTCGCGAGCAACCCCACCGGCACGATCGACGCCAGGGCCTTTGCCGTCTCGACCCTGACCGTGCGAGGCCCGGCGCTCGAAGGGCTGTTCAGCTCGGACGCCAGCGCCGATGCCCGGGACCCTGCCTTGAACTTCCAGCGCACCGAGGGCGCCAGCACCTTCTCGTTCACGCTGGGACCGCAGCAGAACACCTCGTTCAGCGTCTCGCTGGTGCAGCGGGGTGCCGCGTTCGAGTTCGGCGATCGGTACGAGGTCGACTTCGGGTCGTTCATCGAACTGCAGAGCATCAACGAAGCCGGGGAACCGCCGACGCCGGTGCCCCTGCCCGCCAGCGGGCTGCTGCTGGGGACCGGGCTGCTGCTGCTGCGGGTGGGGCGTCCGCGCCGGACCTGAACCTTCGCCTGCCGAACCCGCGAGCCTTCGACACGGTTACCACGCCCACCGCGGCGGGTCCATCGTCGGCTTGCCCCAGTGGCACCCCTGCACCGCATTGCCCATACTCCGGCACCACGGCGCCCACCGCGGCGCCGGAGGAGCGCGGCACCGCAGGCCGCGCCCCCGTCGACATGCCCCTCGTTGCCCGCCGCCCCGTTCCGCAAGTCCTGACGGCCTCGGCCAGTTCGGTCGATCGCCAGACCGTCGACGAGGTGTTGTGGTGGATCCATCAGGCGCTGGCGGTCGAATCGGGCGACGCCTTCTACCGCGAGCTGATGAGCCACCTGTGCAGCGCCTACGGGATGAAGTACGCCTTCATCACCCGTTGCGTGGACCACACGGCCACCCGCGTGCGATCGCTGGCCTACTGGTGGGAAGACCACCTGCGCGACAACAAGATCTTTCCGCTCAACGGACTGCCCTGCGAGGACATGATGCGCCAGGGCCGGCCGATGTACCTGCCCGACCGCCTGGGCGAGCACTATCCCAGCAAGAAGGGCTGGGCCGAAGGCTATTGCGGCATGCCGCTGATGGGCGAGGCCGTCAACGGCGCGTCGCCGATCCTGGGTCACATCGCCTTCTTCTCGCCCGGCCGCATGGCGCGCAACGTGCTGGAAGACCCGCTGTTCCACCTGTTCGCGGCCCGCGCCACCGGAGAGCTGCGCCGACTGGCGGCCGACGAACGCCTGCAGGACCACATGGCCGCCGTCGGCCACCTGGCGCGCCTGGGCGAGCTGGGCGAGATGGCCAGCCTGATCGTGCACGAGCTGGCTCAACCGCTGACCAGCATCGGCATGACCGCCCGCACCGCCCAGCAGCAGCTGGAGATGTCCGGCGTGGCTGCCGAGGCGGTGGCGCCCGAGGCGCTGCAGGCCATCGCCGACCAGGCCGACCGGGCCGTGTGCCTGGTGCGCAACATCCGCGGCTTTGCGCGCCGCGAAGGTGAAGCGGCGCGCGACCTGGACATTCATGGGCCCGTGCAGAACGCACTGGCGCTGGCCGACATCGAGGCCCGGCGCCACTCGGTCACCGTGCGCACGCACCTGGCCCCAGGCCTGCCGCCGGTTCGCGGCGTGCGGCTCGAGTTGGAGCAGGTGATGCTGAACCTGCTGCGCAACGCCATCCAGGCGCTGCAGCAGTCGCCAGCCTGGCCGCGCGACCTGCTGGTGCACACCGCCCCGGATGGCGCAGGGCTGCGCGTGAGCGTGTGCGACAGCGGTCCCGGCATCGCCCCGGAGATCGGCGAGCGCCTGTTCCACGCCTTTGCCACCACGCGCCCCGATGGCCTGGGCCTGGGGCTTTCGCTGTGCCGGCAGCGGGTGGAAGCGGCGGGTGGCCGCATCGAGGCCTGGAACCTGCACGGCCCTCGACCCGCGGACACGCCGCCCGACGCACCGGCCCAAGGGGCCTGCTTCAGCGTCTGGCTGCCGTCGGCCCACGTCCCCAGCGCTGCACCCGACGGCGCATGACCGCCGGCGCCGCGAGCCCACCGGCCCATGGCGCGCGCCTGCCGCGCCGGGTGAGCGTCATCGACGACGACGACGACGTCCGCCGCAGCGTCGAATGGGCGTTGCGGGCCATGGGCCTGGAGGTGCGCGGCTATGCGTCGGCGCTGCAGTACCTGCAGCAGCGCGACCCGGCGGCCCCGCCGCCCGACTGCCTGTTGACCGACGTGAACATGCCCGGCATGAGCGGCGTGGAACTGCTGGAGACCATGACCGAGGCCGGCACCGCGCCGGTGTGCGTGGTGCTCACCGTCTGCGGCGATGCCGCCACCGCCGTGCGGGCGATGAAGGCGGGCGCCTTCGACTACCTGGAAAAGCCCTTCCAGCTTCAGCAACTGCACGACGCGGTGCACAAGGCGCTGGCCCATGGCCAGAAGCTGGCGGCGCGCCGCGCCCGCCAGCAGGACGCGCGCGATGCCCTGGCCACGCTGAGCCCCCGCGAACGCGAGATCTTCGACCGGGTGACCGGCGGACGCATGAACAAGTCGATCGCCGCCGAGCTCGACCTGGCGGTGCGCACCGTCGAGATGCACCGGGCGCGCATGATGGAGCGCCTGGATGCGCACAACCTGAGCGACCTGCTGATGTTGAAGTGGCTGGCCGAGGACTGAGGCTGACGAGGGGTTGCGGCGGGGACGCTGCCATTGGGCGGTGCGTGCGTCTTGCCGCGTCGACGTCGAACGTCGGCGCATGCCAGGGGCCGGCGCCCCCGGGCCCGAGCGCGGGCCAGACGGCGGCCGGCACCGTCGGGCATCCAGGCCTCGCCCAAGACGGGACAGGACGAACGATCAAGGTCACTCGGTCGGCGCGTTCGACGAGCGCGGATGGGTGGGTGCGGGAGGGTGAGAGAGGCTGAGGCCGCGTTGCCTCCTGTGAGGGGTCGAACCCCCCGGGGCACCCCCGGCCGGGATCGCGCCCCGGCGGGCGGCGTTGGTGCACGAACGCGCCACCCGACGTCGGCGCCTCGCGGGGCCGGAGCCCATACCCGCAGCGTGGCGGCCGCGCGCGCGAGACGCCGCCCGCTCAGACCGCCAGCGCGGGCGTCGGCCGGGCCTGCTCGGGAGGCGGTGCGGACGCCGTCTCGCGGGCGACCAGTCGGAAGATCGACACCGCCGCGTTGAGGGCGTCAGCCTGCTCGCGCAGGCTGCGGGCGGCGGTGGCGCTGTCCTCCACCAGCGCGCTGTTGCGCTGGGTCAGCTCGTTCATGCGCCGCACGGTCTCGGCCACCTGGGTCACGCCGGCGGCCTGCTGCAGGCTGGCCTGGTCGATCTCGCCGACTACCGTCGACAGCCGACCGATGTCGGCCACCACCTCGGCCATCACGCTGCGCGCCTCGCTCACCTGCTGGGAGCCCTCGGCGACCCGTTCGACGCTGGTGTTGATCAGATCCTTGACGGCGCGCGCGGCCTCTGCCGACCGGCCGGCCAGGCTGCGCACCTCGGAAGCGACGACCGCGAAGCCGCGGCCCTGCTCGCCGGCGCGCGCGGCCTCGACCGCGGCGTTGAGGGCCAGGATGTTGGTCTGGAAGGCGATGCCGTCGATGACGCCGATGATCTCGGCGATCTTGGTCGAGGACTGCTGGATGCCCTCCATCGTGGACACGAAGCCCTCGACGACCGAACCGCCGCGCTCGGCGCGGTCGCGCACCGCGTCGGCCATCTGGTAGGCGCGGCGCACGCCGGCCTGGTTCTGGCTGACGGTGGTGGTCAGCTGCTCCATCGCGGCGGCGGCTTCCTCCAGCGACGCAGCCAGGCTGGCCGTGCGCTGGGACAGGTCGCTGGCCCCTCCGGCGATGACCTGGCTGGTCCCGCCGAGCTGTCCGGCGCGGTCGCGCACCGTGCCCACCACGTGCAGCAACTGCTGCTGCATGCCGGCCAGATGGGCCAGCAGGCTGTCGTCGTCGCCGGCGCGCAGCGCGATCGGCGTGCCCAGGTCGCCGGTGCCGACTCGCTCGGCCACCGCGACGGCCTGCGCCGGATCGCCGCCCAGGCGTGCCAGCACCCGCTGCACCAGGGCCAGGCCCACGGCGGTGGCCAGCACCGTGGCCAGCAAGCCGCCCGCGGCCATCACCGTGCGCATGCGATCGGCCGCACGCAGGTCGCCGGTGGTGTCCTCGCGCGCGGCTTCGAGCTGCTCGCCACGGAACGCTTCCAGCTGCTCGAGCAGCGCGGCACTGGCGGCGTCGAACCCCGGCTGCCCGTCGTGCCCCTTCATCAGCCGGTTGCCGGCCTCGCGCCCGTCGGCCAGATAGGCCTCGGCCATGCGCCGCCCGCTCGCCGCGAAGATCTTGAAGTCGGCCTCGATACGGTCGAGCTTCTGCAGCGCTGCGCTGGCCGCATCGCGGGCGAGGATCTCGCGCGCGGCGCGCGCGGCCTCGCTGAACTTGCGGGCCGACGCGTCGGCCTCGGTGTAGCCGGCCGGGTCGTGGGTGGCGGAGACGTCGGTCAGGAACTGCTGCACCTCCGAGCGCGCGACGTCCATCCGGTCGAGGGCCACCACCAGCGGCAGGCTGTGCTCGCTGACGCGCTGCACGCCGTCGTGGACCTGCTGCGACAAGGCGCCGAGCACGGCGAGCGTGGCCAGGAACAGCAGCACCACGGCGGCCAGTCCGGCGCCGAGCTGGGTCTTGAGTTGAAGCTTGTGGAGCATCGTCATCGGGTGATCAGATCTGTCGCGATGACATCGGCCGTGCGGCACCGGGATCAAGATCTCCCGATGCGGACACCGTCGATCCGGCGTGACTTAGGTCAACAAGTTCGCCGCCACGCGCCCGGCACCTTGGCCGTCGCAGAGTTCGGCGAGGCCTCGGCTCATCGCCCGGCAGCGGGCGGGGTCGGCCGTCAGCCGGGCCAGCGCGTCCGGCAGCGCGGCGGGCGCGCCGACGTGCCAGGGGCCGAGGTCGATGCCCAGGCCGGCCTCGTCCAGGCGGCGGCACAGCGGCTGCTGGTTCTCGGCGATCGGCAGCGTCACGCCGGGCAGCCCCAGGCAGGCACGCTCCCAGGTCATCGAGCCCCCGGCGCCGACAAAGAGATCGGCCGCCGCGAAGCGGGTGGCGACGTCCGAGGCACCGACCGTCACCTGCACCTGCGGATGGCCGGCCCAGCGCTGCTGCAGGGCCGCGGCCTGGGACGCGCCGGCGCCGACGATGACATCGAGCCGCAGATCGGGACGCGCGGCGTGCAGCGCCTCGACGCAGGCACCGGTGGCGCCGGCCGGGTCGCTGCCGCCGAATGCGACGACGACGCGGCGCACGCCGCCGTCGCGCGGGCCTAGGGCGGCGCGCGACGCGGCGAACTCCGGCCGCAGCAAGGCGTAGGCCGGGCCGAACAGTGCCGGACGGCCGGTGGGCCAGTGGCCGCGGTAGCGCGCCGCCGGGTCGTCGTGCCAGTTGCTGTCGAGCAGCAGGTCGCCGTCGTGGGCGCGGTCGGCGAGATCGTCGACGACCAGCACGCGGCCGACGTCGCGGCGCAGCGCGTGCACCCAGTCGGCGCCCAGGCGGTAATGGTCCAGCACCAGCCAGTCCGGTCGGCCGATGCGGCGCAGCACCTCGTGCGTGGCGGCCGCGTCGGCGGCGGCGAAGTCGAAGGCATCGCCCGCTGCGTCGGCGGGCCAGGCGTGCGCGATGCAGCCCGCCCGTTCGACCGCCGCCCTGGCATCGCCGACATCACGGCGCTGCAGCACATGCACGACCGCCCCGCGGGCGCGCAGCGCCGCGGCCAGCGCCAGGCCACGCATCACGTGGCCGTGGCCGATGCACGCCGAGGCGTCGGCGCGGATCGCGACCTGCGGCGGGCCTGCCATCGCTGCCGCCGTCACGACGCCAGATCGACCTGCCGCGTGAACGCGTGCCACAGATCGTGGCCGTCCCACACCGGCGCGAAGTCCAGCGCGCGGCCCACCGGCACGATGCGGTCGATGCCGCCGAGCGGGCCGCCGCGCACGAAGGCCAGCCATTCGTCGCGCGCGAAGCCGGCCTGCGAGACGGTCTGCACGCGGCGCGACAGCAGCGGCCGCAGGTCGGCCAGCTGGTCGATGCGGGCCTCGTGGAACAGGCCGCCGCCGCAGTGCAGCTCGGCATGCACCGCCGGCTCGTCGAGCCAGATGCGCTGCAGCGCGGGGCGGGTGGACTCGATGCGCACGTCGGCGTCCATCGCCAGCAGGTCGGCGGCGATGCGCTTGTCGACGCCCAGCGCGGCCAGCGACGCGGCCTCGGCGGCCGGCACCGCGGCCTCGACCAGCGGCCACAGCCGCTCGCGGGCCAGCGCGGTGTCGGCCACGCCGCCTTGCCACAGCACCAGCCGCGGCGACGAGCAGGCGCGCTGCGCGAAGGTGTAGGTGTCGCCGGCCAGGCCCTTGGCCAGCGCGGCCAGCGCGCTGTCGTCCAGCGCGGCGACGTGCGCGGCGCGCAACACGGTCAGCGAGAACTTGTCGGCGAAGCACAGCTCCGTGGCGTGCGGCGGCAGCGGCAGCGCACGCACCGCGCGCACCGTCGCGTCGCCACCCCACACGACGCGCAGGTCGCAGCGTGCCGACAGGCGCGTGGTCACCGCGTCGTCGTGACCGTAGCGCACGAAGGCCACGCGCTCGGCGATCGGCGCCCAGGCCGGATCGGCCAGCAGTTCGGCCAGCTGCGACTGCAGCAGCAGCGCCTGCGGGCCGTGGCGCGAGGACAGCCGCACGATGCTGCGGTTGCCGCACAGCAGGCCGACCAGCCACGAGTAGACGAAGATGGTGTCGACGTTGCCCGGCGCGATGTGCAGCGCCAGCCCGCGTGGCACGCGCAGCGCCGACATCGCCGACCAGTAGGACGCGGTGGCCTCGACCAGGCGCCGCAGGTGGGCCGGGCGCAGCCAGAAGCCCAGCGCCACCAGCTCGGGGTGCGCGCGCACCGCCGCCGAGGTGGTGAGGCGGCGCGACAGGGCCGCGGCGAAGTCGAGCTGCATGGCGCCGAACAGCGGCAGGTCGCTGCGGGCGGCCAGCGCGTCGAGCAGCGGGCTGTCGGCGGCGATGGCCAGGGGATCGGGCAGGGTCAGGTCGCTCACGGTGCGGATCTCGTCGGGGTCGGTCGGGCCGGGCAGGGCGGGTGGGCCGTTCGGGCCGCGAGGGTCGGGCACGGCCGCCGCGACAGGTCGGCCAGGCGCTCGCGGCCGGTGCGACGGGTGAGCCCTTGGTGTCGGTCTCGGGTCATGCCGCCCTCATGCCGCCGATGCCACAGATGCCGCCGATGCCGCCGATGCCGCGGCGATCGCCGGCACGCGCACCGACGGCTCGGGCTGGGTGTCGCTGCAACCACGCAGCTCGGCGCGCGCCATGCGGCCGTGGACGACGAAGTGACGGCCCAGGCGGCCGCAGGGGCAGTCGTCCTCGCCGAGCAGGGTGCCGAGGTCCTCGGTCAGCAGGCTGTGGCCGGGGTAGCTGCGCGGCAGGGCCGACAGCACCTGGAGCAGGCCGCTGGCCCCCGCCGGCAGCGGCTCGAAGGTCTCCGGATGGCGCACCACCAGGTCGGCGAAGGCCGGTGCGTGCAGGTGGCCGTGCTCGCACTCGACGAACACCGAGCCGACCTGCTCGACCATGCCGTAGAAGTTGTGCACGCGGACCTCGCCGCACACCGCCCGCACGCGGGCCTTGAACTGCTCGTTGTCGACGGCCTGGTCCTGCAGCTTCTTCCATCCGCCGCTGTGGACGAGGATCGTGCCGCCGAGGTCGATGTGCTCGCCAGCGGCCTCCAGCGCACGCACCAGGTGCTGCCAGACCATGAAGGTGAAGCCGAACATCAGCTTGGGCGCGCCGGCGTGGCGCGCCGCGAAGCCGCGCAGCGCATCGAGGTCCAGCGACATGTCCTCGCGCAGCACGTACTGGTGTTCGCGGCCCAGGTTGGCCACGCCCAGGATGCCGGCGCCGCGTGCCGAGAAGCTGCGGCGGTCGCGGATCACGCCGGGGTGGTCGACGATCAGCATCGGCAGCCGGGCGCGGCCGACGAAGGTCTGCAGGATGCGCGCCAGCGCCACCGTCTGCGCCGAGGCGGTGGCACGGTCGAGCACGATGCGCGACGGCGTCTGGCCCGTGGTGCCCGACGAGGTGAGCACCTTGAACACCTCGTCCGGCGCCACGCTCTGCAGCTGGCGGTGCTTGAACAGGCGCACCGGCAGCCAGGGCAGGGTCTCGCGCGTGAAGGCTGCGTCGGGCCTGACGCCATGCGCAGCCAGCACGCGGGCGTAGGGCTCGCAGTGCGCGGCATGGTGCCGGGTCAACGCACCCAGCTCGGCCTGCAGCCTCGCCTGCTTGTCGGCCTGCGGCAGCGTGTAGACGGGCCAGTCCAGCACGGTGGCGGTTTCAGCCATCGACGGCCTCCACGGCGGTGGGGGTCGGCGCCTGCCGGGGCGCCTCAGGCGATGCTTCGGGTTGCGCTGCGGGTTGCTCCTCCAGCTGCGTCAGCAGCGTGCCGTAGGGCAGCTTGCCGTTCGAGGCCATCGGCAGCATCTCCAGCGCGTGCACGTGCACGGCCGCGGGCAGCCAGCGGTGGTGCGAGGCGATCTCCTTGTGCAGCGTGGCTGCGCGCGCGGCGTCGATGCCGGCCACCGCCACGCGCAGACAGTCGTCGCGGCCGACGACGGCGGCGTCCAGCCCTTGCGCGCGCAGGCGCTGCTCCAGCTCGTCCAGGCTGACGCGGTGGCCGAACATCTTGACGAAGCGCTTCGCCCGCCCGGTGATCCAGTGGCAGCCGTCGGCATCCACGTGGCCCAGGTCGCCGGTGAACAGCTCGGCCACGCCGGGCCCCTGCGCCAGCTCCTCGGGGCCTTCGGCATAACCCATCATCACGTTGGGCCCGCGATAGGCCAGCTCGCCGGTGACGCCGGGCTCGGTGATCGTGCGGCCGTCGGCGTCGACCACGCGCAGCCGCCCGCCCGGCACCGGCACGCCGATGCTGCCGCAGTGGCTGCGCAGCAGCGCCGGTGGCAGGTAGGCGATGCGCGGCGCCGCCTCGGTCTGGCCGTACATCACGAAGAGCTGCCAGCCCTGCGCCTCGGCGGCATCGGCCAGCCCGCGGATCTCGTCCGGCTCCAGCCGGCCGCCGGCCTGCGTGAGCGTGCGCAGCGCCGGCAGGGCCATGCGCTCGAAGCGCAGCCGGCGCAGCAGCCGCCACAGCGTGGGCACGCCCGACAGGCTGGTGACGCGGTGCGCGCGCATCTGCTGCCAGAACGCGCCCTGCGTCACCGCGGCCTCGCTCAGCACCACGCAGGCGCCGCAGGCCAGGTGGCTGTTGAGCACCGACAGGCCGAACGAGTAGTGCAGCGGCAGCGTCGTGATGGCCACTTCCGACGCGTCCAGCGCCAGGTACTCGACGATGCTGCCGGCGTTGGCGGCCAGGTTGTCGCGCGACAGCCGCACGAGCTTGGGGCTGGCCGTGCTGCCCGAGGTGGACAGCAGCAGGGCCAGCTCGGCATGCGGGGTGGGTGCGGCGCGCCCGGCGGGCAGCCGCTGCCACACCTGGCTCCGGCCGTCGAACCAGCGCGTGATGCCGTAGCGGCGCAGCAGCGCGTCGCGCTCGGCGCCGTCGAGCTGCGGGTCCAGCAGCAGCGGCACCGCGTGGCGGCGCAGGCCGCCCAGGTAGGCCGCCACGCTGGCGCGGTTGGCCGCCGGCGACAGGGCGAACACGCTGTGCGGCGGCAGGCCCGACACCGCGACGTCGGCGGCGGCGGCCAGCTCGGCATAGCTGACTGCGCGGCCGGTCTCGTCGACCAGCGCCACGCGGCCGGCGGGCTGCTCGAGGGTCCAGAAGGGCAGGGGGGTCATCGTCTCAGGTCCGTGGGCGGCACCGGCGACTCGGCTGGCGGTGCGGTCTCACAGCCGCAGGCCGCCATCGACGCCGATGACCTGGCCGGTGACATAACGCGACGCATCGGCGGCCAGGAAGGCCACCACCTCGGCCACGTCGTCGGGCGTGCCGGCGCGGCCCATCGGGATGCGCGCCAGGGTCTGCGCCCGCCGCGCCTCGGGCAGCGCGCGGGTCAGGTCGGTGTCGACGAAACCCGGCGCCACCGCGTTGACGCGGATCTGCTGCGCGGCGAGCTCCTGCGCCAGCGAGCGCACGATGCCGATCACCGCGGCCTTGCTGCCGGCGTAGACCGACTGCCCGGCAAAGCCCTGCACGCCGACGATCGAGCTCAGCGCGACGATGCTGCCGCCGCCGCCGCGCGCCATCAGCCGGCTGGCGTACTGCGCGCCGTACAGCAGCGCATGGGTGTTGGTGGCGAAGACGCGCTGCACCAGCTCGGGCGTGACCATGCCGATCAGCGCGTCGTCCATCACGCCGGCATTGGCCACCAGCGTGTCCAGCCGCTTGTGGTCGCGAAACACGCGCTGGAACAGCTCGCGGGTGGCGGCGGGGTCGGCCACGTCGCAGGGCAGCGCGACGGCGCAGGCGCGGCGTTCGGCTTCGCCGATGTGCGCGGCGGCTTCCTCGAGCCGGGCCGCGTCGCGCCCGACCAGCAGCACCGTCGCGCCCTGCGCGGCCAGCCGCGCGGCGCAGGCCCGGCCGATGCCGCGGCCGGCACCGGTGACGACGGCGATGCGCCCGGTCATCGGCCCGCCAGCGTCAGAAGGCGACGCCGTGTGCGCCGAGGATGCGGCGGATCTCGGCCACCGAGCTCATCGCGATGATCTCCTCGGTGTCCAGCATCAGCGCGAAGGCGTTCTCGAGCTCGGCCACCAGGGCCATGTGGGCCAGCGAATCCCATTCGGCGCACTGGCCGTAGGCCAGCGTGTCGACCACGCGGTCGGCGTCGATCTTCATCACCTCGACGAAGGCCTGGACGAGTTTGTCTTGGGCGGTCAGCGCGAGCTCGGTCATGGCGTGTGCAGCGGTTGTCGGGGCCACCAACGGGTGGCCGCACCTGCCGTCCACTGTAGGCAGCCGGCCCGCGCGCGAGGCCTCGAATAGGCCCTGAAAACCCGCCCAATCGAGCGCCGCGGACCTCCGCGCGGGCAGCCGCCCGGGCGCCCGCAGGCCGGTCCCGGATGCGTCCTGCCACCGGCCCGCGGCCCGGGATTGACGGCCATTCGGCCCGCTTTTCGCGGTCTGGCGGGTGGTGGCCGGGCCCAGCATCGCAGACCTGTCCGTCCGCCCGAAGCCGAGACCACCCGTGAAGATCGCCGCCACGCCCATCGGAGCCGCCCACCGCCCCTACGTCATCGCCGAGATGTCGGGCAACCACAACCAGAGCCTCGAGCGCGCGCTGGCCATCGTCGATGCCGCGGCCGACGCCGGGGCCGACGCGATCAAGCTGCAGACCTACACCGCCGACACGATGACGCTGAAGGTCGACGCCCCCGGCTTCACGGTCGACGACCCCCAGAGCCTGTGGGCCGGGCGCCACCTCTACGACCTGTACCGCGAGGCCTACACGCCCTGGGAGTGGCACGGCCCGATCTTCGAGCACGCCCGCCGGCGCGGCCTGCACGCGTTCAGCACGCCCTTCGACGAGACGGCGGTCGACTTCCTCGAATCGCTCGACGTGCCGGCGTACAAGATCGCCAGTTTCGAGTGCACCGACCTGCCGCTGATCCGCAAGGTGGCCGCCACCGGCAAGCCGATGATCGTCTCCACCGGCATGGCCACGCTGGCCGAGATCGACGAGACGGTGCGCGCCGCCCGCGAGGCCGGCTGCCGCGACCTGGTGCTGCTGAAGTGCACCAGCACCTATCCGGCCACGCCGGCCAACACCCACCTGCGCACCATCCCCGTGCTGCGCGAGGCCTTCGGCTGCGAGGTCGGCCTGTCGGACCACACGATGGGCTGCGGCGTGGCCGTGGCGGCGGTGGCCTTCGGCGCGACGGTGGTCGAGAAGCACTTCACGCTGGCCCGCGCCGACGGCGGCGTCGACTCGGCCTTCTCGCTTGAGCCCGCCGAGCTGAAGGCCTTGCGCGTCGAGACCGAGCGGGCCTGGCAGGCCCTGGGCCAGGTGGTCTTCGGCGGCAGCGCCGCCGAGAAGCAGAGCAAGGAGCACCGCCGCTCGCTGTACGTCACGCAGGACCTCGAGCCCGGCCAGCGCCTGACGCGCGAGAACCTGCGCGCCATCCGCCCGGGCCTGGGCCTGCCGCCCAAGCACCTGGACGAGCTGCTGGGCCTGGCCGTCACGCACAAGGTGGCGCGCGGCACGCCCGCCAGCTGGGCGCTGGTGCGGCGCTGAGCCCGGACACGGACCGTCCCTGCGGACGGTCTGTGCCTGGCGAAGAGCCCGAGCTCTGCGAGGGCGTGGCCTGCAAGGCGAGCCCGGACACGGACCGTCCCTGCGGACGGTCTGT
>WBZL01002716.1_pt1 | contig 16902 bp, 13 predicted proteins | sample 5204291 | NCBI WGS metagenome assembly WBZL01 (sample SAMN12344345, study PRJNA552823) | activated sludge metagenome | biome: Activated sludge suspended growth; feature: Nitrification reactor; material: Wastewater; isolation source: activated sludge from nitrification reactor of wastewater...
GCCCGAGCTCGTCGATCACCTCCGCCGCGCGCCGCTCGTCCCGCGCCCGGAGCCGATCGGCGAGACCCTCTCTCCGGGCGAGCGCTTCCGCTATGACGTGACCTTCAGCGGCAACCCGACGGGGATCGCCGAGGCCCACGTGGTCGCCCGCGAGCCCGGGCCCTTCGGCGAGCCCGACCGCGTGCGCCTCGAGGGCTTCGCCAAGACCTCCGGCGTGGTCTCGCTGCTCACCACCCTCACCTACGACATCACCTCGTGGGTCGACGCGGTGACCGGCGCGCCGATCGAGGGGCAGGCGATCACCAAGCGCTCGAGCCTGGGCAAGAGCCGTCGGCGGGAGACCTCGACCGCGTTCGCGGGGCGTGGCCAGGTCGAGATCACCGACACGCGCCACGCCGAGACGACCTCCTCGACCACCATTCGCAGGCGGATCCCGGGGGACACCTTCGACACCCTCTCGATCATGGCGTGGGTCCGCGCCCTCGAGCTCGCGCCGGGCGAGCGCGCCCGTACGCACGCGCTCGACGGCAAGGTCCTCCTCCGGGTCGACATCGTCGGCAAGGGGCCGAGCCGCCTCGAGCCGATGCCGTCGATCGGCACCGCGCTCGGCATCGGCGTCAGCGATGTCTACGAGCTGGAGGGGTCGATAACCCGCGTCGATGCCTTCGGGGTTCCATTACCCGGCAAGAAGGCGTATAAAATGCGCGCGTGGATCAGCGCTGATGGGCGGCGGATCCCGCTCGTCCTCGAGAGCGACATCTGGCTCGGTGTCGTCCGCTTGATCCTGACCCAGTACGATCCGCCGAGCGCGCCGGCCGGCGAGCGTCGCGGCGCTCCCTGAAATTTCTCCCCGGTAGGCCAGCCATGCGGGTATGAATAGGCACCGGCCTCGCACGCCATGTCTCAGCGCTACCGTCCCCTCTACAAGCTCGACGCCGGCGGCATGGCGGAAGTCTATGTCGCCGAGGCCGTGTCGATGGCAGGCTTCTCGAAGAAGGTCGCCATCAAGCGGATCCTCCCGGGCCTGGTCAAGGAGGAGCGCTTCACCCGGATGTTCCTCGACGAGGCGCGGATCTCCCTGCGCCTCAACCACGCCAACGTCGTCTCGGTCTTCGACCTCGGCGAGAGCGACAACACCTACTTCATCGTCATGGAGTTCGTCGACGGGACGAACCTCAAGACGATCCTCGAGACCCTGGCGAAGCGCGGCCAGGTGGTCCCGGTCGCCCTCACCGTCTGGATGCTCAACGAGGTGTTGAAGGGCCTCCAGTACGCCCACGACCTCCGCGACGAGGCCGGCCACTCGATGGGGATCGTCCACCGCGACATCTCCCCGCCGAACATCCTCATCTCGTGGAACGGCGAGGTGAAGCTGACCGACTTCGGCCTCGCCAAGGCGACCACGCAGCTCGAGTCCACCGACCCGGGCGTGGTGAAGGGCAAGTACTCCTACCTCTCGCCGGAGGCCGCGCACGCCCAGGAGGTCGATGGCCGCTCCGACATCTTCGCGGTCGGCATCCTCGCCTTCGAGATGCTCACCGGTCGGCGCCTCTTCAAGGGCAAGAACGACTTCCAGACGATCGCCCTCGTCCGCGCCGCCGAGGTCCCGAGCATCCGCTCGTTCAACCCGGAGGTCCCCGCCGAGCTCGAGCAGATCCTCCGCAAGGCGCTCGCCAAGGATGTCAATCAGCGCTACCAGCGGGCCGACGACTTCGCCCACGATCTCCTCGCCTTCCTCTTCTCGAAGCGGATGATGGTCGGCGCGCGCGACGTGATCGAGTTCCTCCGGCCCTTCCGTGAGGAGCGCGAGCGCGAGGTCCAGGCCCACCAGTCGCAGGCGGCGATGGAGAAGTCGCCTGGCGGGAACAACCTGATCATCGACCTGATCCAGGAGGAGATGATCCACTTCCGCTCGATCGGCGAGGCCCCGGCGCCGCACCCCGGCGCGTCGCCCGTGCTCGGCGGAGGCGCGCCCATGCCGGCCGGGCAGGGCGCCGATCCGTCGAAGCCGATCGACCTCGACACCTTCAGCCCCGGCTCGGGCAACCTCGGCCTCTCGCCGACGCCGGCCCCGCTGCCGCGAGTGCAGAGCCTGTCGATGACCGACGCCCTCGGCTTCGAGCCGAACACCGCGCCCGCCGAGCCGCCGCGCGCCGGCAAGTCGGGCGGCGCGCCGGCGACCAAGGCCTCGCTCGGCAAGACCAACCCCAAGATCCAGCCGACTCAGCAGCCGCCGATGCTCCAGCCGCCGATGCCCACGGTCGCCGACGCCGGCTCCGGCTCGTGGCTGATCATCGTCGCCGTCGTCGGCGTCGCGCTGGTCGCCCTCTACTTCGTGTTCGCCGGATGATCGAGGCCTTCGCAGGCAAGCGGCCGGTGGTCGATCCGACCGCCTTCGTCCACCCCGACGCCGTGCTGATCGGCGACGTCCGGATCGGTCCGCGCTCGAGCATCTGGCCCGGCGCGGTCCTCCGCGGCGACGACGCGCCGATCGTGATCGGCGCCGAGACCTCGATCCAGGACAACTCGGTGATCCACGCGACCGAGGGCGTGTCGGCGACCGTCGTCGGCAGCCGCGTCACCGTCGGCCACGGCGTGATCCTCCATGGCTGCGTCGTCGGCGATCGTTGCCTCGTCGGCATGGGCTCGATCGTCCTCGACAACGCGGTGATCGAGGACGAGTCCTTCGTCGGCGCCGGCGCGCTCGTCCCCCCGAACAAGCGGGTGCGCCGCGGCGAGCTGGTGATGGGCAACCCCTGCAAGGTCGTCCGCGCCCTGACCGCCAAGGACCTCGACTGGATCGACCACTCCTGGCAGGCGTACGTCAAGCGCTGCGCCGAGTACCTGGCTGAGCGGACATCCTCCTGAGGGAGGGTGCGGGTCGCGTTGTCGCCTCAGGGAGTGCGGCCGTGGCCATGCGCATGGTCGTGCGCGTGGTCGTGCGCGTGGTCGTGCGCGTGGTCGTGCGCGTGGTCGTGCGCGTGGCTGTGGTCGTGCCCGTGATCGTGGTCGTGGCCGTGGTCGTGCCCGTGATCGTGGTCGTGGCCGTGGTCGTGCCCGTGGTCGTGACCGAACCCGCCGAGCTCCCAGAGCTTGCCGAGGAACCCGCGCGGGCTCATCCGCACGAACGAGGCCAGGAGGAGGGCGGCGAGCGCGAAGAGGGCGAGGTCGCCGTACCACGGGTGGGCGTGATCGTCGGCCGGCGGGGCGACGCTGGCGGCGCCGCCGAGGCCGGTTTCGACGGCGAGGCCGAGGGCGACCGCCGCCGCGACGATCGTCGCCGCGAAGAGGAGGGCGACCCGCCGGCCGTGGAGCTGCGCGAGGAGGCCGAAGGTGGTCGCGTTGGTCGCCGGCCCGGTGATCAGGAAGGCCAGCGCGGCGCCGGGCCCGAGGCCGTGGGCGATCAGCACCGCGACGAGCGGCGTCGCCCCCGAGGCGCAGACATAGGTCGGGATCCCGAGGAGCGCGAAGATCACCACCTGGAGCGCGCCGGGGAGGGCCGCGAAGGCGGCGGCGTCGATCCACGGGTCGACGAGGGCGGCGAGGATGAGCCCGAAGAGCACCCACGGGCCGACGTCGTCGACTATTTCGACGAGCCCCGCGCGGAGGCCCGCGCGGAGGCGCGCCGCGAGCGGTCGCGCGGGCGGGGCCACCTCGTCGATCGGCGCCGCCGTGCCCGCGCGCTCGGCGACTCGCCCCACCACCACACCGACGAGGAGCGCGACCGCGGCCGCGGCGACCACCCGCGCGGCGGTCAGCGATCCGCCGAGGAGCGGCAGCGAGAGGAGCACGGCGTCGAGGCCGAGCTCGGGGGTGGCGACCAGGAAGGCCATCGCCGCGGTCGCCGGCACGCCGCGGGCGATGAGCCCGCGGTACACGGGTACCACCGCGCACGAGCAGAGCGGCAGCGGCAGGCCGAAGGCGACGCCGCGGAGCGAGCGGCCGAGCGGCCCGCCGCGGCCCAGCCAGCGCACCCCGGCGCCCGGCAGGAGCGCGGTCACCAGGCCCGCGAGGACGAACGCGAGGAGGAGCGCGGGCGCGCTCTCGCGGGCGAGCTCGAGGAAGGCCGCGAACATCCGCGCGCTCGGCTCGGCCGCCTCGCCGTGGGCGTGGTGGTGGCTCGCGTCGCCGAGGAGCACCGCGAGGAGGCCGAGCCCGACGAGCCCGCCGATCGCCCCGGCGAACGGCGCGGGCGCGGCCCGCTGCGACCCCGGCGCGTCGACGCGGTGGGCGACCACGTGGAGCAGGAGCCCGCCGATCAGCGCCTGGAAGAGGCCGATCCACGAGGGCGCGAAGAGCCCGAGCGAGCGCTCGGCGAGCACGTAGCCCGCCACGGTGGCCGCGGCGATGAGCCCCAGCACCAGGGCGGCCCGCCGGGCCCCGGCGATCGGGCTCATCAACCACCAGATCGCGACCGCGACCGGGAGTTGGTGGGCGATCACCGCGATCTCGAGGCCGTGGCCGCCGCTCCCGCCGACGTGCGCGCCGGCCAGCGCGAGGCCGTCGGTGAAGGCGTGCGCCGCCATCCCGAGGATCGCCACCGTCAGCGCCGCCCGGTGGGTCCCCTGGCTGGCGAGGTGGAGCGGCCCCTCGGCGATCGACGGCGCCGCGACCCCGAGGGCGAGCGCCGCGAACGCGAGGCCCCCGGCCATGCTCAGCGCCCCGGGGACGATCTCGATCACCACGAGCCCCGTCACCGCCACCAGCACGAAGCTGTCGAGCGCCGCCATCGTCACGCGCTCGCGGCTGGCGAAGCGGTGGACCAGCGGCCCCAGGAGGAGCGCCGCGACGCTCAGGGCCAGGACCTGGTGGCCATGGAGGGCGTCGTCGGGGGGGAGGCTCGGCACGGGCGCGGATGATAGCCCCTCGCTCGCGCCGGCGCGCGGGCGAGCGCGCCCTCGTGCATTGGCGCTGTCCGCGGACGCGGGCCGCCGAGGGGCCCCCTCGGGGCGCCGCGCGGCGGCTGGGGATCCCCGCGTTGACGGCCCTCGGCGCCGGCCCGTAGGGTGATCTCATGACCTTGGCACGTCGCTGCTCCTCCGCGCTCCTCCTCCTCGTGGCGTGCTCGGGAGGTGATGGTGGCGGCACCGACACGATGGGGATGACCGCCGGCTTCACCACCACCGGGACGAGCACCACCGCGGCGGAGTCGACCTCGACCAGCGACGGATCGACCAGCGACGGATCGACCAGCACCAGCACCTCGTCGACGGGCTCGACCACCGCCTCCTGCCCCGAGGGGAGCGAGGGGTGCCCCTGCCTGCCTGGGGACCTCTGCGACGGGGGCCTCGCCTGCGTCGCCGGCTCGTGCGTCGCCGGCCCCGACACCACCACCGGCACCACCGGCGAGACCACCGACGCCGAGCCCTTCTGCGGCGACGGCCTGGTCGCGGCCGACGAGCTCTGCTGGAAGCCCTCCGCCGCCCTCGGCATGGGCTCGGGCCCGAGCGCCGTCCTCGCCCTCGACCTCGACGGCGACGGCAACGACGACATCATCAACAGCAACAGCCAGTCGAACAACCTGACTACCCGCCTCTACACCGGCGACGGATCGTTCGGCGCCCTCGGGGCGCTGATCGCCGAGATGGGCCCCGCCGGCCTCGTCGCCGTCGACGCCAACGGCGACGCGATCCTCGATGTCGTCGCCGCCAACCGGGCCTCCAACACCGCGTCCCTCTTCGTCTCCACCGGCGACGGCAAGTTCATGCCGCAGGTCAGCATGCCCACCGGCGTCCAGCCGCGGGCGCTGGTCGCCGGCCTCGTCGACGCCGACGCCCTCCCCGATCTCCTCGTCGTCAACGCGGCCGACAAGACCGTCACCTTCCTCAAGGGCGACGGCGCCTCCTTCGGCATGGGGGCCGCCTTCGCGGTCGGCACGACCCCGAACGATCTCGCGGTCGGCGACTTCAACGGCGACGGCAACCTCGACGTCGTCACCGCCAACGTCGGCGCCAGCGACCTCTCGGTGATCCTCGGCAACGGCCAGGGCCTCTTCGGTGCGCCCACCTCGGTCCCGGTCGGCGGCGCGCCCTTCAGCGTCGCGGTCGGCCACCTCAACGGCGACGCGAGCCTCGACCTCGTGGTCTCGGTCCCGGCCGCCGGGCAGGTGCTCGTGATGTTCGGCACCGGCTTCGGCATGTTCAGCGCCGGCGTCCCCTACGCCGCGGGGATGGGCCCGGAGCGCCTCGTCCTGGCCGATCTCACGGCGGACGGCGCGCCCGACGTCGCCGTCGTCAACCGCCCCGCCAACCAGGTGAGCGTCCTCCGCGGCAACGGCAAGGGCTCCTTCGCCCCGGCCGAGGTCTTCGACGTCGGCATGGAGCCGGTGGCCCTCGCGGTCGGCGACTTCAACGGCGACGGCGCGGCCGACCTGGTCACCGCGAATTCGGCCGCGAGCACCGTCTCGGTGCTCCTCTCCGACCCCTGAGCGTTGGCGCCCGTCGGCCTTTCGCTAGCGCCTGGACGCCCACCGGGAAATGCGCTTCCATTCCCGGGTATGCCCTACACCTTCTCCTTCCTTCGCCTCGCCGGCGCGTCCGCGCTGGTCGCCCTCCTCGCCCCCTCGGTCGCCCACGCCTGCGGCGGCTTCTTCTGCGACAGCGTCAACGGCGTGCCGATCCCCGTCGATCAGACCGGCGAGAACATCCTCTTCGCCATCGACAAGGTCGCCGGCACCGTCGAGGCCCACATCCAGATCCAGTACGTCGGCGATCCCCAGAAGTTCGGCTGGGTGATCCCCGTGACCGCCGTCCCCGACTTCGCGGTCGGCTCCGAGCTCCTCTTCACCAACCTCCTCGCCGGCACCGTCCCGACCTACACCTTCACCAGCAACTTCGACTGCCAGGAGTCCGACAACGGCGGGGTCGGCTGCTACGCCGGCGATCTCGCGTCGGGCGGCGACGGCGGCGAGTTCGACACCGCGGCGTCGAGCGCTGGCGGCACCGACAGCGGCGGCGGCGGCCTCGAGATCGTCAAGCGCGAGATCGTCGGCGCCTACGAGATCGTCGTCCTCCAGGGGGGCACCGCCCAGGAACTCTACGACTGGCTCGACGCGGCCGGCTACTACCAGGACCCCGACGCGCCGCCGATCGTCCAGAAGTACCTCGACGACGGCTACTTCTTCGCCGCCGCCAAGCTGATCCATGGCGCCGGCATCGAGGAGCTCCAGCCGATCGTCATGACCTACGCCGGCACCGTCCCCTGCGTGCCGCTCCGCCTGACCGCGATCGCCGCGACCGAGGACATGGGCGTCCGCGTCTTCGCCCTCGACAGCACCCGCGTCGTCCCGACCAACTACAAGCACGTCGAGATCAACGACGCGATGATCGACTGGCCCAACCAGGCCGACAACTACCGCGACGTCGTCACCGCCGCGATCGACGTCGCCGAGGGCGGCCTCGGCTTCGTCACCGAGTACGCCGGCTCGGCCTCGGCGGTGCCCACCGCCGGCCTCTACGACGTGGCCTGGAACGCCGACTCGATCCGCGGCTCCGATCCGATCGTCTCGCCCGGCTACACGATCATCGACAATCTCACCAGCCAGGGCCTCCTCACCTGCGGCATCGACGAGTTCGGCTTCGGCGCCGGCGACGAGTGCACCTTCAATCACCCGCAGCTCCTGCCGCTCCTCCGCCGCTACCTGCCGGCGGCGCCCGGCTACGCCGAGAACTACTTCTACAGCCACCTCGAGGAGCTCGCGGCCGAGATCGACCTGGTCGCCTGGGACTCCGAGAAGCTCGCCGACGGCATCCAGGAGCGGATCATCGACCCGGGCAAGCGCGGCGTCGATCTCCTCGCCAATTTCCCCTACCTCACCCGCCTCCTCACCGTCATCTCGCCGCAGGAGATGACCGTCGACCCCGAGTTCGCCGGCAACCCCGATCTACCGGACGTCGCAGCCAACCGCGCCGCCGTCCAGAACATCCCCTGCTCGGGCTCCAACAAGATGATCCTCCCGAGCGGGATCCACATTCTGATGGAGCCCGGCAACATCTGGCCGACCTTCTCCAAGGACATCTGGGCGCGGCGCGTCGAGCAGATGACCCCCTCGGGCGCCCCCCAGGTCGAGGAGGACTTCGCCGACGAGATCGACTCGGTGGCCCGCGCCAGCAACAAGCGCTACGAGTACGACAACGGCAGCGGGGTCAACTGCGCCGTCCGTCGCTCCTCGCTCGGCGGGGCCTTCTCACTGGCGGTGGTCTTCGCGATCGCCTGGCGCGGCCGCCGTCGCCGCACCTGAGCGGCGGCGGGAGCCCCGTGTCGCCCCGCCCCGTGGCTCCGTCGCGCGTCGCTAGCGGCGCGCGCGGCGGAGCCACATCTCGGCGATCGCGATGTTGATGATCCAGCCGAGCCAGAACGAGATCCCCGCGACCTCGCGCTCCGGCACCCCGAAGACCATCCAGAGCGGCACGTAGACGATCCGCACCATCATCGGCCCCAGCGCGATCGCGAAGGATCGGATCATCCACTCGCGGTGGGCGACGAAGCGGCGCCGCAGCGCCAGCGTGAGGGCGACGGTGGTGACGGCGATGAGCGCCGCGCCGAAGACCACGCTGGGGATCGCCTCGGTGATCCCGCCGAAGGGCCGCGTCACCCCCATCGTGATCCCCGAGCCGGCCGCCAGCATCGCCAGCGCCACGTAGCAGCGCCCGATCACCCGGTGGAGGGCCGGCCGGCGCCGCCGGAGCCGCTCCGAGAACTGCAGGAGCCCGGCCAGCACCAGCGCCGATCCGCCCAGGCGGTGGAGGTGCTCCGAGAGCGGGTGCGCGCGGATGACCGAGAGCTGCACGCTGGCGAACTCGTCGGCGATCAGCCGGACGTAGCGGACGTGCTGATCGAAGCCGGCGATGTAGCGGTGGAGCGCGAAGACCAGGAGGCCCACCGCCAGGAAGATCGCCAGCCCTCGCCCCCAGCGCGGCACGATCGCCCGCTCGTCTCTCGCGTTCGTGGTCTCCATCGCCACCTCCAGGGAGATGGTGACGCGTCGCGCCCCGACGATTCGACCGGGGCCTGCGCGTGCGCGTGAGGAATGCCGCGTCCATCCGCGCGATCGGCTACCCTGGCCGCGTGCAAGGCGATCGCGTCGTCCTCGAGTCGGTCGAGATCGCGGCCCCGCCCGCGCTCGTCTGGCGCGCCCTCACCACCCCCGCCGAGCTCGCCCGCTGGTACTTCGAGGGCATCCAAATCGCCTCGACCTACCGGGTCGGCGACCCCATCACCTTCGCCTTCACCCTCGACGGCGCGCCCCACCACGACCACGGCACCATCCTCGCCGCGGAGCCGGGCGTCCTCCTCGCCTACGACCACTGGAGCGCCCTCTCCGGCCGCCCGGACGCGCCGGAGGGCCGCACACGGGTCACCCTCCGCCTCGTCGCTGTCGGGCCGCGCACGCGCGTCGACCTCCGCCACGAGGGCTTCGTCCTCGACACCGAGCTCTTCCACGCCCGCTTCTTCTGGCGCGTCGCCCTCGTCGCCCTCGCGGATCACGTCCTCGCGGCTAGCCCGTCCGCTTGATCAGGTGGTAGCCGAACTCGGTCTCGACGACGTCGCTGACCTCGCCCACCGCCATCCCGAAGGCCGCGTCCTCGAAGGGCTTGACCATCTGCCGGCGCCCGAAGGGCCCCAGGTCGCCGCCGCGGCGCCCCGACGGGCAGTCCGAGTGCGCGCGCGCGAGGTCGGCGAAGTCGGCCCCGCCGGCGATCTCGCGCGCGAGCTCGCGGATCTTCGCCTCGGCCTCGGCCTTGGTGCGGGTCGCCGTCGAGCGCGCCGAGCCCTGGTACATGAGGAGGATGTGGGAAGCACGGACCTCTGCCATGCCCCCTCTTATCACCCGTCGATCCGGCGCGCGAGCGCGACCATGGCGGCGTCGCGCTCGTTCGCCGGCAGGTCCGCCCCCGCCGGCCGCGGGCGCCCGTAGAAGAGGTCGAGCGCGCGGCTCCGCACCGGCGGCGGCGCCGGCCCCCCGCCCGTCGGCCAGAGCGTCACGGTGAAGGCCACGTCGGCGCGCCCGAGCGCCACCTCGATCGCCCCGTCCGCAGCGCCGCCGATCGTCACCACGCGAAAGCCCGCCAGCTCCTCGCCGATCTCGAGGCCGCCCAGCGCCGCTCGCAGCGCGGGTGAGGCCGCCTCCACCTCGCTCGCGCCGCGGCTCTCCGCCCGGTGGTGGAGCGCCGCGTAGGGCCGCAGCGGCGCGACGAGCAGCGCCAGCGCCCCGCACGTCGCCGCGCCCGCGGCGAGCCCCCGCACGACGCTCCCTTCGAGGGTCGGCGTCGGCTCGTCCGCTCGCTCTTCGACCGCGTCGACCGCGAAGCGTCGCGGCCACCGGCGCCGGAGCCAGCGCGGCCACGGCAGCGCCAGCGCGAGCACCAGCGCCATCGCCTGCGGGAAGAGGATCGGCGTCAGGAGCCAGACATTGAGGTGGAAGAGGAGGAGCCCGGCGCCCGTCCACGCGCGCCCGCGCGGCGACCACGGGAAGGCGATCGCCGCGGCCTGGAAGAGCATCGTCGCCGCCGCGAAGACCGTGGCGATCGCGGGGCTCTGGACCACCAGCGCCGCGTAGGCGTCGAGCGGCGAGCCGCCGCCGAGCCCGCGCTGCGCGAGGATCACCGCCCGCAGCCCGTCGCCGTCGATCCACCCGAGCCCCGAGGCCGCCACCTTGCTGGTCACCGCCCCAACGTAGGTCGCCGCCAGCGCCCCCGCCGCCCCGAACTCCGCCCAGCGCTCGGCCGCCGCGCCGCGCCGCTCGCCGGCCGCGCGCGCCATCACCAGCCCCAAAGACCAGCCGAAGAGGGCGGCGCCGGCGGCGAAGAAGACCCGCTGCGGCCCGCCCACCAGCGCCGCGTGGGCCTCGACCAGGAGCGCCAGCGCCGCCAGGGTCAGCGCCGCCGCGCCGAGCCTCGCGGCCCCCCGCGCGAAGACCCACGCGCCGGCGATCGCCAGCGTCGTCGGCACGATCACCGCCGCCGATCCGCCGAGGCCGAGGAGCAGCGCAGGCGCGCCCGGGTGGCTCTGCGGCCCCGCCGAGGCCCCCGCGATCGCCACCGCCAGGGCCGCCGCGTCGATCGCCGCGAGCGCCGCGAGGAGCGCCCGCAGCGGCCAGCGAGGCCCGCCGTCCCACGGGCTCCGCATCACTCCTCGAGCACCGCCCGGCATCGCGCCAGCTCGCAGGTCTCGGTCCTCATCGCGCCCGCGTCGAGGCGCCACACCAGCCGCACGAGCGTCGTCGGCACGCCGTGACCCTCGAGACCTGTCCCGATGGACACATCGTTCATGAGGTCGCGGTCGAGGTAGTCGATCGTGTAGAAGGGCGCGAGGAGCGGGCAGCGCTCCCGGCCGACCGCCAGCGCGCCGCTCGCCTCGCGCGGCCCCTCGCACGCGACCGCCGTCGCGTCGCCGAGCTCGTGGAGCTCGCCCGCGCCGTCACGGAGCACCAGCCGGCTCGGCGCGTGCCCCTGCCTGGCCGAGTACATCGGGAAGGTCGAGAAGGGGTAGAGGTCGCCGACCTCGCGGGCGAGGAGGAGGTAGCCGCAGAGCGCCGCCGCGGCGCTCGCCAGCGCGCCGTCGACTCGGCGGCTCCTCGGCCCGGACTTCGGCGCGCGCTCCACCTCGCTCCTCCTAGTACTGCGAGATGCTCAGGAGCCCGGTGGTCCGCGGGTCGATCACCTCGGCCGGGATCTTGAGGGTGAAGGTCGACCCCTTCCCCGGCGCGCTCTCGACGGTGATGTCGCCGCCGTGCATCTGCGCGAAGTGGCGGGAGATCGCCAGCCCCAGGCCGGTGCCGCCGTAGCGGCGGGTGGTCGACGAGTCGGCCTGGACGAAGGGCGAGAAGAGGCGCTCGACGTCGTCGATCTCGATGCCGATGCCGGTGTCGCTCACCGCGAAGCGGAACCACGGCCGCCCGTCGTGGGTGACCCGCTCGACCACCAGGTCGATGCGCCCGTCGCGGGTGAACTTGCAGGCGTTGCTCAGCAGGTTCATCAGGATCTGGTTGACCTTGGTGCGATCGGCCTTGAGCTCGCCGATGTCGCGGGGGCAGCGGACCCGCAGCACGTTCTTGTTCTTGTCGGCGAGCGGCGCCACCGTCCGGCCGATCCCCTCGACCATCTCGCCGACGTCGATCGCCTCGATCGACACGTTCATCTTGCCGGACTCGATCTTGGAGATGTCGAGGACGTCGTTGATGATCGAGAGGAGGTGGTGGGACGAGGTGAGGATGTTCTGGAGGTCAGGTCGGAGCACCGTCACCCCGATCTCCTCGGTCTCCTCGATCAGGAGCTCGGTGTAGCCGATGATCGCGTTGAGCGGCGTCCGCAGCTCGTGGCTCATGTTGGCGAGGAAGGAGCTCTTGACGCGGCTCGCCTCGAGCGCCTTCTCCTCGGCGTTACGCCGGTCCCGGATCTCGCGCTCCATCTGGTGGTTGGCGCGGGTGAGCTCGATCGTCCGCGCCTCGACCCGACTCTCCAGCTCGTCGCGGATGCGAGCGAGCTCGACCTGGGCCTCCTCGCGCTCGGCGAGCGCGCCCTCGTAGCGGCGCTGGAGCTCGCTCGCCGCGGGCTCGTCGTCGACCGCCGGCGCGCCGGCCATCGCGGAGCTCAGCGCGCCGACGGCGGCGATGACGACGAGGGCCGCGAGGGCGAGCGTCGGCCCCCCGCCGGCGAGCGCCACGCCGCCGCCGCCGGCGAGCGCGAGGGCGGCGATCGACGCCAGCGCCCTCGGGCCGCCGAGGAGGTGCGGCGCGGCGACCGCGAGCGGCAGGCCGAGGAGCCACCCGGGGGTGGAAGACCCCGCCACCACCGGGAAGGCGACGAGGATCGCCGCGTTGCCGGCCGTCCGCAGCGCCTCGACCCAGCGCTGGCCGCCCGGAGCGAGCCGCTGGCGGGGGAGCGCGCACGCGAAGTGGAGGCCGAGGTGGATGAGCCCGAGGGTCGCCGCCGCCGTGCGATCCTCGGCCAGCAGGGCGATCACGGCGACCAGGGCGAGGCCGATCATCGGCAGCGGCCGCTCGACGCTGCGGGCCATCCGCGCAGCCGACGACTCGCCGTCCGCCCGCGCGAGCGACGACCCGGCACCCTGCACCTCGCTCTTGCCGGCGGAGACCACGCCCGTCGAGCATACAACGGGCGATCACGATCGTGTGCGCGCGCGTCCGCGCGGCCTGAAGAAGGGCGCTCAGCCAGCCAGCCGGCGGAGCACCCACTCGGCGCCGTAGCGGAAGTCGATGCGCCACCACGCCCTCGCCAGGGCGACCGAGAGGACCAGCCAGAGGCCGATCACCGCCAGCGCCGTCTGGGCCGGGAGCGCCTGCCAGAGCCCGAAGGGCCGCGAGATCTCGCGGAAGAGGACGACGTGGACGAGGAGCAGGGTCAACGACGCGCGCCCCAGGCAGACCAACCATCCGCGCGGATCGACCGGCATCCGCGCCTCCACCGCCGACGCGAAGACCACCAGCCACGCGACCGCGGCGAGGAGGAGGGTGATCATGGCCGAGGTCGCCGGGAAGAAGCCGAGCGGCAGGCTGGTGAGCCGCTGCCACGCGGGCGCGCCCGCGAGGGCGAGGCCGGCCGCCTTGACGAGCATGCCGAGGCCGGCGAGCCCGAGGCCGGCGACGAGCACCCCGCCGGCGATCGTCCGCAGCGCCTCTGGCCGCCCCGCCGCGAGGAGGCGCCCCATCACCACCCCGGTCAGGAACATCGCCAGCCACGGGAACACCGGGAATTGCCCCTCGGCGAGGGCGACCCGCAGGTGCCCGCCGGCGAGCTCCTCGTAAGGTGGCCGAAGGGCCATCCGATCGTTGCTGAGGGACCTCGGCGTGTCGAGCCAGCTCTGGACGAGCGGCGTCGCCAGCACCACCGCCGCCGCGAGCCCGCCGAGCGCCCGCGACGAGAGGCGGCGCCAGAGCGGCCCGAGGGCGATCGCCAGGCCCATCATGTGGAGCACGAACCACGAGCGGAGCGTGAACCAGCTCGGGGTGAGGAGGCTGAGCAGGTAGCCGAAGCCGAGGAGGACGAGCCCGCGCCGGAGCTGGAGCGCGTCGATCCCCTCCCTTCGCGAGGCCGCGAGGGCCGACCCGATCCCCGCGAGCGTGACGAAGAGCGGGGCTGCCAGCCCACCCAGCGCGTTGAAGGCGAGGAGCGCCGTCGGCGTCCGCTCGCCCGCGACCGGACCGGCCCAGAGCCACACCCCGAGGTGCTGCTCCATCATCAGGAGCACCGCCACGCCGCGGAGGGCGTCGAGGGCGAGGAGTCGAGATCGCGGCGGCTCGCTCACGCGCGAACGCTAGCCCGGCTGGCGCCCGTCTGTCACGCGCGGCGAAGAAGCGGCCCCAGAGGCCCTTGCGCGGGCGAAGACGAGCGTGCTTCCATGCCGGCGGAGCCTCCCACGTCGATGCATCGCCTCCGCCTCCGCGTCCTCGCCCTCGCCCTCGCCCCCCTCGTCGTCGCCTGCGGCGGCGCCTACGGCTCGGTCATCGCCGGGTCGGCGACCGAAGGGGGCTCCGACTCCGACACCGGCACCACCGGCGACACCGGCACCACGGGTGACGAGCCGCTGCCGGCCGCCGAGATCCCCGACGGCTGCAACCCGATCGCCTACGCGAACGACTGCCTCCTCCCGTACCCCTCCGATTACTTCCTCGTCGACGACGGCGCCCTCCCCGGCGGCAAGCGGGTCGCCCTCACGCCGATCGCCGTCCCCAAGACCATCGCGGATGTCCCGGTGGACATGCTCGCCGAGCACCCCGCCGACGGCTTCTCCCACCACATGCCGATCCTCGCCCTCTTCCCCGAGGGCGTCGACACCCAGAACCTCAATTTCCACCTCGCCGGCGGCGACGCGACCCTCGACCCGCAGAGCCCCACGCTCCTCATCGACGCCGAGACCCACGAGCTCATCCCGCACTGGGTCGAGCTCGACGCGATGGCGGCGGGCCCCGACCGCCAGGCGCTGATCCTCCGCCCCTTCGTCCCCCTCGCCGACGGCGCCCGCTACATCGTCGCCCTCCGCGGCCTCCAGACGCCGATGGGCGCGGCGATCGATCCGCCCTACGGCTTCGCGCACATCGTCCGCGGCGAGGTCGCCGGCCACGCGGTCCTCGAGCCCCTCGCCGCCCGCTACGAGGAGCAGATCTTCGCGGTCCTCGACGAGCTCGGCGTCGCCCGCGACGGCCTCCAGCTCGCCTGGGACTTCACCACCGCCACCGAGGCCCGCAACACCCGCGACCTCGTCGCCGTCCGTGATCAGACGATCTCGCTCCTGGAGGCGACGCCGCCGGCGGTGATGATCGACAAGGACTACGTCGACTTCTCCGCCGAGATCAAGCTCCGCCTCGAGGGGCGCGTCGAGGTGCCGCTCTTCCTCGAGGCCGACGCGCCGATGGCCCGCCTCCACCGCGACGGCGACGGCGACGTGGTCCCGAACGGCACCCACTGGGTCCCCTTCACCTTGCAGGTCCCCCTCTCCGCCTACCCGGAGACGGCGGACTCGCCGCCCGCCCGCCTCATCCAATTCGGCCACGGCTTCTTCGGCGAGCGCGAGGAGATCAACTGGAGCGCGATGAAGGCGTTCTCGTCCGAGCGCGCCTTCGCGATGATCTCGACCGACTGGGTCGGCATGTCGATGGAGGACCTCGCCTACGTGGTCGAGGCGATCGACAAGGACCCCGCCAACGTCTTCCTCTTCACCGACCGACTCCACCAGGCCTTCGCCAACCAGATCGCGCTCACCTACGCGATCAAGGGCCAGCTCGCCAAGGAGGCCAGCGCCTACGCGACGGGCGGCCTCCTCTACGACGCGTCCGAGGTCTACTGGTACGGGATCTCGCAGGGCTCGATCTTCGGCGCCACCTTCCTCGCCCTCTCGCCGAACGTCGAGAAGGGCGTGCTGAGCGTCGGCGGCGGCCCCTACTCGCTGATGATGACGCGCTCGGGCTCCTTCGCCGACCTCTTCACGCTGGTCAAGCTGAAGCTCGGCGACGACCCCTTGACCATCCAGAAGTTCGTCGCGCTCAGCCAGCACGTGTGGGACCGCGTCGACCCGATCACCTACGCGCCGCACCTCCTGGCCGACCCCTACCCGCAGAGCCCCGACCGGAAGATCCTCTTCCAGTACGGGCTCCATGACCACTCGGTCAACAACCTCGCCAGCCACCTCCTCCTCCGCGCGAGCGGCATCCCGCTCCTCGACCCCGCCGCCCAGGCGGTGTGGGGCCTCGACGCCGCCGCCGGCCCGGTCGACGGCTCGGCCGCGGTCGCCGTCGACATCCACGTCCCCGAGCCCTTCCCGGGCATCTACCCCGAGCTCCCGCCCGACCCCGACGACGCCTTCAACGCCCACGAGGCGGTCCGCCGTAACCCCAAGATCAAGGATCAGATCGACATGTTCCTGCGGCCAGGTGGGGTGATCACCAACTACTGCGACGGCGCCTGCGACCCCGAGTAGGCCGCGGCGGACCGGGCGGCGGCCCCGCGGCGACCCGGGGCTTCGCGTTCGGCGCCGCGCGTGCGATGATGGCGTCATGCTCGCCTCGCCTCGCGCGTCCGTCCTCGTCGCCTCGCTCCTGATCGCCGCGTGCGGCGGAGGAGGGGGCGAGACGGCGGGCGAGATGGCGACGATGACGACGAATGGCTCGACCGGGGAGGGGAGCGGCGGCGTCGACGCGACGACGACGACCGGCGGCGAGAGCACGGGGGGCACCAGCGCCGGCACGTCGAGCACCGGCGAGCCCGGCAGCGACGCGATCCTCCGGGTCACCGACGTGACCATGCGCTGCACCCACAACAGCTATCACGTCGAGCCGGTGATGCCGATCGACGACTCGCACCGCTACACCCACGCGCCGCTCGACGTGCAGCTGGAAGAGCAGGGGGTCCGCGCCTTCGAGCTCGACGTCCACTCGGGCGCGGGGTT
>WBZL01002717.1_pt1 | contig 16899 bp, 14 predicted proteins | sample 5204291 | NCBI WGS metagenome assembly WBZL01 (sample SAMN12344345, study PRJNA552823) | activated sludge metagenome | biome: Activated sludge suspended growth; feature: Nitrification reactor; material: Wastewater; isolation source: activated sludge from nitrification reactor of wastewater...
AGCCCGAAGTGTCATTACCCTACGTTACGCCAGGGTGGTATGTGGTCCCACGCATCGGGGTTAACTTTACCCAGTATTCACTCTCCTATCCAACGTCGGCGAATGTTCTTCCTACATCGATCAGCCGCACCTTGCCGATTGTCAGCGTCGATTCCGGGATGACCTTCGAGCGATCGAGCAACTGGTTCGGCCGTGACTATACCCAGACACTCGAGCCGCGATTGTTCTATCTGAGCATTCCCTACCGGAACCAGAACAACATTCCGGTTTTCGACACCGCGCTCGCAGACTTCAATTTTGCGCAGATCTTCGCCGACAACCAGTTTTCCGGCTGGGATCGGATCAATAATGCCAATCAATTGACCGCTGCAGTGGCTTCCCGTCTGATCGATCCATCTTCCGGGAGCGAAATCATGCGGGCGATGGTTGGCGAAGTTTTCTACTTCGCCGATAACCGGGTCGTTCTGCCGGGAACGCAGACCGGGACCACCGACCGCAAATGGGATAAATCCGATTTGCTGGCCGCCTTCAGTGGCCAGTTGTTGCCCCGTCTGTACGCGGATGCTGCCGTGCAGTTCGATATCAATGACCAGCGCTTCCAGCGTTACTCGTTCGGTACGCGTTATCTGCCGGGGCCAGGCAAGGTGCTGAATGCCGGTTACCGTTACAACGTCGATGCGGCGACGCCGATCAAGGAGTTCGACATTTCCGGGCAATGGCCGATCAACGCTCGCTGGCAGGCGGTCGGCCGCTATAACTACTCCCTGATCAATTCCACACCGGTCGAGATCATTGGCGGACTGGAGTACAACGCGGGTTGCTGGGTGCTGCGTACGGTCGTTCACCGGATTCAGACCACCCAGGCCGACTCGAGCACGCAGTTTTTCGTACAACTTGACCTGACCGGATTGTCGAGCATTGGCACAAACCCGCTGACGGTTCTTCAGCGCAGGATCCCCGGATACACGGTGGGCCAGGCGGCAACAGATCAGGCTTTGGCTGAATGATAGGTTGCATGATGAGATTTCTATTTCGTGGCGTGCTGCTGGCCGCCTGCCTGGTCGGGCTGGCAACCGCGCAACCGCGGCCGGCACGGCAGCCGGCTGCGGTCGACCGTATCGTTGCGGTGGTCAATGATGAAGTGATCACGCAGCACGAGTTGCGTTCCCGCCTCGATTCTGCGTTGGGTCAGTTGCAGCGACAGGGAATGTCATCGCCGCCGCGCAATGTGCTCGAAAAGCAGGTGCTCGAACGTCTGGTGATGGACAAGGTGCAACTGCAGCAGGCGCGTGACATGGGCTTACGCATTGATGATGCGCAACTTGAGCAGGCGCTGCAGCGTATTGCTGCGGGCAACAATCTTTCGCTTGCCCAGTTCCGGGCCGTGCTGGAAAAGGACGGGATTGCGTTTGCGAGCTTTCGTGAAGAGATTCGCGCAGAAATAACGATTGCCCGCCTGCGTGAGCGCGAGGTGGAAAGCAAGATCTTCATCTCCGACGGCGAAGTGGACAACTATCTCGCCAGTGCATCGGTGCAGGGCGGTACCGAGGAAGAGTACCAGTTGGCGCATATTCTGCTGCGAGCACCCGAGTCGGCGAGCCCGGAGCAGATTCAGAAGTTGCGGGCCAAAGCCGAGCAGATACTGGAACGCTCAAGCAAGGGCGAGGATTTTGCGCAGCTCGCGGCCGCCTATTCGGATGCTCCGGACGGCATGAAGGGAGGCCATCTCGGTTGGCGTTCGCTCGATCGCCTGCCCACGATGTTCGCCGAGGCCAGTCTCAAGCTCAAGGTCGGTGAGGTGTCGCCGGTGCTGCGCAGTTCGAACGGCTTCCACCTGATCAAGCTCCTGGCCAAACGCGGAGGCGGTGCAGCGCAGGCCGTCGAGCAGACGCACGCGCGGCATATCCTGATCAAGGTCAATGAAGTCGTGTCGGAGTCGGAAGCACAGCACAAGCTGGAAAGTTTGCGTGCGCGGATCAAGCATGGTGAAAGCTTTGCCGAGTTGGCCAGACTTTTCTCACAGGACGGTTCGGCCTCCAAAGGTGGCGATCTTGGCTGGATCTATCCCGGCGATACCGTTCCGGAGTTCGAACGAGCGATGAATCTTCTTGCACCAGGCGAGCTCAGCCAACCGGTTCAGTCACCGTTCGGTTTTCACCTGATCGAAGTTCTCGACCGCCGTGTCCAGGACGTTTCGAGTGAGCGGCGACGCGCCGCGGTGCGCCAGACGTTGCGCGAACGCAAGCGTGATGAGGCCTACCAGGACTGGCTGCGCCAGGCACGCGACCGGGCGTATGTGGAAATTCGGCTTGAGGAAGGCTGAGCACATGGCCTCTTTGCCCGTGCTGGCCGTCACGACCGGCGAACCGGCCGGTGTCGGCCCCGAGATCTGCCTGCGCCTGCTTGAGCGCGCACGAGAACGACCGTTTCCTGCACGCATCGTCGTCCTCGCAGATCGTTCGCTGCTCGCTGCGAGGGCGGAGCTGCTGAACCTGTCCGGGGACTTGCGCGATTGGGATCCTTCGCTACCGCCGCAGGCCGGTACGCTGGAGGTTCTTCACCTGCCCCTGGCAATCAATGCCCATCCAGGTCGGCTGACTCCAGCCAATTCGCCGTACGTGCTGGCGCTGCTCGATCGCGCACTTGCCGGATGCCTGTCCGGAGAATTTTCTGCGATGGTGACCGCGCCGGTGCACAAGGGGGTGATCAACGACGCTGGAATTCACTTCACCGGCCATACCGAATACCTGGCCGAGCGGACGGGAACGCGTCGGGTGGTGATGATGTTGGCCGGCGGCAGTCTGCGTGTGGCGCTGGTGACGACGCATCTGCCCCTCAAGGATGTGCCGGCTGCCGTGACCGAAGTCGCGATTGCCGAGACGCTGCATATTCTGCATCGCGAGATGGGGAGCAAGTATGGCATCGCTCAGCCACGCATCCTGGTCGCTGGTCTCAATCCTCATGCTGGCGAAGGGGGTTACTTGGGCCGCGAAGAGATCGACGTGATCATCCCGGTGCTCGACAGGCTGCGGGCCGAGGAGGGCATGACTCTGCTCGGGCCACTCCCGGCCGATACGATGTTCTCGCCACCAGTGCTGGCACGCGGTGATTGCGTTTTGGCGATGTATCACGACCAGGGACTGACGGCGCTCAAGTATGCGAGTTTTGGCCATGGTATCAACGTCACGCTGGGACTGCCGATCATCCGCACGTCGGTTGATCATGGGACGGCGCTTGAACTCGCTGGCAGCGGGCAAGCAGATGCCGGGAGCCTGTTGGTAGCCATCGAGCAGACGATCGAGATGGTCAAGCGAACCGGCCACAAGGGCTGATCGGATGCGGCCGCCTGTCGCGCGCAAGCGCTTTGGCCAGAATTTTCTGGTTGATCAGCAGATCATCGCGGACTTCATCGATCTACTGGCGGTGCAGCCGGATGATCAGCTGGTTGAGATTGGTCCCGGGCTGGGCGCCTTGACCGGCCCGCTCTTGAGGCGGCTCGACCATCTCCATGTGGTCGAGATCGATCGCGATATCCTCATCTGGCTGCGGCAAGCGTATGCGTCCGAGAAACTGACGGTGCATGCGGGCGATGCGCTGACATTTGCCTTCGGTGAGCTGGCCAACGCTGCAGGTGCCGGCCTGCGCATCGTCGGCAATCTTCCTTACAATATCTCGACACCGCTCCTTTTTCACCTTGCCGGCTTCGGCAACGGCGTGCGCGATATGCACTTCATGCTCCAGAAGGAAGTCGTCGAGCGCATGGTCGCGGTACCCGGCAGTGGCGAATTCGGACGCTTGTCGGTGATGCTGCAATACCGATTCGTGATGGACAGGCTGCTTGATGTCCCGCCAGAGGCGTTCAATCCCGTGCCAAAGGTCCACTCGGCAATCGTGCGCCTGATTCCGCGTCCAGCAGCAGCCTTATCGGCGATCGACACCTCCCTGTTCGCCAAGCTGGTGTCGGCGGCCTTCGCACAGCGACGCAAGATGCTGCGCAACAGTCTCCGGGGCCTGGTCAACGATTCACTTCTGACAGTGCAGGGCATTTCACCAACCTGTCGGGCCGAGGAACTGTCGGTTGATAACTACATTCGCCTGGCCAACAGCCTCAAGACGATGCTCTGCAGTAAAGCGGCGACCTGATCTCAGCCGTTCTTCCCGACTCGACAGGTATTCACTCCGAGCAGAGAGTATGCCGGGCAGACGCCCAACAGACCGGTCAGAACTGGCACCGCGCCGATCCAGCCCCAGACGCCAACGACTCCTGCCGCAGCCATGGCCATGAGCGCGACGCCGACGACGACACGCAGGATTTTATCGATTCCTCCGACATTGGTTTTCATCATCTGTTTCCTCGCTGTTTGTTTGTGAGTGAAAAGATGCCAGATTACGCACCAGTCGCAGTCGTGTATGTAACCCAGGTCACGCAGGAAAGTCCTGCTTCTTTCAGCGATTGATCTCGGCGATCTGTTGCAACCCCTGCCGGTCGGTGACGCCGATCTGCTCGCGAGCGAGCGTAACCAATCCCTGTACGGCGAACCCCTTGAGCAAGCGGCTGACGATCTCACGAACACTGCCCAGTTCATCGGCCAAAGTCTGGTGTGAGGCGTGGATGACATCGCCCTTGGCGAGCAGCAGTTTGGCCAGGCGCTGGTCGAGGCGGTGAAAGGCGACCTCCTCGACCAGTTGCATCAACTCCGAGATACGTTCGGCAAAGAGGTTAAAAACGAAGTCGCGGAACAAGCCGTTCTCAGCGATCAGCTGCTCGAAGATCGCCGTCGGCAACAACAGCAGTGAAAGCGCTGTTTCGGCGATAGCACGCGCCGAATAGGGGCTGTGCCCGAGCAGGCAACTCGAAGTAATGAGGCATGAGCCGCCCGGTTCGACGCGGTAGAGGACAATCTCCCGTCCGCTGGCCGTGCTCTTCACCACCCGGATGGTGCCGGCAAGAAGCAGCGGGAATCCCGGGCAGTTCTGACTTTCCGTGAATACCTGCGCACCAGCCGGTAGCCTGACCATGCGCTGGCACACTACGGCCAGTTGCTCGCTCGGCACGGAGCGCAGCGCTGGATAGAGTGCCAGTAGCGCGTGCGGCAGCTTTTCCTGAGCAGTGGGCATCAGTCGGCCAATTCAGCAGTGACTGGTGCGTGGTCCGACGGCCGTTCGAGTTTGCGGACTTCCCGGTGGATTGTGGCCCCCCTGCAGCGATCGGCGAGGGGTCTGGACAGCAGGATGTGGTCGATCCGCAGCCCCCGATTCTTCTGGAAAGCGAGCATCCTGTAGTCCCACCAGGAGAAACTCTTGTCGGCTTGCGCGAAGAGGCGAAAGCTGTCCCTCAGGCCGAGGCTCAGCAAACGCTGTAAAGCGGCACGTTCAGGCTCCGAGCACAAGATCTGCCCGGTCCAGGCCGCCGGATCGTATACGTCCCGGTCATCCGGCGCAATGTTGAAATCGCCGGCCAGGATGAGTTGTGGATTGGCGTCGAGTTTTTCGGTGATCCATTTCGCGAGGGCATCCAGCCACTCTAGCTTGTAAGCATACTTGTCGCTGCCAACCGCTTGTCCATTCGGGACGTAGGCGCAAACCACACTCATGCCGCTGACTGTCAAGGCCAGCAGGCGTTTCTGCTCATCGGGGTAGAGCGGATTACCGAAAACAATATCCGTTGGCGTTTCTCGCGTCAGCAGGGCAACGCCATTGTACGTTTTCTGTCCCGAGAAGACAGCCTGATAGCCCATGGCCGCGATTTCCTGACTCGGGAAGTCCTGGTCCTGAAGTTTGGTTTCCTGTAGGCAAACGACATCTGGTTGCTGTGCTTCCAGCCATGCGAGCAGTTGCGACAGGCGGACCTTGAGTGAGTTGACGTTCCACGAGGCGATTTTCATGTTTGACCGAAACGATAATGAAATTGAGCAAAGAAGGTCATGCAGGCGGCAATGGATCGGGTACCGATGTGCGTATGTTATCGTACTGGCCACGCTTGGCGGCCATGTCGGGCTAACGGCCATGACTGTTCCAGACACCTCCGATCATGAAAGTCATGACCGTTTCCCTCTCCCCCGATCCTTCACCAGAGCGAGGGAGAGAGAGTGGTGAGTCGCTGACGTGATTTTCACTTTCAGGACAAGTGGCAAAATGTGCGTTTTTTCTTTTGTTTAAGGACTTTTAGAACGTATCCTGCGCTTGTTTGACGCCTTGCAGCAGCGATCCGGTGACTGCCTTGAAGCAGCAGGAAGCAACAACCGACTTGAACCGGGAAGTTTGAGCGTTCGGCCAATTCATCTATACTGCGGTGCATTCGACGCGACTCGTCAGAGCCGCAGCATTGAGATTTGTCGTCATTCTGCCGTAAGCCGTTGCCAAGCTGGCAACTACAAAGGAGAGAGCATGATGGTTGTACGCCCGCATGAGGTGATTGGCGTTTTGTTTCGTTGGCTTTTGCTCGGGGTACTGGGATGGCTGGTCGTGGGCTGCTCTTCGTATCCGCCAGCACCCGTTTCAGCAGCTTCGGCAGACTATCGTTATATCATTGGGCCTGGCGACAGTGTGAATATCATTGTCTGGCGCAATCCGGAACTTTCGATGTCGGTTCCTGTGCGTCCGGACGGAATGATTGCCGGTCCGCTGATCGAGGACATGCCGGCCATGGGTAAGACACCGACTGCCCTCGGACGGGATATGGAGAAGGCGCTTGGGACCTTTATCCGGGATCCGGTCGTAACGATCGTGGTCACCGGTTTCATAGGAACCCAGAGCGAGCAGATTCGGGTGATCGGAGAGGCCTCCAAGCCACAGGCACTACCGTACCGTCAGAACATGACCCTGCTCGACGTGATGATTGCGGTCGGTGGGCTGACTGATTTCGCCGATGGGAATGGCGCGTCAGTAGTGCGTGTTGGTGCCGATGGCAGCAAGCAGCAGTACAGTGTTCGCCTGACTGACCTGGTCCGGCGTGGAGACGTCTCGGCCAATGTGGACATGAAACCCGGTGATGTTCTGATCATTCCGCAGAGTTGGTTTTGACCGATCTGATCCCCCTGGCTTCCATTCTGTTGCATGACGCAACAGATACCCCCTTAACTGCTCCTGATAAAGTCTGAATCCGATGGATGAACTGCTTCGACAAGCGACAGCAATCCTGCGTGGAATGTGGCAGCGTCGCTGGCTGGGAATCATCGTCGCCTGGGTCGTCGGGGCGGCCAGTGTTGCGGCGGTTCTGGCCATTCCGGACAAATACGAGGCATCGGCGCGTATTTTTGTCGATACCCAATCGATTCTCCGGCCGCTGATGGCCGGCTTGGTGACCCAGCCCAACATTGATCAGCAGGTCATGATGCTGAGTCGGACCTTGATTACCCGACCCAATGTCGAAAAACTGATCCGGATGGCGGATCTTGACCTCAAGATCGACTCGAAATCCGAGCGGGATGCGTTGGCAGAGACCCTGATGTCGTCCTTGAAAATCAACAACACGTCACGTGACAACATCTATACACTCAGTTACCGGGACGTTCAGCCGGAGCAGGCAAAGCGTGTGGTGCAGTCACTGGTCTCGATCTTTGTCGAGTCCAATCTCGGCGACTCGCGCAAGGATAGCGAGTCTGCCCGCAAGTTTCTCGACAAGGAAATCGCCGGGTACGAGAAGAAGCTTGAGGAGGCCGAGGCGCGGTTGAAGGAATTCAAATTGCGCAACCTCGCGAATGAAACCTCCGAGGGCAAGGATCATTTCAGTCGTATGAGCACGGCTGGCGCACTCCTTGAACAGAGCCGCCTCGAACTGCGCGAGGCCGAACAATCCCGCGATGCACTTAAACGCCAGCTCCTCGGTGAGGAACCGGTATTGCTGCCGGAAGCCACGCAGGAACCAATTGCTGGTGTGTCAATTCCAGAAATCGACAGCCGTATAGACGCCCTCCAGCGCAATATGGACGCGATGTTGCAGCGCTTCACCGAGAAGCATCCGGACGTGGTCAGTACGCGCCGCCTGATCAAGGAACTGGAAGTGCAGAAGCAGGAGGAGATCGTTGCTCGCCGCAAGTCGGCACTGGCCAATCCGACCGCTTCGGTGAATTCCAGCCCCGTGTATCAGCAACTGAAAGTTTCACTGTCCGAAACCGAGGCGAGAATCGCCGCTCTGCTGACGCGCGTTGCCGAGTATCAGGCGCGCTATGATCGTTTGAAATCTGCGATCGCTCTCGTACCCCAGCTCGAAGCCGAGTTTACACAGCTCAACCGCGACTATGAGATCAACAAGAAGAATTACGAACAACTGGTGCAAAGGCGTGAATCGGCCAGCCTGGGAAGTGAGATGGATAATGCCGCGGGAGTTGATTTCCGCCTGATCGATCCGCCGCGGGCGTCGCCCAAACCGGTTGCGCCCAATCGCACCCTGTTTCTCCCGCTGACCATGCTGCTTGCGCTGATTGCCGGAGTGGCGGTCACTTTTGCCGCCAGTCAGCTACGACCGGTGTTTTTTGATGCGCGCGCTCTCAGGGAAGCATGCGGCCTGCCGCTTCTGGGAACGGTCTCCCTGCTTGCCGACGAAGCGAGAAAAGGCCGCGAAAGGAAAGATTTGCTTCGCTTTGCCGCGGCTTGTATCTCGTTCGTGGGTGTCTATGGAGCGGGGCTTCTTGTGTTCTTCGTTCTTTCCGCCCGTACTGCCTGAGGAAAACTGATGAGCCTCATTGAACAAGCGGCGAAGCGACTGGAGCAACTGCGCAAGGCGGGGGTCGAGATACCTGGTTCAATCGCTGAGCATGAGCGGTTGCCAGCCGACTTGCGCGCCGCAGTGCCTGCCCAGCCACAGACGGTCCAGGTGCAACCACCGGACGTTCTGTCTGCGACCACCGCGTCTGCATCTGCTGCGCATACCCCGCAGTCCCGCCGGATCGAGCTTGATCTGAATACGCTTGCGACCACCGGTCTGATCAGCCCGGATGCGCCGCGATCCCAGCTTGCCGATCAATACCGGGTCATCAAACGGCCCCTGATTGCCAATGCCATGGGCAAGAGTGCTACACCGATCAAGCGGGGTAATCTGATCATGGTGACCAGCGCAATTTCTGGCGAAGGCAAGACCTTTACCGCGATCAACCTAGCGATGAGCATCGCCATGGAACTGGACAACACGGTCATGTTGGTCGATGCGGATGTGCCGAAGCCCTCCGTCCTCAAGATGCTCGGTTTGCCCCCAGCGCCAGGCCTGCTCGACGTACTGACCGATGAATCGGTTGCCTTGTCGCATGTCTTGATGAGAACCAACGTCGACAAACTGAGCCTCCTGCCAAGTGGCACACAGCATCAGCGTGCGACCGAACTCCTGGCCAGCGAAGCCATGATCAAGCTGCTTGATGAAATGGCCAATCGTTATCCGGACCGGATCATCATTTTTGATTCTCCCCCACTGCTGATGACCACGGAATCAAGGGTGCTAGCCAGTCATATGGGTCAGGTGATCGTTGTGGTGAGGGCCGAACGTACGGCCCGCAGTGACGTCAAGCATGCTTTGGCAGCCATCGAGTCCTGTCCGGTCAAGCTGATGCTGCTCAATCAGGCACGCGCCACCACCCAGGATGGCTATGGCTATGGCTATGGCTATGGCTATGGCTATGGCTATGGTTCAGATGGTTCTTGAACGGGCGGGGCGCAGAGCATGCGCCGAACGCAAGGGCGCATGTTCAGCGCCACGCTTTCGCGAACGAAGCTCTGGCCGGAGCCGTCAGGCCTCGGTATCCTTGCTTGGCTTCTCATTGCTGTGCATCGGCGTTCCAGCGCATGCCGAGAATTGGCGGATCACGCCGACCCTGGCTGTTACAGAAACCTTGACCGACAATGTCTTTTTGACTGCCAGCGACAAGAAGCACAGTCTGGTGACCGCCATCACGCCGGGTATTGCAATCGATGGCAAGGGTGCTCGTGCCAGCCTGCGCCTGAGCTATACGCTGACCGGGCAATTCTACTCGCCGAACTATTCGGACACCGATCGACTGCCTGGGCAGAAGTCAGCGTCCAATAGCCACCAGAATGCGCTTACCGCGGTAGGAATGCTTGAGGCGATTGAAGACTGGTTATTCATCGAAGCCACCGGGACCATCTCACAGCAATACCTTTCGGCCTTTGGAACCGTTTCGCCAAGCAATGGCAATGCCAACGTCAACAACAACCAGACTGAAACATCAAGTTACTCCATCTCGCCGCACATCAAAGGTAAATTGTTTTCTGCGGCCGAGTATCTCCTGAGCTATCGGGCGACGGTCACCAGTTCGCAGTCAGGTCTGGTGTCCGACACCACTGCAAGCGAGTGGCTGGGCAAGCTCAACGGTAGTACTCGCTGGTCCGCGCTTGGCTGGGCGCTTGACGCCAGTCGCTTGACCAGCAACTATCAGCGACGGGACTATGAGGATACCAAGTATCAGCTCAGCCTGTTGTATCGCATCAATCCGCAAATCCAGGTTTCGATGTTTGGCGGGCAGGAGTCACAGAATTACGTCAGTCTGAACCAGGAGACACATACTACCCACGGTTTCGGCTTTGTTTGGACGCCCGGTCCGCGTACCGAACTCTCTGCGACCAACAACAAGCGCTTCTTCGGGAATGGCTACGACGTCAAATTCCATCATCGTATGTCCCGTTCTATGATCACCTATACGGCCAGCAGGAATATTTCGGCGCATCCGCCTGGGGTAGGGAACACCGGGCAGGGCAGCAACTACGATGCCTATTATGCGATCATCGCCGCCAATAACCCAGGTGCTTCGCCGGAATCAATCCGGGCACAGGTCTCGCAAGTTCTGCAGGGCAGAGGAATCCCGGCCGACGGCACGGTGGTCAATGGGTACCTGACGAACCGTCCTTCCCTGCAGGAGTCGCAACAACTCTCATTAGCCTTGCTCGGCGTACGCAATAGTGTCACCTTGAATGCAACCGAGAGCAAGCAACAGCCGCTGGGGCTGGTCAACGGCTTGACCGACGACTTTTCCTTGGCAAATCAGATCACGCAACGTGGATTTGGCATCATCTGGGGTCATCAGTTGTCTGGTCTATCATCACTCTCGCTCTCGCTCAACCAGCAGCGCAGTATCAGCGCCAGAAGTGGCCAGTCTGATACCAGAACGCAAGGGGCGTATCTGCTTCTTACCACCAGAATCTCGCCGAAGACGCAAGCGAATATCGGCGCACGAAGGGTGGTTTCCGATGGCGGGGCAATTTCCAGCGGAGGGCTCGGAGCCGGCTATACGGAAAACGCGCTGACCGGCACACTTTCCCACAGCTTCTGAGCAAACCGCATGTACGAGTCCTTCTATGGCTTGACGAGCAAGCCTTTTCAACTGAATCCCGACCCTGCCTTCTATTTTGCGAGCAAACAGCATCGCCGTGCGATGGCCTATCTCGAATATGGCTTGAATCAGAACGAAGGCTTCATTGTCGTTACTGGCGAAGTTGGGGCGGGCAAAACGACGATCGTACGCGGCTTGCTCAACGACCTGGATATCGAGAAGGTGCTGGCCGCTCAACTGGTCAGTACGCAACTCGACGCCGACGACATTTTGCGGATGGTGGCTGGTGCTTTCGGCGTCGCGACCCGGAATATGGGCAAGTCGGACATGTTGCTTGCCCTGGAGGCCTTTCTGGTCGATGTCACTCGCCAAGGCAAGCGGTGCCTGTTGATTGTCGATGAGGCGCAGAACCTGACCCCGCGGGCGGTTGAAGAGCTGCGTATGCTTTCCAATTTCCAGTTTGGAACACAGGCCCTGCTGCAGAGTTTCCTGATCGGCCAGCCTGAGTTCCGGAAGATCATGCAAAGCCCGCAGATGCAGCAATTGCGTCAGCGCGTGATCGCCGCCTGTCACATTGGTCCGATGGATCAGGATGAAACCCAGGCCTATATCGAGCACCGGCTCAGGTGCGCTGGATCGAAAGGTTCGCCACGCTTTGATGCCGGGGCCTTCGAGGCACTGTTCGAGGCCAGCGGAGGGGTGCCCCGACGCATCAATGCGCATTGCGATCGTCTTCTGTTGTCCGGTTTTCTCAATGGCAAGAGCGAATTCACGCGTGCCGACGTCGAGGAAGTCGCTAAAGAAATCAAGGAGGAAACCCAATCGGCTTCCCAGTTGCCAGCAAACCCGCCGATTGAAGCCGGCGACCATGCGTCGGTCAGCCTTCAGCCGACGGACAGCAGCATTCCCGACATCGACCTGTCGCGTCTGACCCTGGACGCGAGCACTGCCGATCAGGCAGCACGTGTCATTTCGGATCTGAAAAGTGGACAGGTCGAGCAGCGCTTGATACGCATCGAGCGCAGCATGTTCCGTCTTGAACGCAACAATGCCGCACTTCTTTCCCTGCTCCAGCAACTGATTGATGCCATTCGCGCAAAACCTTGAAGGGAGAAATCATTGGCTACTAATGAGGCATGGCCTGCGCAGCTGGGTCCGGTGATCTGCGTCGTCGGCGCGCGTCCGAACTTCATGAAAATGGCGCCGATTCTGCGTGCCTTTGCTACCCACCGTCCGTCGCTTCCGACGCTGCTCGTCCATACCGGCCAGCATTACGACAGGGATATGAACGACCGTCTGTTCGACGACCTGCGTCTACCCCATCCCGACATCAATCTCGAAGTGGGGTCAGGAACCCACGCCCTGCAGACGGCGGAAGTGATGCGACGTTTCGAACCCGTGCTCGATGCGCAGCAGCCATCCTGCGTGCTGGTGGTCGGTGATGTGAATTCGACCCTTGCCTGTACCCTGGTCTGTGCCAAGAAGGCAGTGCCGGTGGTGCATGTCGAGGCCGGGCTGCGCAGCTACGATCGGGCGATGCCGGAGGAAATCAACCGCGTTCTGACCGATCAGATCGCCGATCGCCTATACACTACCGAGCGCAGTGCGCATGCAAATCTGGCGCGCGAGGGGGTTGCCGAGGAACGGGTGTGTTTCGTGGGCAATGTGATGATCGACTCGCTGCTGTCGAATCGCGAGTCCGCCCACTCCGCAGCGAAGACCCTGCAGATGGCCGGCTTCGATCCGGCGGTTGTCGACGATCCGCGCGGTTATGGTGTAGTCACCCTGCATCGCCCGTCAAACGTCGATCGTGAGGAAAACCTGGCGCCCTTGCTGGCCGTGTTACGCGAAGTTTCTGATCAGGTGCCGTTGATCTTTGCCCTGCATCCACGGACGCGCGCCAACATCGATCGTTTCTCTCTGGGCGAACTGCTCGCCAGTGAACGTATCGTCCTCCTGCCGCCACAGGGTTACCTGGAGATGCTCGGCTTGCTGGCGGGTGCGAAACTTGTTCTCTCCGATTCCGGTGGCCTGCAGGAGGAAACCACGGCCCTTGGGGTGCCCTGCCTGACGATTCGGGAAAATACCGAACGCCCGATTACTGTCGAGCAGGGAACCAATACCCTCGTCGGCTGTGATCCTTGCGCAATTCGCATCGGGGTCAACGAAATTCTTGCCGGTGCCGGCAAGACTGGTCGTGTTCCGGAGTTCTGGGACGGTCGCGCGGCAGAGCGAATCGCCGCTGATCTATTTCAATGGCTGATTGCTCATCATGCGCAGCGCAGCCGCTAGAAACCACGAGCCACGCGAGATGCCCATTCAGCCGATGACCAATGTATTGACCATCGATGTCGAGGACTATTTCCAGGTCTCGGCGCTCGCTCCATATATTCCGCGGAATCAGTGGGCACAACGTGAATGCAGGGTCGAGCGGAATGTCGACAGGATTCTGCTGATGCTCGACGCGAATCAGACCAAGGCGACTTTTTTCACACTGGGATGGATCGCCAAACGCTATCCTCATCTCGTTCGGCGCATCGTCGACAATGGCCATGAGTTGGCCAGCCACGGCTACGGTCACCAGCGTGTCAGTGATCTGACCGAAGCCACTTTTTCTGCGGACATCGAACTGGCCAAGAAACTGTTGGAGGATATCTCGGGTCAGGAAGTCAGGGGTTACCGGGCACCGAGTTTTTCGATTGGCGAAGGAAACCTCTGGGCTTTCGACTGTCTCGAACGTGCGGGCTACCGCTACAGTTCGAGCATTTACCCGATTCGCCATGATCACTACGGAATGCCGGATGCACCGCGCTTTGCCCACCGGGTGCGCGCCGGTCTGCTGGAACTGCCGGTGACCACCGCGCGCTTCTTTGACCGCAACTGGCCAGCCAGTGGTGGCGGCTACTTCCGGCTACTGCCGTATGCGCTGTCGCGCTGGCTGCTACAGAAGGTCAACCAGCGTGATCGTCAGCCGGCCATCTTCTATTTTCATCCCTGGGAAATCGATGCCGGGCAGCCGCGCATTGCCGGCATCAGTGCCAAGACACGCTTTCGCCACTACGTCAATCTGCAGTACACCGAAGGGAGACTGCAGCGATTGATCGCAGATTTCAAATGGGGGCGGATGGATCAGGTGTTTCTTGATGGTCCGCTGGCAGAGTCGGTGGTGAAGCAATGAACCCCGCCATCGAGAAAGTGCCCGGTTCTGCCAACCTGGCAGGAGCACTCGGTGTCCAGCGCCTGAACCCCGACGACCCGGCTGCGCTTGCACGCTGGGACGCCTTCGTTGAAACGTGTCCGGAGGCCACCTTTTTCCACAAGTCTGGCTGGCAGACAATCCTGCGCGAGGTCTTTGGTCATCGCACACACTTTCTTTTCGCCGAGCGTTTGGGTGTGATCGAGGGGGTGCTGCCGTTGGCACAGGTGAAAAGCCTGCTCTTCGGGAATTCGCTGGTCTCCCTGCCCTTCGCGGTTTATGGCGGAGTGGCGGCCGCCAGTCCGGCAGCCGCCGAGGTGCTGGAATGTGAAGCGCAGGCGCTTGCCAGGCATCTTGGGGTCGCGCACCTGGAACTGCGGAACATTCAGCCTCGCCATACGGATTGGCCACGCCAGGATCTTTACGTCCGCTTTCGCAAGGCCATCGCACCCGAGGTCGACGCCAATATGCTGGCCATCCCGCGCAAACAGCGCGCGATGGTGCGCAAAGGAATCAAGAATGGTTTATTCAGCGAAATTGACGCCAATCCTGGGCGATTTTTCGCGCTATACGCCGACAATGTCCACCGTCATGGCACACCGGCAATGCCCCGTCGCTATTTTGACGCCCTGCAGCAGGTGTTTTCTACCGACTGTGAGGTACTGACCGTCGTGGATGGGATGGGGCGTTCGTTGAGCAGTGTGCTGAGCTTTTATTTTCGCGACGAGGTGCTGCCTTATTACGCGGGTGACGCCTTGGCGGCACGCGAGCTCGCGGCCAACGATTTCAAGTACTGGGAACTGATGCGCCGTTCCTGCGAGAGAGGGTTGAAGGTTTTCGATTATGGTCGCAGCAAGCAGGGCACCGGTTCTTATGCTTTCAAGAAGAACTGGGGTTTCGAACCACAGCCGCTGGCTTACGAGTATTGCCTGTATGGGCGCGATGCCGTCCCGCAGAATAACCCGTCGAATGCCAAGTACCGGCTGCTGATCGACGCCTGGCGGCGACTGCCGATTGGCCTTGCCAACTGGCTAGGGCCATTCATTGTCCGTAACTTGGGTTGAGTGTGGTCGATGGCCATTTCTGTCTGCGCTGATCACCTGGAATCGGTCATGGATGACCCTACCCAGGTGCCTGTTGGAAACAAGTTCATGACCCAAGCCCCTAGCCCGACCTCCCCAAAACCCCACCCCGGCTGGCGGGTGGCACTTCCGGCAGTGGTCCTGACACTGGCAGCGGTTTTGGTCGTTTTTCGTGAGACTGCGCTCGCAATGGTGGACATCTGGATGCGTAGCGGCACCTATGCCCATGGCTTCATTGTGCCGCCGATCAGCGTGTGGCTGATCTGGCGAATGCGGGAGAAAGTCGCGGTGCTGGCGCCCAGGCATTGCTATCCGGCGGTTCTTCTGTTGGCGGCAGCCGGTTGCGCCTGGCTGCTCGGGGAGGTGGCAACGGTCAATGTGGTTCCTCAGTTTGCGCTGATCTTCATGCTGGTTTTCGCCGTGCTGGCGGTGCTTGGCCCGGTAGTCACGCGCAGTATCGCTTTCCCACTGCTGTTCCTGTTCTTTGCTGTACCTTTCGGCGATTTTACCCAACCTAAACTGATGGAATGGACTGCCCAGTTTACGGTTCTCGGTTTACGCCTGACGGGGGTACCCGTGTACAGCGATGGGCTGAACCTGGTGATTCCCACTGGCCGTTGGGCGGTCGTCGAGGCTTGCAGTGGCGTTCGCTACCTGATCGCCTCGGTCACCGTGGGAACCCTGTTTGCCTATCTGACTTATCATACCCTGCGACGGCGGCTGATCTTTGTCATGGTCTCGATTCTGGTGCCAATCGTTGCCAACTGGGGACGTGCCTACATGATTGTCATGCTCGGCCATTTGTCGGGTAACACCTTGGCCGTCGGCGTCGACCATCTGATTTACGGCTGGTTTTTTTTCGGTTTCGTGATCATGATCATGTTCTGGATCGGCGCGCGCTGGCGCGAAGATGAGCTGCCAGGGTCAGCAAAGGTATTGGCGACGACGGCCGGTAGTGGCACGGATTCCGCGATCTGGCGGGCCGCTTGCACGACAGTGCTGGTGGCTGCGATCTGGCCGATCGCGAACTGGCAGGTCGAGCGCGGCACGTCTCCACCACTTGACCAACTCGCCTCGCTCGGGCCGATCATTGGTTGGCAGCGTGTCCCACAAGGACAAGGATTGCCCAACTGGCAGCCGAGATTCCAGAACTACTCGGCAAGTACCCAGGCGACCTTCGAGAACGATGGCCGTGTGGCTGGACTCTTTCTCGGGTACTACCGCAACCAGGATCAGCAGCACAAAATGGTCACTTCGATGAATGTCCTGGTGACCAGTGATGATCCCGTATGGAGCAAGGTGAGTGGTGGAACGACCGAGATCGCGATCGACCAGCAGGCACTCA
>WBZL01002719.1_pt1 | contig 16886 bp, 18 predicted proteins | sample 5204291 | NCBI WGS metagenome assembly WBZL01 (sample SAMN12344345, study PRJNA552823) | activated sludge metagenome | biome: Activated sludge suspended growth; feature: Nitrification reactor; material: Wastewater; isolation source: activated sludge from nitrification reactor of wastewater...
CGGCTGGTGCTGGTCGGACCGGCGGTGCGGAACTTCCCGGCCGCCGACGTACCTCAGGACACACTGGTGTTCCACGGCGAGGTCGACGACGTCGTGCCGCTGGCCGCCGTGCTCGACTGGGCCCGGCCCCAGCACCTTCCGGTCACCGTGTTTCCCGGCACGGGACATTTCTTCCACGGGCAGCTGGCGCTGCTCAAGCAACGGGTCATCGGCGCCTGGCATTGACGGCCATGCCGGCTGCGGCGCCCCGACCCGATCGAGTTCCTCGAGTTCCTTTACCCATGCCGATCCTCGCTGTCATCCTGCTCTGCCTGGCCCTGGTGGCCCCGGCCCGCGCGCAAGTCCCCCAACCGCCTGAAATCGCCGCGCGGCAGTACCTGCTGATCGACCTGTCCAGCCACCAGGTGCTGGCCTCGCGCGAGGCGGACGCGCGCGCCGATCCGGCGTCGCTGACCAAGCTGATGACCGCCTACCTGGTGTTCAACGCGTTGCGCGACAAGAAGCTCGATCTCGAGCAGACCTTGCCGGTGTCGCAACGGGCCTGGTCCGAGCGCAAGGGCGGCGGCTCGCTGATGTTCATCGACACGACCATGCAACCCAAGGTCGACGAGTTGCTCAAGGGCATGATCGTGCAGAGCGGCAACGACGCGGCGGTGGCGCTGGCCGAGGCGGTGGGGGGCTCGCTGGAGCAGTTCGTCGCGATGATGAACCGCCAGGCCCAGGCCTGGGGCATGACCAACACCCAGTTCAAGAACGTCACCGGCCTGACCGAGCCCGGCCACCACAGCAGCGCACGCGACGTGGCGACGATGGCCCGCCACATCATCGAAGACCACCCCGGCTTCTATCCGCTGTACTCGATCCGCCAGTACACCTACAACCACATCAAGCAGGACAACCGCAACCTGTTGCTCGGCCGCGATCCCACGGTCGACGGCATGAAGACCGGCTTCACCGAGGCCGCCGGCTACTGCCTGGTGGCCAGCAGCGCGCGCGAGATGCCCAACGGCAAACGGCGCCTGCTGTCGGTGGTGCTGGGCACGGCATCGCGCGAGGCCCGTGCCGCCGAGAGCCAGAAGCTGCTCAACTGGGGCTGGCAGGCCTGGGACGCCCTGCGCCTGTTCGAGGCCGGCAAGGAGGTGACCAAGGTTGCGGTGTGGAAGGGCCAGTCCGCCGAGGCGCGTCTGGGCGCGCCGGGCGCGATCTACGTCACCGTGCCCAAGGGCGAGGGCGAACGTCTGAAGACCACGATCGAACGCACCGACCCCCTGATCGCCCCGCTGGCCGCCGGCCAGCGCGTCGGCACGCTCAAGGTCGCCACGGCCGGCGGCACGCCGGTGGCCGAGGTGCCGCTGACGGTGCTCGAGCCGGTCGAGCTGGCCGGCATCCTGGGCCGCGCATGGGACGCGCTGCGCTTGTGGATCCGCTGACCTGCCGGGCGCCGCGGGCCCGCTGAGCACCCGATCCCTGCGGCCCTCGCAGACCCTGCGTGCCACAATGGTCCGTCCCTCTGCGACCAAGCTGTCATGAACGACCATCTCTGCTACCTCAACGGCACCTACGGGCCGCTGTCGGAAGCCAAGATCAGTGTGCTGGATCGCGGCTTCATCTTCGGCGACGGCATCTACGAGGTCGCGCCGGTGTACGACCGGCGGCTGTTCCGCTTCGACGAACACATGGCGCGCATGGAGCGCGGCCTGGCGAAGATCCGCATCCCCAATCCGCTGACGCGCGAGCAGTGGCTGGAGCGCTGCCGCACGCTGGTGGCCGCGCTGGCCGAGTCGACCGGCGCCACCGACCAGCTGATCTACATCGAGGTCACCCGCGGCGTGGCCCCGCGCGAGCACGTCATGCCGGAGGGCCTGACGCCCACGGTGTTCATCATGACCAACCCGATGAAACCGGCCACGCCCGAGATGCGTCACCAGGGAGTGGCCTGCGTGACGGCACGCGACTTCCGCTGGGAGCGCGGCGACATCAAGAGCGTCAGCCTGCTCGGCAACGTGCTGGCGCGCCAGATGTCCGCCGACCACGGCGCCACCGAGACCATCATGTTCCGCAACGGCTTCCTCACCGAGGCCGCCGCCAGCAACGTGTGGGTGGTGCACGAAGGGGCCCTGCTGGGGCCGCCGAAGAGCGAGCACGTGCTCGAAGGCATCCGCGTCGAGCTGCTGCGCGAGCTGTGCGAGGAGGTGGGCATCGCCTACAACCTGCGCCCGATCCCCGAGGCCGACGTGCTGTCGGCCGACGAGGTGCTGCTGTCGTCGGCCACCAAGGAGGTGCTGCCGGTCACGCGCATCGACGGCGAGCTGGTCGGCCACGGCGCGCTGCGGGGCAAGCCGGGCCCGGTGTACGCCCGCCTGTACGAGGCCTACCAGGCCGCCAAGCGCTCGATGTCGCTCTGAGAGCCGGTCAGACCGCCGCCGCGATGCGCGACATCCCGCCCGAGCAGAGCCTCATCACCTACCCCAGCGCCTTCCCGATCAAGGTGATGGGCGCGCAGGTCGAGGGATTCGTCGAGGCCATCGTCGCCGTCGCGCAGCGCTTCGACCCGGGATTCGACCCGGCCACCGTCGAGACGCGCCCCAGCCGCGCCGGCAACTACCTCGGCATCACGATCACCGTCACCGCGACCAGCCGCGAGCAGCTCGACGAGCTGTACCGCACGCTGTCGACGCACCCGATGGTCCGGGTGGTGCTGTAGTCCGCGGCCGCGTCGCGACACTGACGCGGACCGATCCGGCGTTTCAAGGGTTGCAGGCGTTGCACGCGTTGCAGCGCGATTCCCGCGCGCTGCCCCGGCCCCGATAATCCGCCGCCAGCGGCCCCGAGCCCCTGCGGAGACATCGATGAACGCCCCCACCTCGCAACCCACCAGTGCCTTCGTCGCAGCCTCCTGGGCCGCCATGCTGATCGGTGCCGGCACCTACCTCGCCGGCCTGTGGAACGCCGAGATGGCGCTCAACGAGAAGGGCTACTACTTCACCTTGCTGGCCTATGGGTTGTTCTCGGCGGTGTCGCTGCAGAAGTCGGTGCGCGACCGCATGGAGGGCATCGCCGTCACGCGCATGTACTACGCGCTGTGCTGGATCTCGGTGGGCCTGGTGGTCCTGCTGCTGATGGTGGGCCTGTGGAACGCCAAGCTGTCGGCCAGCGAGAAGGGCTTCTACGCGATGGGCTTCGTGCTGGCGCTGTTCGCCGCCGTGGCGGTGCAGAAGAACGTGCGCGACCTGGCCCCCGGCCGGGCCGCCGCAGCGATGCGCGACGAGGCCTGAGCGAGCGCTCCCGCGCGGCACGATCCCATCGACCCGAACCCCGACCAGGAGCAGCGATGTACCGCCTCCACGGCATGGCGCAGTCCGGCAACGCCTACAAGGTGGCGCTGGCGCTGCGCGTGATGCAGCAACCCTTCGAGACGGTCTTCGTCGACTTCTTCAACGGCCAGACGCGGCAGCCCGAGTGGCGCGCCGCGGTCAATGCGATGGGCGAGGTGCCGGTGCTCGAGGACGGCGCGCGCAGGCTCACGCAGTCGGGCGTCATCCTGTCCCACCTGGCACGCCGGCATGGCCGGTTCGGAGGTGCCGACGAGGACCAGGCGCTCGAGGTGCAGCGCTGGCTGTTCTTCGACAACCACAAGTTCACCGCCCACTTCGCGACCTACCGGTTCATGAAGGCCTTCGGCCCCGCCGCCCCGGACCCTGCGGTGATGACCTTCCTGCGGGGACGCATCGACGCCGCCCACGCGATCGTCGACCAGCACCTGGCCACGCACCGCTTCCTGGTCGGTGACGCGCCGACCATCGCCGACTTCTCGCTGGCCGGCTACGTGTTCTACCCGCCCGAGGAGAGCGGCATCGACATCGCCGCGACCCGTCCGCACATCGGCGGGTGGATGCAGCGCCTGCGCGAGCTGCCCGGCTGGGCCGACCCCTATGCGCTGCTGCCCGGCGAGCGCATCGCGCCGCGCTGGTAGCCGGTCGCTGCGCCCAGGGCAGCAATCAGGGCTGCAACAGCCGCTGCAGGTGGCGCTGCAACAGCCCTGCGGCGTCGGGCCATGACAGCTCCACACCCAGGCTGCGCAGGTCGACGGTGGCGAGCCCCGGATAGCCGCAGGGGTCGATGCGCGAGAAGGGCTCGAGGTCCATCGCCACGTTGAGCGCCAGGCCGTGGTAGCTGCGATGGCGCGTCACCTTGATGCCGAGCGCGGCGATCTTTCCGAGGCCGGCGAAGGGGTCGGCACCGGGTTCGGCGCGCGGCAGCGCCGCGTGGTCGAAGGGATCGGCCCGCCGCACGTAGATGCCCGGCGCGCCGCGCACGCGATGGCCGGTGACGCCGACATCGGCCAGGCTGCGCAGCACCGCCTCCTCGAGCCGGTGCACCAGCTCCTTGACGTAGATGTGCAGCCGCGCCAGGTCGACCAGCGGGTAGGCCACCACCTGGCCCGGCCCGTGGTAGGTGACCTGGCCGCCGCGGTCGGTCTGCACCACCGCGATGTCACCGGCGTCTCGCACGTGCGCAGCGCGCCCGGCCAGGCCCTGGGTGAACACCGGGTCGTGCTCGACCAGCCACAGCTCGTCCTCGGTGCCGGCATCGCGCGCCGCGGTGAACTCGCGCATCGCCGCTTCGACGCCGGCATAGGCACGCCGGCCGAGCATCCGTACCTGCATGCTCGCAGTGTAGGCGGCAAGGCCCACCGGCTATCGACAGGACGCGCGGCGGCGCTTATCGTGATCGCCGAAGCCCGCCGGGCCGCCCGAAGGGCGCATGCCGGCGGGCGCAGCCCGAAGGTGCGCCAGTGAATCCCGTCCACTTCTACTTCGACTTCTCGTCACCGTACTCGTACATCGCCAGCGAGTGGCTCGACGACCTGGCCGCCCGGCATGGCCGCAGCGTGCAGCGTCACGCCATCCTGCTGGGCGTCACCTTCCAGGCGGCCGAGCTCAAGTCGCCGGTGGCCTACCCGATCAAGCGCGAGTACTCGGTGCGCGACTTCGCGCGCTCGGCCCGCTTCCACGGCCTGACCTACAAGCTGCCGGAGCCGTTCCCGATCCCCACCCAGAACGCGGCGCGCATCTTCTGGTGGCTGCACGACACGCGGGGCCCGGACGCGGCCGCGGCATGGTCGCGCGCCGGGTTGCGCGCGGTGTTCCAGCGCGGTGCCGCGCTCAACGACGCCGCCACGCTCAAGGCCCTGGCCGCCGAGCACGGGCTCGACCCCGCCGAGGTCGAGGCGGTGTGGAACGACCCGCGCTGGAAGGACCGCCTGAAGCGCGCCAACGAGGAGGCCATCGCTGCCGGCGTCTTCGGCGCGCCCTTCTTCATCGTCGATGGCGAACCGTTCTGGGGCAACGACCGCCGGCCGCAGATCGAGCGCTGGCTCGCCAGCGGCCCGTTCTGATGCCTGCCGGCGGCGCCCGCGCGCTGGTCGACGAGGCCCTGCGCCACGTGCGCACGCTGGCTGTCGCCGAGGCGCAGGCCCTGCTCGGCCGCGACGACGTGCAGTTCGTCGACCTGCGCGAATCGTTCGAGCTGCACGGCGGCGGCATCCCGGGCGCGCTGCATGCACCGCGCGGACTGGTCGAGTTCTGGTTCGATCCCGAGGCCCCCTGGGCTCAGCCCGAATTCACGCGCCGCGACCGGCGCTACGTGCTGTACTGCGCGATCGGCTGGCGCTCGGCGCTGGCCGCACGTTCGCTGCTCGAGATCGGTGTGGCCGAGGTCTGCCATCTCGGCGGCGGCTTCGAGGCCTGGCGCGCTGCCGGTGCGCCGGTGGCCCCGGTCGATGCGATCGAATGAATCCACGATGGACCTGCTGCAATCCCTGCGCCTCCAGGCCAGAGCCAACCGCCTGGCCAACCACCGCCTGCACCGCGCGATGGCGGCGCTGTCGGAGACCGAGTTCCACGCCACGCGGGTGAGCTTCTTTCCCAGCCTGGCGGCGACGCTCAATCACATCCTGATGGTCGACCGCTACTACCTCGACTGTCTCGAAGGGCGCGCCGATGCGCGCGACCGGGCGCTGGGCTTTGCCGGCCGCACGAGCCTGGCCAGCCTGGTGCCCGACCAGGTGCGCGAGGACGAGCGCTTCATCGCGCGGCTCGAGGCCGCCAGCGCCGCCTCGCTCGAGCAGCCGGTGCAGATGCCGCGCCGCGACCGCGTGCAGACCGAGGCCTTGGCCCACGTGGTGCTGCACCTGTTGCAGCACCAGGTGCATCACCGCGGCCAGGTGCATGCGATGCTGTCGGGCACCGCGGTGGCTCCGCCCCAGCTCGACGAGTTCCTGATGCGCAGCGAGGCGCATCTGCGCACGACCGACCTGGCCGAGCTGGGCTGGACCGAGGCCGATCTCTTCGATCGTTGAGCGTCGCCAGCGTCCGGTTCGCGCTCGACCCAGGGCACCGCCACACATGCCTGCACGGCGAACGCGAGATCTACAATGAATCGCCACCCACGCTGCGCTGGGGTGATTTCGACGAGGTGCGGCTGAAGGGCTTCGGCGAGGTCCGCCAGGCCTTCGCGCAGGCCGCGGGTCGGCCGCTGGTCCTGCTCGGCGCTCAGTCCGTCGGACACTGACGCTGCGGCTCTGTGCGTGAGAGAGACCACCCGCTCCGCAGCGCCGCCATGACCGACGAATCGACCCTGCATGCCCTGATCGCCCGCGTGGCGCTGCAGGAGCGCGCGGCGCTGCGCGAGCTGTACGACGCCACGGCCGGCCGCCTGCTGGCCGTCGTGCGCCGCCTGACCGGCGACGAGGCCGCGGCCGAAGACGTGGTGCAGGACACCTTCGTCACCGTGTGGACCCGCGCGTCGCAGTTCCCGGCGCTGCGCAGCAGCCCGATGGCGTGGCTGACCACGCTGGCGCGGCACCGCGCGATCGACCTGATGCGACGGCGCCGGCCCGAGACCTCGCTGACCTGGCACGACGACGACGGACAGGAACGCCAGCACGACATCGCCGATGCCTCGGGATCGCCGCTCGACCAGCTGCTCGAGCGCCAGGCCGAGGGTCGCCTGGCCGGCTGCCTGAACCAGCTCGAGGACGACCGTCGCGGCATCGTGCTGATGGCCTATGCCGAGGGCCTCACGCACGAGCAACTGGCGCGGCGCCTGGGCCGACCCTTGGGTACGGTGAAGACCTGGATCCGCCGCAGCCTGCTGCAGTTGCGCGAATGCCTGGGAGAGCCGGCATGAGGGCGGTGCCCGGCGCGGACCTGCTGGACCGCCTGGCCGCCGAGTACGTGCTGGGCACGATGCAGGGTGGCGCGCGCCGTCGATTCGCCACGCTGATGCGCCGCCATCCGGCCGTCGAGCGGGCCGTGCTGCGCTGGCAGGAGCGCCTGCTGCCACTGGATGCGGCGCTGCCCGACCGCCCGCCCAGCCCGGCGCTGTGGTCGCGCATCGAAGGCGCGGCCTTCGGCGGCGCGGCTGCCGCGCCGGCTGCCGCGTCCACGACCGTGGCCACGCTGCAGCGCTGGTGGCAGCGCCTGCTCGGCCCGGTGCCGGCCGGTGCGCTGGCCCTGGGCCTGCTGCTGGGCAGCCTGGGCCCGGGCTTGTGGCGGGCGTCGAACGAGGCCGCCGGCGAGGGCGGCACCCAGCTGCCGCAAAGCTACATCGGCGTGCTGGCCACGCCCGACGGGCGCCAGGGCCTGCTGGTGTCGAGCCTGCGGCGCGGCCGCACGGCCGACCTCAAGCAGATCGCGCCGATCGCCGTGGCGCCCGGCCAGCAGCTGGTGCTGTGGAGCCTGGATGGCGCGGGCCGGCCGCGCGCGCTGGCGACGCTGCCCTCGGCGGCGTTTGCCAGCATCGCGCTGCCGCAACCGGCCGAGGCCTTGTTCAACGACGCCGTCGAACTGGCCGTGTCGGTCGAGCCGGCCGGTGCCCTGCCGGCAGGGCCTTCGACCCCGTACGTCTATCGCGGCCTGTGCGGCAAGCTCTGGCCCGCGCCGCGGCGTTGAATGGCCCACGCCCTGTCGCCTCCCACCGGCCCTTCGGGCTGGCCGGCCGCGCCGCCGGTGTCGCTGGCCCAATGCGTGGTGCTGGCCGCCTTGCTGCACCTGCTGCTGGTGCTGGTCTTCGGCACGGCGCCGGGGGGCGGTGCGCCCTTCGTCCCGCTGGTGGCACGACCCATCGTCGTGACGCTCGGCGGCCCGGGCCCGGAGGAGGCCACCCGCCGTGCCGACACGCCCCTGCCGCAGAGCGGTCCGCCGGGTGCCGCGGTGCAGCCTCGATGGGGCGGACGCTCGCCCGACGCGCCGCCACTTCCGTCCCCTGAGCCGGGCGCGGCCGAGCTCGGTCCCTGGAACCCGTCGCCGACTCCCGGTCCCGCGGTGCGGCGGCCGGCACCGCCCCCGCGCGACGCGACGCCGGCACCCCTGCCCGCCGCCCCGCCGGTCGTGGCCGTCCCCGAAGGCCCGGCTGCGGCCTGGCCGGTCGAAGCCCCGGCCGAGGCCAGCGTGGCGCCTCGGGTCAGCGTCCCCTTGCCCCCGCGGGCTGTCGATGTGGCACCACCCCCGTCCACCGCGCCCCGACCCGCGCCGGCGCCGGCAGTCGAGGCGCCGGTGCTGCAACGACCGCCCGACGCCGCGCGCGACATCGCCCGGCCGGCCGAGGCTCCTCGCACCGGCGCCCTGTCCACGCCGATGCCGGCACCGCCACGCGACACCAGCGCCGAAGCGACGGCCGCGCCGTCGCGCCCGGTCGACGACGTGCCACCACCCCCGCGGCTGGCGCCGCCGCTGGCGCCAACCACGCCCGTCCAGGTCGACCCCACGGCTCTCAGCCAGCTGCCCCCCACGCCCTCGCTCGTGCCCCGGCTCAGCAGCCCGCCGCTGAGCGCGCCGACGCCGGCGCCACCGCCGCAGCGACAGGCCCTGCCGACACCCGCGACACCCCCGCCCCCACAGACGGCGCCTGCCCCCGTGCCGACGCCGGCGCCCCCGCCGCCGGCACCGGCGCCCATCACGGCGCCGGCAACCGTGGCCACGCCGGTCGACGCATCGCCCGCCGCACCCGCGCGGGCCGAGCCGAGCCCGTCATCGGACGCCGCACCGGTCACGACACCCGCCACGCCTGCCGAGCTGCCGGCGGTGCGCACGCTGGAGCCGCCGGCGGCCGCACCGCTGCGCGCGGCCACGCCCCTGCCGCCCGTGCCGACGGCGCCGTCGCTGCCCACGCTGGCCACCCCGCCCGCCCTGGCCGAAGGCCCTCCCGGGCCGCCGCCGGTCCCCCCACCCGCACGCGGTGACGCGCCGAGCGGCCTGGCGCGCAGCGGCCCGCCGGCGGCGGCGGCCGCCTCGGCACCGGGCCCGGCCCGCCTGAACCTGACGCTGCCTCGACCCGGCGCGGCGCTGCCCGGCGTGATGGGCCAGCGTGGCGTGCTCAACCTGGTGCCACCGCCGCCCGATCGCAACAAGCTGGCCGAGGACATCCAGAAGTCCGCGCGACCCGATTGCCGTACCGCCTACGGCGGCATGGGCGTGCTGGCTGTCGTGCCGCTGGTGGCGGACGCCGCGCGCGACAAGGGCTGTCGCTGGTGATCGCGGGTCGCCCCCGAGCGCCGCGCGGCGCCAGGGGTCGCCGCCCGTCGCGGCCGGTCGCTTCGGCCGCGCGTGCGCCCTGCATGGGTCACGGCGACGATGACCTGCGGGGTCATCGCCGGCGCGCCGGCGGTCGCGGGACACTGTCGCCCTGCATTGCACCGATCGGCCGGCCCGCCGCATCGGTCCCGGCAGCCTGCCACCGCACACCCACCCCGCCATGCCCCTCGCCCACCGCGCCTCGAGCGCACCCCAGCCCGTCGGACCGCTGCTGCGCGACTGGCGCGCACGTCGACGCCTGTCGCAGCTCGAGCTGGCGCTCGATGTCGGTGTCTCGACGCGGCACCTGAGCTTCATCGAGACCGGCCGCTCTCGACCGAGCCCGCACATGCTGCTGGCGCTGGCCGACCGCCTGGAGGTGCCGCTGCGCGAGCGCAACCGCCTGCTGCTGGCCGCCGGCTATGCGCCGCGTTATGCCGAGCACATGCTGGACGAACCGGCGCTGGAGGCGGCACGCGCCGCGTTGCAGCGCCTCCTGGCCGCCCACGACCCCTATCCCGGCCTGGTGCTCGACCGGCAGTGGAACGTGGTGCTGGCCAACCGGACGGCGCACCGGCTGACCGCCCTGCTGCCCGAGGCCTTGCGCCAGGCGCCGCTGAACATCTTCCGCGCCAGCCTGCACCCGCAGGGCTTCGCGGCGCTCACCGCCAACTTCGACGAGTGGGGCGGCCACCTGCTCGACACGCTGCAGCGCGTGGCCTTGCGCACCGGCGACCCCGGCCTGCTGGCGCTGGAGCAGGAGGTGCTGACCTACCCCAACGTGCAGTCGCTGCGGGCGCGTCGCGGGCCCGCGCAGTCCGGCGGCGTGCCCCAGGTGCTGCTGCCGTGCATCGTGCAGCTGCCCTCCGGCATGCTGTCGATGTTCACGACGCTGACCACCTTCGGCTCGCCGCACGACGTCACGCTGGCCGAGCTGTGCGTCGAGCTGTTCTATCCGTCGGACGCGGCCAGCGAGACGCTGCTGCGAGCGATGCCCGACTGAGCGGGCAGCTCGGACTCGCTCCGCATCGACATGGGCGAGCCGAAGGTGCCTTCAGTTCGTTGCGTCAGGGGCGTTTCGACGCCGGAGTCAGCCGACTCGCCGACGACTTGCCAGTCCAGCCGCGATGGCGCCGATCGCGATCAACATTGGCACCGACGGCTCGGGCACGTTGATCACGGTGTCGGGCGTACCGTTGCCAAAAATGGTACGCGTCACATAGGTGGCCGACTGTCCCACATCCAGCAGGAAGACATTCCGCAGGGCCAGCGTCACGTCGTAGCCGTTGCCCGCATCGATGAACTCGTCGGCGTCAGCACCGTCACCGGTAATCAGATCGTCCAAGGCGGTGCCATTGACGATTCGGGCGCGCAAGCCCGAGAAGGAGTCGATTTCGTAGCGCCCGGTCGCGGGCACCTGACCGCCCTCACCAGTAATCCCAATGAATGTGGTGGAAGTCGAAGACCCGGTCGCAGAGTCGGTCTCGAACAGGATTTCCGCGCCGGAGGCCACCAGCCTCCCGCCACCATCGCTAATCGACCCGTTGAACTGCAAATCGCCATCGAGATACCGCAACAACTCGAACGACAGCCTTCCGCCGGCTGTTGACGTGTTGGTAATGACGTAGGTTTGCGTCAACACGGTGCCGGACTGGGTGAGTCCATTCATTAGCGGGGTCAACGCCTGAGTGAGAGAGAAAGTCAAGCCGCCAAACCCAAACGAGCTGCTGCCAGATGCGGCCGTACCCGATACCGTCGGATTGGCCAACCCCCCCGAGCCTCCAATATCGCCGGAGGTCAAGAACGTACGACCGCCCGAAGAACCGAATCGGATTGCAAGACCAGACTCAAAACTCGTTCCGGCTGCCGGCGGAGCCGCACCGACCGGATCGAACACCGCATTGGTCGAATTGCCGCCGACTGACGAGCCGAAGGAACCAAAGCCGTCGACACCGACATTCACGGTGCCATCGCCAGGCCCATTGTTCAGGACAAAGGGTGCTGCCGATACGCCGCCCATGGCCGCGAGAAGTGCAGTAGCCGACACAAACAACTTCATGGTTCTCGACTCCGGTCAAGTGTTCGGGAATGATCCCGCGCCTTTCCTCAGCAAGACCTGGGCCAGACAATGCAACTCCTTGATGCAACTCGACCGCGCGCGGATGACCACAGCTGAACTGTCAAATTCGTCGACAGCATCCGCGGCGGCCACGAGACCACGGCGAGAGAGACGCCCCGGCAGTCAGGCCGACCGACCCCTCATCTCCGATTCAAGCCCGACTCACTGAACCAACGCTTAGATCCGCCGTCAGTCGCTCAGCCCGACACCCGCCGCATGCGCCTGCTGGTCGGCGTGGTAGCTGCTGCGCACCAGCGCGCCGACGGCGGCATGCGAGAAGCCCATCGCGGCGGCCTCGCGCTCGAACATCGCGAAGGTGTCGGGATGCACGTAGCGCCGCACCGGCAGGTGGTGGCCGCTGGGCGCCAGGTACTGGCCGATGGTGAGCATGTCGATGCCATGTGCACGCATGTCGCGCATGACCTGCAGGATCTCGTCGTCGGTCTCGCCCAGGCCGACCATCAGCCCGCTCTTCGTGGGCACGCCGGGAACGGCCTGCTTGAAGCGCTGAAGCAGGCTCAGGCTGAAGGCGTAGTCGGACCCGGGACGCGCCTCCTTGTACAGGCGCGGCACGGTCTCGAGGTTGTGGTTCATCACGTCGGGCGGCGCGGCCTTCAGGATGTCCAGCGCGCGATCCAGCCGTCCGCGGAAATCGGGCGTCAGCACTTCGATGCGCGTGGCCGGCGAGAGCTCGCGCACGCGACGGATGCACTCGACGAAGTGCGCCGCGCCGCCGTCGCGCAGGTCGTCGCGGTCGACGCTGGTGATGACCACGTACTGCAGCTTCAGCGCGGCGATGGTGCGCGCCAGGTTCAGCGGCTCGTCCGCGTCCAGCGGGTCCGGCCGGCCGTGGCCGACGTCGCAGAACGGGCAGCGCCGCGTGCACTTGTCGCCCATGATCATGAAGGTCGCGGTGCCCTTGCCGAAGCACTCGCCGATGTTCGGGCAGCTGGCCTCCTCGCACACCGAATGCAGCTTGTGCTCGCGCAGGATCTGCTTGATCTCGTAGAAGCGCGTGCTCGGACTGCCGGCCTTGACGCGGATCCACGCCGGCTTCTTCAAGGTCTCGGCCGGCACCACCTTGATCGGGATGCGCGAGGTCTTGGCTTCGGACTTCTGCTTGGCCTTGGGGTCGTAGGCCGGGGTGCTGGGCGGGGAGCTCATCGCGGCAAGGGGTCCATCGCGACGGACGGACCGGGGGCTGGGTCGGGGGGAGCGAACAGGAGGCCAGTCAGTGTATCGAGGCGATCCCACGCGCGCCTGACGCGTCGGTCAAGCCCGTCGGCGGCTCAGGGCCGCAGCCGCTCGTCGAGTTCCCTGACCTTGCCCGGCGCCGCCTCGTCGCCGTTCTGGGCCGCGATGTCGTACCAGTAGCGGGCCAGCCGCAGGTCGCGATCGACGCCGTCGCCGTGCTCGTACATCGAGGCCAGCAGGTACTGCGCGCCGACGTCGCCGCCCTTGGCGGCCTCGCGGTACCAGCGCGCGGCGCGGTCCATCGAGCGGCCCACGCCGCGGCCGAGAAAGTAACCGGTGCCCGCGGCCACCTGGGCATCGACGCTGCCGTGCTCGGCCGCCACTTCATACCAGCGCAGCGACTGCACGAGGTCCGGCTTGCCCAGGCGCCCGCTCTCGTAGAGCTGGCCGAGGGCGAACTGGGCGGTGACGAAGCCGGCCGCCGCCGCGCGGTGCAGCAGGCGCAGCGCCTCGGTCTCGCTGGCCTGGGGCATCTCGCCCTCGAGGTGCATGACGGCCAGGTTGAACCAGGCCGCCGGCACGCCCTGGCGCGCCAGCGCCTCGAAGGCGCGCCGGGCTCGATCGATGCGGCCCTCGCGATGCTGGGCCACCGCGCGATCCAGCTCGGCCTGCACCGCCGGGGACAGAGCCAGGGCCGGCCACGCGATCAGGAAGCCGGCACACACGGCACACACGGCACACGCAGCGCGGGCGGCGCGGGCGGCGCGGGCGGCACGACGGATCCAAGGCCCGAAGCACGACCCGTCCGGCCGGTTGGCCGACGTCCGGCGCGAGGCGTGCGTCGCCGCACGGGACGTCCGCAGGGGCGCGAGGGAGGAGTGCATCGGCCCGGACGATACGCCGTCGTCGCCGAATGGAGGTTCGACTCGATGCGTGCCCGTCCCGGACTCCGATCACCACGCGTGCGTCGTCCTCGTCGTACGGAGTTCTTGACAGCCGCGCGGCACCGCCACGACGAGCGACGAAAGACGCCACACAATGCCCATTGCAGCGTGCCGGCCATGCCATTCTTCGATTGACCGGCGTCACCGCGGACGCCGAAGATCTCAGGATGTATCGCATGCGTGGGTGCCGGCATCGCGGCGGGTCACGGACGTTGGTCGACGAGGTCCCGACGGACGTGCCGGTCTGCTGGCCCGAACGCCTGCTCGTGCATCGGGCCGGCCCATGACCGTGCCACGCATCCTGCTCGTCGACGACGACCCCGGCACGATCCACGCGCTCGGCCACATGCTGGCAGGTCAGGGCGAGATCCAGTTCGCACGATCGGGCGACGAGGCCCTGCGCTGCGCCCGGGCCCAGCGTCCCGATCTGATCCTGCTCGACGCCGAGATGCCGGGCCTGAACGGCTACGAGGCCTGCAAGGCCTTGAAGGCCGACCCCGAGCTGCAGGCGGTGCCGGTGATCTTCGTCACCGCGCATGGCTCGACGGCCGGCGAGGTGACGGCGCTGGAACTCGGTGCCGCGGACTTCGTGCGCAAGCCACTCGATGCGGTGCAGGTGCTGGCGCGCGTGCACCGCCATCTGCGCGCCACGATCGCCGGCGCGGACACCGACGCGGCCGACGCGCCCAGGGACGTTCACGCGGCCGCCAGCGTGCCGGCCGAGTCCGCACCACGCGTGCTGATCGTCGACGACGATCGCACGGCCATCCAGGCGATGCATGCGGCCCTGTCGGCGCTGGGCATCGAATGCCAGTTCGCCACCAACGGCGGCGATGCGCTGCGACTGGCCGCCCGCCACCGGCCCGATGTCGTGCTGCTCGACGTGGCGATGCCGGGCGTCGACGGTTTCGAGGTCTGCCGGATGCTGCAGGACCACCCGCAGCTGCGCCAAGTGCCGGTGGTCTTCGTCTCGCGCTACAGCAATTCGGTCGACGAGGCCCGCGGCCTGGCGGCGGGGGGCGTGGACTACATCGCCAAGCCGTTCCAGCCCAGCGTGCTGCAGGCGCGCGTGCGGCGCCTGCTCGGTTCGCGACGCGCCACCGAGGCGGCGTTGCGGGCCGAACGCGAGCGGGGCCGTCGCCTGGCCGAACGTCGCATGGAGCAGGTCTTCGAAGAGGCCTTCGACGCCATCGTGAGCCTCGATGCGAAGGGCCAGGTGGTGCTGATCAATGCGGCGGCGCTGGCCTTGTTCGGCCTGGAGCGGTCGGCCACGCTCGGTCAGCGCCTCGACCGTCTGCTGCGGTTCCCTGCGGGACTGGCCGGCCTCGACGGACCGCGCCGTCGCCAGCAGCTCGACCTGTGCCGCGCCGACGGCACGTGCTTCCCGGCCGAGCTGTCGGTGTCGCCGTCGGGCCAGTCCGCCGACCGACTGACCACGCTGATCGTGCGCGACCTCAGCGACCGCCACCGTGCCGAGCAGGCCCAGCTGCAGCGCATCAAGGCCGAGGCGGACCTCGAGGCCCGCGCGATGCTGCAGGCCTTCGTGGCGCACGAGATCGGCAATCCGCTGAACGTGGTGCTCGGCTTCGCCGACGTGATGGCCCTCGACGCCCGCCACCCGCTGCCGCCGGTGCAGAGCGAGCGCCTGGCCCATGTGCGCGCCAGCGGCCGGCTGATGGCCACGTTGCTGAAGGACCTGCTCGATCTCAGCCGCTCCGAGATCGGTGCCCTGGCGCTGGCGCCGCAGCCCGTGGCCCTCGACGCCCTGCTCGCCGCCTGCGGGGCCGCCGCCGGACCCTTCGCGGCGCAGGCCCGGGTGCACCTGCACCAGCCTGCCCCTGCCAAGCAGGGGCTGCGGGTGCGTGCCGACCCGACACGCCTGCGCCAGTGCATCGACAACCTGGTCCACAACGCCATCAAGTACACCCCGGCGGGTGGCGAGGTCACGCTGCGCGCGCATCACGCCGACGGCCGGGTGCGCATCGACGTGCACGACAGCGGCATCGGGCTGAGCGAGGACCAGCGCCAGCATCTGTTCGAACCCTTCAACCGGCTGGGCCGCGGCGGCGCGGAATCCGGCAACGGCATCGGCCTGCTGCTGACACGGCGCCTGGTCGACGCGATGGGCGGCCGGCTGCTGGTGGACAGCGAGGCCGGCAAGGGCAGCTGCTTCACGATCGAACTGCCGGCAGCGGAGGATGCCGCGGCGGATGACCACGAGGGGCGGTGATGACACCCGCGCCCGCCGACATCCTGCTGGTCGACGACGACAAGGTGCTCATCGCGGCCCTGAGCTCGCTGCTGGCGCCGCTCGGCCGGCTGCGTTTCGCCACCTCGGGCCGTGACGCGCTGCGCCTGGCCCGCGAGCGCCTGCCCGACATGGTGCTGCTCGATGTCGAGCTGCCCGACATCGACGGCTTCGAGGTCTGCCGGCTGGTCAAGGAGGACCCGCAGCTCGCCGACGTCCCGGTGATCTTCCTGACCAGCCACGACTCGGTCGAGGAAGAGGTCGAGGGCCTGGCGCGCGGTGCCGTCGACTTCATCGGCAAGCCCTTGCGCCATGCCCTGGTGAGGGCGCGCGTGCAGACGCACCTGCGGCTCAAGCGCCTGTCCGACGAGCTGCGCCAGGCGGCCACGCTCGACGGCCTGACCGGCGCGGTCAACCGTCGCGGATTCGACGACCACCTGGCGCGCGAGTGGCTGCGCGCCCAGCGCGCCGGTCGTCCCCTGGGCCTGCTGCTCATCGACATCGACCACTTCAAGACCTACAACGATCGCCATGGCCACCCGGCCGGGGACCAGATCCTGCGTGCCGTGGTGCGGGTGCTGCAGGGGCTGGCCCGCCGCCCGGGCGACCGCGTGGCGCGCTACGGCGGCGACGAGCTGGCGATGCTGCTGCCCGACACCGACCGGGCGGGCGCGCAGGCCATCGGCCAGGCGGTCATCGAGGCCGTCGACCGGCTGACCCTGCCTCACGCCCCCATGCCGCCCACCGGGGCGCTGACGGTTTCGGTCGGGGTGGCCTGCGCGTGTCCGGCCGGGCTGGCTTGCGGG
>WBZL01002720.1_pt1 | contig 16880 bp, 12 predicted proteins | sample 5204291 | NCBI WGS metagenome assembly WBZL01 (sample SAMN12344345, study PRJNA552823) | activated sludge metagenome | biome: Activated sludge suspended growth; feature: Nitrification reactor; material: Wastewater; isolation source: activated sludge from nitrification reactor of wastewater...
ACCGCCGAACTTGGTCGACAGCACCGTGGTGATCGCCGCCGTCAGCGTGGTCTTGCCGTGGTCCACGTGACCAATCGTGCCCACGTTCACGTGCGGCTTGGTGCGCTCGAACTTTCCTTTTGCCATTTCAATCTCCGAGAAAAGAGCTGCTCCAGTGACTGTTTAAGGTCTTCGCGCAGCGCACTGGCCACTGGCAGCCGTGCATCGGGGCCGAAGACCGCAGCCGACTACTTGCTGCGCGCGGTGACGATCGCGTCGGCGACGTTCTTCGGCGCCTCGGCGTAGTGCTTGAATTCCATCGTGTAGGTGGCACGCCCCTGGCTCATCGAGCGCAGCGTGGTGCTGTAGCCGAACATCTCCGACAGCGGCACCTCGGCCTTGATGATCTTGCCGCCGCCAGGCATCTCGTCCATGCCCTGCACCATGCCGCGACGCGACGAGAGGTCGCCCATCACGTTGCCGGCGTAGTCTTCGGGGGTCTCGACTTCGACCGCCATCATCGGCTCGAGGATCACCGGACTGGCGCGGCGGCAGGCTTCCTTGAAACCCATCGAGGCTGCCATCTTGAACGCGTTCTCGTTGGAGTCGACCTCGTGGTACGAGCCGAAGGTCAGCGTGACCTTGACGTCGACCACCGGATAGCCGGCCAGCACGCCATTGGGCAGCGAGTCCTCGACGCCCTTGTTCACCGCCGGGATGTACTCGCGCGGCACCACGCCGCCCTTGATCGCGTCGACGAACTCGAAGCCCTTGCCCGGCTCCTGCGGCTCGATCGTGAACACCACGTGGCCGTACTGGCCCTTGCCGCCCGACTGGCGCACGAACTTGCCTTCGACGTCAGTGACGGTCTTGCGGATGGTCTCGCGATACGCCACCTGCGGCTTGCCGACGTTGGCCTCGACGCCGAACTCGCGCTTCATGCGATCGACGATGATCTCGAGGTGCAACTCGCCCATGCCGGAGATGATGGTCTGGCCGCTTTCCTCGTCGGTGCGCATGCGGAACGACGGATCCTCCTGGGCCAGACGGCCCAGCGCGATGCCCATCTTCTCCTGGTCGGCCTTGGTTTTGGGCTCGACCGCCTGGTGGATCACCGGCTCGGGGAAGACCATCTTCTCCAGCGTGATGATGTGCTCGGGGTCGCACAGCGTCTCGCCGGTGGTGACGTCCTTCAAGCCGACGCAGGCGGCGATGTCGCCGGCCAGGATCTCCTTGATCTCCTCGCGCTGGTTGGCGTGCATCTGCAGGATGCGGCCGATGCGTTCTTTCTTGCCGCGAATCGGGTTGTAGACCGAATCGCCGCTCTTGAGCACGCCGGAGTACACCCGCACGAAGGTCAACTGGCCGACATAGGGGTCGGTCATCAGCTTGAAGGCCAGCGCCGAGAACTTCTCGTTGTCGTCGGCCTTGCGCGAGACTTCCTTGTCGTCGTCATCGGTGCCCGGAACCGGCGGGATATCGATCGGCGACGGCAGATAGTCGATCACCGCGTCGAGCATGCGCTGCACGCCCTTGTTCTTGAAGGCCGTGCCGCACAACATCGGCTGGATCTCGGTGGCGATCGTGCGCAGGCGCAGGCCCTGCTTGACCTCCGCCTCGGTCAGCTCGCCGCTTTCGAGGTACTTGTTCATCAGTTCTTCGTTCGCCTCGGCCGCGGCTTCGACCAGGTTGTCGCGCCACTTCTGGACGTCGGCCTGCATGTCGGCGGGGACGGCGCGGTACTCGAAGCGCATGCCCTGGCTTGCCTCGTCCCAGTAGATCGCCTGCATCTTGAGCAGGTCGACCACACCGGCGAAGTTGTCCTCGGCGCCGATTGGCAGCACCACGGGCACCGGGTTCGCCTTCAAGCGCGCCTTCATCTGGTCGTAGACCTTGAAGAAGTTTGCCCCGGTACGATCCATCTTGTTGACGAACATCAGGCGTGGCACCTTGTGCTTGTTCGCCTGACGCCACACGGTTTCCGATTGCGGCTGCACGCCACCGACCGCGCAATACACCATGCACGCGCCATCGAGCACGCGCATCGAGCGCTCGACCTCGATCGTGAAGTCGACGTGGCCGGGGGTGTCGATGATGTTGATGCGGTGCTCGGGCAGCGACAGGTCCATGCCCTTCCAGAAGCAGGTCACCGCCGACGACGTGATGGTGATGCCGCGCTCTTGCTCTTGCTCCATCCAGTCCGTGGTGGCCGCGCCGTCGTGCACTTCGCCAAGTTTGTGGTTCACCCCGGTGTAGAACAGGATGCGCTCGGTCGTGGTGGTCTTGCCCGCGTCGATGTGCGCGGAGATGCCGATGTTGCGATAGCGCTCGATGGGGGTCTTGCGTGCCATGGAATCACTCCAAATACAGGAGCCGCCCACGGGTTGCACAACCCGCCAGAGCGGCTTTCAGGCGTTCAGTTCCGGCTGCCGTTTCTAGAAGCGGAAGTGCGAGAAGGCCTTGTTGGCCTCGGCCATGCGATGCACTTCGTCGCGCTTCTTCATCGCGCCGCCGCGGCCTTCACTGGCCTCGAGCAGTTCGTTGGCCAAGCGCGCGGCCATCGACTTCTCGCCGCGCTTGCGCGCCGACTCCTTCAGCCAGCGCATGGCCAGCGCCTGGCGCCGCACCGGGCGCACTTCCACTGGCACCTGGTAGTTGGCACCGCCGACGCGGCGCGACTTGACCTCGACCATCGGCTTGATGTTGTTCAGCGCGACAACGAAGATCTCCAGCGGATCCTTGCCGGACTTCTTCTCGATCTGGTCGAGCGCCACGTAGATGATGCGCTCGGCCACCGCCTTCTTGCCGCCTTCCATGATCACGTTCATGAACTTGGACAACTCGACCGAGCCGAACTTCGGATCGGGCAGCACTTCTCGTTTGGGAACTTCGCGACGACGCGGCATGGGAGTCTTCCTTTATCAGCTTCAGTTGGCGGCACCCCACGGCACCGCCTCGAAGGGCCAGCGGACCCTTCACTTACTCGGGCGGCAGCGCCGCCCGATCCAGGCGCAAGAAACTTACGCCTTCTTCGGACGCTTCGCGCCGTACTTCGAACGCGATTGCTTGCGGTCCTTGACGCCTTGCAGGTCCAGCGATCCGCGCACGATGTGGTAGCGCACACCCGGCAAGTCCTTCACCCGGCCGCCGCGCACCAGCACCACCGAGTGCTCTTGCAAGTTGTGGCCTTCACCACCAATGTAGGAGATGACTTCGAAGCCGTTGGTCAGCCGCACCTTGGCCACCTTGCGCAGCGCGGAGTTCGGCTTCTTCGGCGTCGTGGTGTAGACGCGGGTGCAAACCCCGCGACGCTGCGGCGAGTTCTGCATCGCCGGCGACTTGGACTTCGTTGCCTCGACCTGGCGACCGTGGCGTACGAGCTGGTTGATGGTAGGCATGATGAATGACGTGTTCCTGTTCGCTCCGCCGCAACCCGGTATGGCCACGCAAGACCCGCGCACCGCACGCGCACGAACCTGCGGCGCGGTGCGCCGAAAAGCCTTCCATTATATTGCGGACGTCAGATGCAGGCAATACGGAACGACGACCGATGACGCATGAGCCGGTTCCCGTGGTGCTGGACACGAACGTCGTGCTGGATTGGCTGCTGTTCCGCGATGGGCGCGCGAGCACACTGGCTCGGGCGCTTCAAGGCGGCTGGCTGCAATGGTTGGTATGCGCACGCATGCGCGATGAGTTCGTGTGGACTTTGCAACGCGCCGCGCTGTCCCGATGGCAGCCCGATCCCGCGCAACTGCTGGCGCACTTCGATCGTCACGCCCACATGCTGCCGGAGCCGCCGGTGGCCCCCGCGCGCCTGCGCTGCGACGACCCCGACGACCAGGTGTTCATCGACCTGGCGCTGAGCGGCGGTGCGCACTGGCTGCTCAGCCATGACAAGGCGCTGCTGCGACTGGGCCGGCGCATGCCGACAGGCGGGCCACGAATCGCCCGGCTTGCCGACTGGCCGGGGGCGTAGAAAGGGCGGCCGAGGCCGCCCTTTGCATGCCGTGACTGGCGATCCGGTGGCTATTCGGCCGCTTCTCCCGAAGCCGCCTGCGCCGCAACCGCTGCATCGACATGGGCCAACTGCACCGCAGCCAGTTCCTCGGCCTCCTGCAGCGCGATCGCGCGGCGCTCGCTTTCGTCCATCGCCTCCTTGACCTTGCGCGCCTGGTGGAAGGCCATGCCGGTGCCGGCGGGGATCAGGCGGCCGACGATGACGTTCTCCTTCAGCCCGCGCAGTTCGTCGCGCTTGCCCATGATCGCGGCCTCGGTCAGCACCCGCGTCGTCTCCTGGAACGACGCCGCCGAGATGAACGAGTCGGTCGACAGCGACGCCTTGGTGATGCCCAGCAGCAAGTCGGCGTAGGTGGCCGGGATCTTTTCTTCGGCGCGCAGCGCATCGTTGGTGCCGAAGAGCTCGGAGCGCTCGACCTGTTCGCCGGCGATGTAGCCGCTGTCACCCGGGTTGACGATCTGCACGCGGCGCAGCATCTGGCGCACGATGACCTCGATGTGCTTGTCGTTGATCTTCACGCCCTGCAGCCGGTAGACGTCCTGCACCTCGTCGACGATGTAGCGCGCCAGGTCTTCCACGCCCAGCAGGCGCAGGATGTCCTGCGGCTCGGCCGGGCCGTCGACGATCGACTCGCCCTTGTTGACCACCTGCCCCTCGTGCACCAGGATGTTCTTCTCCTTGGGCACGAGCTCTTCGTAGACCTTGCCTTCGGGGTCGGTGATCTGCAAGCGCACCTTGCCCTTGGTCTCCTTGCCGAAGCTGATGGTGCCGGTGATCTCGGCCAGCGTGCCGGCGTCCTTCGGGCTGCGCGCTTCGAACAGCTCGGCCACGCGCGGCAGACCGCCGGTGATGTCGCGCGTCTTCTGGCCTTCCATCGGGATGCGCGCCAGCACCTCGCCGGGCATCAGGTCCTGGCCGTCACGCACCTGGATCAGCGCACCCACCGGGAAGCCGATCGTCACCGAGTGGTCGGTACCGGGGATCTTGACCTCGTTGCCGGCCACGTCCAGCAGCTTGACCTGCGGACGCACCACCTTGGTCGCGCCGCGGCGCTTCGGGTCGATCACCACCAGCGTCGACAGGCCCGTCACTTCGTCGAGCTGGCGCGCCACGGTGACGCCTTCCTCGACGTTCTCGAACTTCGCCTTGCCGGCGAACTCGGTGATGATCGGACGCGTCAGCGGGTCCCAGTTGGCCAGCACCGTGCCGGCCTTGATCTGCTGGTCGGGCCTGACGCCCAGCAGCGCGCCGTAGGGCACCTTGTGGCGCTCGCGCTCGCGGCCGTGCGGGTCGGCGATGATGATCTCGCCCGAGCGGCTGATCACCACCAGTTCGCCCTTGCCGTTGGTGACGTAGCGCATCGTCGGGTTGAAGCCGACGATACCGTCGCTCTTGGCCTCCACGCTGTTGGCCACCGCCGCGCGCGAGGCCGCACCACCGATGTGGAAGGTGCGCATCGTCAGCTGCGTGCCCGGCTCGCCGATCGACTGCGCGGCGATCACGCCGACCGCCTCGCCGACGTTGACCAAGCCGCCGCGGCCCAGGTCGCGGCCGTAGCACTTGGCACACAGACCGAAGCGCGTGCTGCAGGTCAGCGGCGTGCGCACCTTGACCTCGTCGATGCCGGCGGCCTCGAGCACATCGAGCGCGTCCTCGTCGAGCATCTCGCCGGCCGGCAGCAGCGTCGCCTGCGTCTCGGGGTGCGTGACCTCGATCGCGGTGACGCGGCCGAGGATGCGGTCGCGCAAGCTCTCGATGACCTCACCGCCTTCGATCAGCGCGCGCATCGCGATGCCGTCGTGCGTGGCGCAGTCCTCCTCGATGACCACCAGGTCCTGCGTCACGTCGACCAGGCGGCGCGTGAGATACCCCGAGTTCGCGGTTTTCAACGCCGTGTCGGCCAGGCCCTTGCGCGCGCCGTGGGTCGAGATGAAGTACTGCAGCACGTTCAGGCCTTCACGGAAGTTGGCCGTGATCGGCGTCTCGATGATCGAGCCGTCGGGCTTGGCCATCAGGCCGCGCATGCCGGCCAGCTGGCGAATCTGCGCGGCCGAGCCGCGCGCGCCCGAGTCGGCCATCATGTAGATCGAGTTGAAGGACTCCTGGTCGACCTCCTGACCGTGGCGGTCGAGCACCTTCTGCTTGGACAGCTGGGCCATCATGACCTTGCCGACTTCGTCGCCGGTCTTGCCCCAGATGTCGACCACCTTGTTGTAGCGCTCGCCGGCGGTCACCAGGCCCGACACGTACTGCTGCTCGATCTCCTTGACCTCCTTTTCGGCGCGCTCGATCAGCCCGGCCTTCTGCTGCGGCACCAGCATGTCGTCGATCGCGATCGAGATGCCGGCACGGGTGGCCAGGCGGAAGCCGTTTTGCAGCAGCTTGTCGGCGAAGACCACCGTTTCCTTCAAGCCGCACTTGCGGAACGACGCGTTGATCAGCCGCGAGATCTCTTTCTTCTTCAGCGCCTTGTTGATGTGGCTGAAGGGCAGGCCTTTGGGCAGGATCTCCGACAGCAGCGCGCGGCCCACGGTGGTGGCCACCAGCGCGGTCACCGGCTGGAATTCGCCATCCGCGCCCCTGACGTGCTCGGTCAGGCGCACGCTGATGCGCGCGGTGGTTTCCACCGCACCGTTGTCCAGCGCGCGCTGCAGCTCGGTCAGGTCAGCGAAGACCATGCCCTCGCCCTTGCCGTTGATGCGCTCGCGCGTGGCGTAGTACAGCCCCAGCACCACGTCCTGGCTGGGCACGATCGACGGCTCGCCGTTGGCCGGGAACAGCACGTTGTTCGACGCCAGCATCAGCGTGCGCGCTTCCATCTGCGCTTCGATCGACAGCGGCACGTGCACCGCCATCTGGTCGCCGTCGAAGTCGGCGTTGAAGGCCGAGCACACCAGCGGATGGAGCTGGATCGCCTTGCCCTCGATCAGCACCGGCTCGAAGGCCTGGATGCCCAGGCGGTGCAGCGTCGGCGCGCGGTTCAGCAGCACCGGGTGCTCCTTGATCACCTCTTCCAGGATGTCCCACACCACCGGCGTGCCCGATTCGACTTCCTTCTTCGCCGCCTTGATGGTGGTGGCGATGCCCATCGCCTCCAGTCGGCTGAAGATGAAGGGCTTGAACAATTCGAGGGCCATCAGCTTGGGCAGACCGCACTGGTGCAGCTTGAGCGTCGGGCCGACCACGATCACCGAGCGGCCCGAGTAGTCGACGCGCTTGCCCAGCAGGTTCTGGCGGAAGCGCCCGCCCTTGCCCTTGATCATGTCGGCCAGGGACTTCAGCGCGCGCTTGTTGGCGCCGGTCATCGCCTTGCCGCGGCGGCCGTTGTCCAGCAGCGAATCCACCGCCTCTTGCAGCATGCGCTTTTCGTTGCGCACGATGATCTCCGGCGCCTTCAGTTCCAGCAGCCGCGCCAGACGGTTGTTGCGGTTGATGACGCGGCGGTACAGGTCGTTCAGGTCCGACGTGGCGAAGCGGCCGCCGTCCAGCGGCACCAGCGGGCGCAGGTCCGGCGGCAGCACCGGCAGCACCTGCAGCACCATCCAGTGCGGCTTGATGCCGCTCTTCTTGAAGGCCTCCATGACCTTCTGGCGCTTGGTGTTCTTCTTGATCTTCAGCTCGGAGCCGGTCATGTCGTTCTTGATCTTGTCGATCTCGACGTCCAGGTCCAGCTCTTCGAGCAGCTTCTTGATGCCCTCGGCACCCATCAGCGCGACGAACTCGTCACCGTACTCGGTGCGCTTGGCCTCGTAGTCGTCCTCGGTCATGATCGAGAACTTCTTCAGCGGCGTCATGCCCGGGTCGACGACGACGTAGGCCTCGAAGTACAGCACGCGCTCGATGTCGCGCAGCGTCATGTCCAGCACCAGACCCAGGCGCGACGGCAGGCTCTTGAGGAACCAGATGTGCGCGCAGGGCGCGGCCAGGTCGATGTGACCCATGCGCTCGCGGCGCACCTTGGTCTGCGTGACTTCGACGCCGCACTTCTCGCAGATCACGCCGCGGTGCTTCAGCCGCTTGTACTTGCCGCACAGGCACTCGTAGTCCTTGATCGGGCCGAAGATCTTGGCGCAGAACAGGCCGTCGCGCTCGGGCTTGAAGGTGCGGTAGTTGATGGTCTCGGGCTTCTTCACCTCGCCGAAGGACCAGCTGCGGATCTTCTCCGGGCTGGCAAGTCCGATCTTGATGGCATCGAAATGCTCATCCGGGGTGAACTGCTTGAAAAGGTCGAGTAGTCCCTTCATGGTCTGTTCCTTTTCCTTTCCTTAGTTGCGCTCGAGCTCGATGTCGATACCGAGCGAACGGATTTCCTTGACCAGCACGTTGAACGACTCCGGCATGCCGGCCTCGATCGCGTGCTCGCCCTTGACGATGGACTCGTACACCTTGGTGCGGCCGTTGACGTCGTCGGACTTGACGGTGAGCATCTCCTGCAGCACGTAGCTCGCGCCGTAGGCTTCCAGCGCCCAGACTTCCATCTCGCCGAAACGCTGGCCGCCGAACTGCGCCTTGCCGCCCAGCGGCTGCTGCGTGACCAGGCTGTACGGGCCGGTGGAGCGCGCGTGCATCTTGTCGTCGACCAGGTGGTGCAGCTTCAGCACGTGCATGTAGCCCACCGTCACCGGGCGCTCGAAGGCCTCGCCGGTGCGTCCATCGTGCAGCGTGGCCTGCGTGCGCGTGGCGGTCAGGCCCTTGGCCGCGGCCAGCTCGTCCGGGTAGGCCAGCTTGAGCATCGCGCGGATCTCTTCTTCGTGCGCACCGTCGAACACCGGGGTCGCGAAGGGCACGCCCTGCGCCAGGTTGTGCGCCATCTCGAGGATGTTGTCGTCGCTCATCGCGTCGAGCTGCGCTGGCTTGCCGCCGGACTTGTTGTAGAGCTGGTCGAACAGCTTGCGCAGTTCAGCCACCCGCGCCTCGCGCTGCAGCAGGTCGCCGATGCGCTGGCCGATGCCCTTGCCGGCCCAGCCCAGGTGCACTTCGAGCACCTGGCCGACGTTCATGCGCGAGGGCACGCCCAGCGGGTTGAGCACGATGTCGGCCGGCGTGCCGTCGACCATGTACGGCATGTCCTCGACCGGCACGATCTTCGACACCACGCCCTTGTTGCCGTGGCGGCCGGCCATCTTGTCGCCCGGCTGCAGGCGGCGCTTGACGGCCAGGTAGACCTTGACCATCTTCAGCACGCCGGCCGGCAACTCGTCGCCTTGCGTCAGCTTCTTGCGCTTTTCCTCGAACAGCAGGTCGAAGCCGTGGCGGGTTTGCTCGTTGCTGTTGCGCACGCTTTCGAGCTGGTTGGCCACGTCGTCGTCGGCCGGGCGGATGTCGAACCAGTGGAACTTGTCGACCGAGGCCAGGTAGTCCTTGGTGATCACCGTGCCCTTGGCGATGCGCTGCGGGCCGCCGTTGGCCGGCTTGCCGACCAGCAGCTTCTCGATGCGGTCGAAGGCGTCGGCCTCGACGATGCGCAGCTGGTCGTTCAGGTCGAGGCGGAAGCGCTTGAGCTCGTCGTCGATGATCTGCTGCGCGCGCTTGTCGCGCTGGATGCCCTCGCGGGTGAAGACCTGCACGTCGATGACGGTGCCGTTGGTGCCCTGGTCGACACGCAGCGAGGTGTCCTTCACGTCGGAGGCCTTCTCGCCGAAGATCGCGCGCAGCAGCTTTTCTTCCGGCGTCAGCGTGGTTTCGCCCTTGGGCGTGACCTTGCCGACCAGCACGTCGCCGGGGTTGACCTCGGCGCCGATGTAGACGATGCCCGATTCGTCCAGCCGCGCCAGTTGCTGCTCCGACAGGTTCGGGATGTCTCGCGTGATCTCCTCGCTGCCCAGCTTGGTGTCGCGCGCCATCACCACCAGCTCCTCGATGTGGATCGAGGTGTAGCGGTCGTCGGCGACGACCTTTTCGCTGATCAGGATCGAGTCCTCGAAGTTGTACCCGTTCCAGGGCATGAACGCGACCAGCATGTTCTGACCCAGTGCCAGCTCGCCCAGGTCGGTGCTGGCGCCGTCGGCGACCACGTCGCCCTTGGCGACCGCGTCGCCGCGCTTGACGATCGGGCGCTGATGGATGTTGGTGTTCTGGTTGGAACGCTGGTACTTGATCAGGTTGTAGATGTCGACGCCGACCTCGCCGGCCACCGTCTCCGCGTCATTCACGCGGATGACGATGCGGTTGGTGTCGACGTAGTCGACGACGCCGCCGCGACGCGCGGTGACGACCGTGCCCGAGTCGACTGCGGCGACGCGCTCGACGCCGGTGCCCACCAGCGCCTTTTCCGGGCGCAGCGTCGGCACCGCCTGGCGCTGCATGTTCGCGCCCATCAGCGCGCGGTTGGCGTCGTCGTGCTCGAGGAACGGCACCAAGGACGCCGCCACCGACACGATCTGCGTCGGCGCGACGTCCATGTACTGCACGCGCTCGGGCGAGACCAGCACCGATTCGCCGCTTTCGCGCGCCGACACCAGTTCATCGACCAGCTTGCCGCTGTCATCGAGCGAGGCGTTGGCCTGCGCGATCACGTACTTGCCTTCTTCGATCGCGCTCAGGTAGTCGATCTGGTCGGTGACGTGGTTGTCGGCGACGCGGCGGTACGGCGTTTCGAGGAAGCCGTATTCGTTGAGCTGCGCGTACAACGCCAGCGAGTTGATCAGGCCGATGTTCGGGCCTTCCGGCGTCTCGATCGGGCACACGCGGCCGTAGTGCGTCGGGTGCACGTCGCGCACCTCGAAGCCGGCGCGCTCGCGCGTCAGACCGCCCGGGCCCAGGGCCGAGACGCGCCGCTTGTGCGTGATCTCGCTCAGCGGGTTGGTCTGGTCCATGAACTGGCTGAGCTGGCTCGCGCCGAAGAACTCCTTCAGCGCGGCGCTGATCGGCTTGGAGTTGATCAGGTCGTGCGGCATCAGCGGCTCGCCCTCGGCCTGGCCGAGGCGCTCCTTGACCGCCTTTTCGATGCGCGCCAGGCCGCTGCGGTACTGGTTCTCGGCGAGCTCGCCGACGCAGCGCACGCGCCGGTTGCCCAGGTGGTCGATGTCGTCGACCTCGCCGTTGCCGTTGCGCAGATCGACCAGGATCTTGACGACGTCCAGGATGTCCTCGTTGGACAGCGTCATCGCGCCTTCGGGCGTGTCGCGGCCGACGCGGGCGTTGAACTTCATGCGTCCGACGCGCGACAGGTCGTAGGTGTCGGCGTTGTAGAACAAGCGCCCGAACAGCGCCTGCACCGCGTCTTCGGTCGGCGGCTCGCCGGGGCGCATCATGCGGTAGATGGCCACGCGCGCGGCGAGTTCGTCAGCGGTCTCGTCGCTGGCCAGCGTCTGGCTGATGTAGGCGCCCTGGTTCAGCTCGTTGGTGAACAGGCACTGGATCTCCTTGATGCCGGCGGCGCGCAGCTTCTTCAGCAGCGTTTCGGTCAACTCGTCGTTGGCCTTGGCGATGATCTCGCCGGTGTCGGCGTCGACCATGTTGCGCGCGACGATGCGCCCGACCAGGAAGTCTTCCGGCACCGACAGCCAGCCGGTGCCGGTCTGCTCGAGCTGGCGCACGTGGCGCGCGGTGATGCGCTTGTCCTTCTCGACGATGACCGCGCCGGCCTTGTCGGTGATGTCGAAGCGCGCCACTTCGCCGCGCAGGCGTTCGGGCACGAACTCCATCTGCGCGCCGGTGTCCATCAGGCGGAAGTTGTCGTTGACGAAGAAGTGCGCCAGGATCGCTTCGGGGTTCAGCCCGATCGCCTTGAGCAGGATCGTCACCGGCATCTTGCGGCGGCGATCGACGCGGAAGTACAGGATGTCCTTCGGGTCGAACTCGAAGTCCAGCCACGAGCCGCGGTAGGGGATGATGCGCGCGGAAAACAGCAGCTTGCCCGAGCTGTGGGTCTTGCCCTTGTCGTGCTCGAAGAACACGCCCGGCGAGCGGTGCAGCTGGCTGACGATGACGCGCTCGGTGCCGTTGACGATGAACGAGCCGTAGTCGGTCATCAAGGGCACCTCGCCCATGTAGACCTCCTGCTCCTTGATCTCCTTGACCACCTTTTGCGGGTGCGACTCGCGGTCGTAGATGATCATCTGCAGCTTGGCGCGCACGGCCGCCGCGAAGGTCAGGCCGCGCTGCTGGCACTCGCGCACATCGAAGGCCGGCTTGGCCATGTTGTATTCGATGAAGCGCATCTCGACCATGCTGTTGTGCGACGTGATCGGGAAGGCCGACAGGAACGCGGCCTGCAGCCCCTCGGGCTTGCGCTTGGCCGGTGCCACGTCCTTTTGCAGGAAGGCGACGTAGGAGTCGCGCTGCATCGTCAGCAGGTACGGAACCTCGAGAACGCTCTCGCGCTTGCCGAAACTCTTGCGGATGCGCTTGCGTTCGGTGAAGCTGTAGGGGGTCATCTGCGCCATGAATACTCCGTGCCCTTGCAGGCTGCACCCGATACGCCGGTGCAGCTCTCGTCGGCGACTGGCGAGGCGGACCCCACAGGCCGCGCCGGGGCCTTGCCCTGGCACCTGCGCCGGCGCGCGCCCTGGCCATGGCAGGGCTTGCGTCCGACGTCGGCCTGAGGTCCGATGCTTGGTGGCTGGCCACTACCAGCCGCTGGCGGACAACCGGGGCGTTGCACCCCAGCCCGACCAAACCGGTTCTCTGCAGTCGGATCAGAGAACACTTGGCAGCGCCGCGCGAGACGCTGGCAGGTGCTCTCCACACCTGGGACGGCTCGAGGCGCAGCGCGCGTGTCTCGAGCCGCCGTGGCCGCAACTACTTCAGCTCGGCCTTGGCGCCGGCTTCTTCCAGCTTCTTCTTCGCGGCTTCGGCGTCGGCCTTGGCGATGCCTTCCTTCACCGGCTTGGGTGCGCCGTCCACCAGATCCTTGGCTTCCTTCAGGCCAAGGCCGGTGAGCTCGCGCACCACCTTGATGACCGACACCTTGTTCGCGCCGATTTCGGTCAGCATCACGGTGAACTCGGTTTGCTCCTCGACCACGGGCGCCGCCGCGCCGCCGCCACCTGCGGCCGGGGCCGCCATCGCGGCGGCCGAGACGCCGAACTTCTCTTCGATGGCCTTGACCAGCTCGTTAAGCTCCATCACGGACATGCTGTCCAGTGCGGTCATGAATGCGTCTTTATCGAATGCCATTTGGGGTTCCTCGATTCAGGAAATGAAAATTGAAAGTCGGGCGATCAGGGGTTTCAGGCCGCGGCCGGCTCGGCCTTGGACTCGGCCACGGCCGCCAGCACGCGCGCCAGGCGCGAGATCGGCGACTGCATCAGGCCGAGCAGCTGGGCCAGCAGCACTTCCTTGCTGGGCACCGCCGCCAAGGTCTTGACGCCATCGGCGTCCAGGGCCTTGCCGGCGTAGGCGCCACCCTTGATGACCAGCTTGTCGTTGGTCTTGGCGAAGTCGGCCACCACCTTGGCGGCGGCCACCGCGTCCTCGGAAAAACCGTAGATCAGCGGGCCCACCATGGCCTGCTGGGCCACCTCGAACGGCGTGCCGGCGACGGCGCGACGCGCGAGCGTGTTCTTCAGTACATGAAGGTACACGCCCTTGTCGCGCGCCTGCCGGCGCAGCGTATCGAGATGCGCCACGGTGAGGCCGCGGTACTCGGCCAGCGCCAGCGTCTGCGAGCGTGCGGCCTGCGCCGTCACCTCGTCGACCACGGCGGCCTTCTCGTTGCGATTCAGACTCAAGGTCTACTCCTCACATCAAGTGCCTTGCGGCACATCGGACATCGGCCGACCAGACCTTCCAGGAACCCCGGCCACCCCGCGCATCGCGCCGCGGGGCGGTCCAAACATCCTGTCCGGCGGGACCGCCATCTGCGCTGGCCGCACGGCCCACGGGCCCGTGCCGATTAAGCCCCGATCGGCCCCGAAGGGCCGGCCGGCGCGCCAGCGGTCTTGGATGACCTGCGCGAACCTTGCGGCGCGGCGCAGCCCACCAACCTTTGCCGCGGCGCGCCGGACTCGGCGCGCCACGGCCCATTCGATTCACGCCCCCTGGGCCAGCGAGGCGGTGTCCACGCGCACGCCCACGCCCATCGTCGACGACACGGCCACCTTGCGCAGGTAGACCCCCTTGCTGCTGGCCGGCTTGGCCTTGGTCAACGCCTCGATCAGCGCGCGCAGGTTGCCGCTCAGCTTGTCGGACTCGAACGAGCGGCGGCCGATGGTGGCGTGGATGATCCCGGCCTTGTCGACCCGGAACTGCACCTGGCCGGCCTTGGCGTCGCGTACCGCCTTGGCCACGTCGGGCGTGACGGTGCCGACCTTGGGGTTCGGCATCAGGCCGCGCGGGCCCAGGATCTGACCCAGCGTGCCGACCACGCGCATCGTGTCAGGCGAGGCGATCACCACGTCGAAGTTCAGGTTGCCGGCCTTGACCTCGGCGGCCAGGTCGTCCATGCCGACCACGTCGGCGCCGGCGGCCTTGGCTTCCTCGGCCTTCGCACCCTGTGCGAACACGGCCACGCGCTTGGTCTTGCCGGTGCCGTTGGGCAGCACCACCGCGCCGCGCACCACCTGGTCGGACTTCTTGGCGTCCACGCCCAGCTGCACGGCCACGTCGATCGACTCATCGAACTTGGCGGTCGCGCATTCCTTGACCAGACTGAGCGCGTCGGCGATCGGGTACAGCTTCATGCTGTCGACCTTGCCCTGCAGCGCCTTGGCTTTCTTTGTCGGCTTGCTCATCTCAAACCCCCTCCACCGTGACGCCCATCGAGCGCGCCGAGCCGGCAATCGTCTTGACCGCGGCGTCCAGATCGGCCGCGGTCAGGTCCTTCATCTTGGTCTGGGCGATTTCTTCCAGCTGCGCGCGGCTGATCTTGCCGACCTTTTCGAGGTGCGCCTTGGCCGAACCCTTGTCGAGCTTGAGCGCCTTCTTGATCAGCACCGTGGCTGGCGGTGTCTTGATGATGAAGGTGAACGACTTGTCGGCGAACGCGGTGATCACCACCGGCAGCATCAGGCCGGGCTCGACGCCTTGGGTCTGCGCGTTGAACGCCTTGCAGAACTCCATGATGTTCAGGCCGCGCTGACCCAGCGCCGGGCCGACCGGAGGGGATGGGTTCGCCTTGCCTGCAGGAATCTGCAGCTTGACGAAGCCGACGATCTTCTTTGCCATGTTGGCACTCCTTCGAGTTCAAGCGCCCGCGTGCCGTTGCGCGCGAAGCTCCTCGCCGCTCAGCCCTGACTGTCTTCGGTGCACCGGGGCTGCGGCGGCGTACCTGCTGACCTTTTGCCTGCGGGCCTTCGGCCCTTCGGCGAAAGGTCCGACGGCAAAGCCGTCAAACCTTCTCGACCTGCGCGAAGTCCAGCTCCACCGGGGTGGCCCGGCCAAAGATGGTGACCGACACGCGCACCTTGCTCTTTTCGTAGTTGACGTCCTCGACCGCGCCGTTGAAGTCGGTGAACGGGCCGTCCTTGACCCGAACCACCTCGCCCACCTGCCACTGCACCTTGGGCCGCGGCTTGTCGACGCCTTCTTGCATCTGGTTGACGATCTTCATCACCTCGGCTTCGGAGATCGGCGCCGGGCGGTTGCGCGCGCCACCAACGAAGCCGGTGACCTTGCTGGTGTGCTTGACCAGGTGCCAGGACTCGTCGTCGAGCAGCATCTCGACCAGCACGTAGCCCGGGAAGAAGCGCCGCTCGGTGACCGACTTCTTGCCGTTCTTCAGCTCGACCACCTCTTCGGTGGGCACCAGGATGCGGCCGAACTTGGACTGCATGCCCGAACGCTCGATGCGCTCGCGCAGGTTGCGCTCGACTGCCTTCTCCATGCCGGAATAGGCGTGCACCACGTACCAGCGCAGGCCGGCAGCGGCCGCCCCCGCCCCGGTGGCGGCGTCGGCCGCGGCCGGTGTGATCGATTCAGCTTGCTCGCTCATGGCCACCCTTTCAGCGCTTCCAGCCCAGGATCAGGTCGTACAGCGCCCACTCGAGCGTCTTGTCGGCGATCCACAGAAAAAACGCCATGACGAAGACGAAGGCGAACACATAGCCCGTCATCTGCATGGCCTCTTTGCGCGTGGGCCACACCACCTTCTTGGTTTCGCGCACCGCGTCGCGGCCAAAGGCAATCAGTTGCTTGCCGGATTCGGACGTGAAATACAGTGCCACCGCTGCGGCCATCAAACCAAGCAGCGCAAGCACGCGCAACCACAGATCCTGCTTGGCCAACAGGTAGAAGACCGCCACTGCGCCGACCAGCAGCACGGCCGCGCCCGCGAGCTTGGCCTTGTCCGCGCCCGAAGACACGGTCTCGACTTGGGTATTGCTGGTACTCATCAGAACTTCTTCACCGCTGCCGCAAGCGGGCAGACGGTTCGCTTCGGTCGGCGCGCCACGCGCCCGGACTGGCCCGGCGTCGGCCGCGCCAGTTGGCAGGGGCAGAGGGGATCGAACCCCCGACCTTCGGTTTTGGAGACCGACGCTCTGCCAGTTGAGCTATGCCCCTGCTGCAGGAATCAACTACTCGATGATCTTGGCCACGACGCCGGCGCCGACGGTGCGACCGCCTTCGCGGATCGCGAAGCGCAGGCCCTCTTCCATCGCGATCGGGGCGATCAGCTTGACGGTGATGCTGACGTTGTCGCCGGGCATGACCATCTCCTTGTCCTTGGGCAGCTCCACCGCGCCGGTGACGTCGGTCGTGCGGAAGTAAAACTGCGGCCGGTAGTTGTTGAAGAACGGCGTGTGCCGCCCGCCTTCGTCCTTGCTCAGCACGTACACCTCGGCGCTGAAGTGGGTGTGCGGCTTGATGCTGCCGGGCTTGCACAGCACCTGGCCGCGCTGGACGTCTTCGCGCTTGGTGCCGCGCAGCAAGATGCCCACGTTGTCGCCGGCCTGGCCCTGGTCGAGCAGCTTCCTGAACATCTCCACACCGGTGCAGG
>WBZL01002721.1_pt1 | contig 16864 bp, 11 predicted proteins | sample 5204291 | NCBI WGS metagenome assembly WBZL01 (sample SAMN12344345, study PRJNA552823) | activated sludge metagenome | biome: Activated sludge suspended growth; feature: Nitrification reactor; material: Wastewater; isolation source: activated sludge from nitrification reactor of wastewater...
CGTTAACGGCCGTTCTTCCCGGAAAATGGGACGCGGACGAACACGGACAAACGCGGATGAATTTGCGGAATCTTTGATTTTCCCGCGTCGTGGTGTGTCGCCGTTTCCAAACTGCGCCCAGGCCAGGGCGGGCAGCACCCACCACAGCAAAAAGGCGGCTGTTTGCTGCATGGCTCCTTGCGGGAGGAGCCAGAGCAAAACGGCCGTTAGGCCAATGACCAAAATCCACCAAAAACGTCGTTGCATTGGCGCAATTGTAGCCAACTTTGGGGGCAGTTGCATAACCAGGGCAAGCCAACATCAAAAAGGGTAAACACGGATAGGAAAAATAGGGTGTATCTCTGTCAACAATGACCCAGTTTTAGGCCAAACCATGTCATTTCGACGACTCTTCGAGGAGAAATCCCGTTCCCTTTGGCTGGACATATGGGATTTCTCGGAGGACTTCGAAATGACATGGAAAGTTTTACCCGTTTATTTGGCAAACACCCAATCAATCCGCCCTACACAGTTGAACATCTGCGGCAAACGCCGTAAGATCAGCAGCCTATGGCCGAAAACCACCACGACATCATCCGCGCTCGTCCCCGTTTGTCCGCGTCCCATTTGTGGCTGCTGGTGTTAACGGCCGTTCCCCTCCTCCTCACCTTCACCTGGGGGCCACATTTTTCCGACGACACCTACCGCATGATGGCCGCCGCGCAGGGATTTGTCGCCCCGCTGCCGCTGCGCCCGTCACTGCTGGGGTGGGGCGTGCTGCGGTTGCTGGCAGGGTTGGGCGCAGATTTGGCAGGGTGGTCGCTGCTGGGCAGCGGGCTGGGCTGGGGAATAACGGCCGTTTTTCTCCACCTCGCCATCCAGCAGCATAACCGACGGCAGACGGCCGTTCTTGCCCCCCTGCTGCTGGCCTTTACCCCTGTTTTTTTGCCCGCTCTGGGAACGGCCGTTATTTGGGCAGTGGCACTAGGCTGGCTGGCAATCTGGTTGGGGGAGCGGGGGAAATGGGGGTGGCAAACGGCCGTTTTGTGTCTGCTCCCCTTCGTCTGTTTTGATTTAACCATCGTCGCCCTGCTGGTACTGCTGTGGAGCTGGCGCTGGTGGCAAACGGGGCAATTGTCGCTGCGGGCGGCGGGGCTGCTGCTGGTTGCCATCGCCGCCGCCACCGCCGCGCAACTGGCGTGGCGACAGCCGATCTCTGTTGGTTGGCAATGGTGGGCGGCCTGGCGGCAGCTTGTGGCGGAAAACGAGCTTTTTTGGCTGCTGCCGCTGCTGTTTGGGCTGGGGCTGTGGCGGCAAAGGTGGCACGTGGTGGCCGGCTGGGGGGGGCTGGGGCTGCTGTTGGGGGGCGCAGCGGCGGTGTTGGTTTTTTATAGCGTGGCGTTGTTTTTGGCAGCAATGGGACGCGGACGAACGCGGACGAACGCGGATGGGGCTTGGAGGACGGGAACGTTGTTTTTGCTGCTGCTGCTGGCGGGGGGGCAGGTGGCTTGGTGGGTGGGGCAGTGGCAGGAACGGCCGTTTGCCCTGTACCAAATTGAAACCGAGGCGGCGGTGTGGCTGCGCGACCATACCGAGCCATTGGCGCGGGTGGCGGCACCGGCGCGGGTGGGTTATCTGGCAAAACGGCCGTTGGTTTCCCTCATTGACAGTCGCCAGCCCGACTACATCGTGACGCTGCGGACGCTGGAGGCTGACCAACTGCGGCGGCAGGCGGCATTTCAGGAAAATTATGAGGCGGTGGCGGTTTTTGACACCCCCTATGATTCGGCCGCGCCGCTGACGGTGTGGGGGCTGCGGAAGACGATCTATGGCTTGGGCGGGGGGCAGCCGTTGAATGTGGTGGTGCCAGAAACGGCCGTTATTGTTGGCTCCCAACTGGGGCGGCTAACGCCGGGGGAACCGTTGGATGTGGTGCTGTGGGCGCGGGCAGAACGGCCGTTTGCCGTGCAACTGCGGCTCATTTCCCCCGACGGGCAGGAGTGGGCCAGCAGCCAGACGACGCTGGCGGCCGATTGGGACGGCACAGCGGCGCAAACCATTGCCCTGCCGATCCCCGCCGATTTGCCCCACGGGGCGTACCAGGTCAACTTTTCGCTGTTGGAACCAGAAGGCAGCGATTTGCTGGCACTGTATCGTAACGAGGACTTTAACCCGCTGGACAGGGTTGGGCTGGGCAGCGTGGCTGTTCCGGTGGCGGCCAGCCCCGCCATAACACCCGTAAACGCCAATTTTGGCAACCAAATCACCCTGCTGGGCTACCTGCTCAACGATGATTTTGCTCGCGGCGGCGAACCGCTGCGGCTGACGCTGTTTTGGGAAGGGCAGCGGCCACCGGATGATAATTATGTGGTGTTTGTCCATCTGCTGGACGGGGCGGGGCAGTTGGTGACGAATCATGACGGGGTGCCGGTAAACGGCCGTTATCCCACCACCGCCTTTCGCCCTGGGGACGTGGTGGCCGACGACCATCCGCTGCTGCTGGACGGCGGGCTGGCGGCGGGAAGCTATCGGCTGACGGTGGGGCTGTATTTGCCGGAAACGGGGGAGCGGCTGCCGGTGTGGGGGGCGGATGGAGTGGAGTTGGCGGGGAGGGTGGTGGAATTAACGGCCGTTGAGATTCCCTGATCGAGATTTGTCTGCCAGGCAGCACGGCTTTATGCAATGAAACCCGGCATTGGTTCACAATCCATGCAGTAATAGCCGTCACTTTTTTGCATGTACCCATCCTCAGCCAACCGAATGATTTTGTTGCAGTTGGCGCAGCGGGTAGGCTCATACTTGGGCGGATTCTGCAGTTTGACAAAGTTGTACTCATTGGTGCCATACCACACATACATCTCAGTCTCGAAGCTTTGACGGCACGCCTCGCATGTTTGCCAATCACCGCTGTGGCCTTCATGGGAATGGGAACTACACAACGTGTAGCGGTCATGGTTGCGGTAACAACTGTTGTGAGCATAGGAAAACATTTGATATTGGTCCGCATCATCACAAATCCATTGCCCACAGCACGGGGTTTGGGTCAAACGACCTTGTTTGCCACACAAGCCACAGCGAGCATCTGGTGGTTGATCAGGGTTGGGCAAAACGGCCGTTTCTTCCTCCTCCGCCTCACCCACTACATAAGGAATAACACCTTGAGCCGCCAGCATGGTCTGAATTTGCACCGGCAGCGACCGTGCATCCACAATAAAGCCATTTGGTAACTGTACCATCCAGGCCAACGAATTTTGCTCCATCATGCTCGGCAGCGTCCAGTTCGGGTCAAACTGATACATGTCAAACAGATCGCGGATCTGCTTGGATTTTGCTTGCCCCGTTGCCTGGCTCACGCCAAAAGCAGCATACAGATCCGATGCCTTCATATACGGCTCAAAACTTGAATCGTAAAGAAAATTAACCAACCCCAGCGCATGAACAACCCCGCACGCCCACCCCTTTGCGTATCCTTTCATGATCGGCGACGGCCGTTTTCGCGCCAAAGCTGCTGCGAGAAATTGCGCCATCTCCTTGTATTCCCGGTTCAAATATTGGTCACAAAAAGCATCGGTAATGGCAACAATGGCCTCATACTTCTCTTTTGCCTGCTTCGGCACCCGTAACGATTTTTGACTCTGACTCATTTTGCACCTTCTTCTACCCAACACCAAAACAAATTATCTTACCCAAAATTCAAGTTGCATTATGATATCAAATAGCTTTGTGGTCGATCCATCATTGCCGCTATTCATCTCATTGCCCTGACCTTGCCTTCCGATTACAATGTACGTGAGTACCTTGATGAGAGATATGTTTTAGCTAAGGACTTCCTATCTGTGTTCAACCCTTTTGGATTATAGCTAGTTTAGACTACTTAAAACAAACTCTACAATTAAACAGCATGACTATCATAGAACGCACCTATAAGGGTGAAGCAGACCTTAAACTGCTTCAGGATTTCAATGCGGCGGCGATTGCAGCAACCAATCATTGTGGCTATGTTCATCCCGGCGATATCCCCCATCGTCTATTTAATGGCAACAAATATTATGATCCCGCCGAAGTGATGACCATTTGGGAGGACGAGCAGGGAGTGGCGGCCTGGGTGCTGGTTGGCCCCCGGCATCAAGGGTATGATGCTCAACTGCGTCCCGACTTGCGCGGCCATAAATTTGAGCGGGACATTCTGGAATACGCCACGGATCGCACCATAGAGCTGATGCGTCGCTATGACATTGACGGCGACTGTCTTTACGCCGATGCCTTTCGCGGCGACAACGCTCGCCGTGAACTTCTTACCGCGCTGGGGTGGCAAATGAAAGATGAATCACCCTATGTTTTGAATCGTGTGGAAATCGGTGCGATTGAGCTGCCGCCGCTCCCGGATGGGTTCTCATTTCAAGCGGCACGCGGGGTGGAAGATGCGGCTGCCTTGGCGGAGGTGCATAGCGGTGCGTTTGGGTCAAGCTGGACACCTGAGCTATATCGCCACGTCATGGAATCCCCCGGCTATGCGCCGGAACGGGAGCTGGTCATCCAGGCACCCGATGGCAGCTATGCGGCCTTTACCGTGACTTGGTATGACCATTTCAACCGCACCGGGCTGTTTGAACCAGTTGGCACGCACAAGGATTATCACCGTCAGGGGTTTGGCCGGGCCATTGTTTTATACGGGATGCAGCAGATGGCGGCGGCGGGGATGACGTTTGCTACGGTGGCTCATTTTGGGCAAAATGAGGCGGCTCGTGGTCTTTACCAGGCGTGTGGCTTCCAGCCGTGGCATTTGTTGGACGATTACATAAAGCATTTTTAGCATGTCTATTTTAACTGCAAGCAACATTAGCCAGGCGTTTGGCGCGGATGATTTGTTTGACAACGTCAACGTACAAATTGCCGAAAATGACCGGGTTGGGCTGGTGGGGCCGAACGGCAGCGGCAAAACGACGTTGCTGCTGATTTTGGCGGGGCTGCTGGAGGCGACGACGGGCAGCGTGGCGCGGGCGCGGGGGCTGACGCTGGGGTATTTGCGGCAGGAGGCGGTGCTGACGTTTGCCGGGCAGGAGAACACCATCTATGAGGAGATGCTGACGGTGTTTGCCGAGCTGCGCGGTATGGAAACGCGGCTGCGGGAGCTGGAAGCGGCGATGGGGGCGGGGGAAATGGGGGAGGGGGTGCTGGATGAATACGGCCGTTTACAAGAGTCCTACGACCACGGCGGCGGCTATGAGTATCCGGTGGACATTAAGCGGGTGCTGCTGGGGCTGGGGTTTGCCGAAACGGCGTGGCAAACGCCGCTGGCGCACCTGAGCGGGGGGCAGAAGACGCGGGTGCTGCTGGGGCGGCTGCTGTTGGAGAAGCCGGATTTGCTGGTTTTGGATGAGCCAACGAATCATTTGGATTTAACGGCCGTTGAATGGCTGGAAAAAACCCTCCGCCAGTGGCCCGGTGCCCTGCTCATCGTCAGCCACGACCGCTACTTTTTGGATAAAGTCGTTGACTATGTGTGGGAGCTAACGCCCGACGGCATTCGCAGCTTTCGCGGCAACTACAGCAGCTTTGTGCAGCAGCGGCGCGAGGCGTGGGAGCGTGAGCAGCAGCTTTTTGAAGCGGAAAAGGCGCGGATGGAGCGCGAGGTGGAATTTATCCGCAAGCACATTGCCGGGGGGCAGAGCGACATGGCAAAGGGGAAATTGCGGCGGCTCACCCGCGACATTGTGCTGGTGGAGCAGGCGGGGGTGCTGGCGACGCTGGACGAGATGCAAAGCCGAAGCTGGCTGGAAATTGGGGGGCGGGTACGCACGTTCAGCATCAATGAAGCCGACAAACGGATACGAGAATTGCAGCCACCGGGCGGCCGGCCGCCCAAGCTCAACATCCGGCTGGAGGTGGAGGAGCGGAGCGGCCGCATGGTGCTGCGAAGCAAAAAGCTGGTGGTGGGGTATCCCGACAAGCCGTTGTTCCAAACGGACAAATTTGAGCTGGAGCGGCTGGATTGCGCGGCGTTGATTGGCCCCAACGGCAGCGGCAAATCCACCCTGCTGCGGACGCTGACGCATGAGCTGGAGCCGCTGGACGGCTATTTGCGTTATGGCGACGGGTTAAAAATCGGCTATTTTGCCCAGGCACATGACCAGCTTCATCTGCAAAACCGGGTGCTGGATGAGCTGCTGCTTCACCAGCCGCTGCCGGAAACAGAGGCGCGGAACTATTTGGCCCAATATTTGTTTCGCGGCGATGACGTGTTCAAGCGGGTTGGCGATTTGAGCGGTGGGGAGCGGGGGCGGCTGGCGCTGGCACTGCTGGCACTGGACGGGGCCAACTTCCTGCTGCTGGATGAACCAACCAATCATCTGGATATTCCGGCGCAGGAGGTGCTGCAAGAGGTGCTGGAGCAGTTTGACGGCACCATTTTGCTGGTGTCGCATGACCGCTATTTGGTGAGCCGCCTGGCGACGCAAATTTGGGAGATTGTGCCGGCCGAAGGGGAGGAACTGGCGCGAATGGTGGTGTTTGACGGCACGTATGAGGCGTACCAACAGGCGAAGGCGGAGGCAGCCAGCGAGCCGCCGGAGATTGCCGACCTGCCGGTGCCAACGGCGGCGGCATTGGCGGCGTTTGTGGAGGAGTTAACGGCCGTTCCTGTCCCACCCCCCAAAAAGAAAAAGCGTAAATGGCGGCTGCCCGAACTGGAAGTGGCCCTGGATGAGGCGGAAATGGAGCTGGAGCAGCTTGGGCTGGCGTGGGATGAGGCGCGGCGGCGGGGCAACGGCGACAAGGCGACCCAATTGGAGCAGGCATATAATGAGAAGTATGCCGAGGTGGAGGAATTAACGGCCGTTTGGCAGGAACTCAATGGATAACCCGATTGGTAGAACGGCAGGCAAGTGCCGGATTTGTCAAATTTATCTGCCCTTGAGGCAAGCGCAAAACTGCCACAGGTTCAAATAGACAAAGATCACCAGATCGCCCTCACCTCCCTGAGACGATCCAAGAGACTGTTTGAAAAATAATTCTCAATTCACAAGTCTCCATTCTCAATTCCCCATTGTCTGGTGTATAGTTAGCGGCATGAGCGAAACCATTGATGAACCAACAACCATCCACGACGATCTTTTGTGGCAGCATCTAAAAACATTACCCGCTTTCCGCGCCCTGCTGCGGGCAGTGGAGGCGCGGTTTTACCAGCAGCTTGAATTTCCCGGCCCGGTGCTGGACATTGGCTGCGGCGACGGCAACTTTACCGAGCTAACCTTTGCCCAAACCATCGAGGTGGGGATTGACCCGTGGTGGGGGCCGCTGCAAAAGGCGCGGCGCAGCGGCAAATATGAGCTGGTGCTGCAAAACGCCGGGGCGGAATGGCCGTTCCCCGACCACACCTTTGCCACAGCCTACAGCAATTCGGTGCTGGAACACATTCCCGACATCCAAAGCGTGCTAAACGAAGCCGGCCGCGTGCTGCGTCCCGGCGGTCACTTTGTCATGACCATGCCTAGCCACCTGTTTACCGAATATTTGGGCGGGGCAGGCTTTTTTGAGCGGCTGGGGCTGCCCGGCGCGGCCAACAAATACCGCGACTTCTTTAACTTTATCTCCCGCCACGCCCATACCGACCCGCCGGAGATGTGGGCCGGCCGACTGGCGCAGGCAGGGTTCCGGGTAGTGCGCTGGCAATATTATTTCTCCAAAGGGGCACTGCGGGCATTGGAAATCGGCCACGTGCAGGGGGTGCCGTCGGCAGTGCTGCACGCGCTGACCGGGCAGTGGATTTTGGCCCCTTGGGAAGAAAATTTGCGCTACACCGACCGCTGGCTACGGCCGTTTTTTGAAGAACCCTTCCCCGAACAAGGTGCCTACATCTTCATCGTCGCCGAAAAAGTGGCCGATGGGCCGATTGAAGCGGAATTGCCGGAACAACGGCCGTTTTCGCTGGAAGATCTGAATAGGGATTGGAGATTGGAGATTAGCGGTTCTGCGGGTGAGGCTGTAGGTGCTGGGGAAACGGCCGTTTCTGCCCACACCCCACCTCCCACCCCTAACCTTCCAATCCCCCAATCTCCAATCTCCAATCCCCAATCCCCCAATCTCCCCACCCCCCCCTCCCCCGCCATCCCCGCCCTCTTCACCGCCCTCTGCCTGCTCTTTGCCGTTGTCGGGCAGTCCAGCCTGCTGGCCGACCCGGCTCAGCCGGGGGTGGGGCTGCGCTGGTTTGGCTTTAGTGCGCTGGCGCTGCTGGCACTCATTTGGTACCGACGGCCACAAACGGGGGAAAACGGCCGTTTTTCCCTCACCCTGCCCAAATTAGCCGACATCCCCAGCCAGCGTTGGCTCGTTTTTGCCGGGCTGCTGCTGTCGCTGCTGGCGCAAAAAATGGCAACGGGGGGACAACGGCCGTTAATCACCCTCCCCCTCTGGCTCTTCGCCATCCTCATCACCGCCTACGCCCTTTGGCAGCCACTTGAAGACAGGGCGTATGCAATACGCCCCTACGACGCCGTTCCCCTGTTCCCCCGCTCCCCTGCCCCCCTGCTCCCCCTCCTCCTCTTCCTCACCGCCCTCCTCCTCCGCGCCCTCGCCCTCACCAGCCACCCCTTCATCCTCAACGGCAGCGAAGCCAGCATCGGGCTGGATGCGCTCAACGTAGCGCGGGGCAACCTCACCAACCCGTTTGCCACCGCTTGGCTGACCAATCCCACCCTGCCCGCCTTCCTCTTGTCGCTGCCCATTCGGCTGCTGGGGCCATCGGTGCTGTCGGTGCGGCTGCTGTCGCCACTGGTGGGCGCAGCCACCGTCGTTGCCGTTTATGCCATCGGGCGGCGGCTGTGGAACGAGCGCGTGGGGCTGGTGGCGGCAGTGCTGCTGGCTGGCTCCCACTACCACCTCCACTTTAGTCGCCTGGGGCTGACCAACATCTGGGATCCGCTGCTAACGCTGCTGGCGTTGGGGCTGGTGGCTCTGGCCTGGGAACGGCAAAATCGGCTGGGGTGGCTGCTGGCAGGAACGGCCGTTGGCGTCAACGCCTACTTCTACACCAGCACCCACCTGCTTCCGCTGATGCTGCTGCCATTGCTGCTGCTGGCCGGGTGGCACGACCGCGCCGGTCTGTGGCGGCAAAAGGGCCACATCTTGGCGGCGGCACTGCTGGCACTGGTCATCGCCCTGCCGCAAATGGTGTACTACAACACCCATTGGCAAATTTTTATGGAGCGAGCCAACGTGCTGGGGATTTTGGGCAGCCAAAGTGGCTGGCTGGCGCAAGAAGCGGCGCGAACGGGGCAGAGCCAAACGGCCGTTTTTGCCCACCAGTTTTGGCAAGCGGCCCTCGGCTATACGGTTACGCTCGACACCAGCCCGTCGTACCGGCCGATGGTGCCGTTGATTGGTTTTATACCGTCGGTGCTGCTGGTGGTGGGGGTAATAACGGCCGTTTTCCACTTCCGCCAACTGCGCCACCAACTGCTGCTCATTTGGGTTGCCGTCACCATTATTTTTGCCGGGGCGCTGCTGGACAACCCGCCCAACGCCCACCGGCTGCTGATTGCCCTGCCGGCCGTAATGCTATTAACGGCCGTTGGCCTCAACCAACTCCTCACCCTCATCTGGCCGACCGACCCCACCCAGGCCAACTCCCCAATCTCCAATCTCCAATCTCTACTCTCTACACCCCACGCCCTTCTCCTCACCCTCCTCCTCCTCCTCACCACCCGCGACCTCACCTTCTACTTCGGAACCTACCGCCAGGCTACCCCGCCCACCTTTGCCGACCGCAACACCGAGATTGCCGACGGCGTAGCCGACTATCTCAACACCCTCGATGGCGACTGGACTGCCTACTTCTATGGGCCGCCCAGCATGTACGTTAGCTTTCCTACCATTCCCTTTTTGGCACAGGCGTTTGAAGCTGGCACCAACCTGTTTGACGTAGACGCCACCGACGCCTCGCTGCCTCCCGCCGCCACGCCCCACCGCGTCTTCATCTTCCTACCCGAACGCTCCGGCGAAATCAGCGCCGTCCAGACGCAGTTCCCCGATGGCAACATGCAATTTATCGAGGGTGCCTATGCCACCCCCCTCTTTTTTGCCTATGAGGTACCGTAGGGGCGTATTGTTGGGAATTAACAATTTATTTGGGTAAAAAACAATGTCATTTCGACGAGTCTTCGAGGAGAAATCCCGCTCACCTGGCCGTTGCCAGCGGGATTTCTCGGAGGATCTCGAAATGACATGTTTACCCGTTTATTTTGTTAACCGCCAAGCACACACCCCATTTGCCTTTAAAAGGTGTATGCAATGCGCCCCTGTAGGCCAACATATTGACGATCTACCCCGGCATGTGCTAACCTCCCCCTTATACCGTAAGCAGGGAAACAGCAACAGTTTATGGCAAACAGTAACTTACCCGTGCCAACACCCGAACAAGAATCACCGCTTTGGGGACGCAACTTCAAGCTGGTCGTTGCCAGCGTTATTGTGGTGTTGCTGGCGCTGCTGGTGTGGCAATTCGCCTCGCTCATTCGCCTCGTCGTCATTGCCGCCATGCTCGCCTTCATTCTCAATCCGCTGGTCGTGTTGGTTGACGACCGCACCCCGCTCAAGCGCGGCAGTATCATTTTGCTGGTCTATATTGGCATCGCCGTAGCAATTATTTGGGCATTGGTGGCTCTGGGCTTTGCTGCCTATGCTCAATTAGACAATTTGCTGCTGCAACTGCCCGATTATGTCAACAACATCAGCCAATCCATTGAGTCGTTTGTTACCAGCAGCCGCCCCCTCTTCACCATTGGCGACTTCTCGCTGATTCCCAGCCAACTGCCCTGGGCGGATATTCAAGACCGGTTCCTAAACATGCTCTCCCCACTGACCTCCGGCGGTGCCACCTTCCTGGGCGACTTTGCCACGGCGACGCTTGGCTGGTTGGGTAATTTGCTTTTTGTCTTTATGATCTCCATCTACATTGCCAACGAATTCCCCAAGCTGGGCGACTATGTGGCGAATTTTGCCACTGACCCCGGCTATCGCCACGACGCCGAACGGTTGGTGCGCGATTTTGGCCGCATTTGGAGTGCTTATCTGCGCGGGCAGGTGATTTTGGGGCTGGTGATCTTTGTGGTGGTGTGGCTGGGGCTGCTGCTGCTGGGGGTGGAGAACGCGCTGGCACTGGGGCTGGTGGCCGGGGTTTTGGAGTTTGTGCCAAACCTGGGGCCAATTATTAGTGCCATTGTGGCGGTGGTGGCGGCGTTTTTTCAGACACAAAATTATTTGGGACTTGGCCCGTGGGAGCTGGCAACGGCCGTTATTATTCTCATGCTCGTTGTCCAGCAGCTAGAAAACAATTTGCTGGTGCCGCGCATTGTGGGGCAGGCACTGGATTTGCACCCGCTGGTGGTGCTGGTGGGGGTATTTATGGGGGCGTCGCTGGCGGGCATTTTGGGGGCGGTGCTGGCGGCACCGGTGATCGCCTCGCTCAAACTGCTGGGCAACTACACCTGGCGCAAGATGCTCGATTTGCCGCCGTTTCCCAAGCCAGAGCCACCGCCGCCGCCGCGTGGCGGGCTGATGGATAGTGTACGAAATATGGTTTCAACGGGGACGAAAGGAAGGAAGGGGAAGGACGGCCGTTAATTTATGCCAGAGCAGTTGTTTCGGCAGGCGGAAAAATTAGTCAAACAGGGGCAGCTTGAGCAAGCTCGCGGTCTGCTGTTGCGCTACGTGGAGCAGGAGGAAGAGAACGAGCTGGCGTGGCTGCTGCTTTCTGACCTGGTGGAATCACGCGAGGACAAGCTGATTGCGCTGGAAAATGCGTTGACGATTAACCCCAACCTGGTGCGGGCGCAAAACCGGCTGGTGCAGCTTCGCGGGGAGCGGCAGCAGACGGTGGCAGAGAAGTTTAAGCAGGGGGAAACGGCCGTTAAAGTCGGCCTGCGCGTAGAAGGTATGCGGCTGCTGCAAGAGGTGGTGCAGGCCGAACCCAGTCACGAACAGGCGTGGCTGCTGCTGAGCCAGATAGTAACGGCCGTTGAAGACAAAATTGTGGCTTTAGAGGCTGCCCAGCGTGCCAACCCGCGCAACGAACAAACCGCCCGTCAGCTTACCCAACTGCGGCAAAACCACAGCAGCGATTTGGCCGTTGGCACCGCTTATGAAGCGCACGGCGAGCTGCAAAAGGCGTTGGCTGCCTACACCTTTGCCGCCGGCCATGCCCCCGTGGCCGCCGACCGGCTGATTGCCCAGAAAAAGCTGGATGAACTGCGGCAGCAGCTTGGGGGAAAGGAGATTAAGACCACCAGCCCCGCCATGACGCTGCTCCGCTTTATGATTGGCCCCCCGCTCATCTACACCATTTTTTCGCTGCTGCAAAATGGGTTACGCATCAACCACCTGCCGACCCGCTTCTTTTGGGAGCTGCTAACCGTTTGGTTTGGCACGGTGCTGTTTATTGCCGCTAACCAAAAGCCTAACGGGACAGAGGAAACGCTGTTTGACGCAGACATTCTGGAAGATTGGCGGCTGCGTGGCTTGCTGCTGGTGCTGGGGCTGCTGCTGGTGTTGGTGCCGTTTGTTTTTGTCCTCTGGGGCGGCGTAGGGCAGTTTTTTGTATGGAAAACGGCCGTTTTTCCCTAAAAGGGGCGATTGCGAGATGAAGAGATTGGGCGATTAACCTGCTAATCTCCCACTCTCCCAATCTCCCAGTCTCTTAATCCACATGCTCCCTCTCAACGACATCGAACCCAACCGCTTCACCAGTTGGCCGTTTATGACCCTCGTCATCATCACCCTGAACGTCATCGTCATGGGGTTTGAGAACCTGGTCATTGTGCGTGATGCCAGCCAGTTCCAAACGCTGGTCTACGAATTTGGCTCCATTCCCGTGGTCACGTTACAGCAGGCGGGCAGCGGGGCAATTAGCTCGCTGACCTATATGTTTTTGCACGGCGGCATTTGGCATTTGCTTGGCAATATGTTGGCACTGTGGGTGTACGGCCGGCGGGTTGAAGACATGTGCGGCCCCTGGCGTTTCCTGCTGTTCTATCTGCTTTGCGGCCTGTTTGCCAACTTCATCAACATCCTTGCCACTGCCCAATCCACCATTCCCGTCATTGGGGCCAGCGGCGCGATTTTTGGCGTTATGGGAGCCTACCTGCTGCTGTTTCCACAAGGCCGTATCCGCACGCTGGTGCTGCTGGGGGTGCTGCCCGTGTTCCCCAAAATTCGCGCCTACTGGCTCATCCTCTACTTTTTACTGCTCAACATCCCCCCAGCCCTCAACATGCTGGTTTACCAAAATGCCAACTACCAAATCGCTCACTGGACACATCTGGGGGGCTTCCTGGCCGGGATCTTTGTCTTCCTCTTCCTCAGCCCCGAAGCTTTCCACCGCTACCGCAACGATTTGCCGCTGTAGCCTTCCGGTGTAGGCGGGTTGCTGGTTGGTAGTGGCTGGTTACTGGTAAAGAATTATGCCGTGCGTGATGCCAATCCCGCCAAACCGGGTAAAATATTCAAAGATATACTAATCAAGGGCAGAAAGTGGCATTCCCTTGCTTTCAGATAGCAAGTGGCAAGTTGGGTCGGCCCATGAGATTTGTCCCGTTACTGGTTACGTAGGGCTGACAAACAAGATGTCGGCTTATGTCCAAAGAATCGCTATGACTATATTTCCCCCTTTACCGTTGGCCGGGTGGCGGCACACCCGCGATAGTATCCAAACTTATACCAACATTATTGGCAGTGTGTGTCAGGTGGTGGAGCCGCCGGGCAAATATGGGTGGCAGACGGGTTTGCGGGTGGCGGCGGCGGGGTTAACGACCACGCCACTGCCAGCCAAGGGGTTTGTCTTTGAATTGATGCTTGATTTTGTGGCGCACCAGCTTCGCATTTACAGCAGCAAGGGGAACCATCGCGCTGTGGCTTTGCAAGGGCAGTCGGCCGAATTGTTTTGTACACAGTTGATTGACGGGCTGGCGGTGCTGGGGGTTGCGCCGGATATTGACCACATGGCGTTTGCCGATGAAACGCCGGGGATGTATGACGAAACGGCCGTTTCTGCCATGTGGCAAGCATTCACCCAAATAGATATGGTCTTTAAACAGTTTCAACGCAGCCTGCCCGGTGCAGTCAGCCCGGTGCAGCTTTGGCCGCAGCCGTTTGCGCTGGGGCTGGAGTGGCGAACGGGGCAGCAATGGCCTGACCAGGCTAATGAACAAATGACATTCGGCTTTTCCACCGGGGATGCCATCATTGACAATCCCTACTTTTACGCCATGGCCACCCCCTCGCCACGCACGCTAACAGAACGGCCGTTACCCGACCCCGCTTACTGGCAAACAGACAAGTTTACCGCTGCCATTTTGTTGTATGAGGATGTACAAACGGCCGTTGACCCCACCGCCAAACTCCTCGAATTTCTCCAGGCCACGCACGAAGCGGGCCGCAAAACCATGACCTAAATAAAAACCTATGAATGAACACCAACTTCTCAGCCTTGCCGCTGTCATTGTTCTGGGCATCACCGCCCAATGGATCGCCTGGCGATTCCGTATCCCCGCCATTTTACTCCTGCTCGTCTTCGGCTTTTTGGCCGGCCCCATATTCGGCCTTATCCAACCAGACCAACTTTTTGGCAAAACCCTCTTCCCCCTGGTCTCCCTAGCCGTTGCCATCATCCTGTTCGAGGGCGGTCTCAGCCTCAAAATCAGCGAACTGCGCGAATCGGGTGGCATCATCAACCGCATCATCCTCATCGGTGCCCCCGTTGCCTGGGTGCTGGCTTCCATTGCCGCCTACTATCTCCTCCACCTCGGTTTGGAAATGTCGCTGCTATTGGGGGCAATTTTGGTGGTGTCTGGCCCCACCGTTGTCATTCCCCTGCTCAACCACGTGCGCCCCACCAGCCGCGTGGCCTCAGTGCTAAAGTGGGAAGGCATTCTCATTGACCCGGTGGGAGCAACGCTGGCCGTACTGGTCTTTGAGACCATTTTGGCAGAAGAAGAGCTGGGGCTATTAACGCTTTCAGACATCTTCCAGGGCATTTTTATGACCCTGCTAATCGGTAGCATTGTTGGGGCCATTGGAGCCGCCATTTTGGTGTGGGTTTTCCAGCACCGCTGGGTACCCCACCACCTCGACACTGCCCTGGCGTTGATGATGGTACTGGCTGCCTTTGCCGTCTCCGACTTCATTTTGCCTGAATCCGGGTTGATGGCGGTGACGTTGATGGGGGTTATTCTGGCAAATCAAAGCCGGGTGAGCGTTAAACACATTGTCGCCTTCAAGGAAGAATTGGGCATTCTGCTGCTTTCGTCGCTGTTTATTGTGCTTGCCGGCCGCTTGCAGTTGGCGCAACTGGCCCATTTGGGTTGGGGAGCCATTATCTTTTTGCTGGTACTATTGCTGGTGGTGCGGCCACTTTCAGCATTTTTGGCAACCGTAGGCAGTGGTTTCTCCTGGCGCGAACGCATCTTTTTGGCGTGGATGGCTCCACGTGGCATTGTGGCGGCCTCGGTGGCGTCGCTGTTTGCCCTGGAACTGGAGGAGCGGGGGTATCATGGCGCAGAGGAGTTGGTGCCGCTGACGTTTTTGGTGGTTGTTGGCACGGTTGCCATTTATGGGCTGACGGTGAAGCCGTTAGCCACTTGGCTGCAACTGCGGCAAAAAGACCCGCAAGGGGTGCTGATGATGGGTGCCCATCCCTGGGCGCGGCAGGTGGCAGAGAAGCTGCAAGACATTGGGTTTGAGGTGATTTTGGTGGATACGAACCAGTCGAATGTGCTGGCGGCACGCATGGCGGGATTAACGGCCGTTGCTGGCAGCATTCTCGATGAAGACGTGCTGGAAAAATTACCGCTGGAGCGTGTTGGTTACTTTTTGGCTCTCACCTCCAACAACGAGCTAAACGCCCTGGCCGCCATTCGGCTGAAAGAGAGCATTGGCAGCCGGGTTTACCAACTGGCCTTTAGCCGCCAGGAAAAGGAAGAAAAGCTGCGCCGGGAAATGCGCGGGGAAATTTTGTTTGATCGCAAGCTGGATGCGGAACTGCTTGACTTTTGCTTTGACCAGGGGGCAGAACTACGCCACACCAGGCTCACCGACAAGTTTACCTTTGCCGATTATCAGCAGGAGTATGGGGAAACGGCCGTTCCCCTCTTCCTCATTAACGCCGATTCTCACCTGGTTGTTTGCACCACCAGGGAAGCCGTGTCGCCCCGTGCTGGCGACACCATTGTTAGCATGGTTGCTCCCGCCGGCCGCAACTACCTGGGGGAGCAGATTGAGTTGGCCGGAGGGTAGAACGGCGTGAACCCACCAACTGTACGCTTGCGTGACGTGGTTGAGGCTGATTTGGCTCACTTTTTTGATCACCAGCGTGACCCCGTTGCCAACCAGATGGCGGCCTTCACTGCCAAAGACCCCGCAAATCGGGCGGCGTTTTTGGCTCACTGGCGCAAGGTGCTGGCCTCTCCCGGCGTTACCGTGCAAACCATTTTGCGGGGGGATGAGGTGGCGGGGTATGTGCTGTATCACGACTGGTTTGGCGACCCGGAGGTGAGTTATTGGCTGGAGCGACGGGTGTGGGGGCAGGGGGTGGCAACGGTGGCGTTGATGGCTTTTGTGGCACAAACGGCCGTTCGTCCCCTCTACGCCCGCGCTGTTCATGACAATATTGGCTCGCTGCGGGTGCTGGAAAAATGTGGCTTTGTGCGCGTTGGCACCGACCACGCCTTTGCCCAGGCGCGGGGCAGGCAGGTAGAGGAAATAATTTTGCGGCTGGATTAGTACCTTAACGACGAAATTCTTGTAAGCAAAACAAGAAGAAATGACACAGAGTTACACAGAGAGAAGCGAGAGTTTCACAGAGGAAGCAAGAAAAACAACAAATTTCTTCTCTGTG
>WBZL01001893.1_pt1 | contig 16862 bp, 14 predicted proteins | sample 5204291 | NCBI WGS metagenome assembly WBZL01 (sample SAMN12344345, study PRJNA552823) | activated sludge metagenome | biome: Activated sludge suspended growth; feature: Nitrification reactor; material: Wastewater; isolation source: activated sludge from nitrification reactor of wastewater...
GGGAGTTTCCCACCGGGGTCGGTCAGGGTCAAAGTCGCATAGTTCGCCATTTTTGCCTACAATGGCTGCCATATGGCAAACAAGGAGCGTTGATCATGAGCACAGCTGCAACCTCAGTTATTCACGCTTCAAGCTCTACTCGTTCAGTCGAAGCCCTGTTGGGGGGGCGTGACGTCCTGCACGCCAAGCCCCGTACGGCCCTGGATTGGGTCTCGGTAATCCGTCAGGGGATTTCCTCGTCGGCGGTCGAATTCCTCGCTAAGACGATTCAGGTTACGCAGTCGGAACTCGCTACTGCCTTAGGCATTCCCGAGCGCACCTTGGCCCGCCGGAAGCGGGAAGGCACGCTGAACAGCGAGGAGTCGGCCAAGATCGTGCGGCTGGCTCGCGTGGTCGGGCGTGCCGAAGAGGTCTTCGAAGACCTGGAAACCGCACTGACCTGGCTCAAGAGCCCGAATGCTGCGTTGTTTCGGGCGTCCCCGCTGTCGTTGCTGGATACCGACATCGGCGCGGAAAGCGTCATGGATACGCTCGGTCGCATCGAGCACGGTGTGTTCGCCTGATGCGGGTCGTCTGGCGGCTGCTGACCGCCCGATTCGCTGATACCGCTTTTACTGGCGAAGGCGCTCGGCTCTACGGGGGGCGCTGGAATCGCAAGGGCGTGCCGATGGTCTATACGGCTGGCAGCCAGTCTCTCGCTACCCTGGAAATGCTGGTGCAGGACGAACCGCTCCGTGCCCGGTACGTGATGATCCCGGTCAGCCTGCCCAAGAACTTGAAGATCGAACGGGTGGCTGCCGAAGAACTGCCCGCCGACTGGCGCGACCTAGCGGCCCGCGACCAGACCCAGGCCATCGGCGCCGCGTGGGCCAAGGGCAAGTCGAGCGCGGTGCTTGCCGTGCCCAGCGCCGTCATCCCTGCCGAATTCAACTACCTTCTGAACCCGCTGCATCCGTCGTTCTCGAAGATCGAGATCGGTGAGCCGCAGGACTTCATCACCGATTTGAGACTGCTGAACCGATGAGCGATATGGTCAATAAGCTCTGGGGCTTCTGCAACACCCTGCGCCACGATGGGGTCGATTCCGGCGCATCAAGTTCAAGGTTTACAGGTACCTGCTTGAGTTCTTGGTCCAATATCGATTGCCCATCCCCGAATGATGCTTTATGTTCGCACGTCGTCGCCAGGCATTGTTCAATGCGCTGACCCGTTGGACTATGCAGGTGGCGCCGAAATGCAATTTGCCGGCTTCTGAGTTCATCACTTGATGGGGAGTTTCAACATGCATCTAAGACATACGTTGGCTGTGTTCCTCTTGTGCGGTAGTGCCTTGACGGTTTCGAGCGCCGCCCTTGCCGTGGACGACAATATGCCGCCGGATATGAAGGCGCAAATGAAAGCCGATGATGAGCGCCACGCCCGGTGGGAGGCGATGATCAACGAGCAACGCAAGATGGATGACCGTCATCTTCAGGATCAGCGCGCTATGGAAGACCGCCACTACAAGGAACGCAAAGCCCTGCTCGACCAGCAGAGGCAGGAGCGCGACTCGATGTTTGAAAAGACGTACCCGATGGACGATGGCAGACTTCCAAGGATGCCGAGGAGGTAGGAACCGGGCTGAACTGGTTCAGTTGTTTTCCGACTCTCGCCAAAGAGGAGGAGTCGTTCGCCCGTCCGTGCGCGGAATCAGGAAATCCGCACACGGTTCGGCGGGCAGCGAACCGGCTGGCGGAATTCTCGGGTCGCCACGCCTTGCCGCTTTGGGTAATCTGTGGCTTCCCCTGTGTTCCGTCGAGGTTCCTTGACCATGCCGCGCTTCCAGACCCTTCGCGCCATCGCGCTCGTGTTTCCATTGATCGGTGGTGCGCTCGCCGCAGATGCCGATCCGCTTCTCGGCGCCCTAGAGGACAGCAGGACGTCCGGCAAGGGGCTGACCTTCTACCTCAATGGCCAGGCCGTGCCCGGCGTGGTCGTCAGTGTCGGCGAGAAGTTCATCGTCGCCCGCAGCACGGCGCAGGGAACGATCGTCATTCGCATGGACCGACTGGACGGCGTCGCGGGGTTTGTTGCCCTGCCGCCGGAGCGCCGGGCGCCGTGACGGCGTTGCGGTCCGCATGCGTTGCGCGCGGCGGCCGGCGATTCTTTCAGGTTGATCGGGATTGGGCGAGGAACGGGCGATGCAGCTGGGCATGATCGGTTTGGGGCGGATGGGGGCCAACATGGGTCGCCGTCTGATGCGGGCCGGGCACCATTGCGTGGTCCATGACGTCAATGCCGATGCCGTGGCCCGGCTGACGGGCGAAGGCGCGATCGGCGCCCGATCCCTGGCCGACTTGGTCGGTCGGCTGGAACGCCCGCGCAGCGTATGGCTGATGGTGCCGGCGGCGATCGTCGAGCCGACCGTCACCGCGCTGGCAGCGCTGCTCGAGCCGGGCGACGTGGTGATCGATGGCGGCAACTCCCTCTACCGTGATGGCATCCGGCGCGCCGGGCAACTGGCGTCGCTCGGGATTCATTTCGTGGACGTGGGAACGAGCGGCGGCATCTGGGGCCTGGAGCAGGGCTACTGCCTGATGATCGGCGGCGAGGCGGCCATCGTCGAGCGTCTCGATCCGATCTTTCGCGCGTTGGCTCCCGGCAGGGGGGCCATGCCGCGGACGCCCGGACGGGATGGCGGTGGCGAGGCGGCTGGCACTGCCGAGCTGGGTTACCTGCATTGTGGGGCGAGCGGTGCCGGACACTTCGTCAAGATGGTTCACAACGGCATCGAGTACGGCATGATGGCCGCCTACGCCGAAGGCTTCAACCTCCTGCGCCATGCCAACAGCGGCAGCGTGGACCGCCAAGCCGACGCCGAAACGACGCCGCTGGAGGATTCAGCGGCGTATCAATACGATTTCGACCTCGGCGCTGTCGCCGAGGTCTGGCGGCGCGGCAGTGTGATCCGCTCCTGGCTGCTGGACCTGACGGCGCAGGCGCTGCTGCGCGATGCCGACCTGTCGGCATACCAGGGACGCGTGGCGGATTCCGGGGAAGGCCGCTGGACGCTCAAGGCGGCCATCGATACGGCGGTGCCGGTACCGGTGCTCAGTGCCGCGCTCTTTGCCCGTTTCAGCTCGCGCGGCGAAGGCGCTTTCGCCGACAAGCTGCTGTCGGCGATGCGTGACGAATTCGGCGGCCATGCCGAACAGGCGCCGCCCGAAGGCAAGAAATGAACAAGCCGGTTGCCGATGCGCTGGTGCTGTTCGGTGCGACCGGCGACCTCGCCGCCAAGAAGATCTATCCGGCATTGCAGCAGATGGTCCGGCGCGGGCACCTCGATATTCCGGTCATCGGCATCGCGCGCGGCGGCTGGGATCTGGCACGGCTGCGCGCGCATGTCCGCGATTGCCTGGCGAAGCGGGCAGACTTCGACCAGGCGGCCGCCGATCGGCTGGCCGCCCTGCTGCGCTTCGTCAGCGGCGACTATGACGATCCCGCGACATTCGGCCGACTGTGCCAGACGCTGGGCGATGCGCAACGACCGTTGTTCTATCTGGCCATCCCCCCGAGCATGTTCCCCACCGTGGTGAGCGGCCTCGGCAAGCTGCCCTGCGCCACCGGCGGCCGCGTGGTGGTGGAGAAACCCTTCGGCCGCGACCTGGCCTCGGCGCAGCGCCTGAACCAAACGCTGCGTACGGAATTCGCGGAATCGGCCATCTTCCGCATCGACCACTACCTCGGCAAGGAGCCGGTGCAGAACCTGTTGTTCTTCCGCTTCGCCAATTCGTTCCTCGAACCGATCTGGAACCGCAACTATGTCGAAAGCGTGCAGATCACCATGGCCGAAGCCTTTGGCGTCGAAGGTCGCGGTCGTTTCTACGAGGAGGTCGGCGCGGTTCGCGATGTCGTCCAGAACCACCTGTTGCAGGTGGTCGCCAACCTGGCCATGGAACCGCCGGTCGGCGACGGCGGCGAGCCACTGCGCGACGAGAAGGTCAAGGTGTTCCGCGCCATCCGGCCGCTGACCGGACGCAGCCTGGTGCGCGGCCAATATCGCGGCTATCGCACGGAAGCCGACGTGGCGCCCGATTCGCGGGTGGAGACCTACGCGGCGATGCGGATACACCTGGATTCCTGGCGCTGGCAGGGCGTGCCCTTCTTCATCCGCGCCGGCAAGTACCTGCCGGTGACGGCCACCGAGGTGGTGGTCACGCTGCGGCGTCCGCCACAGCAAGTGTTTCCCGGGGTCCTGGCGGCGCGCGGCAACTATCTGCGCTTCCGGCTCGGGCCGCGCCAGGTTGCCATCGCGCTGGGCGCGCAGGTGAAACGCCATGGCACCGAGAATGTCGGCGACGATATCGAGCTCTACGTCTGCAATACCCAGGACGACGAGATGGAGGCCTACGAGCGCTTGCTCGGCGATGCCCTGCGGGGCGACACCACGCTGTTCGGGCGGCAGGACGGCGTCGAAGCGGCCTGGCGGATCGTCGATCCGATCCTGGCCATGCCTACCCCCTGCCACGACTACGAGCCGGGTACCTGGGGGCCGGTGGCGGCCGATGCCGCGATTGGCGAGTTCGGCGGCTGGCGTAATCCGCTGGACGCCGGCTGAGGCATGGTAGCCGGGGACCATGACTCGGCCGCCGGCCAGCCGCTGCGCCTTGAAGCGCATGCCGATGCGGCAGCGGTGGCACGGCGGGCGGCGACGTGGATCGCCGAGGTCGCCAGGCGTGCGATCGCGGATCGCGGGCGCTTCGTGGTGGCGCTCAGCGGCGGCCAGGGCCCGCGGGAAATGCTGCCCCTGCTGGCCGGGGAAGCGATCGATTGGCGCAATGTTCATGTCGTGCAGGTCGACGAGCGCGTGGCGCCCGGCGGCAGTCCGGATCGCAACCTGACGCAGTTGCACGACGCGCTGTTCGCGCACATCCCCATTCCCGCCGGCCAGGTGCATCCCATGCCGGTCGAAGCGCCGGATCTCGCCGAGGGGGCCGATGACTATGCCCGGATGCTGGGCTGGCTCGCCGGCGCGCCGCCGGTGCTCGACCTCGTGCAGCTCGGCCTGGGCGTGGATGGACATACGGCTTCGCTGCTGCCCGGCGACGCCGCGCTCGGCGTCACCGGCACCGATGTCGCCGTCACCGCCCGCTACAAGGGCTGGCGGCGCATGACGCTGACTTTGCCGATCATCAACCGGGCGCGCCATGTCCTCTGGCTTGCGCCAGGTCAGGAAAAGTCAGCGATGGTGGCACGCCTCGTCCGCGCCGACCCGACGATTCCGGCCAGCCGGGTCAATCGGGCCTCGGCGCTGCTGCTGGTCGATCAGGCCGCCGCCGCGGGGCTTGCCTGATCGGTCGCCGGGCTCCCCCGGGGTGCTCTGTCGCCATCACGCGACAGTTGCCGGCATCGCCCTGGCCGTGGAAACTCATGGCCATGGCAACGGCTCCCATCCAGACCGCTGCTTCGTGGTTCATCCTCAACCGGGGAATCGTCATGCGCAATACCCTCCTGCTTTCGTGCCTCCTGGCCATGGTCGGTACCGCCAGCGCAGCGCTGGTGGATCGCTATTCCGGCCAGCCATTCCGTTTCTGGCTCGATGACCAGGGCGTGCAGGCCACCACGATCAACGCGATTGGCAGGAACACGCAGGCCGTCTCCGTCGGGCAGGGCAACATCGTCAGGAACTCGGTCGGCACCATCCGGAGCGGCACCATCATCCGGGGCAACGTCAACATCAACGCCGTCGGCATGGGCAGCAGCGCGGTGGCCATCGGCAGCGGCAATACGGCGACCAACGACATCGGTACCATCGGCAGCCGGTAGGCGCCCGCGGTCTCGGTCGTCATTCCCCGCCGTACCCGCGGGGACCGCCAGTAAGTCGGCTTGACGCCGCGCCGTGCCCCGTGGTTCAGTGAACTCTTTCCCCCAGGCCGTGGGGATCGAGTTCGCGTCGACGGGATACGCCGTGATCCAATCGGATTGGCAGGACAGCAGGTGGTAACAAGGTGCTAGGCGGAGTGGGTAAGTCGTGGCGCCGGTCGCACCGGATGCTAGCGCACGTGTTCATGGTGACACTGCTCGCCGTCGGCGCGCCGACCCGGGCGCTGGCCGACGAAGCCGAGTACAACCGGCTGATGGCCGCGGCCGAGACGGCCAAGGCGGCCGACCCGGGCCGGGCCGACGGGCTGTACCGGGCCGCGATCGAGACGGCCGAGCGTGACGTCGGGCCAGATCATCAGGCGGTGGCGGCCGCGTTGAACGAGCTTGGCGTGCTGCTGTTCCGGCAAGGCCGCTATGGCGACGCCGAGCCGATCTTCCGGCGCGGCGCGACGATCAAGGAACGGGTCTATGGCTCGGCGAGCAAGGAACTGGCGCTGGCGCTCAACAACCTCGGCCTGCTGCTGAAGGAGGCCGGTCGCTTCGCCGAGGCGGAACCCATCCAGCGGCGCAGTCTGGCGATCTGGGAGGCCGCCCTGGGCGCCCGGCATATCGACGTTGCCCTGTGCGCCAACAACCTGGCTTTGGTGCTCCAGGGACTGGGCCGCTTCGAGGAGGCGGAAGCACTCTTCAGACGCAGTCTGTCCATCCACGAGGCCACGCGAGGCAAACAGAGTGCGGAGACGGCCACGCTGCTCAACAATCTGGCGGACCTGTACCGCGCCATGGGCCGCGCTGCCGATGCCGAACGGCTGTTCAAGCAGAGCCTGGAGATTCGCGAGAAGGCCCTTGGCCAACAGCATCCCGAGGTGGCGGAGAGCCTCAACAACCTGGCGACCGTATTGCAGGCCGAAGGCCGGTCGGCCGAGGCGGCAGCGCTCTCCCGGCGTGCCATCGCGATCATCGAAAGCTCGCTGGGGCCGGAGCATCCGGCGCTGGCGAGCGCACTCAACAACCTGGGTATCGTGTTGCAAGAACAGGGGCAACTGGCGGAGGCCGAGACCCTGCTGCGGCGCGGCTTGGTCATCCGCGAAAGGGTGCTGGGCTCCGCCAGTCCGGCCCTGGCGCAGAGCCAGGCCAACCTGGGCGCCCTGTTCGCGGTCCAGGGGCGCTACCGGGAAGCGGAGCCACTGCTGCGGCAAAGCCTGGCCGGCAACGAAAAGGCGCTGGGCGCCGAACATCCGGATCTGGGATACGTGCTGGAGTTGCTTGGCGTGACGCTCAGGGAGTTGGGCCGGCACGCCGAAGCGGAACAGTCGCATCGCCGCAGCCTGGCCATTCGCGGCAAGGCATTGGGCGCCAGTCATCCGCTGGTCGCCGCGAGCCTGGACAACCTGTCCTGGGCCCTGTGGCGCCAGGGGCGCCGGTCCGATGCGCTGGCGGCGATTCGCCAGGCCAATGGCATCCTGGCCGCCCGGCCGCGCGGCGACGACCCGGCGGCGTCGCAACAGCGCGGCCTCCAGGCGTTGGCGCTGAGAAAGCATCGGGACCGGTTCATCTACCAGGCATCGCTGCTCGAGCAGATCAATCGCGATGGCGGCAAGGTCGAAGGCTGGCAGGAAGAAGGCTTCGTCGCCGGCCAGTACGCGACGCTGTCGGAGACGGGCAGTGCCCTGGCGGGGATGGCGATCCGCTCGGCTGGCGGCAAGGGCTCCCTGGCCGAGCTGGTTCGCCGGCATCAGGACGCCCAGGCGGCGCGGAACGCCGCCGACCGGCAACTGCTCGCCGCCATCGCCCGCCCGCCGGAGCAGCGCAACGCGGCGCAGGAGGCGGCGCATCGATCGACACTGGCGGAGGCGGAAAAGAGCGAGGCCGCGGCGTTCGAGCAACTGAAACGACAGTTTCCCCGGTACCTGGAACTGGCCGCGCCGGCGCCACTGACCCTGGCCGAGGCGCAGCGTCTGCTGGACCCCGGGGAGGCCTTGCTGCTCTACGCCTTTGGCGCCAATGAGTCCTTCGGCTGGCTGGTGACCGGCGGCGGCATCGTCGCCCGCCGGCTGGACATTGGTGGCGAGCAGCTGGCCGGCGCCGTCAGGACGCTGCGGCACCCCAGCGAAGCGACCGGGCAGACCGGCGCGGTGGCGCCGTTCGGCGACGACGAGATCAAGGTCGCTCACGACCTCTACCGGCGCCTGATCGAGCCGTTCGAAGCGTCGCTGAAACATGTTCGGCATCTCATCGTCGTGCCGGACGGCCCGCTGGTCAGCCTGCCGCTGGCCGTACTGGTGAGCGAGGCGCCCAAGGCCCCGGTGAAGAATTCGGGCGATCTTGCCCGGCTGCCCTGGCTGATCAAGCGCTTCGCGATCAGTGTGCTGCCCGAAGCCGGCTCGTTGCGGGCGCTGCGTCAATACGGCCGCGCCGGCCAGGCCACCGAACCATTCGCCGGCTTTGGCGATCCCGAGTTCACGGGCAGCCGTGCTTCGATGCGCGGGCTCCGGGCGGCCGATCTGCTCGGCTCGACGCTGGCGGATCCACAGGTGCTCCGCCGCGCGTTACAGCCGCTGCCGGAGAGCCGTGGCGAGATCCTCGCCCTCGCCGACGCGATCCAGGCGCCGGCCACGCACTTGTATTTCGGCCGGCAGGCATCGGAGCGGCAGGTCAAGGAAATGGACCTGTCCCGGTTCCGTTTCCTGGCCTTCGGCACGCACGGCATCATGGCCGCCGAACTGAAGGGCCTGGTGGAACCCGCCCTGGCCCTGACGCCGCCGGAGACGGCGTCGGCCCTGGACGATGGTCTGCTCAAGGCCAGCGAGATCGCCCAGCTGAAACTGGACGCCGACCTGGCGATCCTTTCCGCCTGCAATACCGCCGCGCCGGACGGCACGCCCGGGGCGGCGGGCTTCTCCGGGCTGGCCAAGGCCTTCTTCCACGCCGGGGCGAGAAGCCTTCTGGTCACCTCGTGGTCGGTGGAGTCGGAAAGCGCCGCGCTCCTGACCACCGCCATGATGCGACGCTACCGGGCAGCGCCGGCGGAAGGCCGCGCGCAGGGCATGCGGACCGCCATGCTGGCCCTGATGAGCGACGCCCGACACCCCGAATACGCCCATCCCTTCTTCTGGGCCCCGTTCCTGGTGGTCGGCGAGGGACGTTAGCGCGGACAATCCATCCGTGCGCGTGTCCATGAGCGACGACGATGATTGCGGAACCCGGCGATAGCAATTCCTACCTGCGCGACCATGCGCTGCTGCTGCTCGCCAGCTACCGGCGCTTGACCGGCCGGGATCTGCTGCCGGCGGCCTTGCCCGCGCTCCAGGCGGCCCGCGATCTCTACCACGCGCCGTTCGTGGTGCTCTCGCACGACACCGCCGCCGATCCCGTCTTCACCTACGCCAATCTGGCCGCGCAGCGTCTCTTTGCCATGCCCTGGCCGGAAATCGTCGGCATGCCGTCCCGCCTGTCGGCGGAAGCGATGCGGCGCGACGAACGCCAGCGTCTGCTGGACCGGGTGGCCGCCGACGGCTACATCGACGACTACAACGGCGTGCGGATAGCCAAGACCGGCAGGCGCTTCATGATCAGCAACTCCACGGTCTGGAACCTGATCGACGCGCACGGCGTGAGGCTAGGTCAGGCCGCCACGTTTTCGGAATGGCAGCCGGTCGCCTGAGGGCTCTGGTCGGCGCCCCGGCGGCGCAACAATAGGTACCGAGGGACACCAGAATGGAGAGTGTCATCTTAGTCAATTGGATTGTATAAACACACCGTAGCGGCTATATTGTGTGCATATACAATCCAATTGATGGATATTATGCGGGCTATTTCTCCGGACACCTTGCCGTCCCCTGTACTTGAGGCGGGCTACTTGCTCGGCAAACGCATCGCGGCTGTTCGCAAGGCGCGAGGATTATCTCAGCGGGCCTTGAGCGAAGGGGCTGGCGTTGGTCGCAGCACGCTGGTGGAAATTGAGCATGGTTCGCCCAAAGTGCAGTTCGTGCATTGGCTGCTTGTTCTTGACTACCTGGGGGTGCTCGACTCGCTAACTCAGGGCATCTCAGCCACCGAAATGGGCCTACTGTCGGATGCCATTCCGAGGTCGAGAGCGTTCTGATGAAAGCACCCGTTTGGCTCTGGCCCGTAGGTTGCGCTACGCCTGTCCAGGTGGGGTCGCTGGAACGGAACGAGGCGACCGGCGCTGGTTCATTCCTTTACGACTCGGACTATGCGAAATCGGGAAATCTGGCACTCGACCCGGGCCAACTACGCCACTTGAGCGCTAGGCAGCCTATCCCGATACCGGCGACCGCACGGGAGGGCATTCCAGGTCTCATCGCGGATGCGGGGCCGGACTCCTGGGGCCGTCTCGTATTGGCGCAAAGCCTCGGCTTCGAACCGAATGCCTTGGAGGCTTTGGTTCATTCTGCCGACGACGGCGCGGGTAACTTGGCTGTGGGCGACTTGGGCGCCAAGCCCCCCCTGGCGCCGCTAGACCTTGAGCACTTGGCCGATGTCATTGGCAAACGGCATGGCGGAACGGCGACGGACAATCGCGTTCTAGATTTGTTGTCGCCTGATACCGCCCTGGGCGGCGCCAAACCCAAGGCCACGGTGATTCAGGACGACCACCTGTGGATTGCCAAATTCCCCGAGCGCGGCGACCCGGTGAACTTGCCCTACTACGAAGCAGCTGCCTTGCGTATGGCTGAACGCGTTGGTATTGCCAGCGCGCAGGTGGCCGTGCGCCGCCTGCCTCAAGGCCGCTCTGTCTTGCTGGTCAGGCGATTCGACCGTGCGGCGGGAGGGCTCCGGCTTGGATTTGCCAGCGCATTGACGGTGATGGGCCCCCAGGCACAAGCGCTAGGACCCTTTCGCACTTACCTGCATTTGGCGAAACGACTTAAGCCCTGGCTGCTCGACGAGACTGCGGCAGGGCTCACCCAACTCTGGGAGAGAATCGCGTTCAATGCCCTGGTGGGCAATGGCGACGACCATCCGCGCAATCATGGCTTGCTCAACGAAAATGGCCGGTGGCGGCTGTCGCCAGCGTTTGACATCGTGCCCACCTATCTACGCAGAGCACGTCTCTCCCTGGCGATGCCTTTTTTTCGCAACGCGTCGGGCAAGGAAACGTCTCTGGTCACGGCGGCTCACCTTGTGCAATCCGCACCCGCGTATGGGGTCGACAGCAGTGTCGCCCTGAATCGTCTGATAGCGATGGCGGACGACATTGTCAAAGGATGGGCTGCGATACTGGATAGCCTAGCCGCGCCTGCCAGCGTGACCGAGGAGACTCAACCGCTATTGGCGTGGGTTTGCCATATCCAAGGAGAGCTGGCCAAATTGACCTCTACGGACTTGATCCCGCCACGGGAAAAAGCGGGGCGCCGCTGGCACTGGGTGCCCTAGCGGGTCTGCGTCCCGAGAGACTGAGGCCCTTCTATCCCCAGTAGGCGAAGTACGGACCAGATAGCCGTCCTACCAATCATGCCCCCGCCGATTTACTGGCTGTCTTGCTCCGCGTGACCTCACCCCGCCTTATGGGAGCAAGGACGATTGTGATTCCGACATCTACTCAGTCGAAGACAATTCCCTTCTCAGATCTGTAGCCCTTTTTATAACCTTCGCATTCAAGCTTCCGGTTTGCCTCTCGAACGCGCTAAGGTCGGCCAATGCTAGACGGCTGTCCCCTTTGCCGCGAGCATTAAGCAATGCCGAGAGGAGGTACAGTGCTGGCGGTCCGTTGTTGATGCTTAGCCACCACTGGACGTAATCCTCGATGTTCATCAGCGTGTCGACTGGAACGTCCCGCTCAAGTGCCGCATCGTAGAGATTGAGCGCTTCCAACAAGTTTCCCTTCAGTACGTTCACGAACGCGAGCGACAGTCTCCAAATTGGGTCGTCGATGGCTACAGGGCGGCACCTGTTTAGCAGCCGCTCGGCCGACTCGATATCTCCGCGTCTCGTTACGTCGAGCATTGCCTTGTTTACCCAATATGCTGAGTTCTCTATTTGGCCAAGCGTCTTCCGATAAATTTCGAGAGACTCTTCTGCTCGATCAAGCGGGGCGAAATCCGACTTGTTGCTTTGCCACTGGGAAATGGCAGAGTGGCAGTGGGCGAAAGAAACCTCGGCGATTCGGGATGGCACGAGCTTTCGCAATTCAGAGATCGTGTCCGATGATTTCTTAGACGGCTTACCTTGTGGTTTCGATGCTTTCTGCTTTCCGAGCTTGTCTTTCAGATCAAGTAGAAGAGACATCGAAAAAGCCCAGTCTCCAGATATGGCTGCGGCCATTGCGACTATGTACTGGGAGCCGTGGGAGATGGATTGCGATGTGCTTTCAAACCCTCGCAGTTCGTTGGCGAGAGATATTTCCGTTTTAGCCGGAATCGCCAGGCGCACGTCTCTTGCAAACGCTTGGCTTCTCTGCTGTTCGATGATTGCGTGTGTCACAACGCCCTCGAGGCGCAGGCAATAAATCTGTGCACGTGTCTTGCTGCGCGTGCGGATGGTTCCCCAAATCAGTAGATGGCTGCGCGACTTGGCAAGGAATTCCGCAGCGTTTTCGATGTCGTTGACGTCAGGGGCTAGATAGCCAGGAATCTCGAATACGTGGAAAGGGGAGGCCACGCCATTCGCCCCCAGGCATGTTGCTATTTCTTGGATGAAGTCGGCTCTTACACGTCGATGCTCTTCCGGGGTTTCCGCCTTTATTGCCAGGGCGATGCCGATCTTTCCCGGTTTGTTCCTTGGAATTCGACAGGACATTTTCCAAGCCGAATAGCCGATGGTGAATCCCGCAATGAACAACCCCACAGCGACACGCCAGTCACCAACGCCGAGCATCCTTGTGGCACCAAAGAATACTCCCCCACAAATAACCGCTGTCACCAAACCTACAGTGCGATTGGTCCAGGCCACTCCGTAGAGTGACGCTAAAGCGGGAATTTGCTCAAGCTTCAACATTCGTTTTTGAGAGGAATTGGAAATTTGGTGGGCTGAAAAAAACACTCCGGCCGTAGCCGGAGCGTTTGTTGAGCGGTCGCAACTTATGCGTCTATCGGTCGCGGGTTATGCGAAAAAGTCGCAGCTCTTGCGTCAACCCACACTCGGCATGACTTGCGACTAACAAATCACCCGCAACTGCCCACCGCGCCGCAGGCGGTGCAGAAGTCGCAGCCGTCCTTGCGGATCACGGTCATGTTGCCGCACTCGCCGCACAGCGAGCCCTGGGTGACCTTGACTTCGCCGCGTTCGCGCGGGGTTTCGAGGATGCCCATCTCGCGCGTCGGGTAGCCGTTCTCGTCGAGGATGCCGAGCATCGAGTAGCGGTGCATGATCAGCCGGGCGATGTAGGCGACCGTCGAGGGCCAGTTCTGCTGCTTCTGGCTGCCGGGCACGCGGGCCATGAAGTCGCCCAGCGGTTCGGCGTAGTTGGTCAGCTTGCGCAGCTTCATGCCGATCCAGGCCGGGTCGAGCACGCGCATGTCCAGCGAGAGCAGCTTGGTCAGGCCGTCAAGCGCCCGCGGGTAGTTGCCGGAGAGCCACACGGAATAGGGTCGGGTGACGCCGTCGGGCAGGGTGATCTCCTTCAGGCCAAGGACGAACTCCTCGTTGGCCGCCGGGTTGGCGATATCGACCGTCCAGGACAGCGTGCCGTCGGTGCCGGTCTTCGGCTCGTCGCGCGAGAACATGGCATCCAGCACCGGCGTGGCGCCTTCGCCTTCCAGGGCGCCGAGCTGCTCGCAGCGGTAGCGGATCGCCTGGGCCATGGCGGCGACCGAGCCGGGCATCATCTTCCGTTCGCCGAGCGGCGGGAAGGGCATCTCGAAGGGCTCTTCGCCGACCGTCCGCGCCAGCACGTCGAGCTTGAGCTTGAGGAAGGCCTTGTCGTTGGCGCGCATGTCCATCGAGAGGGTCTTGGCGACGGCGCCCAGGCCGCGCGGCTGCTCGGTGCCGTTGACCCAGACCTCGAAGGGCACGGGACGGCCGTGGCAGTTCTCGGTCTGGCCGACGAACAGCGCGAACTCGCCGTGCGGCGTTTCGATCAGGTAGGTCCAGGCGGTATTGCCGTCGGTAAGGCGCGGCCGGCCGGGCCAGCGCAGGCTGGCCAGCACCGGGGCGGGCAGCGAGCCGATCGACAGCCGCTTGTTGGCGCCGTCGATGGTGACATCCTGCGGTTGCTTCTGGGCGGTGGCGGCGGAGGGCTCGACCGACAGCACCGAGCCCAGCACCTTGTTCGGCCGGTAGGTGGCCAGACCCTTCAGGCCGGCCTTCCAGGCGTCGAGGTAGAGGTGCTCGAAGTCGGCGTAGGGGTAGTCCTCGGGGACGTTCACGGTCTTGGAAATCGCCGTGTCGATGCACGGCGCCACCGCGGCAACCATGTCCTTGTGCGCCTGGGCGGAGATCTCCAGGGCGGTGACGAAGTAGTCGGGCAGCTTGGCGACATCGCCGCCGGCGTGCTTGTACAGGCGCCAGGCATAGTCCTCGACGGCGTATTCCTTGTGGGTGCCGTCGGCCATGCGCTTCTTGCGCGTATAGGTCCAGGAGAAGGGCGGCTCGATGCCATTCGAGGCGTTGTCGGCGAAGGCCAGGCTGATGGTGCCGGTGGGTGCGATCGACAGCAGGTGGGAATTGCGCAGGCCGTGCTTGCGCACCTGCTCCTTGATTTCCGCCGGCAGGCGCGAGGCGAAGTTGTTGCCGGACAGGTAGAGATCGGCATTGAACAGCGGGAAGGAGCCGCGTTCCTTGGCCAACTCGACGGACGCCAGGTAGGACCGGTCGCGCATGTATTCGGAAATCTTGGTCGCCATGCCGCGCGCCTCGGCGCTGTCGTACTTGAGACGCAGCATGATCAGCGCGTCGCCGAGTCCGGTGAAGCCGAGACCGATGCGGCGCTTGGCCTGCGCTTCGGCGTGCTGTTGCGGCAGCGGCCAGTGGGTGACGTCGAGCACGTTGTCGAGCATGCGCACGGAAATGTCGATGACGCGACCGAAGCTGGCGAAATCGAATTCGGTGGCTTTGTCGAAGGGACGCTTGACGAACTTGGTCAGGTTGATCGAGCCCAGGCAGCAGCAGCCATAGGGCGGCAGCGGCTGCTCGGCGCAGGGGTTGGTGGCCTCGATGGTCTCGCAGTAGTTGAGGTTGTTGTCGCGGTTGATGCGGTCGAGGAACAGGATGCCCGGCTCGGCATGGTCGTAGGTCGAGCGCATGATCTGGTCCCACAGCTCGCGGGCCTTCAGCTTGCGGTACACCCAGAGACCATCCTCGCGCTGGTAGGCGCCGCCTTCCTTGATGTCGGTGCACGGTTCGGCGCGGTGGAACAACTCGACTTCGCCATCGACCTCGACGGCGGACATGAAGGCATCGGTGACGCCGATGGAGATGTTGAAGTTGGTCAGGTCGCCATGGTCCTTGGCGTGGATGAAGGCCTCGATGTCCGGATGGTCGCAGCGCAGCACGCCCATCTGGGCGCCGCGCCGGCTGCCGGCCGATTCGACCGTCTCGCAGGAGCGGTCGAAGACGCGCATGTAGGACACCGGGCCCGAAGCCCGCGACTGGGTACCCTTGACGTGGGCGCCGACCGGGCGGATGGTGGAGAAGTCGTAACCGACGCCGCCCCCGCGGCGCATGGTCTCGGCGGCCTGCAACAAGGCCGTGTAGATGCCGGGCCGGCCATCGACGATCTCGGAGATCGAATCGCCCACCGGCTGCACGAAGCAGTTGATCAGCGTCGCGCACAGATCGGTACCGGCGGCCGAATTGATGCGGCCGGCGGGCACAAAGCCGTTCTCCTGGGCATCGAGGAATCGTTCCTGCCAGAAGGCGCGCTTGTCCTCGCCTTCCACCGCCGCCAACGCGCGGGCGACCCGGTCGCGCACGTCGTGTACGCTGCGTTCGTTGCCCTTGGCGTATTTCTCGATCAGCACTTCGCCGGAAATTTCCTGGGCGAGCGGCAAACCCATTTGCTGGATTGGAACAATGTCTCCGGAGATCGGCGTGTCTATGGCCATATTTTTTGTCCGATTAGGTGTTGTTAGGATGGGCGGTTGATGGTGCGGAAGCGACTGGCCGGCAAGGATATTCCTGTCTTTTCCCATTGGGAAGTGTCATTTTTTTGCTATCAATAAAAACAATGGGTTACAAAATATTCTAGTGGGTGAGCAAGCGCCATGCCACTACCGGTAGTGGGTAGGAAATCTGGAAAATCGAGTCGATTCAGAGGCTTGGCGATGGGCTGCGGGGTGCGGGGGGAAATGCCGTCTGAATCGCCGGGCAAGCCGGGCACGAAAGCCTTACAATTTCGCCCGTGCCGGCATAGCTCAGTTGGTAGAGCAACCGCCTTGTAAGCGGTAGGTCCCCAGTTCGAGTCCGGGTGTCGGCACCAGATTCCAGGTGCGGGCCAGCCGCCATGGCCTGGCAGGAGCGCACAATAGAGCGACGGGGCGACACCGGCGGAAGGCGACGGAAACGATGGCGAGCATGATCGGGCGTTTCGAGATTCGCCGGGAGCTGGGACGGGGCAGCCAGAGTGTGGTCTATCTCGCCTGGGACCCGCAGTTGCAGCGCGAGGTGGCGATCAAGACGCTGCATTTCTCCGCCGCCGACCCCGAATTCAACGCCGTGCTGCTCGACGAGGCGCGCACGGTCGGCAAGCTGCATCATCCCAACGTGGTGCCCATCCACGACGCCGGCGAGCAGGACGGCGATCTCTATCTCGTTTTCGAGTACATCGACGGCGGCAGCCTGCTGGAGGCGCTGCAGGCCGATGGGCCGCTGCCACCGGTGCGCGCCGCCGAACTGATGCGCCAGGTGACCGACGCCCTGGCCCAGGCGCACGCCCTGGGCATCATCCACCGCGACCTGAAACCTTCGAACATTCTGCTTGATGGACAGGGGCTGGCGCGGGTCATGGACTTCGGCATCGCCATGCGCACCTCCGATGACGGCACGGTCGGCGCCGGTATCGGCATTGGCCAGGGACTGGTGGGCACACCCGCCTACCT
>WBZL01002723.1_pt1 | contig 16857 bp, 14 predicted proteins | sample 5204291 | NCBI WGS metagenome assembly WBZL01 (sample SAMN12344345, study PRJNA552823) | activated sludge metagenome | biome: Activated sludge suspended growth; feature: Nitrification reactor; material: Wastewater; isolation source: activated sludge from nitrification reactor of wastewater...
AAATCCCATCCCGCCGCCAGGTTGACCAGCGAACCCGCCATGGAAAAAAGCATGATGCCGGTCAAGGCCAGCATGGCATTGTCCAAACGCCGGGAAAGCCTGCGCAACCCGGTGAAGGACCGGCCGAACAACGTGAAGAAGACAAAGAAGATATGCGTCAGGATAACCCAGAAGTAAAGGGCCAACCGGGGTCTCTCCGGTGTGAATGCGGTGATGAACAGGCAGTCCGGGTGCAAGAGGGTATAATGCACCGCCAACGCTGCTGCAAGCATGCCGAAGAGGAGGTAAGACCAATCCCGGACAAAAAAATAAAAGAAAAAACTCAGCACCCCCAGGATGCCGCTGACGCCGATGAAAAGGAAGATCCGGCTTGCCCAGGGCGCCGTGTTCAACGGTAAGGTCATATTCGGGGCCCGCAGTTCGGCGGACAGGTTGACCGGGTCGCCCTGCACGTTTTGCACCCGGAGAAAAACGTCGAGGCTGTCGCCGGCCGGCAGGGAAAACCGGACGGCGTTCACCCGCGCGCTTTCATCAAATATCTTCTCGCTTGCCGGCACCAGAAAGCCCGTCCGGCGGTGTTGCTCCTCTCCGTTTTTTGAAAGGAACCAGGCATCCATCATTTGGTTTCCCGCAAGGTATTCAAACAGGTTTTCCACCTGGCCGTGGTTGGGATCCTTGAACACCAGCAGCCAGTCGTTGAGGGAATCGCGGCTGGTCAGGGAGGCCTTCAGCCAGAATGCCATTTCGTCATTCGACTCGAGGGTAAAGCGTTCCATCGGCTGAAAACGGGGCAGAAAAGCGGGTTGGGTCACTTCGCCGAGGGTGCGTTCTCCTGTGCTGTCAATATACAGCAAAAAACGGCCATCCAGCGGGATGACCTGCCGGATGGCTTCCAGGTTGAAATAGCTGCCGGACTGTGCCCAGACCGGGTTTCCAAGGAGCAGAAGGAAAAAAAGCTGTCTGATTTTCATGGCGCCACCGGGTTTATGGCTGCTAAATTTAATAAATAACCTGTAAAAGTCAGCCCATGGTTGCATAATATGCCCTTTACCGGTACCAGCCCGGGAAGCGCTCTTTCGCAAAGGTCGTAATTTCCTCGTCGGTCGGTTCCGGTTTGCGGAGCAGTTCGTCGTACTCAATGTCGAGGTTGAGGAAGGAGACGATTTCCCATTTGTCCCCGTTCTTCACCAGGAGCGAAGTGGCCAGGAGTTCGGGGTAATCGGGCGCTTTTTCCGTCCCCTCCCAGGTTCTGACCAGGGTATGCACCATCGCCGCGTCGGGTCTGACAAAGCGCACATTGTCCACTTTCAGGTTCATGTAAAGCGTTTTGAACACGCTGTTGAAAAGCCCTTGATGCGATTCGGCATTGACCTCGGGCGTGAGATGCGGCATGTACAGTCCGGACCAAACCACGATGGAATGATCGGCGGCGAAATGGGCCGCAAATTGCTCGCCGCTCTTGTTGTTCCAGGCATCCTGAAGATCCTGCATGATCTGGCGGACGGCCATTTCATCCGGCGATAATTCGCTCTGGGCGGTCAGGATATTTGAAAAAGCGAGTGCAATTAAAACGGTGAATGAAAAAGTGATTGCTTTCATGGTTTTGAAAATTAAACGGTTATGCAGATTGGTTAGAATGTCTTTTGATTTTCCATGCGTCGTGTAGTTGTTTAAAATTAAGGGTTGCAGGCATAAAGGCTTTCAATGGCCAGGGGCATGCCGGAAAAATGGTTGCCGATCGCCTCGAAGTAATGCGAGCAGGTTTCGCAGATCAAAGTCGCCATGGAGAATCCGGTTAAAACAAGCGCGAGAATGGCGGCGGCGTATATCATTCTGCGGCTTGGGTGTCTCATTATCAATTGCATGTCATTAAGTTTTGAGGGTTAAGGATCTTGTTGACAATCATACTACTGCACAAAATGAGAAGCGTGGGAGACTTAGTGAGTGGGAGAGAGGGTGAAGGCGTTGTTTTTCACGCTCTCTCCCGCTCCCGCTCTCTCCCTCTCTTTGCCTCTTTGACGAAAATGTCCAATAGTTTAGCTGACGATGCAAAGATGGACGCCGCCCGGGCAGGTTTGTTTTCAACCTCGTCGCCGGGATTTTAACAATAGTCGCAAAGGGGGGATGAGGCGACGAGCGCGGCAATAAATGCGACGGCAGTGAAAAAATGCCGGATTGGAGGAACAATTAAAAAGGATGCCTGTTTCAGCATTGAAATCGGATAGGACACGACTTCAGTGTTCCATCCAGCATCAAATCTTCAGTCACAACCGAATGAATTATGATCCTCAGAATCGTCATTTTCCTCATTTTGAATTTTTCAGCGCTAGCAGTCGGCGGGCTATTTACCAATAAAGGCGTAACTTCGGATTGGTACGGATCACTGGACAAAGCGCCCTGGACACCTCCGGGATGGGTGTTCGGTTTCGCCTGGACGACCATCATGATCTGCTTTTCGGTGTACCTCGCCTATCTCTGGCAAAACATCGAAAACCGGAAATTATTGATCGGATTATACGTATTGCAACTGATCCTGAATATAGGCTGGAACCCTGTCTTCTTCTATTATCATTATGTTTCAGCGGCTTTGGTCATCATCGCAGGGCTCACCTTGCTGATCGGATTCATGTTTTTCTTTTACCGGCCTGAATTGCAACTGAAATCGGCCCTTTTGCTGCCCTACCTGGTCTGGCTGCTGATTGCGACTTCCCTCAACGGATATATCCTGCTGAAGAATTGAGCCCGCCTATCCCGGCAGCTTGACACTATATTGATACGGATTGCTCCCCGGCGATCCCTGTTGCCGTTTAGGTAAACGCTCGAACAGGCCGGTGGAAAGCATCTTTTTCTGGAACCGGCTGCGGTCCAGTTTCGTCTCTAGTGGCGCGAAATTTAAGTGACGCCTAAGTTTCGGGAGGCTATTTTTTCGACAGGCAAGGCGCGAGAAGGGAGCATAGCGGGACTCTGTGACCGCCGAGCAACGCAGCATGTCGGAAAAAGAGGCCGCGAAACTTGAGTGGCATCTAGATTTCGCGCCACTAGTATCGATTCGTGGAGCTGGTGGAGCTCCGGCATGGTGAATTGTTCCGGCAACAGCTTGTACGTGATCTCTTCCTGTTATATTTGTGCGGGAATGTCACCATCAACTTTAAACGCATGAAAAAATTCCTCAAACGGACCTTGATCGTCCTGGTCTCCCTCCTCGTACTCCTGGCGATTGCCGGTTTTGCCGGCTGGAAATACCTGAAGGCCACTTTCCTCGATTTTGAGGATGACTATACCGAAAATACGGACATCAGAGCGGTCTCCGTGGACGGCTACACCTTCCTTGACCGGAACGGAAACGGCAGCCTCGACATCTACGAGGACGACCGCCGCTCCATCGATGAACGGGCCGAAGACCTGCTTTCCCAAATGACCGTCGAAGAAAAGATCCACCTGCTCAAAGGGTCGGGCATGGCGTCCGGTATGGGCATGGTCAAGCCGGGAGAAGGCATTGCGGGCGCTGTGGGCACCATCGTCCCGACGCCTCGCCTGGGCATCCCGACGGTCTATTTGTCTGACGGTCCTGCCGGGCTGAGAATCCAACCCAGCCGCAAGGGCGAAGACCGGACCTACTACTGCACGGCTTTCCCCATCGGTACCCTGCTGTCTTCCACCTGGAACACGGACCTGGTGCAGGAAGTCGGCACGGCCATGGGGAATGAGGCGCTTGAATACGGGATTGACGTGATCCTGGGGCCGGGCGCCAATATCCACCGGCATCCGCTTTGCGGCCGGAATTTTGAATACTACTCCGAAGACCCGGTCCTGACCGGCAATATCGGGGCGGCTATGGTCAACGGCATTGAATCCAACGGGGTCGGTACGTCCGTCAAGCATTTTGTCGCCAACAACCAGGAAACAAACCGGAACTTTGACGACGCCATCATCTCCGAACGAGCCCTGCGCGAGATCTACCTCAAAGGGTTTGAGATCATTGTCGGGAAATCCCAGCCGTGGACCATCATGTCCTCCTACAACAAGGTGAACGGAACCTATACCTCCCAGAGCAGGTACCTGCTGACGGATATCCTGAGAAATGAATGGGGCTTTGAAGGCCTCGTCGTGTCCGATTGGTTCGGCGGACGGGACGCCGTGGCCCAGATCAGCGCCGGGAACGACCTTCTGGAACCGGGCACCAAAAAACAGTGGAAAGCCCTGATCAAAGGCCGGGAAGACGGGACATTGTCCATGACCGACATTGACACGTCCGTGAAGCGGATCCTGAAACTGATCCTGGGGTCCAGGAAGATGCAGAACTATAAATACGGGAACAACCCCGACCTGAAGGCGCACGCCGCCATCACCCGGGCGTCGGCTTCCGAGGGGATGGTATTGCTCAAAAATGAGCAAACCCTGCCGATACAGGGAGCGAAAAACGTGGCCCTGTTCGGGGTGACCTCCTATGATTTTATCGTGGGCGGAACGGGCTCCGGCGACGTCAATGAGGCTTATGTCGTTTCGCTGGAAGAAGGGTTGAAAAATGCCGGTTTCAGCATCAATGAAACGGCAAAAAATGCTTTTGAAAAGCATAAAGCGGCCAATAAGGAAGCATTTGTCCGGCCGGAAGGGTTGGCCGCCATGACCCACCCGTACAATCCGCCGCAGATGAGTTACACGGCGGATGAGGTGAAAGGCATTGCCGCCGCAGCAGACATAGCCGTACTGACCATCGGGAGGAACAGCGGCGAGGGCGGCGACCGGGTAGAGGCGGACGACTTTCTCCTGTCGCAGCAGGAAAACCAAATGTTGAACCAGGTCTGTCAGGCCTTTCACGAAGCCGGCAAGCAGGTGGTCGTCGTGCTGAACATCGGCGGCGTGATCGAGACCGCTTCCTGGAAAGACCAACCCGATGCCATTCTGCTGGCTTGGCAAGGCGGCCAGGAGGGCGGAAACTCGGTTGCGGACATCCTCAGCGGGAAGGTCAACCCCAGCGGCAAACTGCCGATGACTTTTCCCGTCCACCTCAGCGACCACGCCTCCAACGCCAATTTTCCGCTGGACGGCGAACCGTTTAACATGAGGGCCATGTTATTCGGCGGCGAAAAAGCGGAAAAGGATAAAGTCCGGAACAAGGACTATACCCGCTACGAAGAGGGCATTTATGTGGGCTACCGGCATTTTGATAAAGCGGGATTGGAGGTATCCTATCCGTTTGGATACGGGCTGTCGTACACCAGCTTCGGCTATAGCAATATGCAGGCGGTGTTGGAAAACGACACGATCAAGGTTGCGGTAGCCGTTCAGAACACGGGCAACCAGGCGGGTAAGGAAGTGGTGGAGGTCTATGTCTCCAAGCCCGGTTCTGCCGTTGACCGCCCGGTCCAGGAGCTGAAGGCATTCGGTAAGACCCGCAATCTGGCGCCGGGGGAAACCGAAAATCTCGTATTTGAGATCCCCGTTTCGGAATTGCGCTATTGGGATGAGCAGCATGCCGGCTGGAAACTGGAAACCGGCGTCTACACCATCAAGGCCGGCGCCTCTTCAAGGGATATCCGGTCTTCCGGTGATGTCGAAACCGGGGATTCAGGAACACTGCAATAAAACTGCCTGAATTGAAGCGTAAACAAGCAAGAAACCGCAAGCTTCCGCTTCAAATCAGCTGTTTTGTTGGCTTCAAAGGATTTCCTTCAGGGCAATCAGGCTGCCGATGACCGGAAGGTCCCTAACACGAATTTTTCCTGTTTTTTTACCACAAAAGAAACAAAAGGGCACAAAAGTTTAAACATGAGTCATCCCAAATTTTTACACTGAAAGATTTTTGACCACGACTTGTCCCGCAAGGCGGGATGACTCATGTGGTTTTTGTTTTCTTTTATGACTTTTAGCTTGCCAAGCGGTACGCATGGCGGTTCAAAATAAAATCAATGGTACCCGGGATATTCGTGATTTTCGGCTGTTTTCCTGACTCCCCCTCGGGAGAAGCAAGCAAAAAATGGCCATATTCTTACCTTTTTTATTGATCTTCGTCCGTTGGCCGGTATGATAACCATCATGTCCTTCATACCACTCAGGATGCAGCCTTCATCTTCTCCATCTTGTGAAACTGGAAATAAGAAAGCGCAAGCGGGATGAAGAAAAGGAGCGGAAAGATGACCTGGAACCCAAAGCCGTCCACCGCCCAATTGCTCACGGCTGCGCCGATGAAATTGAAGGAAAATCCGGCGTAAGCCCACTCCTTCAGTCTGGCCGGCACAAAGGGCAAAACCAGCCCGAACGCGCCGATGATGCTGAAAATATTGGCCATCGGGCCGAAATAAGGCGGGTAACCGTAATGCGCCATGGCGGCTTTGGCGGCCTCGGAACCGAAAAAAACGATCGTCATGATGCCGCACCAGAAGAAGATGATGCCTGTCGCTATCCAGAAGATGATCTTTGACTTTTTCATTGTGGTGTATTTTAAAAGGTGAATCGGGTGTGGATTAAATCCGATATCACAAAGATACAACGATCAACAGGCGGTGCGTGAGAGATAAATGCGACAGGTTAGCAGGCGGTTTGCGACAAACTATCGGTAATTAGCTTATCCTTTTTTATCTTTGGTATGGACTTGTAGGATGTATGGCCCGTATGCGGGATCGCGCTGTTGGACTATTAATATTCATTGCTGTAACAACCAAAAAATAATCGTATGGCCTTACTGAAAAAACTGATTTATGCCCTGGCCCTGGTGATCGGATTTTCCGCAATTGGGTCGACCCAGGGGATGGAAAGTCAATTCGACAAAATGCTCGGCGAAATGTTTCCGGCATCGGAACCGGGCGCCGCAGCCCTGGTCGCCATCAACGGCAAGATCGTTTACCAGAAGGCATTCGGAATGGCCAACCTGGAACTGGACGTAAAAATGGAGCCGGATATGGTGTTTGAGATCGGCTCCATTACCAAACAGTTTACAGCGGTTGCGGTATTGATGCTGATGGAGCAGGGTAAACTGAGCCTGGACGACGACATCACCAAGTACATCGCAGATTATCCGACCCACGGCCACCATATCAGCATTCATCATTTGCTGACCCATACTTCGGGGATTAAAAGCTACACCTCCATGGAAAACTGGCCGCCGGTCTGGAGGCTCGATTATAAGCCGCTTGAGCTGATCGATTTTTTCAAGAACGAACCCATGGACTTTGAGCCGGGTGAAGCCTGGTCGTACAACAATTCGGCGTATTTTATCCTGGGATATGTGATCGAAAAAGCCTCGGGCCAGCCTTACGGGCAGTTCATCGAAAAGAACATCTTTGAACCGCTCGGCATGAAGTCGTCGGTTTACGGGAGCACGTCCGAGATCATTAAAAAAAGGGCCTGCGGTTATCAGAAAAATGAGGGCTATATCAATGCCGAATTCCTCAGCCTTACGCAGCCCTATGCCGCCGGGTCGCTCATGTCGACCGTTGGGGACCTGTTCATCTGGAACAGGGCCGTCCGTTCCAATAAGCTGGTGAAGAAAGAATCCATTGACCTGGCCTTTACCAATTACAAACTGAACAACGGGAATGAAACCAATTACGGGTACGGATGGGGCATCAACGAAATCAACGGAAGTCCGACTTTGGAACACTCCGGCGGCATATTCGGCTATGTGACCAACTCCATTTATCTGCCGGACGAAGATGTTTTTGTCGCCTTGTTTTTGAACTGCGATTGCAATGACCCTGGGCAGGTTTCGACCAGAATGGCCGCCATTGCGATCGGAAAACCCTACCCCGACCAAACATCCTGGATATCCGTTGAACCCGATGACCTGAAAAAACTGGTGGGCGTATACGATTTCGCCGACGGGTCGTCGAGAACCGTTACCCTGGAGGGCAATCAATTGTACAGCCAGCGAACAGGGAGCAACAAAATAAAATTGTTCCCGACTTCCAAACGCACCTTTAGTTTTGAAAACAGCCTGGCCGGCATCGAGTTCCGGGAAAATGGCAACGAAATAACCGCCTCCTTCACCAACCGGATGAACAAGACGGAAGGGAAAAAAACGGATAAGCCCATTGCGGTACTTACCGAGGTCCAACTGGATGAAGAAGTTTTGAAAAACTATACCGGCGTCTACGAAGTGACCCCCGATTTCGAGATCGCCGTTACGCTGGAAAACGGCAAATTGATGGCGCAGGCAACCGGCCAGCCAAAGTTTGAGATCTTCCCGGAATCCCGTACCAAATTCTTCCTCAAAGTGGTGGATGCCCGGATGGAATTCATTGAAAGCGACAACGGCCGGTTTGAGTCATTTATCCTGCATCAGGGCGGACAGGAGATTACGGCCAAAAAGAAGCATTGAGGATCCCTGAAAAAACAACTTCGGGATTGGAGAAACGGAATGCCTGGTCTGAAAGGTTTAAATCACCCTAACCGGCGGCTGGGCTTCATCGACTCGAACAGTTGAAAATCACCTGACTTTCCCTGATCTGCACATTGGAATTGGGAAGGATTCTTACTAAGCTGTATATTCGACCTCATGACCACCACTTCCGATACCCGGGCCCAACTCCTCCTGCCGACACAGGACCTGAACGCCGACCTGGCCTTCTTCACCGGCCTGGGCTTCCGGCTCGACCGGATCTTCCCGGCCGACGACCCCGGCGTAGCCGTCCTGTCCGGCCATGGCATGCAGATTCGGCTGGACAAATCGGCCGACGGTCATCCACCTACTTTGCAATTGCTGACCGATGATCCATCCGGGATTAACAACGGGCAATCAAGCGCCGTTGCACCCAACGGGACCCGGATCGAGGTCCAACCTAAAACGTATCACCTGCATACGCCGCCGACCCGCCACAAATTCGAGGTGCGCCGGATGAAGGACAACGATTCCTGGGTGATCGGCCGGGCGGGGATGCTGTACCGCGACCTCATCCCGGATCGCCTGGGCGGCAGCATCATCGCTTCGCATATCAGCATTCCGCAAGGCGGCCCCGTGCCGGATATGGTGCATTACCACACGATCGGCTTCCAGTTGATCTTTTGCTACCGCGGTTGGGTCCGGCTGGTGTACGAAGACCAGGGCCCGCCCTTTATCCTGGGCGCGGGTGATTGCGTCACCCAACCGCCGGAGATCCGGCACAAGGTCCTGGAGGCGTCCGACCACCTGGAAGTGATCGAGATCGGCGTCCCCGCGGAACATATGACCACCATCGACCACCATATGGAATTGCCGACGACCGCCTATCGCCCCGACCGGGAATTCCAGGGGCAGCGTTTTTGTCATCATCTTGCGGCCGAAGCCGTCTGGAAGCCCTGGATCGCCGCCGGTTTCGAATGCCGGGATACGGGGATAAACGAGGCGACCAAAGGGCTGGCCTCCGTCCTTGTCATCCGGCCCGCGGATGGGACAACCCATTCGCCGGTACTTGACCATCGGGCCGATATCCTCTTCAGGTTCGTACTGCAGGGCGGGGTGACCTTGCGGGTAGAGGGCGAAGCGCCGCACCGCCTGAGTCAAAGGGATGCTTTTGTCATTCCGCCGGGGGCGGGGTATCGGTTTGAGGATTGTTCGCCGGATTTTGAGGTGCTGGAGGTGAGGGTCGGTGAGAGGGGTGAGAGGGGTGAGAGGGTGAGAGGGTGAGAGGGGTGAGAGAGGGTGAGAGGGTGAGAGGGTGAGAGGGTGAGAGGGTGAGAGGGTGAGAGGGAAATAAATCATACCAATGAACCTGCCTGAATGAATACGACCGACAATCAATACGGCTCCCGGTTGGGCGCCATCCTGACCATGATCGGGGTGGCGGTCGGGCTGGGCAATGTCTGGCGCTTTCCCTATATGATGGGGGCGTACGGCGGCAGCGCGTTTTTGCTGATCTACCTCTTGTTCACTCTGGCGCTGGCGTTCCCGGCTTTACTGACCGAAATGCTGGCGGGCCGGAACAGCGGTTCGAGTACCCTTACTGCTTATGCCAATCTATTCGGCAACCGATGGGGGAAAGCTATCGGGTATTTGCTGATCCTGGCGGTCACGGTAGCCGGCTCCTATTATGTGGTTGTAGTTGCGAATGTCTTTTTCAGCGCGGGTTTTTCCATTATCCGGGGTTTTTCCGCGGACCATAACCCGGGGTACCAGGCCTTGCTGGCCGACAGCGCGTTACAGTACGGGGTGGTTGTGCTGACCGTGGTCGCGGCGTTGTATGTTGCTCACCGGGGTTTGAAAAAGGGGATCGAACGGATTTCCAGGATCATCATGCCTTTTTTTCTCCTCGCTGTCCTTTATATGATCGTTTATGCCTGGACCCTGCCGGGCGCTTTGGCGAAAGTGCGGCAGTTCCTCGCGCCGGATTTTTCGGCCGTCGGCCCCAAAGAGGTCTTTGCCGCGCTTGGGCAGGCTTTTTATTCGATCGGGCTGGGCGGCACCTTTGTCGTGGTGTATGCCTCCTATATTGGTGAAAGCCGGGACATTCCCCGGATAGGCGTATTTACCTGCCTGGGCGATTTGGGGTCTTCCCTCCTGGTCAGTTTGTTTCTGGTGCCTGCGACCCTGGTGATGGGCATGCAAATGGACGCCGGCCCCTCCCTGATCTTCCAGACCCTGCCGGAGCTGTTTGCCGTCCTGCCGGGCGGTCGCCTGATCGGGTCGCTGTTCCTTCTGTCGGTTAGCCTGGTCGCCTTCTTGTCCCTGATCGCGGCTTTTCAGGTGCCCATCAGCAGCTTGGCGGGGCACAGGATCTCCGGGAAAAAACTCCTGACCGGGTTCGGGGTGCTGCAACTCCTGCTGTCCTTTCCGAGCACATTTTATCCGCAACTCATCGGCCTGCTCGACCTGGTCTTCGGTTCCGGCATGCAGGTGCTGGGCAGCATGTTGGCGGTGATGGGCATGTGGTGGGGCGCCCGGCGGTTGTTTTTCCGGAAAATGCTGTTTGCCGATCCGGAAAGCGGTCGCGCCGGGTTGGCGGTCTTCTGGCTGAGGTGGATCGTTCCGGGGACTTTACTGGCCGTCTTGATCGGGTACGTGTACAGCAGTTTGTCCGGCGGGTGATTGAGGATACTTGGATTTTCTGCAAAATCTGCCGATATTCACCAATAGGGATTTATAACAAAAACCATACTGCCATGGCTTCAAATCAGGAGGACGGCATTCGCGCTGTCAACCAGGCGTTCAACAAATACGAAGGCGTCAATAAAGGACATGAATACTACCTGGTCGAAAATGACGAAAAGGATCAGTTCGACGAGGAATTCGTGATCCGGACCTGCGACATGCGCGAATACTTTGAGGGCGGTGAAGCCGGCCGGGCGGCATTTGCCCAAAACCTGGGCCATGCGCTCGAAGAGATCGGATTTGCGGTGCTGACCGGCCACGGCGTGCCGCCGGATCTGTACCTGGAAGCTGAAAAAAAGGTAGCCGAACTATTTGAAACCACCACCCTGGAGGAGCGGCTGGTGTACGAAGCCAAACGGCACGGCTCCGTCAATCAGGGCTATTTCCCGATCAAGCAGACCACCATCATTCATCCCGACCTGGTGGAAGGATGGGTGTTCTGCCGCCGCGCTTTCAATTTGCCGGATGTCGAGGACTACCTTGAATCCGATTTCTGGCCGAAGCCCGGTTTTGAGCCGGTTTTCCGCAAGGTCGTCCAGGCCCACGAAGCGCTGATCCTGCCCATCATGCAAAGCATCCTGACCTACCTGGGGTGCGATCCGCGCCTGTATGACCAAAAGCTCGCCGCCACCAATTTCGGTTTCCGGCTGAATTACTATCCGCCCATTTCGGATGAAGACCGGGCCAGCGGCGCAGGCCGCATGCTGGGCCACGAGGACGTCGACCTGTTTACCATACTGCCTGCCCAGAAAGTGGACGGATTGCAGGTCTATAACCGCGCCAACGGCAAGTGGATCCGCCTCAACCCGGCGCCGGGGTCCATTATCCTGAATACCGGCGATTATATGCAACGCATCACCAACGACCGCCTGCCGTCGACGACCCACCGGGTCAGCAAACCCCGCGAAGGGCGGATGCTGGGCGAGGCCCGGATCACGATCCCGATGGCTGTCTATGTGTGGGAGGAAGAGACCCTCGAAGTCCTGCCGGGACTGACCCCCGTAAAATACGAGCCGGTTTCGGCCATCAAATTCCATACGGGCATTACCAGCAAATATTATGGGGATGATTATGCGGTGGACAAGTAGGCGGGATCCCCTACCATGGAACCGGGATATGCTGACGGGGCTCTTATCTGATCGCGAACAATATCAACCGAATAACTGACTTATGAAAAGAAGAGATTTCATTAAAAAGACCGCGATAGCTTCGGCAGCTATCGGCGTGACCGGACTGGCAGCCAAAGCCTCCGGATTTGGAGAAGAGCCGTTATTCAAGATCTCCCTGGCCGAATGGTCGATCAACAAACCGTTGTTTGCAGGGAAGATCGACCACCTGGATTTTGCCATCCTGGCCAAAAAGCACGGTATCGAGGCGGTGGAGTACGTCAACCAGTTCTTCATGGACAAGGCCGAGGACAAAAACTACCTGGCTGAGATGAAGCGGCGTGCCGACGGCGAAGGGGTGCGCTCTGTGCTCATCATGTGCGACCGCGAAGGCAATCTGGGCGAAGCTGAAGAGGCCAAACGGCTCCAGACGGTGGAAAACCACAAAAAATGGGTAGAAGCGGCCAAATTCCTGGGGTGTCATTCCATCCGGGTGAACGCCTATTCCTCCATCGGCTGGAGCGCCTCGGAAAGCGATTTCACGGAATCGCAGAAACTGGTGGCCGACGGGCTGCACCGCCTGTGTGAATTTGCCGCTCCCTACGGCCTGAATGTCATCATCGAGAACCACGGCGGCTTCACCAGCAACGGCAGGTGGCTGGCCGGACTGATGCAAAGGGTCGACCATCCTCATGCGGGCACGTTGCCCGATTTCGGCAATTTCAGGATCGCCAGCCCGGAGAATCAGCCCATGGTCACCTATGATGCCTACCTGGGCGTACAGGAACTGATGCCGTATGCCAAGGGGGTGAGCGTCAAGACCATGGTATTTGACGACAAGGGCAACCGGTCGCCGCTCGATTACAACCGGATGTTCAAAATCGTCCTCGACGCGGGTTACCACAGCTTTTGCGGGATCGAACACGGCGAAGAAGGCCGCGAATGGGAAAGCATTGTGGAGGTCAGGGACGCCATGATCAAAACGCGGGAAGCGCTTAAACAGGGATAACTTCAGCGGATGGGCAACACCTGCAAACCGGCGGCCCTGAGGCGGTGAAGGATACCTTTGCCCCCCGCCAGACCGGCTGCATCCACGAGAAACAGACCGGGTGTTTCCCGCGTTTCCGCAATGATCCGGGCAGCTGCGCCGGCGTTGCGGGCCGATTGGTATTTGCGCTCGGCGCCGGTCAGGCGTTCGCGGGTGTTGCGCCGGATCAGGGCAGGGTCATCCAGGTTCCTTTCCAGCAGATCCTTTTCCACTTTTAGGCGGAAGCGGGCGGGATTGGAAGCCAGGATGCGCAATTGCCGGAGTTGGAAGGGGATGGGGATCGCGTCGTATCCGGAATCCTCCGGGGAATGGAATACCGGCTCCGCACCGGGCAGTATTTGCGGCAGACGATCCCGGAGCGAGGTCAGGTTTGCCTGCGCTCCGATCTGATTGATGAGCCGTTCTCTCACAGCCAGCGGGTAAAAATGGTTGAGGGTTTCCAGGTCAACCTGAAAGGTCTTTTTCAAAATGGCGGAAATGCGCGTAAAATGTCTGTTGGAAAGCAGGTGATCGAGGGTGACTCCGTCCGGCATCCGGCAGTGCGCCGTTTCGGCCGGGAATTCATGGATCAGGTACCAGACCTTGCGGACGGGCAGGCCGGTCAGCCGGTTTTCCAGGCGGGAAAAGGCTTCGGCAGGCAGGCGATCCCGTGTGCCCAGTAAAAAGGAAATACAGCCTGAACCGGGATGTTTGAGCTTCCAGAACAGGGTAGTCTTGCGTCGGTTCATGCCGGATATTTAGGCGAAACAACCGCAAGGGCTAATCGTACTTGTAAGGCAGGACTTTGCTGTCTTTCACGGTCGACAGGGTCATCAGGGTTTTGAGCCTTTCGATCTCCTCGATCTGGGAAAGGGTTTTGAACAACAACTTTTCGTAGGTAGGAATATCCTTGCAAACGATCTTGATCAGGAAGTCGGCTTCACCGGTGATGATGTAGCATTCGACGATCTCCTCGATCTCCTTGATCTTGTCCAGGAAGTTATTGAGGGCGTTTTCTTTTTGCCAGGCCAGGGAGACCTGAACGAAAGTCTTGACATTCAACCCGATAGATTGCGGGTTCACTTGGGCGTGATAACTTTCGATGATCCCGGTTTGTTCCAGTTTTTTGACCCGTTCCAGGGTAGGTGCGGGTGAAAGTCCGATTTTCTTGGAAAGGTCCAGGTTGGTGATCTTGCTGCTTTCCTGCAGAATCTTCAGGATTTTAAGGTCTATCTTATCGAGTTTGTCGGACATTATACAAGGTTTTTAGTTGGTTTGTTCGTTCAGAATTAGGACTATATTCAAAAAAATCGGCCTTCTAATATTGGCCGATTTGCAAAAAAACAAAATATATACAAAAGATAGTAGCTTTTATTGAAATTTTTTTTGTTGGAGGCCCTTGGGAGAGCGGAGCTGCCAAATGGCATTTTATGACTAGTCGTAAGTGGTAAGTGGTAAGTGGTAAGTCGTAAGTCATAAGTCGTAAGTGGTAAGTCATAAGTCGTAAGTGGTAAGTCATAAGTCGTAAGCAAGCTGATGTCATAATAGCCCACTTACGACTTACGACTGGCGACTGACAACTATATTACGGGAAGATCCCCAGGTTCTGATAGTCGTTGCTGATCTTTTTGATGGCGTTGACGAACGCTGCGGTGCGCAGGCTGTCGATTGCCGGGTTTTCTTTCCAGATCCTGCGGATTTCGTTGTAGGCGCTGATCATGGTTTCTTCGAGGCCGGAGCGGATCAGGTCGATCTCGTCGGCGCCGCGGGCGATCATTTTCCTTTCACCTTCGCTGACGGGTCTTCCGGTGGTCGTTTCGATCACATCCAGGATCTCGGAGTGGATATTCTGGTTGAATCGTTTGTCCATGCGGCCGAAGCGGATATGGGACAGGTTTTTGAGCCATTCGAAATAAGAAACCGTTACGCCGCCGGCATTGAGAAAGACATCCGGGATGATCAGGATATTTTTGGCCAGCAGGATCTCTTCAGCGGAGGAAGTGATCGGGCCGTTGGCGGCTTCGGCGATGATCTTGGCCTTAACGTTGGGGGCATTCCGGTAGGTGATCTCATTTTCCAGGGCAGCGGGCACCAGGATATCGCATTCAAACTCCATGATCTTGCGGCGATCTTCCTTGCCGTAGCTGGTGGCGCCCGGGTAGTTGAGGATGCTGCCGGTTTCCTTGCGATACTGGAGCAGATCGTGGATGTCGATGCCGTTGGCGTTGTAGATGCAACCTTCCACTTCAGCTACGCCTACGATGATGGCGCCGCCTTCGTCCTGCGCTACTTTGGCGGTGTGCGAGCCCACGTTCCCGAGTCCTTGCACGGCCATGGTCTTGCCTTTGATCCCGGGCGTCAACCCGAGATTTTTCATATCCTCTTCAAAGTTGCAGGCCTCGCGGATGCCGTAGTAAACGCCCCGGCCGGTTGCTTCTTCGCGGCCGCGAACGCCGTTCTGGGAAACCGGTTTGCCGGTTACGCAACCGGCGGCGTCGATCTCATCGCCGCGGAAGGTCCGGTAGGTGTCGTAGATCCAGGCCATTTCCCGGCCGCCGGTACCGTAGTCGGGGGCGGGTACGTCGATGGAAGGCCCGATCAGGTTGCGCTTGATCAGTTCTGCCGTATACCGCCGGGTAATCTTTTCGAGTTGATCGGGCGTATATTCCCAGGGATTGATCTTCACCCCGCCTTTTGCGCCGCCGAAAGGAACGTCGACGATCGCGCATTTGATCGACATCAGGGTGGCCAGCGCCATGACCTCTTCCTGGTTGACGTGGTTGCTGTAGCGGATGCCGCCTTTGGTCGGTGTCCTGTGGTGGCTGTGTTGAACCCGGTAAGCCTCCACCACTTTCACTTCGTTGCCGATCTTGACCGGAAACTGCATCTGGAAAACGGCATTGCATACTTTGATCTGTTCCAGAATACCCTGGTCAATTCCGGTATGGGCTCCAGCTTTATCAAAGAAATCGATCACACTCTGATAAAAACTCTTTTCCTGCTTTTCAATCATGGTCTTTAATTTGGTTCTCAATTTTGGTCAGGCGCCTGTCCAGATACATCAAAAAAATGCCGATACCGAGCAGGACCGTCACAATAACGGCTACCACCACATAAATTTTCCCAATACTGCGGAAAAAGTCGGGACCGCCTGAATCGGCGTGCGCTTGGACGGTAAGCATCAGCGGGCCTAACAAGGCCAGGCATTTTTTCATGAACAGACTCGATTTGCCGCCGCAAAAGTCGCGTAAATTTTCCATATCTGCAATTTGTTTTCCAGTCAAAATTTTGTTTCCGGACCGCCGCACAAAATTTTTTGGATCGATCCGCCGGCCCGGTTTAATATTCAATCCAAAATTAAAATCGGTTGATGGAATGTTGGTTGGATTGTTTTATGGTTGACGCCCGTCGTCCGCCATAGCTCCTCAAGAGCGACGGCGGGCACCATCCTCCGTCCGCCAAAGCCCCAAAGCGACGGCGGGCAGCATCAAGCATCCAGCATCAAGCATCCAGCATCCAGCATCCAGCATCCAGCATCCAGCATCCAGCATCCAGCATCCAGCATCCAGCATCCAGCATCCACCATCCAGCATCCAGCATCCAGCATCCAGCATTAGGGGTGTTAAAAAAAATAATCATTCGAGTTTTCGAATAAAAAGTAT
>WBZL01002725.1_pt1 | contig 16848 bp, 11 predicted proteins | sample 5204291 | NCBI WGS metagenome assembly WBZL01 (sample SAMN12344345, study PRJNA552823) | activated sludge metagenome | biome: Activated sludge suspended growth; feature: Nitrification reactor; material: Wastewater; isolation source: activated sludge from nitrification reactor of wastewater...
TGATCTCGCCGTCCTCGCCGAGGAGCACCGCCTTGGAGGAGGTGGAGCCGCCGTCGATGCCGATGAAGGCGCGGACGGCGGTCCCCGGGGTGAAGGGCGCGGGCTTGAAGGGCTCGGGCTTGTAGGCGCCGAGGAACTCGTCGAGCTCCTCGGGGGTCTTGGAGAGGCCGGCGCCGCCGGCCTTCTTCTTCTCGAGGAGGCGGCCCTCGGTGAGGTACCACTCGAGCTTCTGGGTGCCGGTGTAGGCGCCGATGTGCTCGTCCTCGGAGCGGCCGAACTCGATCGCGCCGATCGCCGCGTAGTACTGGGCGTTCTGCGGGACGATGATGAGGTCGGCGGGGTCGTCGCAGGGCGGCAGCGGGACCCCGCGCTCGGCCCAGATCGGCGGGATGTTGGCCTTCCAGCACTCGACCATCCCCTTGATGTACGTGTTGGGGCCGCCGAGGAGGAGGACGTGGGGCATCAGGGTGTGACCGCGGGTCAGCACCGAGAGGTTCTGCTGGATGATCGACTCGAAGAGCGAGGCCATCAGCTCGTCGGCGGGGACGCCGAGCTTCTGGAGGCCGTTGACGTCGGTCTCGGCGAAGACGCCGCACTTGCCGGCGACCGGGTGGAGCTTGTGGCCGAAGTAGGTCTGGTTGCAGAGCTGCTCGGCGGGGATCTTGAGCTTGGCGTTGATCTTGTCGATCACCGCCCCGGTCCCGCCGGCGCACTTGTCGTTCATCGACGGGATCTTCTTCTTGCGGCCCGTCTCCGGGTCCTCCTTGAAGACGATGATCTTGGCGTCCTGGCCGCCGAGCTCGATGACCGAGTTGACCTCGGGGTGGAGCTTCTCGACCGCGAGGGAGACGGCGTTGACCTCCTGGACGAACTTGGCGCCGATCCAGCGGCCGACGTTGGCGCCGCCGGAGCCGGTGATGAAGACGCGGGCCTTGCCGGCGCGGAAGCCCGGGACCTCGGACTCCATCTGCTTCAGCATCATCAGCGCCCGCTGGGCCTGCTTGGAGTCGTGGCGCTGGTAGTCCTTCCAGACGATCTCATCGGTGTCGGCGTCGCGGATCACCGCCTTGACCGTGGTCGAACCGAGATCGAAACCGACGATGTACTTCGAGTCAGCCATCGAGAAACTCCGAGATCAAACGAAGACGCGCTGGCCCGCGAGCGGCGAGGCGGCGCGCGGGGGCGGGCCAGGGCCCCCGCGCGGCCGGGCGCGCTCACTGGGCGGCGGCGACGACCCGGCTCGGCTTGACGCCGTCCCGGCGCATGCGGTCAGCGACGTGGATGGCGAAGTGGGCGGCGGTGCCGACGACCCGCGGGGTGGTGCGCGGGAAGTGGTACATCGGCCGCTTGAGCTCGGGGTGCTGGTCGACGTAGGCGCGGAGCTCGGCGAGGCTGTACTCGAGGCCGTCGAGGACCTCGGCGAACTCCCGCTTGGCGCGGGCCTTGGCCTCGCCGAGGGCCATCTGGACCCGGCTGTGGGCGTTGATCTCGCCCTCGCCGGAGGTCTCGATGGGGAGGAAGATCATGTCCTTGAAGCGGTTGACCACCGCCGACTGGGCGCCGTCCGACTGGGTGCTGGGCATGCAGCCGAAGGGCTTGAGGCTCAGCACCATGTGGGCGAGGTACTTGGTCGAGTAGTAGATGTTCTTGGCGACCTCGAGGTGGCCTTCGCCGCCCTCGGAGCGCGTGTGGTAGAACTCGTGGGCGACGCGCTCGAGCTCGTCCATGTCGACGATCGAGTGGGCGACGTGGCCGAGGGCGTCGACCATGCGGTCGTACTCGCGGCGGAAGATCTTGTCGGCGACGCCGAGGATCGCGTTCTTCTTGAGGCGGTTGGCCTCGATCTTGGCCCGCTTGCCGATCTCGTACCACTTGGCGTCGTCGGCGTTCTCGACCAGGCCGCGGCGATCCTTGGTCTTGATCCGGCCCTGCCAGAGCAGGTAGGCGAGCCAGGTGGCGATCGGCTCGGCGATCACCTCGGCGCCCTCGGCGGTGAGGAAGCGGAACATGTTGAAGTTGCCGTCGCCCTCGGTGGTCTGCGCCCAGAACTCGCCGGTGATCTTGACGATGGGCTTGGGCTGGAGGCGGTCGACCTCGACCTGGTCGAAGCGGTCGCGGACGTTGCGGAGGGGCTCGGCGAGGTCCTCGGTGGTGAGGAGATCGAGGAACTTGACCAGCTTCTCGGCGGTGCCGAAGGCGCCAGCGCTCTGGTCCTTGAGGCGGTCGGCGACCCAGCCGCGGAGCTCGGCGGGCCGACGGGTCTTGAAGACCCGGTACATGTACTCGGTGCCCTCGGCGAGGGCCTCGTCGGTGGCGCCCGGCGTGGTCTCGTAGGCCCGGATCGCGTGGGCGACCTCGTTGAGGATGTCGCCGCAGTTGAAGGCGTTGACCATCCCCATGAAGAAGTCCATGTCCATCTTGAGGCCGGCCTCGACGTCGCCCTGCTGGAGGCCGCCCTTCTGCTGGAAGAGGAGGACGCGGAAGCCGTCGAAGCCGGCGTTCCGGAGGGCGAGGCGGTACTCGGCCTCGTACATGCCGAAGCGGCAGGGGCCGCAGGCGCCGGCGGTGAGGAAGACGTGGTTGTCGATGATCTCCTGCACCGACATGCCCTGGTCGTCGCGGAGGTGCTGGAGGTACTGAACCAGGTTGCCGACCGTGAAGTAGGTCGGGTTGCACTGGCCGTTGTTGCCGTACTCCTTGCCGAGCTGGAAGGCGTTGGCGTTGGGCGTGGGGACGACGGCGGTCTTGTAGCCGAGGCTCTCGAAGACGCCCTTGAGGAGGTGCTCGTGGCGGAAGGTGAGGCCGCCGAAGAGGAGGGTGGTGTGGCTCCGCTGCGGGGCGGTGAAGGCGTTCTCGACCGGCTTCTTGAAGTGGGACTCGACGCCCACGGACCCGAACGAGACGCCCTCCTCGGCGGCGATGCGACGCTCGGCGTCCTGGAGGAGCGACTTGACCTGTGGCTGAGAGACGATCTTGAGGAGGGACGAGCGGTGTTCGGTGGTGGTGGCCATGACGGGGTCTACCTCGGCGGAACTTTCGCTGACGCGCCTGTCACTGACATCGATGTCAGTCAAACTTGGCCTGGTTGTACGCCAGCTCACGGGGGGTCGCAAGTAGTTAAGGAAGTGCGCGCAGGGGCGGAATTGCGGGCACCGGCGCGATCGCGCGAGGGGTGCGCAGAGTGCTTCGCGGCGATGGCGCAGCCCTCATGGGCGCGAGGCCGCCGATCCCGGGGCGCGAGTGCGCGTCCGAGGAACCCGGGCGACCCGCGAGGGCCGGGCTCAGCCGAGGGGCTGGAGCTGGGGGGAGGAGATGCCCTTGATCTGGGGGATCTTCTGCTTGAGGCGGCGCTCGATGCCCTGGCGGAGGGTGGCCTGCGAGCTCGGGCAGCCGATGCAGTTGCCGGTGAGCTTGACGGCGACGACGTCGGCCTGGATGTCGAGGAGCTCGATGTCGCCGCCGTCGGCCTGGACCATCGGGCGGACCTCGTCGAGGACCTCGAGGACGCGGTCGACGAGGGCCTGGCCGTCGAGGCGACCCTGGGGGGCGTCGCCGTCGGCGAAGTCGAGGCCCTCGAAGGGGGAGCGCTCGGGGTGGACGACCGGCAGCGAGACCTTCTTGGGCCTGGCCTTGGGGGCAGGTCGCTGGGCGGCGGCCTCTTCGAGGCGGACGACGGGGCCCTTGTCGTCGGTCCAGGCGAGGATGCCGCCGCGGAGGGAGACGACGTGGCGAAAGCCCTTGGCCTGGAGGATCTCGCGGCCGCGGAGCGAGCGCTTGCCGGAGCGGCAGTAGACGACCCAGACGCCGCCGGGGTCGAGCTCGCCGGCGCGGGCCTCGAGCTCGCCGAGGGCGATCGCGTAGGCGCCGGGGAGGACGCCGGTGGCCTGCCACTCGTCGGGGTTGCGGACGTCGAGGAGGAGGAGGGCCTGGCCGTCGGCCTGGCGCTCGCGGAGGGCGGCGACGGTGATCTCGACCTCGCCCGCGGTCGGGGCGTCGCCGGGGAGGATCGCGTCGATGACGGCGTCGCCCGCGTCGACGGGGGGCGGCGGCGAGTCGATCATGACCTTGAGGTCGCCGCTCTGGTCGAGCTCGCGGAGCTCGTCGAAGCCGCCGATCGGGCGCTCGTGGATGAGGATCTGGGGGGAGGTGGAGCGGCCGGTGAGGCGGGCGACGAAGTCCTGGAGGCCGCGATCATCGGTCATGTCGATGTCGGTGAAGGGGACCTCGCGCTCGCGGAGGAGGTCGAGGGCGGCGCGCGAGTAGGGGCAGCCACGGCGGAAGTAGACCTTGATGACGGGGGCGGGCGCCGGCGGGGCCGCGGCGGGGCCGCCCTTGTCCTCGGTCTCGGGCTTGATGATGCCGCGGTCGACGCGGAAGCGGTGGAGCTTCTCCCGATCGGAGCCCCACATCGGCTGATCGGGGTGGGAGCGGTCCCACTCGGGGAGGGGCTCACGGACGGGGACGCGATCGAGGCCGACGACGCCGCGGAGGCGGTCGAGGGTGTCGGCGGCGAGGCGGACGGGGGCGTGACCCGAGCTGCGGCCGCGATCGATGACGGTGTCGAGGGTGGCGACGGCGGCGCGGTGGAGGAGGGTGCGGATCACGGCGGGTGGGTACCTTCAAATCTTCCGTCACGTCAAGGTCGGCCCGCGGGCGCGGGGACGAACCCCGGCCGCGGAGGCGGAGTTGCGAGCCGTCGGACTCGAACCGACACACCCGGAGGTACTGGAACCTAAATCCAGCGCGTCTACCAATTTCGCCAGGCTCGCGCGGTGGCGAGCGTATCATGCCCGCCATGGCGCGACCCACCCCCGCCCGCTCCGCGCTCTGGGCGCTCTGCCTCGTCCTCGGCCCCGGCGCCGCGGGAGGGTGCAACCTCGAGCGCGGCGGCACCCCCAAACCCCAGGCAAAGGCCGGCGCGGAGCCGCTGGCGACCGTCCGCGACGACGTGCCGCTGCCGCTGCCGAAGATGCTGGGCCACTTCCCGGCCGACGTGGAGACGCTCCTCGGCGAGCCGCTGACCAAGGGGTCGCGGAGCGAGAGCTGCGTCCGCTTCGTCCCCAAGCGGGTCTTCTTCGCCTGCGAGAGCGTGTCGCAGACCTACGCGGACAAGACCGGGGCGTTCCGGCAGGTGACGGTGACCTACGAGGACGGGGTGTCGACGGCGGTGACCTTCGACGGGGCCCGCGGCGAGGGGCCCTTCACGGCGGACGCGGCGCTGGCGGCGGTGGGCCTCACCCTGCCCTTCCCGCCGACCGTCTCGCAGCCGGCGCCGGGCGTGACCCTTTGGTCATGGTTCAACGGACAGGCTCGGCTCCGGATCGAGGGAAAGGAGTACCGGGTGGAGGCGTCGGTGGTCGAGGACAAGCGCGAGCGCTCGCGGATCGAGGTGATCCTCAACCACCCGCTGAGCGAGATGGAGCGCTCGCGGGTGCTGCCGGTCGCCGGCAAGAAGCCGGAGCTGACGCCGGAGGGGGTCAGCGCGCCGGCGCCAGCCGAGCGGAGCGCGCCGGCGCCGGCTGGTTGAGGGGCCGCGCCGGGGTTCACCCGGGGGCACGGGCGGGAGGCGGGAGGACGCGGAACTCGATGCGGCGGTTGGCCGCGCGTCCGTCGGCGCTCTTGTTGTCGGCGATCGGCTCGTCGGGGCCGGCGCCGCGGGTGGTGACGCGATCGCCGGCGATGCCGTGGTCGACGAGGTAGGCGCGGACGGCGTCGGCGCGGGCGCGTGAGAGCTCGAGGTTGCGCTCGCGCGGGCCGCGATCGTCGGTGTGGCCGACGATCTCGAGGCGGAGATCGGGGTAGGCGGCGAGGACGGCGACGGCCTGGTCGAGGGTCGGGCGGGACTCGGGGCGAATGACCGCGCGGGTGGTGTCGAAGCGGATGCCGGTGATGACGCCGCTGAAGCGCTGGACCTCGGCGGGGAGCTCGTCGGGGCAGCCGTCCGCGTCGGCGAAGCCGTTGAAGGTCTCGGGGGCGTCCACGCAGCGGTCGTCGGGGACCTCGATGCCGTCGCCGTCGACGTCGGGGCAGCCGGCGGGGGCGGGGCCGGCGGCTTCGGGGCAGCCGTCGTCCGGGTCGGCGACGCCGTCGCCGTCGCCGTCGGGCGGCGGGCAGCCGTCGGGCTCGACGCCGCGCACGGCCGGGCAGGTGTCGACGTTGTCCTTGACCCCGTCGCAGTCGCCGTCTCGGTGAGGGCAGCCGTGTTCGTCGTCGCCGGCCTCGTGCGAGCACCAGTCGTCGCCGTCGGCGACGCCGTCGCCGTCGAAGTCGGGCGGCGGCGGCTCGGGGGCCGCGGGCTTGGGGCCGACGCCGAAGCGGACGGCGAAGCCGAGGAGGGCCTCGGCGCTGTGGGCCGCCGCGGTGGTGTTGTCGGCGGAGGGGACGACGACGTCGCGGACGTCGACGCGGAGGGCGAGCAGATCGTTGATGTTGAAACGAACTCCGCCGCCGAAGTGGAGCTCGGGGGCGCGGGCGGAGCCGGCGGCGGTGGCGAGGTCGCTGCGGACGCCGAGGGCGCCGCCGCCGACCGCGATGAAGGGGGCGATCCGCCACCAGCCGGCCTGGATCACCGCCTGCGCGCGGGCCGTGTAGAGGAGGGCGCGCTGGTCGGCGTAGCGGGTCGGCAGGAGGCCGAGCTCGCCCTCGAGGCCGAAGAAGCGGCTCGGGTAGTAGCCGAGGCGAAGGCCGAGGTCCGGGGCGATGGGGGCGTAGTCGCCGGCGACGCCGCCCTCGGCGCGGAGGGCGAGGCTCCGCGGGGCGAGGACGCCCGCGAAGAGGCCGAGCTCGAGCTCGTGGTCGTGGGGGCGCGAGCGAAGGATCCAGCGCTTGGGGGGCGCGGCAGCGATGGGCGCGGCGGCGGCCTCGGCGGTGGCGGACGCGGCGGCGGGTGGCGCGGAGGAGCTTGCCCCCGCGCCGATCGAGGCGGAGGCGGCGGGTTCGGCGAGGAGGATGAGGGCGGTGATGGTCGTGATCTGCACGGCTCGTCTCCTAGAAGAAGCGGTAGAGGAGGGACACGGCGGTGATGGTGTCGACCTTGCGGATGCCGGGCGCGGGGTCGTTGTCGAGGCGGGCGGTGAAGGTGAGGCTCACCGCGAGCTTGTTGATGAGGGTGGCGGTGAGGGCGGTGTCCCAGTTGAGGCGCCAGCGCCGGGCGACCTGGACGCTCTGGAGGTACTCGACGCCGGTCGAGAAGGTGAGCGCGGGGCTGATGCTGTTGGCGTAGCCGCCGAAGGCGCGGACGGCGTGGTTGTTCCGGCTGCGATCGATGGCGATGACGGGGTCGCCGTTGCCGTCGAGCATCACCGTGCCGTCTTCGTTCTTGGCGTAGGTGGCCTCGAGCGTGAAGCGGTCGTACTGGAAGTCGTAGCCGACCTCGGTCCAGAGCCGGTTCTTGGGGTCGGTGAGGAAGTAGATCGCTACGCCGGGGTCGAAGTTGAGGCGGGCGTCGAGGCCCTGGAACTTGTCGTGGCGGGCGGTGGCCATCGCGAAGAGCGAGGCGCGCTGGTGGAGGAAGTAGTCGTAGCGGACGCGGCCCTGGACGTTGCCGACGGTGGGGACAGGGGCGCTCTGCGGGTCCACGGCGGCGCGGCCGTAGTTGCCGGCGAAGGCGGCGGAGAACTGGTGGCTGCCGCGGCGGAGGCGGAGGCGGCTCGACCCGGTGACCGAGCCCGCGCGAGCGTTGCCGGTGCTGAGGAGGCCGCCGGCGGCGATGTCGAACTCGGTGGCGTCAGTGGCGGCGGCGTCGAGGACGGCGGCGCTGGCGAACTTGCCCGTCCCGTCGAGCTCGGTCTTGCCGGAGGTCGCGGGGGCCTGGCCGCCGATCGTGCCGCCGGGGACAGCGGTCGCCGGCGCGGGCGGGGCGGCCCAGGCGAGGCCGGGGAGGAGGAACGCGGCGACGAGGAGGCTCGCGCGCTCAGGGAGGGTGTGCGGGTGCATGATGGTCGTATCTCCTTGGCAAATGGCGCGGTGCGCGGTGCGCCTCAGGTGGCGTCAGGGTGCTGTGCGCGATAGGTGACGGCGGCGATCACCGCCCCCGCGAAGGGGCCGATCGCGTAGATCCAGGTGTGACCGAGCGGGGCGCGGCCGACGGCGGCGAGCGCGGGCCCGAGCCCGACGGCGGGGTTGAAGGCGCCGCCCGAGACGGGGCCGCCAGCGAAGGCCGCGACGACCACGGTGAAGCCGATGGCGAGGCCATAGAAGGAGTTACCCTTCACCGCGTCGTCGACCGCGACGTTGAGGACGACCAGCGCGAGCGCGAACGTGAAGACGACCTCGACGAGGAGCGCCGCGATCGGGTCGAACGCGGCCGCGGGGGCCGCGACGAATGGGACGCCCGTGACCGCGTTGGCCGCGAAGGCCGCAAGAATTGCCCCAACGAGCTGGGCGGCGACGTAGCGGAGTGCGTCACGGCCGTTGATCTTGCCGCAGAGAAGGACGGCGAGGGTGACGGCCGGGTTGTAGTGGCCCCCGGAGATGTGACCTCCCATGTACACGACGCACATCAGAGCGGCGCCGATCGCCAGCGGGGCGAGGGCGCCGGCGTGCGCGACGGCGAGGGCGATCGCGAAGACAAAGAGGAAGGTACCCACGGACTCGGTCAGCTCGTTCTTCATCGGCCTTGGTTCTCGACCCCACGCACACGGGCCGCGGGGGAGGGGTCACACGAAATCGACGAGGCGCCCGACGGGCGCTCGTGAGGAATTGCCAGCGAGGGGCCGTGACCTCTCGGGGTCGAGCCGTGTCGCCCACCCGGGGCGCCGCGCGTGGCCGCGCGCGATCGCGGCCTGCTGCGTCGGCGCTGGACGTGCGATATGGTCTCCCGCGTGATGGGCGATGCGGATAGGCAGGGGGCTCCGGCGGCGATCGACATCAAGGCGCTGCTGAGCGTCGCGCTCGAGCAGCGGCCGCGAGACGACGTCCAGGAGCGGGTGATGAACCGGGTCGCCGCGGTGACCACCGCGATGGAGTTCGCCCGATTGATCTTCGTCGCGCCCTTCCAGTGGATCGTCGACGAGCACCTGCGCGGGGACGCCGACGCGGCGGAGGGAGATGGCGATGCTGAGGGCTGATCTCGAGCCGGTGAGCGCCACGCTCGAGCCGGTGAAGACGGTGGCGCTGCGGCCGGTGGAGGCGCTCTGGGCGGCGATCGTCAGCCACGCGCCGGCGCTGCTCAGCGCCGCGGGCCTCCTCCTCGTGATGTGGCTGGTCGCCCGCCTCGCGCGGGCGCTGGTCACCCGCGTCCTCGGGATGACGAAGCTCGACGCGGCGACCGAGAAGACCCAGCTCGGCAAGCTGCTGAAGGCCTTCGACGCGGGGATGACGATGTCGCGGGCGGTGGCGTCGCTCGTCTACTTCGCGATCCTGCTGATGGCGTTCATGAGCGCGTCGGACCTGCTCGGGCTGACGACCGTGAGCGAGGCGCTGGGGTCGGCGCTGGGGTACGTGCCGCGGATGGTGTCGGTGCTCCTGGTCCTCGGCATCGGCGGCTACGTGGCGAGCGCGGCGCGGCGGGCAGCCGGCGCGATGCTCAAGGAGATGCGGAGCCCCTACGCGGGGCCGGTGGAGGCGGCGACCGAGGTCGGCATCCTGGTGATCGTCGTCTTCATCGCGGTCGACCTCCTGGGCGTCGACATCTCGTTCATCACCGCCAACCTCTCGCTGATCATCGCGGTGGTCCTGGTGACGCTGGCGTTCCTCTTCTGCTGGTCGATGCGGCGACCGGCCGAGGAGATCATCGCCAACTACTACCTGCGGCGGATGGTCAACCCGGGCGATCGGATCACCCTCGGCGAGGTGGAGGGGACGATCGAGAGCTTCACGGGGATCGGCGTGGTGGTCCGCGACGCCCGCGGCGCCGAGCGCTTCGTGCCAGCCCGCCACGTGCTCGACGGGCTCACCTGTTCGGGTCGCGCGCGCCGACGGGGCGCCGCGAAGGACGGCGAGCGCTGAGCGGAGCGGCTCTCGATGGGCCACGACCACGCATCCCTGCCGATCGTCGACGTCGACCCCAAGAAGGAGCTCGGCGCGGCCTTCGGCGCGCCGACGGACGAGAGCGTCGAGCTCGGCCTCGACGACGCGGGGCTCATCCGCGAGTACCTGGGCGGGAACCCGGCCGCCTACGGCGAGCTGGTGCGGCGCCACCAGATCCCCCTCTTCCGCCTCCTCCTCGGGCTCCTCGCCGACGAGGACGTGGCGGAGGAGGCGTGCGAGGCGGTCTTCGTGGCGGCCGAGCGGCGGCTGCCGGAGCTCGCCGACCCGGCCGGCTTCTACCACTGGCTCCTCGGGATCGCCCGCGAGGTGTCGAAGAAGTACAACGACCGCAGCGCGTTCGCCGAGACGGTGGCGCCGGCGGGGACGGAGCCGCGCGACCGCCTCAAGCACGAGATCCACGCGGTCCTCCAACAGCTCGCGCCCGATCTCCGGCTGGTGCTGGTGCTGGTCGAGCTCCGCGGGGCGCCGGAGGAGGACGTGGCGGCGGCGCTCGGCTGCCCGCGGGAGGAGGTCCCGGGGCTCGTCGCCGAGGCCCGCCGCGAGTTCACGCGGATCCTCGACGCGCGCGCCCGGGCGAGCAACGCCGCGGAGACCCGTGCGTCGCAGCATCCACCGCGACTCGGCGTCGGCGCGGTGATCGGCGAGCGCTATCGAGTGAAGCGGGCGCTGGCCGCGGGGGGGATGGGTGCCGTCTACGTGGCGGAGCGCCTCGACGGCGGGCCGGACGTCGCGCTCAAGACGATGCTGCCGGTGCTGGTGCGCGACGAGGTCTCGCGCCGGCGCTTCGACCGCGAGATCGAGGCGATCCAGCGGATCGCCCACGAGGACTTCGTCCGCGTCGTCGATCACGGGCGCTCGGGCGACCTCCCCTACCTGGTGATGGAGCTCCTCGAGGGGAAGGCGCTCGGCGACGTCGCCGACGACCACGAGGCCCTCGATCCGGCGCGGGCGCTCCGCCTGACGCGGGGGGTGCTCCACGGCCTCGCGCACGCGCACGGGGTGGGCGTCGTCCACCGCGACCTCAAGCCCGGCAACATCTTCGTGGTCGACCCCGACGGCCCCGGCGAGCGGATCAAGATCCTCGACCTCGGCCTCGCCAAGTTCATCCTCGACGACGAGGCGGAGGAGCACACGAAGCTCACCGAGCAGGGCGCGGTCTTCGGGACGCCGGCGTACATGGCCCCCGAGCAGGCGCTCGGCGAGGAGGTGGACCACCGCGCCGATCTCTACGCGGTCGCGGTGATCCTCTTCCAGCTCCTCACGGGGCGCCCGCCCTTCGAGTCGAGCAACGCCGCCGCGCTGCTGGTGATGCACGTGTCGAGCCCGCCGCCAGCGCTGGGAGAGCGCGCGCCCTACCTCGCCGGCTCGGAGCTCGAGGACCTGGTCGCGCGCGGCCTCTGCAAGCACCGAGACGGCCGCTTCGCCAGCGCGGCGGAGTTCATGGCCGCCGTCGACCGCCTCTTGAAGACGAAGCTGCCGGTGCGCGGCGACGCGCGAGGCCCCTCGGCGAGCCAGGTGCTCACGGTGCGCGAGTCGACGGCGCCGAAGCCTGCGCCCGCGGCGACGCCCGCGCCCGCGCCCGCGCGCTCGCTCCGCGGGTGGGCGATCGCGCTGGTGGTGCTGGCGCTCGTGGGCGGGCTCGCGGCCGCGGCGCTCGTCGGCGGCGGCTGAGGGCGCGACGCTCGGGGCGCGAGCGGCTCAGCCCTCGCCGATCTTCGCCTTGACCTTGGCGATCCGCGCGGCCGCCCGCGACTCGCCGAGGTCGCTGGCCTTCTCGTACTGGAGGAGCGCGTCGCTGTAGCGGAGGACGCCGAAGTAGGCGTCGCCCAGCTTGATGCGGAAGGCCTTGTTGGTGGGCTCGATCTTGACGGCCCGCTCGGCGTAGGTGACGGCCTTCTGGTAGGAGCCGCGGTCGAAGTAGATGTCGCTGAGCCCGGCGAGCGCCTCGGTGTTGCGGCTGTCGTGGGCGAGCGCCTGGTGGAAGAGGGTCTCGGCCTCGGAGCGGTTGCCGCGGCCGAGGGCCGCCTTGCCGTCCGCCGCGAGGGCCTGCGACTTGGCGGGGTCGCGCTCGGCCTTCTCGAGGGTCGCGTCGTCGTCGCCTTCGCCCTTCTTGTCGTCGTCGCCCTTCTTGTCGCCGCCGGACTTGCCGGGCCGCTTGGGCGACTTGCCGCTGGCGGGCTCGGGCTCAGGCTCGGGTTCGGGCTCGGGGGCGGCGGGGGCCTTGCCGGTCGTCGCGCCCTCGACGGCGACGCCACCGCTGCCACCGTCCTCAGCCCCGACGCCGGCGATCGCCGCGGCCCGGGTCGCCTCATCGACGCCGATCGCCTCGAGCTGCTCGTCGAGGACCGCGCGCTGGGTGGTGGAGAGCTTGCGGCGCTTGGTCACCTTGGCGATCCGCTCGTCGCGCTTGACCTGATCGACCTCGACGGCGGCGATGGCGACCTCGGCCGAGGAGAAGTCGCTCTCGCGGAACTCGCCGGCGAGGAAGCGCTTCCGCATCGCCGCCCGCTCGATCTCGGAGAGGACGGCGCGCTCGCCGGCGCGGGCGTTCGCGGGGTCGAAGAGGAGCGCCCACTCGTAGTACTGGACCGCGAAGTCGCGGACCCCTTCGCCGCGGTCCCAGAGCTGATCGCCGAGGCCGACGAGGGTGCCGGCGAAATTCTGGCGGAGCTCGGCGGCGCGGGCGTCGGCGGGCTTCTCGTAGTCACCGCCCAGGCGGTCGAGCTCGTCGACCTTCTGGAGCGCCGTCGGGGCGTCGGGCTGATCGGCGGGCGGGGTCACCCAGCTCGCGCCGGCGGCGGCCGAGAGCGCCTCGGTGGCGAGTCGGTCGACCTCGCTCTGGACGGCGGCCGGCGGCTCGCCGCCGACCAGCGCGAGGGTGATGCCGACCGAGAGGAAGACGGCGATGCCGGCGACCAGCGGCCAGAGCCAGCGCGGGCGCTTGCTCGTGACGTCGCGGAAGGGGCTCGGCATGTTGGCGAGGAGCCACGCCTTGCGCTCGGGGTCGACCTCGGGGAGGGGGAGGTCGTCCCACGCGCTGTGGAGGCCGGCGGCGATCTGCGCCTCGCAGAGGGCGGCCTCGAGGTCGGCCATGTCGGCGTAGCGTTCGCCTGGCTCTTTGGCCAGGCACCGGAGGACGACCTTCTCGAGCGCCTCGGGGATGTTCGCGTCGGGTTTGGCCGCGCGCGGCGACCCCGGCGCCTGCTGGAGGTGCCCCATCAGCACCTCCTCGAGGCTCTCCGAGTCGAAGGGGGGCCGACCGACGAGCATCTCGTAGGCGGTGCAGCCGAGCGCGTACATGTCGACGCGACCGTCGAACGCGCCGCCGGCGATCTGCTCCGGCGGCATGTACTGCGGCGTGCCGGCGATCTGGGTGCCGCCCTCGCCGCCGAGGATGGTCGCGACCCCGAAGTCGACGATCTTGACCATGCCGGCCCGCCCCTCCTCCTCGACCAGGAGGATGTTCTCGGGCTTGATGTCGCGGTGGACGATGCCGACCTGGTGAGCGGCCCCGAGGCCCTTGCAGACCTGGCGGAGGATGCCGATGAGCTCGCCGTGGTCGACCCCGGCGTCGCGCCGCGCGGTGAGATCGAAGCCCTGGAGGAGCTCCATGCAGAAGTAGAGGCGGCCGTCGGGGAGCTCGCCGAAGTCGTGGATCTGGACGATGTTGCGCGAGCCGACGCGGTTGGCCGCGCGGGCCTCGTCGCGGAAGATCCGGGCGGTATCGGGGCTCCGGCTCAGATCGAGGCGGAGGATCTTCATCGCCACCCGCCGCTCGATGTCGATGTGCTCAGCCTCGTAGACGACGCCCATGCCGCCCTCGCCGAGCCACTTGACGAGGCGGTAGCGGGTGCCCGGGATCTGCTTGCCGGCGATCAGCCGCACGCGGCCGGCGTCAGCGTCCTTGCCGGCGAACTCGTGGACGGCGGCGACGGTGCGGTCGTCGGTGTGGGTCGACGAGAGCGCCGGGTCGGTGGAGAGGAGCGGGTCCGTGTCACGCTTGGCGCTCGGCGCCTCGCTGAAGCTCGCCAGATCGGCCGCGCTCGCCTTGAGCGTCGGCTTGTAGCCCGGCATCTCGGTCTCGATCTCGACGTCGGTGGGGTCTTCGGGCTCGTCGACGATCGCCGGAGTGCTCGGCCGCGCGGCGGCCGACGCCGGGGCCGGAGCCGCCGCCCTCGCGGGGGCGGGCGTCGGCGCCGGCGCTGACTCGGGCTGGTTCACGCGCCCGGCCGGGATGATCAACGAGGGCGCGGCGGGTCCGGTCGGCGCCGGGCCGGCAGAAGCCTGCTGGGCCTCACGCGCGGCGGCGACGAAGTGCTTGGGGAGGCCGAGCACCGTGCGGCCCTTGCCGCCGGAGCTCCCGCCCTCGTCCGAATCCGCCTCTCCCTCTTTCTTGTTGAGGGCGGCGAGGAGCCCCGGGAAGCCCGAGGGCCCGGCGAGGAGCGTGCGGCCCTTGGCGACATCGGCCGAGGATCCGCTCCCCGCAGGCCCCGCAGGACCCGACGATCCCTTGCCCTTGTCCACCATTCTTGGCCCCCTCTTCCGCGGCAGTGTACGCCAGAGCCGGTCGGGGTGTCCAAGCCCCGCGACGCCCATGGTAGCCTCCCGGCTCCATGACGGACTCGACCCGGAGCGCGCGCCGCCCTCCTCCGCTCTTCCACCGCGTCTTCATCGCCAACCGCGGCGAGGTGGCGGTGCGAATCGCCCGCGGTTGTGACGCGCTCGGCATCACCCCGGTCTTCGCGGTGTCGGCCGCCGATCGCGGCGCCGCCTACACCACGGGCCGCGAAACAGTGTGCATCGGCCCCGCGCGGTCGGCCCAGAGCTACCTCGACGCGAAAGCGCTCGTCCAGGCGGCGGTCCAGAGCCGCTGCACCGCGGTCCACCCGGGCTGGGGCTTCCTCTCGGAGAACCCCGTCTTCGCGGCCCTCTGCGAGGCCCACGGCCTCACCTTCATCGGGCCGCCGGCGCCGGTCATGCACCTGATGGGCAAGAAGACCCCGGCGAAGGCGGCGATGCGGCGCGCGGGGCTCTCGCTGATCCCCGGCAGCGACGGGATCCTCGCCGACCGCGACGAGGCGCAAGCGGTCGCCGATCGCGTCGGCTACCCCGTCCTCCTCAAAGCCGAGAGCGGCGGCGGCGGCCGCGGCATGCGAATCGCCCGCGCACCCTCGGAGGTCGCCCAGGCCTACGACGACGCGCAGGCCGAGGCCCGCGCCGCCTTCGGCGACGCTCGCCTCTACCTCGAGCGCCTGATCGAGGGCGGCCGTCACGTCGAGATCCAGATCCTCGCCGACCGCCATGGGAACGTCGTTCATCTCGGCGAGCGTGACTGCACCGTCCAGCGGAACCACCAGAAGCTGATCGAGGAGTCACCGTCGCCGGTGCTGCCGGAGAGCGAGCGCGCGCGCACCCTCGCCGCGGCGGTCCGCGCGGCCGCGAGCATCGGCTACGTCGGCGCCGGCACCATGGAGTTCCTCCTCGACGACGGCGGCACGCTCCGCTTCATGGAGATGAACACGCGGCTGCAGGTCGAGCACTGCGTCAGCGAGATGCGCTCGGGCCGCGACCTGGTGCTCGAGCAGATCCTGGTCGCCGCCGGCCACCCGCTCCGCTTCACGCAGGACGAGATCTCGCTCCGCGGTCACGCGATCGAGTGCCGGATCAACGCCGAGGACCCGAGCGCGGGGTTTCGCCCGGTCCCCGGCACGATCGCCCGCTGGCAGGCGCCCGAGGGCGACCCCGACGTCCGCGTCGACACCCACGTCACGAGCGGCTACGTGATCCCGCCCAACTACGACAGCCTCCTCTGCAAGGTGATCGCCCGCGGCGACACCCGCGACGCCGCCTGCGATCGGATGATCGGCGCCCTCGAGGCGCTCCGCTGCGAGGGCGTGCCGACCACCGCGCCGATGCACCTGGCGATCCTCCGCTCGCGGGCGTTCCGCGAGCACCGCTACGACACCCGCAAGATCCCCGGCTGGTCGCCCTGACCGCCCGCCGAGGCCGGAGCCCACGATGGCGCACGTACCCCTGATCCCGATCGGCTCGCCGCGCGAGCAAGTCACCGACGAGCGCACCTTCCACGAGCACCGCGAGGCGGTCGCCGCCCTCGAGGCCCGCCTCCGCCAGCGGCGCGCCGAGGTCCACGAGGGCTGGGGCGACAAGTACGTCGCCCGCGTCCACCAGAAGGGCAAGCTCACCGCCCGCGAGCGCCTCGCCCGGCTCATGGACCCGGGCACCCGCGCCTTCGAGGTCGGCACCTTCGTCAACGACGGGGTGGTCTTCGGCGACAACCTGCGCTCGCCGGGCGCCGGCGTGATCACGGCCTTCTGCCAGGTCGAGGGCCGCTGGTGCATGGTGATCGCCAACGACAACACGGTCGCGTCGGGGTCGTGGTGGCCGAAGACGCCCGAGAAGATCGAGCGCGCGCAGACGATGGCGCTGCGCCTGCGGGTCCCGACCCTCTACCTGGTCGACTGCTCCGGCCTCTTCCTGCCCGAGCAGTCGCGGACCTTCCCGGGGGCGACCGGCGCCGGCCACATCTTCAAGATGAACGCGCTCCTCTCGGCGCACGGCGTCCCCCAGCTCGCCGGAGTCTTCGGCGACTGCATCGCCGGCGGCGGCTACATGCCGATCATCTCCGACCGGGTCTACATGACCGAGCAGGCGTACATGGTCATCGCCGGCGCCGCCCTGATCAAGGGCGCGAAGAGCCTGAAGATGACCAGCCTCGACATCGGCGGTCCCGAGGTACATGTCCACCAGAGCAGGTGCGCCGACGTCCGCGTGCCGAACGACGAGGTGCTGATCGAGAGCCTCCGCCGCGAGGTCCGCTCGCTGCCGAGCTCGGCCGCC
>WBZL01002727.1_pt1 | contig 16838 bp, 14 predicted proteins | sample 5204291 | NCBI WGS metagenome assembly WBZL01 (sample SAMN12344345, study PRJNA552823) | activated sludge metagenome | biome: Activated sludge suspended growth; feature: Nitrification reactor; material: Wastewater; isolation source: activated sludge from nitrification reactor of wastewater...
CCTGCGAGACTTCATGGCCCAGCTCGAAACCGCCGGCCAGCTGCAAAAGCTAGCCGAGCCGGTGTCTCCACAGCTGGAAATGACGGCCATCGGCGACCAGCTGCTTCGAGCAGGTGGGCCCGCGCTGCTGATCGAGGCCCCCCAGGGTTACAAAGTCCCGGTGCTGATCAACCTGTTCGGCACCCCTGAACGGGTGGCCCTGGGGATGGGGGCGCAGTCGGTGCTGGAGCTGCGCGAGATCGGTGCCTTGCTGGCCCGGCTGAAGGAACCCGACCCGCCCAAAGGCCTCAGGGACGCCGGGCGGCTGGTGCAGATGGCCAAGGCCCTGTGGGACATGAAGCCTGACCGCGTGCGACATCCGCCCTGCCAGCAACAGGTGCTCGAAGGCGACGAGATCGATCTGGCCCGGTTGCCGGTGCAGACCTGCTGGCCCGAAGACGCCGGACCCTTGATCACCTGGGGACTGGTGATCACGCGCGGGCCGCAAGGCGTGGCGCGGCCTCGTTCCCGACAGAACCTGGGCATCTACCGGCAGCAGGTGATCGGGCCCCGCCAGGTGATCATGCGCTGGCTGGCCCATCGTGGTGGCGCGCTGGATTTCCGCGAGTTCGCGCAAGCCTGTCCAGGGCGTCCGTTTCCGGTCGCCGTGGCCCTGGGCGCGGATCCGGCGACGATGCTCGGCGCGGTCACGCCCGTGCCCGACGCCTTGTCCGAGTACCAGTTCGCCGGCTTGCTGCGGGGCAGTCGCACCGAGGTGGCCGACTCGGGTGTCGGCGAGGGCGTCGGAGCCGACGCGGAGCGTGCTGGCGGCAAGGCCGGGCTGCCACTGCAGGTGCCGGCGAGCGCCGAGTTCGTCCTCGAAGGACACATCCCGGTCGCGCCTGAGGGCTTTCGCGGCCAGTCTGCGCACGGGATTCCGCTCGCCGAGCGGGGCGGCTACCTGCATGCGCTGGAGGGCCCGTTCGGCGACCACACGGGCTACTACAACGAGCAGGACTGGTTCCCGGTGTTCGAGATCGCGCGCCTGACGCAACGCAACGATCCGATCTACCACTCCACCCACACCGGCAAGCCGCCCGACGAGCCGGCCGTGCTGGGCGTGGCCCTCAACGAGGTCTTCGTCCCCATCCTGCAGAAGCAGTTTCCCGAGATCGTCGACTTCTACCTGCCGCCCGAGGGCTGCAGCTACCGGCTGGCCGTGGTGTCCATCCGCAAGGCCTACCCCGGCCACGCCAAGCGCGTGATGTTCGGGCTCTGGAGTTTTCTGCGCCAGTTCATGTACACCAAGTTCATCCTCGTCACCGACGACGACGTCGACATCCGCGACTGGAAGGAGGTGGTGTGGGCGCTGACCACGCGGATGGACCCGGTGCGCGACACCACCCTCGTCGACCGCACCCCGATCGACTACCTCGACTTCGCGTCACCGGTCAGCGGTCTCGGCGGCAAGCTGGGCTGGGATGCCACCAACAAGTGGCCGGGCGAGACCTCGCGCGAGTGGGGCCGGCCGATCCGGATGCCCGACGACGTGAGCCAGCGCACCCGGGCGATCGTCGATAGGCTGCTCGGTTTGCGCTGACGCAAGACAAGGTGCTTGGAAGGGTAGTGCAGACCCCGGTGGCTTGCAATCCATCCGCGTCGGGCGTAGGCTTCGTGCACCTGCAAGAGCAGGTCCAACCGACGGCGCAATCGCTGCGCGTCAGGGGCCCCGGACCTCATTCCTCCGGAGCTCCACCGGTGGCCTCGAGCCACCCGCCCCTCCGGGCCTTCGGGATCGGAGGGGTTTCGCTTTCTGGGGCCGGGTGAGGCGGCGAGGTCCGTGGCGTCGCGAGGAGCCGCACCCCGCGGCTGCTAGGCGTGCCGGTGCATGTGCTCGGCCAGCAAGGCGTACGACCGACGCCGGACGGCCGGGTCGTGGGCCCAGGTGTTGATCACGAGTTCGTCGAGGCCGAGTTCATCGGCAAGCGCGTGCAACTTGTCAGCCACCTCGGCCCCACTGCCGACGAACGCGGCCCGGCGCATCGCGGCCAGCGCGGCGGACTCCTCGGGCGCGAACCCGCGCGCGGCCACCTGCTCGGGCGCCTGCAAGGGCCCCAGAACGCCCCGGTTGCGATCGAGGCGCCAGCGCTCGCGGCTCGATGCGTGGTGGCGAGCCTCGTCGCCGCTGTCGGCAGCCAGCGCCCAGACGCAGATCGTCGCCTGCGGCAGCGGGTGCCTGTCGCTGGGCCGATAGAGCTGCCGGTACAGCGCCAGCGCCTCGTGCACGCCCTGTCCGTCCATGAAGAAGTAGGCGAAGGCATAGGGCAGGCCCAGGTGGGCGGCCAGGCGCGCGCCGTAGTCCGAGCTGCCCAGCACCCAGATCTCGGGAGCCCGCTCGAAGCCGGGGCCGACCTGGACTGCCGGCGGGCAGGGGTGGGCGGCGATGCCGCCCAGTCGATGGCCGCGCGTCCACGCCTGCAGCTGCTGCACCTGCTCCGGGAACGCGTCGGCAGCCTGCGCGGCATTGGGGTTGAGCGCCATCGCGGTGCGCATGTCGCCGCCGGGCGCCCGGCCGACGCCCAGGTCGATGCGGCCGGGAGCCAACGCGTCGAGCACCCTGAACTGCTCGGCGACCTTCAGGGCGCTGTAGTGGGGCAGCATCACGCCCGCACTGCCGATGCGGATGCGGCGGGTGCGCGCGGCGATTGCCGCCATCAGGATCTCGGGCGCGCTGCCGACGATGGTGGGCAGGTTGTGGTGCTCGCTCAACCAGAAGCGCTGGTAACCCTGCGCCTCGCAGAACACGGCCAGGTCGAGCGTGTCGCGCAAGGCTTCGTCCTCGCCACGCCCCGCGGTGGCCACCGATTGATCGAGTACCGACAGGCGCAGCGTCACCGAACTCCCTCCGTGCAGGCGGCACCGGCAGGCGCGGGTGCTCGTCGGACACTGTAGCGTGCGGGCTCGACCTGCGCTCTCGCCGGGCGGGGGTTGGCCGCGTCAAGCCCGCGGCGGCAGGCCGGAGGGCAGGCAGGACGCTGCCGCGGTCAGCCCGGCTGCCGCATCAAGTCCGCGGCCTTCTCGGCGATCATGATCGTCGGCGCGTTGGTGTTGCCGGAGACGATGCGCGGCATGATCGACGCGTCGACCACGCGCAGACCCTGCAGCCCGTGGACGCGCAGCTGCGCATCGACCACGTCCTGCCGCGCGTCGGGACCCATGCGGCAGGTGCCCACCGGGTGGTAGATCGTGTCGACCCGCTCGCGCAGGAAGCGCTCGATCTGCTCGTCGGTCTGCGCGGCGGCCGAGGCGGCCAGTTCCCGCCCGCCGAACTGCGACAGGGCCGGCTGCTGCAGGATGCGACGCATCGCCTTGAAGCCGATGACCATGCGGGCCAGGTCGGCCGGGGCTTGCAGGAAGGCCGGGTCGATGAGCGGGGGCTGCCGGATGTCGGCGCTGGCCAGTTTCAGGCTGCCGCGACTGTCCGGTCGCAGCAGGCAGACGTGGCACGAGTAGCCGTGACCCAGCGTCGGCTTGCGGCCATGGTCGACCAGCTTGCCGATCACGAAATGCAGCTGCAGGTCAGGCGTCGCCACCGCGGGGTCGCTGCGGAAGAAGCCGCCGGCCTCGGCGAAGTTGGTCGTCAGCATGCCGCTGCGGTGGGTTCGCCACTCCATCACGCCGCGCAGCGCCCGCCAGGCGCCGGCCAGCGAGATGCCGAACAAGTCCTTGAGGTGGGGGGCATCGACGATCTGCACGACGTCCGGGTGATCGTGCAGGTGCCGTCCGACGGCCGGAAGGTCGTGGACCACCGGGATGCCCAGGGCCTGCAGCTCGGCGCCGTCGCCCACGCCGCTGGCCAGCAGCAGCTGCGGTGACTGCAGCGCACCGGCACTGAGCACCACCTCGCGCGTCGCCGACAGCGTCTGCGTGCTGCCGTCGGCACGACGCACGTCGACCCCCGCCGCGCGCCGCCCTTCGAAGCGCAGCCGGGTGGCCATCGTCGCGGTGAAGATGCTGAGGTTGGCGCGCGACCGGTGCGGATCCAGGTAGGCCTTGGCGGCACTCAACCGTTCGCCATCGCGGTGCGTCACCTGGTAGGGGCCCATGCCCTCCTGGGTGGGCCCGTTGAAGTCGCCGTTGCGTGGATAGCCGGCCTGCACGGCGGCCTCGACGAAGGCGGCCGAGAACCGGTTGGGACTGCGCAGGTCCATCACGTTGAGCGGACCGCCCTGGCCGTGCAGGGCGCCGGGTCCGCGCTCGTTGTGTTCGGCGCGCAGGAAGTACGGCAGCACGTCGTCGAAGGACCAGCCGGGGTTGCCGCAGGCCGCCCAGTGGTCGTAGTCCTCGCGCTGGCCACGCAGGTAGATCATGGCGTTGATCGAGCTCGACCCGCCCAGCACCTTGCCGCGCGGCTGGTAGCCGCGGCGCCCGTTCAGCCCGGCTTGCGGCACGGTCTCGAAGCCCCAGTTGAACTGGCCGGTCTGCGCCAGCACCGCCAGGCCGGCAGGGCAGTGGATGAGCACGCTGCGGTCCGCGGGGCCGGCTTCCACCAGCGCCACGCGCACCTGCGGATCCTCGCTGAGCCGGGCTGCCAGCACGGCGCCGGCCGAGCCGCCGCCAATGACGATGTGGTCGAAACGCTCGTTCATGGCGGGCATTGTCGAGTTGCCCAGCCGGTCGCGACACGGCGCGCATCGAGGTTAGGACCTTCGCTCTAATCACCCGCGGCGTTGATCGGGCACGCGGCCCGTCGTCGGCAGGCAGACCGGCCGACGGCACGCGCGGCACGCCTGGTCAGCCGACCCGGCGGTCCGGCACGACGACCCGGCCGAGCGGGTCGGCACCATCCGCCAACTCGTCGGGCCGGCATACGGACCGTCGGACGGACCGATGGAAGGACCGACGGACGGACCAACGGACCGCGCCGATGCGGCGGGCTTCAGCCGGCCAGGGACTGCTCCTCGGGCGTCAGCTCGATCGGCTGTCCATGCGGCGTGCGATCGGCGGCCGCATCCCACGCCGCGGCCAGCGCGTGCAGCTGGTCGGCCGTGCCCAGGCCCTTGGCCACCACCAGCGTCTCCAGCGCGGCCAGCCAGTGGTGGTAGTAAGTCCGGCCGTCGTCACGATCGCCTGCTGCGTGAGCCGTGGCGATGGCCCGGGACAACGCCGCCGCCCACTCCGGCCAGGTGAACACGCCCTTCTCGTGCAGGGCCAGCGCCATCGCAAAGGCCTGGGCCTGCCAGGGCGCATGGAACACCGGTCCGTGCTCGTCGCGCGGCAGGCCGGGCAGGTCGCAGGCGGGATGCTCGGTCATGCGGGCGCCGCGTCCAGGTAGGGCTCCCAGGCGTCGACCGACACCTGCTGGCCCGGCTCGCAGGCGTCACCCCACAGCTCCCGACCGTCGAAGACCACCGTGTAGAGCCACTCCGGTCGATCGTCGAAGCGGCCGTCGGCCGCGCCCAACGCATGGCGGTCGGCGAACACGTGCCCGCCATGGACCAGGGCCACGGTGCCCACATGGCCGCGCACGTAGCGCGGCAGCCGCGTGTGACCCGGCGGATGCAGGTTGCGCGCACGCACGCGGTCGCCGACGGCAAACCGCGCCGGGGTGCCGATCGGGCGCGTGGTCGGCGATCCGCGCGCCAGCGCGGCGTCGACCTCGGCCTCGGGCAGCACGCTTGCCAAGGGCAGCGGCGCGCGCCCGACGTCGCCGCGGCTCAGCTCGTCGGGGTCGACCAGGCCGCGCTCGAGCATCAGCTGCTCCAGCGCGCGGATCCAGATCTCGTAGTAGCTGGACGCCAGGTAGGTGGCGGCCGGCAGTCGCTCGCGCGCCGCGCGCGACATGTCGATGTTCCATTGGCCCGTCGCGCCCATCGCCAGCGTCAGCCCCAGCGCGCGGCGCTCCCAGGGCGCGTGAAAGCGCGGTTCGTCGGCCTCCGGTTGCACGGCGCCGTAGCCCTGCATGCCGCCCATGTCGTGCACGCCGTTCATGGCGGGCCCCCTGCGCCGGGCTGCCGCGCCAGCCCGGTGCCGATCATCGAGTCGCGTGTCACCAGCATGGCCAGGCGTTCCTCGCTCCAGCCCTCGGTGCCCGCCGGCCGCTCGGGCACCACCAGGTAGCGCACCTCGGCCGTGGAGTCCCACACGCGCACCGTCTGCGTCGGCGGCAGCTCGACGCCGAAGTCGCGCAGCACGGCGCGCGGCTCCAGCACCGCGCGCGACCGGTAGGGCGCGGACTTGTACCAGACCGGCGGCAGCCCGAGCACGGGCCACGGGTAGCACGAGCACAGCGTGCAGACCACCAGGTGGTGGACCTCCGGCGTGTTGAACACCGCCACCATGTGCTCGCCCTGCCGGCCGCCGTAGCCCATCGAGGCGATGGCGGCCGTGGCGTCCTGCTCGAGCCAGCGTTGGAAGGCCTCGTCGGCCCACGCGCGGGCAACCACGCGGGCGCCGTTGTGCGGACCGACATGGACTTCGTAGGTCTCGATCAGGCGATCGACGGCGGCCGGGTCGACGTAACCCTTGCGCACCAGAAGGGTCTCCAGCGCGCGCACGCGCAGGTCCATCTCGTCGAGGTGCGAGTGCTCGTCGTGCGACCCGCCGGGTCGCGAGGGATCGGGATCGTGGTGATGGCCATCACGCATGCGCGCAGTGTAGGCGCGTACAACCGCCCGTCGCTATCATGCGCGCCCCGCCGGCCGACCCGGCCGCGGCGGCGGTCGAACTGCCCATCCGGCAGCGCCACAACAGGCGCGGCGAGAGGCCGCGCAGGGAGATCCCCTTGTTCCAGCGCTTCGAAGCGCTCGTGCCCACCTATCCCGAGGCCGAGCCGCCCCCCCTGCCCAAGAGCTTCTTCGCGTTCCTGTGGGAGAACACGCGCGGCGTGCGCCCGTTCCTGCTGGTGCTGACGCTGCTGACGGCCGTCATCGGCTCGTTCGAGGCGCTGATGTTCTTCATGATGGCGCACATCCTGGACCTGCTGGCGCGCGTGCCGGCGGCGGAGCTGTGGACGCGCGAAGGCGGCAAGCTGCTCGCGCTGGGCGCGCTGCTGGTCGGCAGCGTGGTGGTCAACCTGGCCTGGGCGCTGCTCAAGTACCAGGGGCTGTTCGCCAACTTTCCGATGCGGCTGCGCTGGTTGTTCCATCGCCGCATGCTGGGCCAGAGCATGGCCTTCTACCAGGACGAGTTCGCCGGACGCATCGCCACCAAGGTGCTGCAGACGGCGCTGGCGATCCGCGACACCTGGTTCCTGTTCGCCGACATCCTGACCTACGTGCTGATCTACTTCATCACCATCGTCGCCGTGGTCGGCAGCTTCGACCTGCGCACGATGGTGCCGTTCGGGATCTGGCTGGTGATCTATGCCGCGGCCTGCCGCTACTTCGTGCCACGCCTGGCCAAGGTGGCCAAGGACCAGGCCGACGCGCGGTCGATGATGACCGGACGCGTCACCGATGCGTACACCAACATCGCCACCGTCAAGCTGTTCTCGCACTCGCAGCGCGAGGCCGGCTTCGCGCGCAGCGCGATGCAGGAGTTCATGCAGACCGCCTACGCCCAAGGCCGGCTGGTGACGAGCTTCGAGGTGTCCAACCAGCTGCTGGCGATGCTGCTGGTGGTGGGCACCACCGGTCTGATGCTGTGGCTGTGGGCCGCGGGCAGCGTCGGCGTCGGGGCCGTCGCCGCGGCCACCGCGATGGCGTTGCGCCTGTCGGGCATGTCGCACTGGGTGATGTGGGAGCTGGCCTCGCTGTTCGAGCATGTCGGCACGGTGCAGGACGGCATGGCGACACTGTCCAAGCCCAACACGGTGGTCGACCGGCGCGACGCCGCCACGCTGAAGGTGACGCAGGGCGAGGTGCGCTTCGAGCACGTCGACTTCAACTACGGCGGCGCCAGGAAGGTCATCGACGACCTGTCGCTGGTCATCCGTCCGGGCGAGAAGATCGGCCTGGTCGGCCGTTCGGGTGCGGGCAAGAGCACCGTGGTCAACCTGCTGCTGCGCCTGTACGACGTCCAGGGCGGCCGCATCCTGGTCGACGGACAGGACATCGCCGGCGTCACGCAGGACAGCCTGCGCCGCCAGGTCGGCATGGTCACGCAGGACACCTCGCTGCTGCACCGCTCGGTGCGCGACAACATCCTCTACGGCCGTCCCGACGCCAGTGACGCCGAGATGATCCGCGCCGCCGAGCGCGCCGAGGCGCACGACTTCATCCTCGGCCTGACCGACCCCAAGGGGCGGCGCGGCTACGACGCGCACGTCGGCGAACGCGGCGTCAAGCTCTCCGGCGGGCAGCGCCAGCGCATCGCGATCGCCCGCGTGATGCTCAAGGACGCGCCGATCCTGCTGCTCGACGAGGCCACCAGCGCGCTCGACAGCGAGGTCGAGGCCGCCATCCAGACCAGCCTGTACCGGCTGATGGAGGGCAAGACCGTCGTCGCCATCGCCCACCGGCTGTCGACCATCGCGGCGATGGACCGCCTGGTGGTGATGGATCATGGCCGCATCGTCGAGACCGGCGACCACAAGAGCCTGCTGGCGGCCGGCGGCATCTATGCGCGGCTGTGGGCGCACCAGAGTGGCGGCTTCCTGGGCGACGAGCCGGACGACGAGCCGGCGGTGGTGGCCGAGGCCGGTTGAGTGTCGATCGAGCGGCCCCGCTCGGTCGTGGGTCGTCGACCGGCCCCGGCCGGTCGTGGGTCCGTCAACCGGCCCCGGCCGGCCGGTCGCCTGGGCACCAGGTCCATGGCGAGGTCTGGCGCAGGGCCTCGGTCGCGGCGGCGCGCAGCCGGGCCTGCGTGGCGCCGTCGACCCCCGCCGACGGCACCGTGGGGGCTCGCTCGGGCGACGCGCCGGTGAAGGTGCCGGCGATCACCAGCGCGGCCAGCAGCGCGCCGGCAGGCGACGCGTGGTTGCCGTCGGGCGCGTGCAGCACCAGGCCCGGATCGCTGTCGCGCGCGATGTCGAAGGCCTGCGGGATCGGGGGCACGCAGGCCGGCTGATGGGCGGCGATGGACTCGTGCAGCGCCAGGATGCGCGGCGTCTCGGGCACGCCGCGGCGCGGCCACTCCGGAAACAGGATCGGCATGGCCCCGGCGGTGCGCGCGCGCCGCACCCACTCCTCGGCCTCGAGGGTGGAGTAGGTGACCGTGCCGCTGGTGCTGTAGCGCTGGGCCTGCAGCACGACCGCGCTCCAGCGCCGGCTGCGCATCAGCTCGACGCTGGCCGTGTGGTCGAGCCGCTCGTCGAGGAACAGCAGGCCCGGCGCCGTGACCGCCGCCACCGTGCGGCCTGTGTGGGCTGCGGCCACCAGCGTCTGCACCAGGCCCGGCACGTCGTGGTTGTGCGTGTGGCTGTTGCCGAAGAACAGCAGCGTGATGTCGGCGTCGACCGGCACCGACGTCGGGTCGCCGGAACCGCCACCGCCGCAGGCCGCCAGCGTCACCACGGCGGCCAGCAAGGCCGCGCCGAACCCGCGCTTGTGCATCGCCATCGACGAAGCCCTCCTGGCCGTCACCCTGCCGCCGAAAGGGTCGGCACCGACCGCGCGCGGACAATAGCAGGGTGAACGACGCCACCACGACCAGCAAGCCCTCGGCCCGACCCGGGGCCACCGCCCCCGATGCGCAGGCACGGCCGCTGAACTCGTACCGGCCCTACTGGGCGCGCCGCTTCGGCACCGCGCCCTTCCTGCCGATGAGCCGCGAGGAGATGGACCGGCTGGGCTGGGATTCGTGCGACATCGTCGTCGTCACCGGCGATGCCTACGTCGACCACCCGAGCTTCGGGATGGCGGTGATCGGGCGCGTGCTCGAGGCCCAGGGCTTTCGCGTCGGCATCATCGCCCAGCCCGACTGGACGCGCGCCGAACCGTTCCAGGCCCTCGGCCGCCCGAACCTGTTCTACGGCGTCACCGCCGGGAACATGGACTCGATGATCAACCGCTACACCGCCGATCGCAAGATCCGCACCGACGACGCCTACACGCCCGGCGGCGAAGGCGGCCGTCGGCCTGACCGCAGCTCGCTGGTCTACGCCAACCGCTGCAAGGAGGCCTACCCCGAGGTGCCGGTGATCCTGGGTGGCATCGAGGCCAGCCTGCGCCGCATCGCGCACTACGACTACTGGCAGGACAAGGTGCGCCGCTCGATCCTCGTCGACAGCAAGGCCGACCTGCTGCTGTACGGCAACGCCGAGCGGGCCATCGTCGAGATCGCCCATCGGCTGGCCGCGCGCGAGCCCGTGTCGCGCATCACCGACGTGCGGGGCACCGCGTTCATGCGCCGCGACGACGACCCCGGCGCCGAAGGCTGGTTCGAGATCGACTCCAGCGACGTCGACCTGCCCGGGCGCATCGACGAGCACGTCAACCCCTACCACACCCCGGGCGAGGCCGCCGAGGCGCGCGGCCAGGTCTGCGCGCCCACCGCCGAACCGAGCCAGGCCGCCACCGCGGTGGTCGCCCTGCCGGTGTCGCGCAGGACCGGCGCGGTTCGCCTGCCGCCCCGCGAGCGCACCGTGATCCGCCTGCCGGCCTACGAGCAGGTCAAGGGCGACCCGGTGCTCTACGCCCATGCCAGCCGCGTGCTGCACCTCGAGACCAACCCCGGCAACGCACGCGCGCTGGTGCAGCGGCACGGCACGCGCGACCTCTGGCTCAACCCGCCGCCGATCCCGCTGACCACGGCCGAGATGGACCATGTCTTCGGCCTGCCCTACGCGCGCAGCCCGCACCCGTCCTACGCCGACGCCGACGGCAGCCACGACGGGCCGACCAAGATCCCGGCCTGGGAGATGATCCGCTTCAGCGTCAACATCATGCGCGGCTGCTTCGGCGGCTGCACCTTCTGCTCGATCACCGAGCACGAGGGGCGCATCATCCAGAGCCGCAGCGAGGACTCGGTGATCCGCGAGATCGAGGAGATCCGCGACCGCGTCAAGAGCTTCACCGGCGTCATCAGCGACCTCGGCGGCCCCACGGCCAACATGTACCGCATCGGGTGCAAGAGCCGGGCCATCGAGGCGGCGTGCCGCAAGCCGAGCTGCGTCTATCCCGGCATCTGCCCCAACCTCGACACCGACCACGGTCCGCTGATCCACCTGTACCGGCGGGCGCGCCAGCTGAGCGGCGTCAAGAAGATCCTCATCGGCTCGGGTCTGCGCTACGACCTGGCGGTGCGCTCGCCCGCCTACATCAAGGAGCTCGTCACCCACCACGTCGGCGGCTATCTGAAGATCGCGCCCGAGCACACCGAGGCCGGCCCGCTGTCGAAGATGATGAAGCCCGGCATCGGTGCCTACGACCGCTTCAAGCAGCTCTTCGACGAGGCGTCGGCGGCGGCGGGCAAGAAGCAGTACCTGATCCCGTACTTCATCGCGGCGCACCCGGGCACCCGTGACGAGGACATGCTGAGCCTGGCCCTCTGGCTCAAGCGCAACGGCTTCAAGGCCGACCAGGTGCAGACCTTCTATCCCAGCCCGATGGCCACGGCCACCGCGATGTACCACTCAGGCCGGAACCCGCTCAAGGGCATTCACCGCGACGCCGGTGGCGGGCAGCGCTCCGAGCGCGTGGACGTCGTCCGCGGTGAACGCCGGCGGCGGCTGCACAAGGCCTTCCTGCGCTGGCACGACCCCAACAACTGGCCGCTGCTGCGCCAGGCCCTCAAGGACATGGGGCGTGCCGATCTCGTCGGCAGCGGCAAGCACCAGCTCATTCCGGCGCACCAGCCGCTGACCGACGGCTCATACCGCAGCGCCCGGCGGTCGAACTCGACCCCGCGATCGAGCGCGGCGCCGGGCCAGGTCCTGACCCAGCACACCGGGCTGCCGCCACGCGGCGAGGGCCGGCCCGCGCGGACCCGCAAGCCGCCCCGCTAGTTGTGGGGCCTCGATCCGGCTGGCGGCCGGCTCCGGCCCGGCCTCCAGCCGAGGGCCGGTCCCGCATCAGCGCCCGATCGGCGGGCCCGAGGCGGCTGCAGGGCTCGACGGCGCCGAGGCCCCGGGTCGCTCCGCCGGCGCCAGCACGCTGCTCATGCCGCCGACGCAGTCGGACGTCGCGCTGGCGCCGCAGGCCGATGGAAAGCGCCGCACGCGTTGCACGCCACCGGGCGGGTCGAGCAGGATCAGGATCACACCGACCGCCGTCACCACCGCCAGCAGCAGCACCAGCAGGCGGCGGCGCGAGGTGAGCGGGCGGTAGGGAGCGTCGGACATGCGGGGTGGGGCCGTGGCCCCTCGTCGGTCGCATGATGGCACGCCGACCCAGGCCGGCCGGGTCGGCGTGCCGGACCCGAGCCAGTCCGGGCGTCCAGGGGTTTGCACGGACCATCTGAACATTCGAAATGGCTAATATTCATCCCAACCGATGAAGAACAAGCCCGGCGATCCCGTCTGGGTGCCGGCATCGGTCGGGGGTCGGCCGTCGCAGGGCCCCGCTCACCGCGTGACCGCCTCGCGGGTTTGCCCGCAGACCGCGGTGTTCGCGCCGAACCTAGATTCACACAGTCACAGGAGCCCGAAACCATGCACACCCGACGCGAGATGCTCAGCCAGAGCCTGACGGGCTCGGCCGCGGTGGCGGCGCTGCTGGCCGGAGCCGGGCTGCTGCCGGGCCAGGCGCAGGCGGCCTGGAACAAGGCGGCGTTCGAGGCCAAGAGCCTGGCCGACGTGGCCAAGGCGCTGGGTGGCTCGGCGCCCACCGAGAGCAAGGACGTCACCATCACCGGGCCCGACATCGCCGAGAACGGGGCGGTGGTGCCGGTGGGTGCGGCGAGCACGGCTGCCGGGGTCAAGCAGCTGGCGCTGCTGGTGGAGAAGAACCCCAGCGCGCTGGCGGCGGTGTTCGACGTGGGCGGGCCGGTGGAGCCGAGCATCAACACGCGGGTGAAGATGGGGCAGTCGAGCAACGTGTACGCGGTGGCGCTGCTGGGTGACGGGCGGGTGCTGTACGCGGTCAAGGAAATCAAGGTCACCCTCGGTGGCTGTGGAGGGTGATTCGACCCCCCCGAAGCGCCTGCGGCGCCTCCCCCCGAGGGGGCGCCGCTGGCGGACCGGCGGAGCCGGATCCGCGGCGGCTGCTGGGGTGTGCATGAGCTTGGCGAGATGAATGCCGCAGGGCGGCGTGGAGGTTTCAGATGGCAGATCCGATGCGGATACGTGCGCAGGTGGCCGGGGACAAGGCCACGGTGCGGGTGCTGATGAGCCACGAGATGGAGACCGGGCAGCGCAAGGACAGCGCGGGCAAGGTGATCCCGGCGTGGTACATCCAGGAGGTCAGTGCCACGCACAACGGCACGGCGGTGCTGCATGCGCAATGGGGCCCGTCGGTGGCCAAGAACCCGTTCATGCAGTTCGTGGTCAAGGGAGCCAAGGCGGGCGACAAGATCGCGGTGACCTGGACCGACAACAAGGGCGACAAGCGCACCGACGAAGCCACGGTGGCCTGAGCGGGCCGCCCCGGCACCCACTTCTACGTCCTCGGGGCCATGTCCCCCGGGGCGCTCGTCGCTACCGTCTTCGGTTTCACCAGGTCTTCGAGGAGACAGCGTTGATCAGACCCATCCTGGCCGGACTGGCCGCTGCTGCCCTGTGCACGAGCGTGCAGGCTCAGAGGTCCGCCGCCGACGGCATTGCCGAATACCGCAAGATGCTCGAGGACGGCAACCCGGCCGAGCTGTACGAGGCCAAGGGCGAGGACCTCTGGAAGAAGGCGCGCGGACCGAAGAACGCGTCGCTCCAGCAGTGCGACCTGGGCAAGGGCCCCGGCGTCGTCAAGGGCGCCTTCGTCGAGCTGCCACGCTACTTTGCCGACACCGGCCGGGTGCAGGACCTCGAGTCGCGCCTGGTCAGCTGCATGGAGACCCTGCAGGGCTTCAATGCCGCCGAGATCGCCAAGACCGGCTTCGGCCGCGGCGAGCAGGCCAACGTCACCGCGCTGGCCACCTGGATCGCCGCCGAGTCGCGCGGCATGAAGTTCAACCTGCCGCAAGCCCATCCGGCCGAGCGCACCGCCTACGAGGTGGGCAAGCGGGTGTTCCATTTCCGCGCCGGTCCGTACGACTTCTCGTGCGCCACCTGCCATGGCGAGGACGGCAAGCGCATCCGGCTGCAGGACCTGCCCAACCTGACCAAGAACCCCGGCGACGGCATCGGCTTCGCCGCCTGGCCGGCCTATCGCGTGAGCAACGGCCAGATGTGGAGCATGCAGCTGCGCCTCAACGACTGCTACCGCCAGCAGCGCTTCCCGTATCCGGGCTTCGGGTCGGAGGCCACCATCGCCCTGGGTTCGTACATGGGTGTCAACGCCAAGGGTGCGGTGTCCATCGCACCGGCCATCAAGCGCTGAACCGCCCGGAGAACCCGACATGAACTTCAAGCTCCCCATCAGGGTCGCCGGCGCCGTGGCCGCCACGGCCCTGCTCGTCGCCGGCTGTGCGTCGACGCCCGGACCGGCCGATCTCGACCGCGAGGCCCTGGCGATCATCAAGTCCTCGTTCCGCGACCAGGGCATCGCCAAGGTCGACCGGCTGGTCCAGGACGACACCCAGCAGGCCTGCTCGGGCGACAAGCCACCTGCCGAGGCGGTGGCCAAGCGCATCGAGGCCGAGAACCTGGCGACCGTCAAGTGGCCCAGCGGCGGCCAGTACTTCGGCGACTTCATGGCCGGCGAGAAGCTGGCCCAGAACGGCCGCGGCATGACTTGGACCGACCGCTCCACCGCCAGCAGCGCCAACGGCGGCAACTGCTACAACTGCCACGAGATCGACAAGAAGGAGATCTCCTTCGGCACCATCGGCCCGAGCCTGTGGAACTACGGCAAGAACCGCGGCGTGCGCGACGTCACCGCCCCGTCGGCGGCGCAGGTCGTGCAGTACACCTGGGGCAAGCTGTACAACAGCAAGGCCTATGCGGCCTGCTCGAACATGCCGCGCTTCGGCCACATGGGCATGCTCGACGAAAAGCAGCTGCGCGACCTGATGTCGCTGCTGCTCGACCCGCGTTCGCCGGTCAACCAGTAGCCCTCGCGGCCCGATCCCAGCCCGGCTCGCCCGGGCTTCTTCGGGGCGCAAATATCAGTCGACACTGATCATCATGAACCTCAGCAAGCGCGAGTTCCTGCAGGTGCTCGGGGCGGCCTCGGTGGCCGGCATGAACCTCGCGCGATGGCAGGACGCCGACGCCGCCACTGCGGAGGAGGGCCTGTACGACCTCCCGCCGCTGGGCAGCGGGGCCGGCCAGGTGTCGCTGCTGCACATGACCGACTGCCACGCGCAGCTCCAGCCCATCCACTTCCGCGAGCCCAGCGTCAACCTGGGGCTGGGCAGCATGAGCGGCCAGATGCCGCACCTGGTCGGCGAGCACCTGCTCAAGGCGGCGGGCATCGCGCCCGGCACCCCGCTGGCGGCGGCCTACACTTTCCTCGACTTCGAGGCCGCGGCCCGCCGGTACGGCCGCGTGGGCGGCTTCGCGCACCTGGCCACGCTGGTCAAGCGCCTCAAGGCCGGCCGTCCCGGTGCCCTGCTGCTCGACGGCGGCGACACCTGGCAGGGCAGTGCCACTGCGCTGTGGACCAACGCACAGGACATGGTCGACGCCTGCCTGGCGCTCGGCGTCGACGTGATGACCGGCCACTGGGAGTTCACCTTCGGCATGGACCGCGTCAAGGCCATCGTCGAGAAGGACTTCAAGGGCCGCATCGACTTCGTGGCCCAGAACGTCAAGACCAGCGACTTCGGCGACCCAGTCTTCGCGCCCTACACGCTGCGCACGATCAACGGCGTGTCGGTGGCCATCGTCGGCCAGGCCTTCCCCTACACGCCGATCGCCAACCCGCGCTACCTGGTGGCCGACTGGACCTTCGGCATCCAGGACGACAACTTGCAGAAGGTCGTCGACGAAGCCCGCGGCAAGGGCGCCCAGCTGGTCGTCGTGCTGTCGCACAACGGCATGGACGTCGACCTCAAGATGGCCAGCCGGGTGCGCGGCGTCGACGCCATCTTCGGCGGCCACACCCACGATGGCGTGCCGGTCGCGGTGCCGGTCAAGAACGCCGGCGGCACCACGCTGGTCACCAACGCCGGCAGCAACGGCAAGTTCCTCGGCGTGATGGACATGGAGGTCAAGGACGGCAAGCTCGCCCGCTGGCGCTACCGGCTGCTGCCGGTGTTCGCCAACCAGCTGGCGCCGGACGCCGCGATGCAGGGCCTGCTCGACAAGCTGCGCGCGCCCTACCAGGCCAAGCTGTCCGAGAAGCTCGCGGTCACCGACGGCCTGCTGTACCGCCGCGGCAACTTCAACGGCAGCTGGGACCAGCTGGTGTGCGATGCGCTGATGGAGGTGCAGGGCGCGCCGATCGCCTTCAGCCCCGGCTTCCGCTGGGGCACCAGCCTGCTGCCCGGCGAGGCCATCACGCGCGAGCTGATGATGGACCAGCTGGCCATCACCTACCCCTACGCCACGCTCACCGAGATGAGCGGCGAGACGATCAAGACGATCCTCGAGGACGTCGCCGACAACCTGTTCAACCCCGACCCCTACTACCAGCAGGGCGGTGACATGGTGCGCGTCGGCGGCCTGCAGTACACCCTGGCGCCGGGCGAGTCGATGGGCCGTCGCATCAGCGACCTGCGGCTCGGCGGCAAGCCGCTCGAAGCCGGCAAGACCTACAAGGTGGCCGGCTGGGCGCCGGTGGCCGAGGAGGCGCGGCGCGCCGGCAACAAACCGGTGTGGGAGCTGGTCGAGGCCTGGCTCAAGTCGCGGCCCGGCGGTCGCGTGAGCGCGCGGCGCATCAACACGCCCGCCCTGGTGGGCGTGCAGGGCAACCCCGGCCTGGCCTGAGCGGTCGGGCGCC
>WBZL01002728.1_pt1 | contig 16835 bp, 11 predicted proteins | sample 5204291 | NCBI WGS metagenome assembly WBZL01 (sample SAMN12344345, study PRJNA552823) | activated sludge metagenome | biome: Activated sludge suspended growth; feature: Nitrification reactor; material: Wastewater; isolation source: activated sludge from nitrification reactor of wastewater...
GGCACGTCCAGGTATTGGTATTTTTCTTCTTTGACGACGGTTCCCGGGTTCTGGAGGTCTTCCACCTGAAAATCCACCTTATTGGAATTCAGCAGGATCTCCGGCTGAAAGAGGAAGTTGTTGAAACGGGCCTGGATGACCAGCCCGGCATGGACACCGTATTTGGCATCCTTCAGGGCGATGTTCAACCGATCCACGCCATTTTCGATGACGTTGAAATCGTCGGGGCTTAATTCTTCCGTGCTGGCCCCGGCGCGAATGCCGATGCGCAGCTGGCTGTAGCCGTAAGAGATCGTCAGCACCACGGTAAGAAGCGTGAAAAGGATTTCCTTTCTCATGATTTGGTTTTTATCCGGATAACGCACGGCCGGAGGTGAAAAATACTTTCAAAGGTCGATTTTCTTTATAATTCCCCGAAAAAATACGATTATCTTGCAGGTTTTTAACAAAAGACCCGAATGGAAATTGAAAAAGCGGAGTTTATTGGCAGCTTCCCGGATCTGAAGCATTGCCCCAAATCGGGGTGGCCGGAATTTGCCTTTATCGGCAGGTCTAATGTTGGGAAATCCTCGCTCATCAATATGTTGTGCGGCCGAAAGGAACTGGCCCATACCTCCGGAAAGCCCGGAAAAACCCAGAGTCTCAATTATTTCGCCATTGACGAAAAATGGTACCTGGTGGACCTGCCGGGTTACGGTTACGCCCGCATATCCAAGACCAAACGCGCCGATTTCGGCCGGCTCATCGAATCCTACCTGCGGGACCGCCGGGAACTGGTCTGCGCCTTCCTGTTGCTCGACATCAATGTGCCTCCCCAGGCATTGGACATGGAATTCATGAACTGGATGGGCGAAAACCAGGTTCCTTTTGTGGTCGCCTTTACCAAAACCGACAAATTATCGCCTGTCAAGATTAAAGGCCAGGCGGAGGCCATTTGTTCGGCGATGCTGGAAAATTGGGAGACCTTGCCGGAACAGTTCGTTACCTCTTCCCACAAAAAGACCGGGCGGCAGGAGATCCTTCAGTTTATCGGAGGGGTCTTGCAGGGGATTTAGAACAGGGCGCAAAAGCATGCCCGAAATCGGAAAAACATGTCAGCAGAAGATAAAACATTTTATCCGCCGGTCATCCCGGATATTGAAGATTGGCCGATCTACCGCCTGAGCGAAGACCGAAAGAATTTTGTGGAAGAGGTCGACCAGTTTACCGTCAACCGCCTGCTGAAAATCCACGGCAGCAAGATCGGCGATACCATAGCCAAAACCATTTATCAGGAACGCATCCGGATCAAGGAAGAACCCTGGAAAGTGGACCCGCCCAACGAACGCCTTTTCTGGAAACGGATCCGGCGCAAACTCCTCAAAAGCGGTCTGGACAAGGGAGAAGAAGAGGTGCGCAAAACCAATGAAGAGATCCTCCGGCAGATCGTACACCGCTATTCAGAGGAGATTGTAGGGTCCTTCCGCATTAAGACCTTTCTGTTTGCCAGGCGGTTTCTGACCCTGTTCTTTACCCGGCTGCTCAATACCGCCGCAGGCCGCAACTGGGGGCGGATCTTCGGCTCGAAATACAGCCTGATGGACCGGCTCATCGTCACCGGCTACATCGGGGAAGTGCGTTCGCTGATGAAAAAAGGCGTGGTCATCGTAGCGCCCACCCACTTCAGCAATCTGGACTCCATCCTCATCGGCTACGCCATGGATACCTTTATGGGGCTCCCCTCCTTTTCGTACGGCGCCGGCCTCAACCTGTACAATACCGGGTATACGGCCTACTTCATGAACCGGCTGGGCGCCTACCGGGTAGACCGCCGCAAAAAGAACGTCGTTTACCTGGAAACCCTGAAGGCCATGTCGAACCTGTCCATCCAGCGCGGGGTGAACAGCCTGTTCTTCCCGGGCGGGACCCGGTCGAGGTCCGGCGCGCTGGAAACCAAGCTCAAACTCGGGCTGCTCGGCACCGTCGTGGAAGCCCAGCGCGCCCTGTTTGAACAAGGAAAGGATACCAAGGTGTTTGTCGTCCCGCTGGTGCTGGGTTACCACTTTGTGCTGGAAGCCAAATTCCTCATCGAACAGCACCTCCGGGAAACGGGGCAGGAGCGGTATATCCGTTCGCAGGACGAGTCCGGCAGCCCCTGGCAGATCCTGAAGTTCATCTGGCAGCTGTTTTCCAAAGCCAACGAGATCACCCTGTCGTTCGGCCGGCCGATGGATGTGCTGGGCAATCCGGTGGATGCGGAAGGCCGGAGTATGGACGCACGCGGCAGAGAATTGGACATCAAGGGCTTTTTCATGCTGGACGGCGTTGTCAACCGTGACCTCCAGCGGGAATCGGAATATACCAAAATGGTGGCCGAAAAGATTGTGGATCGCTATTTCAGGGACAATACCGTGCTCACCAGCCACCTGGTGGCCTACGCGGCATTCGAAATCCTGAAACAGCAGAACATGCGGCTCGATATCTACGGCGTGCTGCGGTTGCCGGAAGATGATTATGTCTTTCCGAAGGATGTCCTGTACGATGTGATCGACCAGCTCAAGGCGGGGCTCACCGAAATGGAAAGCCGGGGAGAGGTCCGCTTGTCGCCCGAAATTGGCCTGAATATTGAAGAACTGGTCGCCGACGGTATTTCCCGTCTGGGGAATTTCCACGTCGGAAAACCCCTCCGGTTCAATAAAAAAGACGAGATTGTCAGCGACAGCTTCAAAGTGCTGTATTATTACCACAACCGCCTGGAAAATTACGGGCTGAACAAAAAAATCCGCTGGCGGAAAATGGAAGAAGTGCCGGAACCCGCAGAATAATGTGATTCATTGAATCGGTGAAAAGCCTGGAACATGAACTTTATCATATTCGACCTGGAAGCGACCTGCTGGGAAGGAAAACCGCCGAACATGGTGCAGGAAACCATCGAGATCGGCGCGGTCCGGATCAATCCCTACGGCGAGGTGGAAGATACCTTCAACCGGTTTATCCGGCCGGTGATCAACCCTTTTCTGTCCTATTTTTGCCGCCAGCTCACCCATATCGAACAGGAATACATCAATCGGGCCTCCGCCTTCCCGGATGTAGCCGACGAGTTTCAGGAATGGTCCGGCGTGTTCGACGATGAAGATTACCTGCTGTGCTCCTGGGGCAGCTTCGACAAAAAACTGCTCGTCCAGGATTGCATTTTGCACAAACTGGATTATGATTGGACCGCCCACCACATCAACCTCAAACGGCAATACCAGGAATTGAAACGCCTGCACCGCTCGCGCGGCCTCAAAGCAGCCGTCAACAGCGAAGGTTTTGAATTCACCGGCAGCCACCACCGCGGCATTGACGACGCCAAAAATCTCGCCAAGATCTTTGTCAAGTACCTCGACGAATGGAAATACTAGAGACGCATGATTATGCGTCTCCCGGCATGATTATGCGTCTCCCGGCATGATCATCCGTCTCCCGGCATGATGATGTCCCTGTAATCCATATGCCGTGCCGGCCTTTCAGCGCAGAAAACCACAGGCGCCAGTGCGGGCCGTCAGGGCTGCATACGGCCGGTACCTCCCTACGGATTCAACCGCGCCAGCAGGATGCCCGCCACGGCAGCTTGCACAAACCCGTACAGCAGCCAGGTCAGGATCATGGTCAGCGAAACGTCAATGGCGCTGAACGTGATCCACATGGACGGCAGCACCGCCACCGCTACGTAAACCAGGCCAAGTTCCAGGCCCCGCAGCAGGAACCACCCGTTGAACTGCCCTTTGAAACGCTCCCAGAACCACGCCAGGCCCAGGCCCAGGATGAACGGATGGACAAAAAACAGCCAACTGCGGTCGTCTCCGGTCCGGAAAACAGGATTGTAGTATTGTTCGGCCAGGCCGGGGAAGGCGAGAACGGTCAGGTATACCATGCCGAAGCCCAAAACCAGGAGGACAACGCCGGTAATCAATCCCGTTGTGATGATCTTTTTCATTTTTTACCAGGTTTTTCGCGAGAAGGAATCGGTTTTCGGCCCTTATGAAAAGGCCGTAATTTTCAAACAACAAAATAAACAGACCCCCAGGGGAAAGCTTATGCGAAAAATCAGCAACGGGGATGATAATTATCAGGAACGGTCACCGGATCTTGTCCAACAGCGCCAGTAAGGCTTCCTTTTTCCGGACGGCGACCGGGGCGGTTTCCCTGCCCGACAAGGTCACGCAGTTGTTCACTTTGTCGTAATGGGTGATGTGGTGCGGGTTGATCAGAAAGGAGTGGTGGACCCGCAGGAAGTCGGCTTCCGCAAGCATCGTTTCAAAATGCTTCAGGTTGCGGGAGGCGAGGATCTGTTTGCCGTCCTTGAGCTGCAACCGGGTGTAGGCCCCGTCGGACTCCAGGTAAAGGATGTCCTCAATCAGCAGGACGTAAATGTTCTCCCGGTCGCGGATGACGATTTTCCGGGGTTTTTCCCGGCCGGCCGACCGGAGCATCTCTCGCATAATGGATAGTTGGGCCACCAACTGATCCTTGTCCAGCTGGTCGCGGACCTTCTGCACGCTTGCCGCCAGCTCTTCTCCGTCGACGGGCTTGAGCAGGAACTCTACCGCGCTGTACCGGAACGCCTGGACGGCATACCGGTCGTGGGCGGTGATGAAAATGACCTGGAAGGTCCGGTCTCCCAGTTGATCGAGCAATTCCATGCTGGTGCCGTCGTCAAGCTCTACATCCAGGATCAGCAATTCGGCATCCGGGTGGAGGCCAATGACCTTTAAAGCGGAGGCAATGCTGTGGGCGGTCCCGATAATCTGAACCTCCGGGCAGCAGGTCGCCAGCAGTTGTTGAAGGACCCGAAGCGTAGCGCCTTCGTTTTCGATCAGGATGGTTTTCATGCGGTTTGCATTGCAGGGTTGCCGAATCGCCTTTCCTTCAGTTTGGGCAGTACCAGGACAACCCGTGTACCGCCTTCCGCGCCGTCTTCCGTATCATACCGGAAGGCCTTGCGGTAGGTTCGCGTCAGCAGGCTGCACCGTTCCCGGGTGATGAGGGTGGCCAGCGAACCGTCCTTGCGGCCGTTCAGTTGCCGGGCGGCGGTTCGGCCGATGCCGTTGTCGGAAATGACGACCTGATAATGATCCCGGCGCAGTTCAAAACGGATATTCACATTGCCGCCCGACCGGGTATAGATCCGGCCGTGTTCAATGGCGTTTTCCACAAAAGGCTGGATCAGCATGGGCGGAATGAAAATCTCGTCAGGGTCCAGGCCTTCATCCATTTCGATGCGAAAATCGAACCGGTTTTCGTAGCGCAGTTGTTGAATGGCGAGGTAGTTGTTCAGCGACTCGGTCTCTTCCGACAGCGGGATCAGCTCCCTGCGGCTGTGTTCGAGGGTTTGGCGGATGAGCCGCGCGAATTTGGTGAGGTAAAAAGCGCCCCGTTCGGCCTGGCCCTGGTTGAGCAGAAAAGACTGAATGGAAGATAATGCATTGAAGGTGAAATGGGGATTCATCTGGGCGCCGAGCAGCCGCTGTTCCAGTTCGATCGCCTTTTTTTGCGACCGCAGTACGCGTTGGCGGTTGTACAGGAATACGGCCGCAAAAAGCAGCAGGCCGATGAGTCCGAGTGCGGCCAGCAACGTGGTTTTTTGCCGCAATTCCAGCGCCTGGATCCGGTTTTCCTCGTTCAGCGCCGCTATTTTCGCTTCTTTCTGGGCGGTTTCGTACCTGGTTTCCCATTCATTGATCCTGGCCAGGACCTTTTCATCCTTGAGGCTGTCTTTGAGCTGGTCGTATTTCAGGTAGGATCGCAGGGCCGACCGGTAATCCCCCTTCGCTTCATGGATTTGAAAATTGGAATAATAAAAACCTTCCTGGAGGTTGAGGTCTCCGATGGATAAAGCCAGATCGAGCCCTTTTTGATTCAGATCGAGGGCTTTATCAAACGCACCGGCCTCGGCGGCGCACCCGGCCATATTGATGTACGCGTTGGCCAGGTGCATGGTCAGCCCGTTCTTTTCGGCCAGTTCACGGAGTTCTTCCAGCAGCGCCAGGGCTTTCGGCAGGTTCTTCATTTCGCCGTAAATGCCGGTCAGGTTGGTCAACGCAACGGCAGCGGCTACCTGATCATTGGTCTTTTTCACAAGGTCGTAAACCTGCAATTGGTAGGCGAGGGCGCTGTCCAGTTGGTGGAGTTTGAAAAAGGTGTTCCCGATCCCGGACAAGGTAGGCCGGATGACGGCGGGGTTATCGGTTGCCCTGGCCAGGTTGTAAGCTTTGCGGTAATATTTGAAACTGTTCTGATAGTCCTCCGCAATGAAGAAAGCATTTCCGATATGCGTAAGGATGGCGCTGGTCAGGACCGTATCCCGGAGTTGTCTGGAAAACCGTTCAGCCGAAAACAGGTGATCCGATCCCTGCTCAACCTCGCCCAGGCGGGTATGAATGAAGCCGATGTTCATATGGAGTTTGGCGAGGTTTTTCTGGACGCCCGCCTCCGATGTATCCCGGGTCAGCCAATAGGCCAGCGATTCATCCAGCAGTTTCAGCGCCTCCTCCTGTTCGCCCAGGTTGGCGAGGATATTGCCCTTTACCCCCCTGGATCGCGCTTCCATCTCGCGGTCGCCGATCCGGATAAAACCCGTCAGCGCGGCGTCCGCATAGGATTTTGCCTCCTGAAGGTTGGTCCGCATCAGGCCGTCCGCCGAATAGAAATCAGCCCACGGCTTGTAGGTGTTTCCCGGGTGTTCGGAAGCCAGTTCCTGCAACCGGGTCGCTGTTTTTTGCAGCTCATCCCGGTCTGAAATGGCGGTCAGGTGTTCCGCCTCCCGTATTAAGCGGTTGAACAGGGTATCAGCTGATTGGGCGCAGGCGCAGGCCGGCAGGATGGAGATCAGCGCGGCAGTCAGGATTGCCGGGAAGTTTTTGGTGGATAATGATCGCATAAGCAAAAATTCAGGCTCTTGAGCGCATGGTCGCCTTATCGGCCCATCGCTGTGCAATAATACGCACTATTGGGCGGCAAAAACGGTGCACTTATCAAAAAAACAGGTGCAGTTGTAAAATCCGGCCCGGCCCAGCGCGGGTTTTGCCCTAATGTTGCACCGCAACCCCCCGATTTGAAAACCAAAAGTCTGATTCCATGATAATGTTGAAACACTACACCATTACCGCTCTCTTTGTATGGCTGGCTTTCCAGTCGATCGCCCAACCGGGCAATTGCCGCACGGCCGCGGATGAAAACCAGGCCAGGTACCTGGAGCAAACCAGGCAGGAACGGCAGACCTATGACGCGCTTGCCGCCGCCGCCCGCAACGGTAACAATTCCATCACCTGGGTACCCATACAAATACACGATTGCGTGCCCTCGCCGGGCTCCCTCAACGGCGCCCTGGACGATTACACCCTTTGGCAATGGCTCAATGACCTCAATGAGACCTTCCTGCCCTACAACGTCCAGTTCTATGAATGCGGATACATCGACCGCTTCGCCAACCAGGCGCTTTATGCCTTCGACGCTTCCGAAGAGCCTTCGCTGGCAGCCTACGACGTCCCGAACGTGATCAATATCTACTATTTCAACGCCGTGACCGACGGATCAGCCGTGTATTGCGGGTATTCCTACCTGCCGCCCAGCCAGGACCGGATCATCCTGTCCAAGTCGGTGAGCTGCAGCCTCGATTCCGATGTACTGCTGCACGAAATGGGGCATTACCTCAGCCTGTACCATACCCACGGCAAAACCGGCGGCCAACTGACCGACGAACTGGTTGACGGTAGCAATTGCAGTACGGCAGGCGATGACGTTTGCGATACGCCCGCAGATCCCAACCTGTATTCCGTCTACAATTGCACCTATTCAAATACCACCCTCCGGGACGTCAATAACCAGCTTTATCAGCCGGACCCCTCCAACCTGATGTCATATGCCCCGTACAACTGCCGCAACCGGTTTACGCCCGGCCAGATGAACCGGATGGTTTACAGCGTCCATTACGACCGGAATTACCTGACGGGTTGCGCCCATCCGGGCGGTTGCGAAACCGTGATCGCCGATTTTCCCTATGTGGAGGATTTCGAGAACGGCACAGGCCATTGGTACCCTACCGAATCCGACCTGTTCGAATTGTTGCCCATGCAGTTGAACGCCGGCCCCACGCCGACTGCCGGAACCGGCCCGGCAGCCGCCTTCAGCGGTTCGGGCTATATGTACGCCGAATCCAGCAATGATCTGAATGCCTACGACCGATATTTTGTCCTGAACAGCCCCTGCTTTGACCTGCGCAGGCTCAATGCCCCGGAGCTACGGTTTGCCCTGCACGCCGAAGGCGCTACACCCGCCTACATCTTCCTGCAATACAGCGTTGACGGCGGATTTACCTGGAAAGGCGATCCCACCTTCCTGTGGGTAGGGCAGGGCAACCAGGGCCCCGCCTGGCAGCAAACAGCCGTCGATCTGACGGATTTCAGCGGGGCGCCCTACACCCAGTTCAGGTTTGTGGTCAATATGGCCCAGGGCGAACTGGCGGATGTGGCGCTGGATTCCATTGCCATCGCCGATACCCAACCGGACGGCTGTACGCTTGACCTGGTGTCCTATGTACGCGATGCGGTTTGTTACGGGGATTCCAGCGGGCAGATCAGCGTCGACCTGCTGGGGGCATTTGTGCCGCCGGTGGTGTTTTCCTGGTCCAACGGGGCAACGGAGCCCGCTGTCTCCGGCCTGGCGCCCGGTGTTTATACCCTTACCGTCACGGACGGAAACCGCTGTTCGGTCACCGGTAATTTTGTGATCAGCGAACCGCCTGTTTTGCAGTTATCCCTGTCCGCATCCGACGAATCCGGCCCCGGGCAAAGCGACGGGCTGGTCAGCGCAACCGTGAGCGGCGGCCGCCCGCCGTATGCTTTCTATTGGTCAAACGGTGCGACGTCAGCCGTGCTTTCCAGCCTGAATGCCGGCCTTTATTCCGTCACGGTCACGGATGCCGGCGGATGCGCGAAAGTGGCCTCCGTCCTGGTGACCGCTCAGGGGGTGAGTTGCGAAGGCGTATACCGGAATTTCCCTTACGCCCACGGTTTCGAGAGCGGCCTGGGCTGGTTCGAACAGGAAACGGTATTCGATAACAAGAACTGGACCCAGCGATCCGGCAGTACGCCGACCGGCAATACAGGTCCCTCATCCGCCTATGAAGGCGCCCGGTATCGTTATCTGGAAGCATCCGTTTCCCACAACGCACCGCTGCCGGTTGCGATGTTGAAGATCAAGAAATGCCTGGATTTTTCCCGGCTGACCAACCCTGTATTCGAGTTCTATTACCATATGTACGGCGCCCAGATGGGGTCCCTGCTGGTTGAGATCAGCCTGGACAACGAAAATTCCTGGCAAACGATCTGGTCCCGGACCGGCAACCAGGGCAACCAATGGCATAAGGCTTCCATCGACCTGTCGGCCTTCAAATATGCGCCCTTCAAGATCCGGGTCACCGGGATCGGCGGCCCCGGCGGCCTCAGCGATATTGCCCTGGATGCCTACTATTTCGGCGAATCCGGCGGGAACAGTTACCGGCCGGCGTCTGCCGGACCGGTTGCCTCAACCGAAACTGCGCCTGAACTCGTATTGTATCCCAACCCGGCAACGGAGGCACTGAATGTCGGCTTGCCGGACGGAAAGGCATACCGCAGCCTGGAAATTTTCAACCAGAACGGGCGGCTGCATCGCACGATCACCCCGCAAGATATGGAAAACCGAACCCTGACGATTGACCTGAACGGGTTGGCGCCCGGAACCTACTTCCTTCGCCTCATCAGCGACGGTGGCGCGGAGGTCCGGCGTTTTGTCAAAATGAAGTGATCCCGCAATCCCGATGCATACCCGGCGACAACCTGTGCAGACTTGTTTTCATTGATCCGCCTGCTCATTACAGCTAACCTTTGTTGTAATCCCTGAAACCTGACCCCGGTCAAAAATGACCGGGGTTTTTTGTTTCACGAAATTCCACTAAATTCGCAATCGATTGCGTTTACACACCGCGGATCAAACACCGACCATGAATCTTTTCCCAACCGCAAAAAAGGGGTGGATGCCGGCTGTGCTGGCGGCAATGACCCTGTCCGCTGCCGCACAGGACCAGCCTGCCGGGCAGAAGACGCTGAAAGGCGCTTACGAAGATTATTTCCCGATCGGGGTTTCCGTCGGGCCGAGGAATCTTTCCGGCGACGAATCGGAACTCATCCTCCGGCAATTCGCGGGCCTGACGGCTGAGAACGTCATGAAAATGGGGCCGATCCATCCGGAAGAGGATCGCTTCAACTGGGAACCCGCCGACCGCATCGCGGATTTTGCCCGCGGGCACGGCCTGAAATTGAGGGGGCATACGCTTTGCTGGCACAACCAGACGCCGGGGTGGCTATTTGTGGATGAAAAGGGGGAAGAAGTTTCCAAAGCGGTATTATTGGCCAGGTTGAAAGCCCATATCAACGCCGTGGCCGGCCGCTACAAAGGCAGGGTGTACGCATGGGACGTGGTCAATGAGGTCATCGATGACAACCCGGAAAAGTTCTATCGCGAATCCCCCTGGTACCGGATTTGCGGCGAGGAATTCATCGCCAAAGCGTTTGAATATGCGCATGAAGCAGATCCCGGCGCCCTGCTGTTCTACAATGATTACAATGCGGTTGATCCGGAAAAACGGGACAAGATCCATGAAATGCTGAAAAAACTGCTGGACGCTGGCGTTCCCGTTCACGGCATGGGCATTCAGGGCCATTGGTCTGTTTTTGAGCCCAACGACGCCAATCTGCGGGCGGCCATTGAAAAATACGCCTCGCTCGGTTTGCAGGTACAGATCACCGAACTGGACATTTCCATCTATCCGGCCGAAGATCAGCGCCGCGATCCCGTTCCGGGTGAAAATCAAACCTTTACGCAGGAACTGGAGCAAAAACAAATGGAACAGTACGATATGATCTTCCGCGTTTTCAGGGATTACAGGAAGGTCATTACCGGCGTGACTTTCTGGAACATTTCCGACCGTCGCAGCTGGCTGGACAATTTCCCGGTTCGCGGCCGGAAAAATTACCCGTTGCTGTTCGATAAGGACCTGCAACCCAAGAAAGCATTTTGGAAGGTGGTGAACTTCAACAGGCCCTGACGGGTTGAATATGCTCATCACAGGATCGTTTATCAGTATGAAATACCTCACCCTCAACAATGTCAAAGTCCCTGCCCTGGGATTGGGAACCTATCGCAGCACCGGCCCCCGGTCAGCAGATGTCATTAGGATGGCCATTGAAGAATACGGCTACCGGCATATCGATACCGCCCAGTTTTATGAAAATGAAACCCAGGTAGGCGAGGGGATCCGCCGGTCGGGCGTTCCGCGCGAGGACATCTTTCTGGTCACCAAGGTCTGGCCGGCCAACCACGCCCGCGACCGGTTTCTGCCGTCGGTGGAAAGCAGCCTGCGAAAACTGGGCGCCGATTATGTCGACCTGCTCCTAATTCATTGGCCCAACGCCGACTTGCCGTTGAAAACTTACCTGACCGAACTGGAAAAAGCCCGCTCGCTGGGCATGACCCGGTTGGTAGGCGTCAGCAATTTCAATATCGCCCAATTGCAGGAAACCCTCGACCTGGGCGTACCCATTGTCACCAATCAGGTGGAATTTCACCCGCTGATCGACCAGGAAAAATTGCGGCAGTTCATGCGCTCCAACGGAATCTCCCTGACGGCTTACAGCCCGCTTGCCCAGGGCCTGATCCCCGGTAACCAGCTGCTGCAGGGGATCGGCGTGAAGTACGGCAAGTCCGCCTCCCAAGTCGCCCTCCGCTGGATGATCCAGCTGGACGAAGTAATGACCATCCCCAAAACCGGCAATCCGGCCAGACTGGAAGAAAATATGGACATTTTCGACTTCGAACTTTCGGTAACGGATATGGCTCAAATCAACGCCCTGCGCCAACAAAATAACCGGCTGGTGAAGGATTTCCATGGGGCGGAGTGGGATAGTTGATGCTGCCACGCCGAGGCGTGCTGGATGCTGGATGCTAGATGCTGGATACTGGATGCTAGATGCTAGATACTGGATGCTAGATGCTAGATGCTAGATGCTGGATACTGGATGCTGGTGACTGCCAACTGAAAAACTGGATGCTGCCCGCCGTCGCTCTTGGGGAGCTATGGCGGACGGAGGATGCTGGATGCTGGATGCTAGATGCTGGTGACTGGATGCTGGTGACTGCCGACTGCCAACTGAAAGACTGCCAACTGAAAGACTGGTGACTGCCGACTGCCAACTGAAAGACTGCCGACTGAAAGACTGGACGGGGTAACGCTATAGAAGATGGTATCCGGCTACGTACAGGCCGTGGGAATAATACGTAAGTAACGACGTAAAATCTTACGTCGCTACTTACGACTTACAACTAACCGACTTACGACTAAAAAACCTATCTTTATTCCAACTTTAAACGAAACGAAATGAAAAACCTTCTTCTCCTGGCGGCGTCCCTGCTGGTCGCCTCCCTGTCCGCCCAATCGGGAATCGTAATGGACGACCTGTCGATGACCAGCAAGATCCTGAACATGGAACGCAAATATGCCATCTACCTGCCGCCCGATTATGCGACTTCCAAACGGAGCTATCCCGTCCTTTATCTGCTCCACGGGGCCGGCGACGACCAGACCGGGTGGGTCCAGTTCGGCGAGGTCCTTCACATAACAGATCAGGCCATCAGCGAAGGAACGGCCACCCCGATGATCATTGTCATGCCCGATGCTGATACCGGTCAGCGAGGGTATTTCAACGACCCTAAGGGCAACTGGCGTTACGAGGACTTTTTCTTTGAGGAATTCATGCCTTTTATTGAAAAGACCTATCGCATAAAGGGGCAAAAACGGTACCGCGCGGTAGCCGGCCTCTCCATGGGCGGCGGCGGCTCCTTTATGTATGCCCTGCATCATCCTGAGCTGTTTTCATCCGCCTGCCCGCTCAGCGCCAGTACCGGCCCCTTGAGCCTGGAAGACGCCAAAAGCTGGTTGTCCCGAAGAGCGACCGTGGCGTATACCGACAGCGAGATCGAATCCTATTACCACCAATACAGCGCGCTGGCCTTGCTGGAAACCGTGAAGACCGACGACGTCAAATCCGTTCGCTGGTATATCGACTGCGGCGATGACGATTTCCTGTACGAAGGCAATGCGCTGGTTCATATCGCCATGCGGAAAAAGGAGATCAAACACGAATACCGCGTCCGCGACGGCGCCCACAACTGGACCTATTGGCGGGAAGCCCTGCCTGTTGTCCTGTCGTTCGTTTCGGACGCCTTCCATCAGTATTGAGGTTATTGTTGTTTGTTGTTGTTTATGATTGTTTGTTGTTGTTTATGATTGTTTGTTGTTGTCCGTAACCAAAATAAACCAAAATAAACCATCATAAACCAAAATAAACCATCATAAACCAAAATAAACCATCATAAACACCCAAATGTGAGCGGATGCAACGAAAACCAAAGATTTGAATCCAAAAATTTCAACCAAAAAAATCATGACCACTCGCAGAACCTTCCTGCAACAGCTCAGCTACGGCGCCGTCGGGATCGGGATCATTTCCACTTTTCCCTATTGCCGCAATGCCGCCGGTACCGCAGTCGTTGCCGACCTGACGCAATTGCCGCGCAGCACGCCCGAATTACAGGGGATTTCTTCCGCCGCCATCAGCCGGTTTATCGGTGCGGTGAAGGACAGCGGCATCCAGTTCCACAGTTTTATGCTGGTCCGCCATGGCAATGTGGTCGCGGAAGGGTGGTGGTCGCCGTTTGAGTCCGGATTCAAACATACGCTTTATTCGCTCAGCAAAAGCTTCACCTCTACGGCGGTCGGCATGGCGGTTGCAGACGGGAAACTGACCGTCGAGGACCAGCTCATCTCCTTTTTTCCGGACGATCTTCCGGAAACGGTCAGCGAGAACCTGAGCGCCATGAAGATCAAACACCTGCTGACCATGAACACCGGCCACGCGGTGGACACGCTGGGGCCTATCCGGGATGCGGGCGACGACAACTGGGCGAAATCATTTCTCGCCGTACCGGTTGAATTCGAACCCGGGACCCATTTTAAATACAACACCGGCGCGACCTATATGCTGTCCAATATCGTGCAAAAAGTAATGGGCCGGAGCGTATTCGACCTGCTTTCCGAAAGGTTGTTCAAGCCCCTCCACATTGAAGGCGCCGATTGGGAAACCGACCCGAACGGCGTGTCCGTCGGCGGTTTCGGGCTGCGGGTTCGCACCGAGGATATCGCCAAATTCGGAAAGCTTTACCTGCAGAAGGGCCAGTGGAACGGCGAACAGATCCTGCCCGCTCAATGGGTAGAAGACGCCACCAGCAAACAAACCGAATCCCAGGAAGGAGACAACGATTGGTCGCAAGGGTACGGCTATCAGTTCTGGCGGTGCAAACCAGCCCCCGGGTTCTATCGCGGCGACGGGGCGTTCGGCCAGTTCTGCATCGTCATCCCCCAACTGGATGCGGTCGTTGCCATCACCGGTGAGAGTTTCGACCTCCAGCGATCAATGACCCTGGTGTGGGAAAACATCCTCCCCGCCTTGCAGGAATCCGCCCTGCCGGAAGATAAGGCGGCCAATGACCAGATGCTGGCAGACCTCGGTAATCTGAAGCTCGCTCCATTGCCGGCATCTGCCGCCTCTCCTCAGGCCGATCAGATCACCGGCAAAGAATACGTACTCGGCGATAACCCCTGGAAACTTGATTCGGTGACCTTCCAGTTCGGCGCCGATCAATGTCTGTTTACCCTCAAAGGCGGCGGTATGAGCCAGACCATCGCCTGCGGAATGGGCAAGTGGATCACCGAAGGCAACGAAAAAACGGACCCGCAAAGTCTGTTTGCGCTGCCGTACCGCACCAGCGTGTCTTCAAAAATGGCCGCCTGCGCCGCCTGGGAGGATGAAAAGACATTGCACCTCAAATGGAAATTCCTGGAAAATGTACACGGTGACAACCTGTATTGCACCTTTGACGGCGACCAGGTGTCCATCGCCATGAAGAGCAGTTTTGCGGAAGGCCAGAACAGCCCGGATGAACGACCGCTCCTGTCCGGGAAATACCGGCAAGGGTAGCCGTCTGTGCTGCAAAAAAGCGGGTTGATGTCATCCGGTTCCGCAATTTGCCGTTAAGGATCGTTGAATAAAAGATCACCGGGAGGAAACCCCTTCTACCTGGGGTATGCCGGTCATATAAACCTTTGCGGTGACCGGGTCGGCTTTTCCCTGCCTGATCTTGAAGTTCATGGCGCCGTCGTCGCTGAGGCTGTACCACCCCTTCACGTCAGGCATTTGCCCGCTTGACGGTACCAATAACCAGACCAACGTCAGGCTGCCCGCATTTTTCAGGGTATAGACCGCCGTCGGATTCGGGACTTTTATCCCGTATTCCGCGCTATACCAGCCCTGGATCACCGGCTTTTCCTGCCCCGCAATGATCTCCGGCTGCGGCAGGGTCGGACCCAGGGGAATGAATTGCAGGTTGGCGTCCCCGTTTCTCGCAACCAGCCGGCCGCCTTTTTCCGCGGCTACTGTGCAGTTCGGTTCAAAATGCCAAAGGACAGACAGCTCCCTGGGGCGGTCCGTTTCGATGCGGTCGATTACGATCCAGTATTTCCCCCGGATATAAAGCACCGACCGGGTATGCTCCGCCCGGCCTTCAACCCCTTCGTAACCGCCGGTGAAGGCGCCGCGGGCGAAGTCGAATTCAGGTGTGTTGGCATAGTCCGATTCCGGAAGCGGAGCGGCTGCCCGCAACGGGCCTGCATTTTGCCCCTTCCCGTCCACCAGGATCACATTGTGCGAAAAGGAACTGCGGAAATAACCGCGCCAGTTGGCCGGGTCAAAGCTGAAGTAGTCCTTGTGGGTATACCGGCCGCCGTCGACCAACAGGTCTTTTCCGTACGCCGAAATGGAAAGGTGAAGCATGTCGGCGTGTTGATGGCCGGTGCCGAAGGGGCCGGTATCGAAGAATGTCCAATGGGCCTGACCGTCCCAGCCGCTGCGCATGATGTGAAGACCCGCCCAGGGAAAAACGACCGACGGCAATCCTTCCGGTTGTTGTCCGGAGGCGCCGTTGGTGGCGATCCACGCCCAATCCGGCCGGTTGAATTTTTCGGCTGCCTTCAGTACACGCGGTCGCAGATCTTCCCGGTCGGAGTCGTTGTTGAGCGGTTGATGGCCGTCCGGGCGCATGGCATAAGCCAGATAATTGTACATGTCCTCAAGCCGGGCGGTATAATCAGCGGAAACGGCTCTTCCAGCCAGCTGAAAGTTGGCGGCAATGGTCTCAAATGGCTTCAACGCCACCCATTGCGTTTTGGTGGACACTTCCGTTTGCACGCCGTCGGGGTATACCTGGCGTTGAATTTCCGTTTCCATGGTCTGCATAGCATAATCCGTCCACACTTTCGCCTCCTTGAATTCCGGAAAGGTCAGTCCCACCAGGGCCAGCCCGTTCATTTCCATGGTGGTCCAGTTATGCCCTTTTTTGTGGTATTTGCGCAGGTAGGCGGCGTGTTCCGCAAATCCGGACAACATCAGCAGCCGCGCAGCCGGGGTGAATGCTGCGGAGGATTGGAAGGTATGGAAGGCCTGCGGCCAACTGCCCTCCATGCGCCGGCCGGCGTCGAGGTCGCGCCAGGCTGTTTCACCGATGTCCCGCCAGTCGAGCTTCGGATCCGTGAAAACGCGGTACATCGGTGAGCCTTCCGCCGGCAAGGGGTTGTGCAGGATCCAATCCCGTATCAGCCGGTCGAAAGCCCGGATAAAGACCTCATCCCCAGTTGAGCGCCAGGCTCCCAGAACGGCGGTCAG
>WBZL01002213.1_pt2 | contig 16828 bp, 16 predicted proteins | sample 5204291 | NCBI WGS metagenome assembly WBZL01 (sample SAMN12344345, study PRJNA552823) | activated sludge metagenome | biome: Activated sludge suspended growth; feature: Nitrification reactor; material: Wastewater; isolation source: activated sludge from nitrification reactor of wastewater...
GTGGCATTGAAGGCGGTCGCCCCGAAGAGTCCGCAGACGATGCTGGTCGACGCGGAGTACCTCTACCAGAAGAAGGAATTCAAGCTGGCGAGAGACGCTATTCAGGAAGTTCTCAACGTGGCGCCACAGCATCCGAAGGCACTGCTGCTTGCCGGCGCGGTGCACTTCCAGCTGAACTCGCTGGTTCAAGCGGAGGACTTCCTGACCCGCGCTTTGAAACAAGCCCCTGATGCCGGGCTCGCTCGCCGCATGTTGGCCGCAATCTACCTGCGCGGTGGCCAGCCCGCCAAGGCGCTGGCGGTCGTTGAGCCGATGCTTGAGTCGGCGGACAACGATTCCAACCTGCTGTCGCTCGCCGGCGAAATCTACCTGCAGCCCGGCAACGCAAAGAAGGCCGAGGAGTATTTCGCCAAGGCGTCGGCGCTGGATCCGAAGAATGCGGCCAAGCAGACCAAGGTGGCGTTGAGCCATCTTGTGGAGGGCAAGACCGACACGGCGTTCGGCGAGCTGGAACGGATCGCGTCCGCGGATACTGGCGTTACGGCGGATATGGCCTTGATCGCGACGGCGATCAGGCGCAAGGATTTTCCCAAGGCGATGAAGGCGATCGACGGACTGGAAAAGAAACAACCGGACAATCCCTTGACGCATAGCCTGCGCGGCATGGTATTCCTGGCCAAGGGCGATACGGCCGCCGGCAGAAGGAGCCTGGAAAAGGCGCTGGAGATCAAGCCCGGCTATTTCCCGGCCGCCGTGAGTCTGGCCAACCTCGATCTTAAGGACAACAAACCCGACGATGCGAAGAAACGTTTCGAGAACGTGTTGGCCGCCGACGCCAAGAATGTCCAGGCAATACTGGCCCTTGCCGAACTGAAAGCCCGGGCTGGCGGCAGCGAGGATGAGGTGGCAGCCCAAGTCGCCAAGGCGGTGCAGGTGAGTCCGACTGAGCCGGGACCACGCTTGGCGCTGGTGAATCTGCACTTGCGCAACAAGGATGCCAAGAAGGCGGTCGCCGCGGCGCAGGACGCGATGACAGCGCTGCCAGACAATATCGAAATTCTCGACGCGCTGGCTCGGGCGCAACAGGCGGCGGGAGATAACAACCAGGCTCTGGCGACCTATGGAAAGATCGTCGCGCTGATGCCGGGTTCTCCGCAGCCGTATTTGCGCATGGCCGATATCAATGCTGCGGCGAAGAACAAGGATGCCGCGATCCAAGATCTGCGCAAGGCGCTGGAACTCAAACCCGATCTGCTGGCGGCACAGCGAGGCCTGATATTGCTCTACCTAGATTCCCAGAATCTCGCCGAGGCCCAGAAGATTGTCCGCGACGTCAAGCAGCGCTGGCCAAAGGAGGCGGTCGGTTTCATGTTCGAAGGCGATATTGCCGCTTCGCGCAAGGCGTGGCCCGAGGCTGTCGCCGCCTACCGTGCCGGCTTAAAGCTGGCGCCGTCTACGGATTTGGCGGTCAAGATCTATGCGGCTTTGTATGCGGGCGGCAACGGAGCCGAGGCGGAAAAGTTTGCCGTTGGCTGGTTGAATGATCATAGTCAGGATGGCGCCTTTCGGTTGACATTGGCCGAGAACGCCACGGCACGCAAGGATTTCTCGACCGCGGTCAAGCACTACCAGGCGCTGCTACAGGCCCAACCCAACAATCCGGTCATTCTCAATAATGTGGCCTGGGTGCTGGGGCAGTTGAAGGATGTTCGGGCTTTGGACTATGCTGAAAAGGCACTGCGCGTTGCACCGAATCAGCCGGCAATCATGGAGACGGTGGCATCGCTGCTCGCGGAAAGAGGAGATACGGCTCGGGCGCTGGAGTTGCTGCAGAAGGCAATCGGTTTGGCGCCGGCATCGATGGACCTGAAGCTCAGTATGGCGCGCGTGTTGATCAAGGCCGGCAAGAAGGCGGACGCACAGAAGTTGCTGGACGAGTTGGCCAAGCTGGGTGACAAGTTCAAGGGGCAGACTGAAGTGGCGAAGTTATCGAAGGAGCTCGGCAATTAGTGATTCGTCATCCCTCGGGGGGAGCCTCGTCGTCGCGAAGCTGATCGTCGCGGCGATGTTGATGGGCAGCCTTGCAGCTCGGGCCGAGATTTGTGGCGACCCCGAGCGCTTTGCGGATTTGCGTGCCGAGGCCTTGTCCCTGGAACACGGCGAGGGGGTGCCGCGTAATGTCGAGCGGGCGATCCAGTTGTATTGTGAAGCGGCTCGCTTGGGCGATGCGGAGGCCCAGTACCGGCTTGGGTGGATCCATGCCAACGGCCGTGGCGTGCGCCGGGATGATGCGCTGGCGGCTACATTCTTCGCTCTTGCGGCCCGCCAGGGCAACGGCGATGCGGAACGCATGCTGCGCCGCGTCGGTACCGACGTGGCGCCGGCGCCACCCTGCATGATCGTTGAGGAAAAGATAGAACCGAACGAAGAAGAGATCGCCTTCGAGAATATGACGCCCGCCCAGCAGAAGGTGATCGAACTCGTGCGCAAGCTGGCGCCCCAGTTCGGCGTTTCGCCCCGGCTGGCGATGGCCGTGATTCGGGCTGAGAGCAACTTCGATCCGCTTGCGGTATCGACCAAGAATGCCCAAGGGCTGATGCAACTGATTCCCGACACGGCAGTGCGCTTCAACGTCAAGAAGCCGTTCGATCCGGAACAAAACGTCCGTGGCGGGCTGGCCTACCTGCGCTGGCTGCTGGCTTACTTCAAGGGCAACGTGGCCTTGGTCGCCGCCGCCTACAATGCGGGCGAGGGGGCGGAGAACCGGTTTCGAGGCATTCCGCCGTTTGCCGAAACACGCGGCTACGTGAGGCGGATACGTGAACTTTTCACCGTTGAAGAGCACCCTTACGACCCGTCAGTGGTCGAGCCATCTCCCGAGTTGCCGCGAATTCGCGTGCGCCTGATGTGATCGTCAGAGTCTTACTGTTATTGTCCGGGCTTGCATTCTTGGCAAGCTTCCCGGTACGTGCCGACCTGGTGGATGTGATCGCGAAGGTCAAGCCTTCGATCGTGATGGTTGGCACCTACAAGAAGCTCGACAGTCCGCCATTGAAGCTACGTGGCACCGGCTTTGTGGTCGGAGACGGTCGTATGATCGCGACCAATGCGCATGTGGCCCAGGCCATGCTGGATACCAACGAGACCGCCGATCCAACGATGTCGTTGGTGGTACAGGTCCCCGGTGTGGCAACGGAGCGGATGCGCCAAGCGCGGGTGCTGGCGGTCGACAAGGCCCACGACCTTGCCTTGCTGACGATAGAGGGGCCGGTGTTGCCGGCGCTGAGCTTGCACGATTCCGATGCTGTCAAGGAAGGCCAGGGGGTTGCGTTCACCGGATTCCCAATCGGCGGAGCATTAGGCTTCTCGCCGGTTACACACCGGGCCATGATTTCGGCGATCACCGCCATTGCGCTGCCCAGCGCCAACGCTCAGCAATTGAAGGAAAACCTCATCCGCCGCCTGAAGAGCGGCAGCTTCGATATTTTTCAGCTCGACGGGACGGCTTACCCGGGTAACAGTGGCGGGCCTTTGTTCGATGTGGAAACCGGCGAGGTCGTCGGAGTCATCAATATGGTGCTGGTAAAGGGCACCAAGGAAGCCGCGCTCAGCCATCCATCGGGGATCAGCTACGCCATTCCCGCAAACTATCTGCGGGACCTGCTGGCCAATTCCAAATAGACGGAGCCTGCCCGGCGGCTGCTGCCGGCGATCCGCGCCGGGAGTTCGATGACTTATCGCCCGCGATGATTCCGGCGCCTTGACAGACCGACAACGCTGTCGCGCACAAGCCACCAGAGGATGCGCGGATTGTCAGCGACCTTGCCGAGGGCGTAGGGCCGCCAGGAAATGCCGAACGGAATGTACACGCGGACCGGGACAGAACATTCCCGGGCAAGAGTGAGCAGTGACCGTTTTGGCAGGCCGTTGAGGAGTTCGAGTTCGCAGCGCGTACCCGCCGCCTGTAGTCGTTTTAGCGATTCCCGCGCCAACCATGGGTCATGGGTGGCAACGGCCACCTCCCTGGCTCGCCCGGCAAGGCGGTCGATGACCCGTAGGTACCCTTGGCGCATATCCATTTCCGGCTCCTCCGGATCCGCCCATTCGCCCTTCACCACCCGTACCCTGATGCCGAGTTGGCAGGCCAAATCGGCATCCGCCGGGCTGCGCCGCCAGCGTCCGGGAACGGTGAGACCCGCTGGCGCTCCGACGGCTACGGCCTGGCGGACGCAGGCGAGCGTGGGGTCGGCGGTCGCGTGCTCGTGGGAATCGAAGTGGGCGAGGATACCCTGTTCCCGGGCGGAGGCAACGATGGCGGCAAGGATAGCGGCGTCATAGCGGAACGCCGGTGCCTTGATCGAAATGTAGCCCCTGGGTTCGAGTCTTGCCACGGCATCGATGATCGAGCAGGAGATGTCGGCGATCTGTTGCCCCGATTCTTTCCAACCATGGAAATACCCGAGGGTACAGGCCATATGCTGCCCAGCCAGCCGTTGGGCCACGGCAAGGGCATCGCCGACTTCGTGGCCGGGCACATACACCCGGCCAGCGACATTCAAGGCCAACCGCAAGGGTTTGGTCAGAAGCTTGTGCATGAAGCCTGTCAACATATTCACCTCAGTACCTGCTTCAGCCGGCGGTAGGCGGCGCGGACTCCGCTTCTGGCCAGCATCTTGAACGCCGTGGCGGTGAAAGGGATGGCGCGCACCTGGACGTAATGGCGGGCATCTTTCGTCCACCGCTCGGTCCAGCCGTCCATGACCCCCATGAACTCATAGGAGCGCAGCCCGCAAGCGGCCGCATGGCGCAAGGTATGGCGGAGCAACAGTTGCCCTGGAGAACAAGGGGCGAAGGCCTCGTCGTAGCTCATCTTGAAAAGCCAAAAACGCTGTTGCCATTCGCTGGCGATCTGCATGGCCACCGGCCGGCCATCGATGCGCAGGAACGCCATGCGCAGATTTCCCGCGCGCTGGGCGGCTTGCGTGAAGCGTACGAAGAACGCGCCCTGGCTGGCATCGGCCGTCAGCGCGGTTCCGGCCCTGAATTTCCAGCTTTGTGTCTCCACGGCATAGGCGTCGCCAAGCAAGCCATTCAGTTCGCTTTCGCTGGCGGGCGAATGAATCTCGTAACTTACCGTTCCATATCCGGCAGCCCGGCGCTCCGCCCGGCGAAAATCCGACCGGCGTCCGGCGTTGAAACCGACTCCCATTTCGCCCCCGCGACCTTCGAGTTCGATGAACGGTGTCGGCATCGCCGGACGCTCCAGCACCACTCCCCGGTGGGCGAAGGCTCGGCGTAAAGCGGTCAGTGTCGGAGAGTCGGCCGGGAGGCGTTCCAGAAATAGGGGGAGTGCCTGGCCGGCCAAGGTATCGGCGAGGGATTGAAGGCTTTCCGGCGTGCTCCAGATGAGATCGCTGGGCTCGAACATGGTCGGCGGTTCCCGCAACCAGCCTCCGGCACGGACGAGGGGCGCCAGGGCCTGAGTACCCTGGCGGCTCCGGACGGCGAACAGTCGCAGGGCGGGGTGAAACAACAGCCCCGCGCGGGCCAAGGTCCAGGCGTGGGTCTGCATGGGAATCCCGTGCGCAAGCGGCGGTGAAGGCCAGTCGGCGGCGCCGGGAAAGTCGGTCAATAGCGTGGTCGTTAGGCTCATGGCGGATACGGATCGCGTCTCGCGATCCCGTGGGCAAGCTCCGGGGGTACCACAACGCTCCGTCAGTGCTCCATCCGGGGCAGATTCATGTTGCGTTACCGGACAAGTCCTTATAGTTTGCGAACTTCATTGGGGATTCAGGTATTTCGGCTGGTGACTGGGGTGAATGCTCGGGACCGCGATGTTTCCCGGAAAGTACCGCAAGAAACCAAATTTTGGAATAACAGATTCCGTGCCGGAGAACGGCGCGGTGGGTCGGGACGATGTTTACCATTCGGAATTTCTCAAGCTTCAGCGAACTCCCCTCAACTTACGCCTCACTTATCGAGGCTAGCGCAGCCAGTGGCTTGTTCTCGGATCCCGAATGGTTTGCCTACCTGATGCGGCGTGTGTTCGATCAGGACGACCGCCTGCGGCTCTACGCAGTGGAGGAAAAGGAGAGTGGCCAGCCTTTGCTGCTGGCACCACTGCGTTTCTCGACAGCCGATCTCTCCGTTCCTGGTGCGCGGGTGATTGGTTCAATCAGTCACCCGGAGAACTATGCGGTTGCCGCCCTGGTGTTCGACGTTTCGGTCAAGGATCGGAGACAGGTGCTAGCGGCATTATTCAAGCACTTGAAAAAGGGAGCGCTGGAAGAACGGGAGCTCCCCTGTGATGTTTTGCGCCTGTGGCCCGTGGAGGCCGATTCGCCGCTGACAGAAACCATATACGCCGCCCTGCGCAGCGCTGGTTTCTGGGTCCAGGGTTACGCCAACTCCTTTAACCGTTACGAAACGACGGCGGGGCTCGGTTACGAGGCTTACTTCGGCGCGCGCAGCGCCAACTTTCGCTACAGTGTGCGCCGGCGCCAGCGTGCCCTGGAGAAAGCAGGCACTCTGGAGCTAACCGTGTGTTGTGACGGCAGCGAACTCAAACGGGCTACGGACGACTATATCTCAGTGTCTTTGGCCAGTTGGAAAGCCGCCCCGACCATGATCGCCCTGGGCACTCTCGAAATGATCGAGCTCGCTGCGCGGAAGGGCTGCCTGCGCCTCGGCACACTTCGTCTCGATGGCGTTGCCACCGCCGCCCAGTTCTGGATCGTTACCGGCGGTGTCGCGCACTGTGCCAGACTCGCATACCACGAGGCCTACAAGCATCTGGCGGTCGGGGTGGTGCTGACCAACTTCATGATCGCCCACGTCCTTGATCACGACCATGTACACCGCATCGACTTTGGCTACGGTCAAGAAGACTACAAGGGCGGCTGGATGAAGGACGCTCGCGACTTCTATGGGTTCATGGCCTTCAACCCGGCGACGCGGCGCGGTCGCTACCACGGGCTGCGACATATCCTCGGGCGCCCTGTCAAACGGGGAATCAAGCGTCTGCTGGTGCTGGCCGGCTGGAAGAGGCAAGAGATGGAAGATGCTGCTTAGCTTACGGCCATATGGGGCAATGGCGTGAATGGCTTCTTTATTGCGGCTCTCTTGGCTCCCTGCGAAGTGCTTTGACAGTCAAGTGATAGAACAACATGAGTGGCGGCATGCGCAGCCAGTGAGCGCGGACGTAGAGCAGGAATAAGGCGGCCGGCGTGAATAAGTCGGAAACCGAGGAGTGCCTTGGACGAAGGGCTCGTAGCCACAGCGAGTCCATCAATGGCCGCAATGGCCACGGCGGCGCCCAGGCCATCGTCTGCTCAAGCACTCGAATCGGAACGGGGGTGACCAGCAGTCGGGCGGTGTATCTCAGCCCGTAGTAGAGAGGCCGTTTCAGGTCAAGCTGCCGCGCTCTCTTCAGTAGTCGATCCCAGAAGTCCGGTGTCTGGCAAAAATGGCGCAGCAATAGGTCCAGGTCGGAAATATCGCGGAGGCCGTGACTCAAGTCGTCGTTGTGGAAGAGGTGCGTCATGCTGTGCAGGACCATGTCGGGGGGGCAGAGCACCAGGAGCTCGGGGTCACCAGCGACGGGAACCGCGGCGGAAACAAGAAGGTTGGCCTTCGGCTTGAGACGCGCTGTTTCCGGAAGGATGTTGTGGTGCACGTCGAGCACGGTTTCCCGCCGGATATGCTCGAAGGGCGGCAATTCGTGCATCCAGTTGCGGTAGTAGCGCTGGTCATAGGGATTGTGATGAGTGGTTGCCCAGCCGTGGAGCATGAGCGCCGCCTCGACAGCCGGCAGATCGCCCTTCGGGACCAGTATGTCCAGGTCCGAAAAGACTCGTCCCTTGGCGGCGGGCAGTCCGGTCAGCACATAGGCCGCTCCCTTTAGGAAGATCGGTTTGACACATGTTCTGGCCATCGCCTTGCGGACGTAGTTGACCTCGCGCAGAACTTCCTGCTTCTGGGCCAACGCGTAAATCTGGGCGGCATCGAAGTGTTGACGCGGCCCATCGGGAACTTGGCCGGCGATGCCGGCCTCCGCTGCCAGTGAGGCAAGCCGGGCAAGAGAATCGGCGGCACGGGCCTGCCTGAGCAGGACATCCCACTCCGTCAAAGAGAGGGTCTTCAGGCGGGTGATATCGCGTAGCGATTGTGTAAGCAGATCGGGCTTGCTGCCTGCCACTTCCATGGTTAAGCCGCGGCAGAAGCCAGTTGCGCGAATACCCGCTCGGCATCCGCAAGGTCGCTGTAGGAGAACTCGTAACATCCGCAGGCGTCGATCACCTTGCCAATGGTATCGAATCCATGTCTGCCGTGGATGTGATAGTTGAAGGAGTTGTCGGCAAGCTGCATGAAGGCTCGGGCTTTCGACAGCGGTTTGAGGCTGGGCTTGCTGCCTATCACGTAACGAGGCAGCACGATCCAGGCCGGGACAGCTGCCTCTGCTGCTCTCCGAACGCTGTCGGGGGGGGGACTCATGTGTGCCACGGTGCCCTTCATCGTATCGCGCACCGCCGGTCCCAAGACCGCCTTGCCATCGAAAGCCCGTATCACGGCGATGGATGCATTTTTCAAGCTCACAGGTCGCGGCACCGGAATGATGTTTCCCGAGCCTGGGTCAATCAAGGTCAATTCGTCCGAAAGTAGACGCCAGCCGCGCCTGATCAAACCAGCGCACAGGGTGCTTTTCCCCGAACCCGGTGGTGCCGGCATGATCAGGGCGCGGTCGTGCATTGCCACGACCGCCGCGTGTAGGGTCAAGTACTGATGACAGTGGCTTGATACGCACCAGTTCAATCCCCATTCGAGCATTGGGAAAGCTTGGTCGGCCGGCAGTGGCGCGAAAGGTCTGTCCTCGTCCGACTGAAAAAGCACCTGGGGGCGAAACCAACGGCGCAGGCTGGGTTGGATGATACGGATATGGAAATCGGCGAAGCCATCGTCGGGTTCGATCGGATGCTCGCGATAGTGCAATTGCATGCCTTCCGCCACCAACGGGAGTAGCGAGCGGATGTTTGTCACGACCGGGCCGGTCCTGATGCGCAGACCAGCTCCCTTGAGCCGCTGCTGGACTTCGCTTGGCGGGAGATCAGAAAGAATCAACTTGTTGCAACCTCAATCAACTCAATCTGCTCAAGTTCATCGAGGATCGAACCAATCGTATCTGCCTCACCCGCGGCAACATCACGGCCCTTTAACCCCAGGTGGTCAAGCAAATCGGTGACTGTTACCGGGGTATCCGATTCAATGACGGTCAGCAAGACGGCTACCGCCGCCGGCCCCAAAAGGTGGGTCGAGGCCGTGAAACCGTTATAGACGACGAACTCTTCGTTCCATTCCTTCAAATGGACATCGGAACGCCGACTGGCCTGCCACCTCTTTGACAATGGTCAACAAGTTCCACGCGCAAGCCTGGGACACAGACCTATGCGCAAGTGGATTTCAAATAGCTGACGCAATCTGCCTTCGTCCACTTCTGACCCGCGGTCGGCTCGTAGTAGCCAATCGAGTTACACCCGGACCACATAGCCTGGACATCGGACTCAGTGCAAACCGAACCGGTCAATCCTGCTCTCGCATTCAGACGCGCAGCTACACACCATTTGGCGAATTCGTCGGTGCCCGCGGTGCCCGCCATGACATCCAAGCACTTCTTTGTGGCGTGTTGGGTTCCGTGACCAAAGAGATCGCCGCACTTGGTCGCCGTCTCTCGCGTGGGCGTTGTTCGGGTCTTGGGGTAACAGCGCGTCGGCCAGCCATGATTCACCTGTTGTGCCTGCTGACACCAAGTCTCGGGCGGCTTACCGTTGCACACTTGCTTCCCGCCGCCAGGCGAACTCGTACCGATCTTCATCGAACAGAAGCCCGACGGACGTGTTGTCTTGCTTGCAAACACCGATCGACTCGATAGAGACATCAAAACCGGTGCCGCCCCCAACCCGGCTCTGAGCAAACGGCGCCGCTTTTCGAGGGCAGTTTCTCCACCTCTGGAACTATCGTTCCCGGTGGCTTTCAGTTCAGTCTGCTCGGTCATGATTCGAACTCCAAAATTCTGCCTCGATTGTAGCCCATGCCCAATTACTCTTCGCGCCAAGTACCGTCATCAGGTGGGATTTCTGCCCATGGTTATGCAAGTTCTGCGCCATATCGTGTGATTTGTTAGATTAAATATTTAAAAACAATGGATTAAGTCCTGACTGGCAATCCCGGCGGTCAGCCGTCCGGAAGCTGGCAATCATCAGTGTCAATAATTCCGACAAGGCTAGGCGTATAGCGACCAATTTTCGACACATTGCCGAATAGCCTTGCCGGAATGTTTCGATGACGAGGGGAAACGCTAGAATGCCCGCTGCGCTTTCAGCCAAGGAGTCATCGTGTCTAGTGTTGTCGCCGTTTGCGGCCTCGGGTATGTCGGCCTGCCGCTGGCCGTCGAGTTTGGCAAGAAATACGAAACCATTGGTTTCGACCTTTCCGAAACGAAGATTGCCAACTACAAAAAGTTCATTGATCCGACCGGTGAAGTCAGTACAGCAGCCTTGAAGGCCGCGACCAGACTCTCCGTATCGACCGACCCAGCCACGCTGGCCAAGGCTGACTTCATCATCGTTGCCGTGCCGACGCCGGTCGATGACGCGCATATCCCCGATTTCTCTCCGTTGGTCGGGGCCTCGACCATCGTCGGCCAACACATGAAGAGAGGTGCCGTGGTGGTCTATGAATCCACGGTCTATCCCGGTGCGACGGAAGAGGTATGCATTCCACTGCTGGAGAAGCATTCCGGCATGAAGTGGATGCGCGATTTCCATGTCGGCTATTCGCCGGAACGGGTGAATCCGGGCGACAAAGAGCGGACCATTACCAAGATCGTCAAAGTGGTGTCCGGTGACGATGCGGCCACGCTGGATGCGGTTGCGGATCTGTATGGCTCGGTGATCACGGCGGGTGTGCATCGTGCCAGTTCCATCAAGGTCGGTGAGGCGGCCAAGGTGATCGAAAACACTCAGCGCGACCTCAATATTGCGCTGATGAACGAGTTGTCTATCATCTTCGGGCGCCTTGGCATCGACACGCTCGAGGTCTTGCAGGCCGCCGGTACCAAGTGGAATTTCCTGCCCTTCCGGCCGGGTCTGGTGGGCGGGCACTGTATTGGCGTCGATCCTTACTACCTGACGCACAAGGCGGAAATGCTCGGCTACCACCCCGAGGTTATCCTGGCCGGCCGGCGCATCAACGATGGCATGGCCGCCTATATTGCCCAACAGACCATCAAGGGCCTGATTCGTGGCGGCAGTGCGGTGAAGGGTGCCAAGGTCATCGTATTAGGGCTGACCTTCAAGGAAAACTGTCCCGACCTGCGCAATTCCAAGGTGGCCGATCTGGTACGCGAACTCCAGGACTATGGCTGCGCGGTATCGGTGCACGATCCCATCGCCGAGGTGCCCGAGGCTCAGCACGAGTATGGCATCGGATTGCGGCAATGGGGCGAGTTGCCAGACGATGCGGACGCCATCGTCGCCGCAGTTGCGCATCAGCAATACCTGGCCATGCCCTTGGCCGATATTCTTGGCAAGCTAAAGGCGGACGGGCTGTTCGTGGACGTCAAGTCGGCCTACGATCCCTCGGCTGTCCGCAGCGCGGGGCGCGTGCTCTGGCGCCCCTGACCGCCGATATGACAGCGTACGAACAACTGCTGGCCCGATTGCGGGGCGAGCGGCATTCCTGGCTGGTGACGGGCGTCGCCGGGTTCATTGGCAGCAACTTGCTCGAAACCCTGTTGAAGCTCGATCAACAAGTGGTCGGTCTGGACAACTTCGCCACTGGTCACCAGTACAACCTCGATCAGGTGCGGGCCTTGGTCAGCGCAGCGCAGTGGGCCGGCTTCCGGTTCATCGAGGGTGATATCCGGCGGATGGACGACTGCCGCGCCGCCTGCGCCGGTGTCGACTATGTGTTGCATCAGGCGGCTCTCGGTTCGGTGCCGCGTTCACTCGAAGATCCGATCACCACCAATTCGACCAATATTGACGGCTTCCTCAACATGCTGGTCGCTGCGCGCGATGCCAGGGTTCAGCGCTTCGTCTATGCCGCATCCAGTTCGACTTATGGTGACCATCCGGGCTTGCCCAAGGTCGAGGAGCAAATCGGCAGGCCGCTGTCGCCCTACGCCGTGACCAAGCTGGTGAACGAGCAGTATGCCGATGTGTTTGCCCGCGTCTATGGTTTCATGACCATCGGTCTGCGCTACTTCAATATCTTTGGCCAGCGTCAGGACCCAAACGGGGCGTACGCGGCGGTGGTGCCCAAATGGACCGCGGCGATGATGGCCGGGGAAACGGTGTGGATCAACGGCGACGGCGAAACCAGCCGTGATTTCTGCTACATTGCCAATGCCGTGCAAGCCAACCTGCTTGCGGCGACCGCAACGAATGCCGATGCCGCCAATCAGGTGTACAACGTCGCGGTCGGCGACCGGACCAGTCTGAACCAATTGTTCGAAGCCATTCGCGCGTTGTTACAGGCGCGCTTTCCTCATTTGGCGGGTTTCTCACCCAGCTATCGCGATTTTCGGGCTGGCGACGTGCGTCATTCCCTGGCGGACATCGCCAAGGCGCGCACGCTATTGGGCTACGAGCCCAGCCACAGAATTCAGGAAGGCCTGCGCGAGGCCATGGACTGGTATGTGGCCGACGCGGCTAGGCGGTAAGGGCTGACGTCGCTGCCGATGGTTCGCTATGCCGCCAAGGCGGGCGTGCGATGGGCGGCAACGACCTGCAATATCTGCGAAAACACCTTGGGTGTGCCAGCGACGATATTGCCCGTGCCGAGGTAATTCGATTCACCGGCAAGGTCGCCGACCAGGCCGCCGGCTTCGGTGATCAGCAGCGCGCCCGCTGCCATGTCCCAAGGCGAGAGGCCGAATTCCCAGAAACCGTCGAGGCGACCGCTGGCGACATAGGCGAGATCCAGGGACGCCGCGCCTGGCCGGCGCACGCCGGCGGTACGGCGGGTCATTTCTTTGAATATACCCAGGTAAGCATCGACATGATCGAATACGCGGTAGGGGAACCCGGTGCCCACCAAGGCTTCGTCGAGCTTGGTCCGCTTGGAGACCCGGATCCGCTTGTCATTCAGATAAGCGCCGGTGCCCTTGGTGGCGGTGAATAGTTCGTTGCGTGACGGATCGTAGACCACGGCATGCGTCAGGACGCCCTTGTGTGCCATGGCGATGGAAACGGCGTATTGCGGAAAGCCGTGGATGAAATTGGTCGTGCCGTCGAGCGGATCGATGATCCACTGGAACTCGCTGTCCTCCTGGCCGGAGCGCCCGGTCTCCTCTGCTAGAATCGAATGCTTAGGATAGGTCTCGCGCAGCGTGTCGACGATCACCGCTTCGGCGGCCTTGTCAACCTCCGTGACGTAATCGTTCTGCTGTTTGACGTTAACCTGGATCTGGCCGATATCGAGGCTGGCGCGGTTGATGATCTGGCCGGCACGCCGGGCAGCCTTAATGGCGATATTGAGTGTGGGATGCATGGCCGCGATTTTAGCAGACAGCTCGCTATGACCTTCTTGTCCTCTTCTTCTCCGCTGGCCTGTATTCGTGTGGTCCTCTCCCATCCCAGCCATCCGGGCAACATCGGCGCGGCGGCGCGGGCGATGAAGACCATGGGACTATCGCGTCTTTACCTCGTCAATCCCAAGGTCTTCCCCGATCCGCAGGCCGACGCTATGGCCACCGGTGCCACCGATGTGCTGGCAGACGCCATCGTCTGCGCGACGCTTGCGGACGCTCTTGCCGGCACCGTTTCCGCGACCGCCCTGACTAGCCGGCGGCGTGACCTGGCGACGCAACCGGTTTGGGCGCGCCAGGCCGCCGCCGACCTGATCGGCCAATCCATCCACGGTGACGTGGCGCTGGTATTCGGCAACGAAACGGCCGGTCTATCCAACCAAGAAGTCGCGCTGTGTCGGCATTGGGCGTTGATTCCGACCAGCGCGGACTACAAGTCCCTGAATCTCGCCCAGGCGGTTCAGATTCTCTGCTATGAGCTGCGGTTGGCCGCTGTGGATGTTGGTCCGCCGCCAGCGGTGACGGAGGCGGGCGAGCCGGCCAGCCACGAGGAAGTGGAAGCGCTGGTTGCCCATCTTCAAAGGGTGGCGGTGGCGAGTGGCTTTCTGGACCCGGCAAAGCCTAAGCGACTGATGCCGAGAATGCGTCGGCTGTTCTCCCGGGCGGTTCTAGAGAAGGAAGAAGTCAATATCTTGCGGGGCATGCTCGCCTCCTTCGAGAAATAAGTTGACCGACCGAGTCGGGATTTTTAATATTTCATCACTTTCTAATGGTCGCCGCCCATGTTTGCCCGTTTTCGCGAAGACATCTCTTGCGTTTTTGACCGCGATCCCGCCGCGCGGACGACATGGGAGGTTCTCACCTGCTATCCGGGCTTTCACGCCCTGACTTTGCACCGTTTTGCCCATTGGTTGTGGGGCAATCGCCTGTGCTGGCTGGCACGGCTCACGTCGCACTTCAGCCGTTGGATCACCGGGATCGAGATTCATCCTGGCGCGACAATTGGTCGCCGGGTATTCATCGACCATGGCATGGGCGTGGTCATTGGCGAAACGGCGGAGATCGGCGACGACTGCACCCTCTATCACGGCGTTACGCTGGGCGGCACCTCGTGGAACAAGGGCAAGCGCCACCCGACACTCCGCCCGGGCGTCGTCGTCGGGGCCGGTGCCAAGGTGCTGGGGCCGATTGTCGTTGGCGAGGGGGCCAAGGTTGGTTCCAATGCCGTGGTCGTGCGCGACGTCCCTGACGGTGCCACCGCGGTTGGTATTCCGGCGCGCATCGTCGAGCCCGGCCGCGATCAGGAGCGCCACGAGAAGGCGGCACAGATGGGATTTTCCGCCTACGCCGTATCGCGCGACGAGGACGATCCGGTGGCCATGGCGATCCATGGCCTGCTGGACCACGCGGTCGAAACGGATCGCCGTATCGAGGTGTTGCTCAGGTATATCGAACGCTGTGGCGTATCGCTGGCCGACGACGTAGCGACGGCGGACAAGTTTGATCCGAAATACCTGTCAAAAATGGTTGACTAATGTACGTAGTGCCTAATATAGTTGATCGTAACGGTCGGGTATTCTGCCGTTTCCCCTTTCCATTCGTTACGAGGTAACCCATGAGACTGACGACAAAAGGACGTTTCGCGGTAACGGCGATGATCGATCTGGCCCTGCGCCAACACGCCGGTCCGGTCACCCTGGCGGGTATCGCCGAGCGGCAGAGGATTTCTCTTTCCTATCTGGAACAGCTATTTGGCAAGTTGCGTCGAAATCAGTTGGTGTCCAGCGTGCGGGGCCCGGGCGGGGGTTATTGTCTGGCCAGACAGATGGAAAGCGTGTCCGTGGCCGACATCATCCAGGCGGTCGACGAAACGCTCGATGCCACGCAGTGCGGTGGCAAGGGCGACTGTCATGACGATCATCCGTGCATGACCCACAATCTGTGGACGAGCCTGAATCACCGAATGTTCGATTACCTGCGTTCGGTGAGTCTGCGGGAACTGGTGGATCAGCAAAAGACCAATGCCGCCTGCGTCGCCGCGATCAACGAGGAAAGCGGCCTGCGTCGGCCGGTTCGTCGTATTCCCGTCGCCCTGGCGGTCTGATCCTCGGGACTCCGGTACGCTCCGTGTTCGCGCCGACCTATCTCGATCACAATGCCACGACGCCCGTCGATCCGCGGGTACGGGAGGCGATGTGGCCATATTTCTCGCAGCATTTCGGCAACCCGTCGAGCCGCCACGAGTACGGCCGGGCGGCGCGCGCGGCCGTCGACGAGGCGCGGGCAAGGGTGGCGGCAGCCGTCGGCGCCCATGCCAGCGAAGTGGTCTTCACCAGCGGCGGGTCGGAGGCGAACAACTTGTTCATCAAGGGCGCGGCCGCCGGCCTGAAGCCCGGATTGGTGGCCGTTTCGGCAATCGAACATCCTTGTGTGCGCCAGCCGGCGAAGGCCCTGGAGCGTCAGGGCTGGCGTTGCCGGGAAATTGGCGTCGATGGCGACGGTGTCCTAAATGCGGATGACTACGCCGCGGTGCTGACGCAGCGACCGGCCCTGGTCTCGGTCATGCTGGCCAACAACGAAACGGGGGTCATACAGGACATCGGTCGCCACGCTGAAGCCGCGCGGCCAACGCGGGCCTGGTTCCATACCGATGCCGTTCAGGCGTTCGGCAAGATTCCGGTGGACTTTCGCAGTCTCAATGCGCGCGGTGTTCATGCCCTGAGTTTGTCGGCGCACAAGGTCGGCGGGCCGAAAGGGACTGGGGCATTGGTGCTGGACAAGCGGCTGGATGTAGTGGCGCAGATTGCCGGTGGTGGCCACGAACGCGGGCTGCGCTCCGGTACCGAAAACGTGCCGGCCATTGTCGGCTTTGGCGTGGCCTGCGAACTCGCGCAGCAGAATCTCGCGGCGATCGCCGAACGGTTGCGCGGGCTGCGTGGCGAGTTGGAGCATGGCCTGGCGGAACAGGGCGCGGCAATATTCGCTCTTGGCGCGGCGCGCCTGCCCAATACCGTCTATTTCGCCCTTCCTGGCATCGACGGCGAGACGCTGGTGGCCAAGCTGGATCGTGCCGGGTTTGCCGTCGCCAGCGGCGCTGCCTGTTCCAGCGCCAAGCCGGAGCCGTCGCATGTGCTCATGGCCATGGATGTCGAACCGGGACTGGCGCGCGGCGCGGTTCGGGTCAGCCTGGGCCGCGAGACCAAGACGAACGAAGTGCGCGAGTTCCTGATCGTGCTCGCTGAA
>WBZL01002729.1_pt1 | contig 16825 bp, 14 predicted proteins | sample 5204291 | NCBI WGS metagenome assembly WBZL01 (sample SAMN12344345, study PRJNA552823) | activated sludge metagenome | biome: Activated sludge suspended growth; feature: Nitrification reactor; material: Wastewater; isolation source: activated sludge from nitrification reactor of wastewater...
CATTATGTTTAAGTATGCTTCCGCCAATTTTTATACTGGCATAAGCGAAACGGTGGTGGTGGTTGGAGTGTAGCGGCTTTTTGTTGCTATGCTTGGGTTGGCTTGGCTCTTTGGCTGTGCAGCGAAGCGGAACAGGCAATGTGCCAAAAGCATGGGGAGCATAGCCACAAAAAGTATGACAGTTAAAAATGGCGGCAACACCATAGATGCAGTGGAATGGTTGGTCCCGAAAGCTTTCGGGATGGGTTAGCCACTGCATAAGCCGTGCTTATGGGCTGGCTGGGGGGAGTCATCACTCTATACACTTATATTCAATTTAGAAGGAACAAACTGCATATAAAAGTTTAAATTTGAGCCCTAAGAATATTAAAGGATGTGCCAGGTTTATTACATTGATCAAGAATACGTTATAGAGAATAAGCAGAATCAAAAATTGACTTTTGATAATGGAATAGAATATGTGAAATACTTGAGGAGGGTTGAAAATTTTGCAGAACCGGTACTTTTTACTTCCTTTTTTTCGCTGGAGGAAATTCTTCAAAAGCCAAACACACAAATACTTACAGCTATTGGACATGATTTTTTGCAATTGCCTTATTCAAATGAAGATTTTGAGCAAATAACAGCACAGTTAAAACCTCTTAATGAAATTCAACTGAGTGATATTAAAATCAATTTCTGCCAGTTGAGAAGTTCAGTAAGAGAGGGCTTTCATATTTTTAAAGGAAGGCTAAGGGAAATAAAAGGCTATAATTTGCCATTGATTAACAAGCTTAATTTATTTAATGAAGAGTTCACCAAATATGAACTTGAACTAAAAAAAGATGTTGGCCAGTATCCTGAAATACTAACTGAGTATAAAAGAATTATTGCTCTTTTTAATCCAAATGATATTCTAACAATTGAACGAATTGAATCCATACAGGAAGAAAACTTTGTATGCTTTTTACCTACGGACAGCGATTCTTCAGATGCCATAGAAAAGCATGATTATTCCTGGAAGATTCTTTTTCTAGATGACAAACCTAGTGAATTGGACAGTGTGTTTGAAATATTAAAAGAGAGAGAAATAAAGTATGAGGTTGCAACCAACTGTGCCGATGCCAAGACTGTTATAGAAAATGATATTTACAATCAAATTGCGGTTGTTGTTTCAGATTACAGGCTTTTTGAAAAACCTGAAAAGGAAAATCTAAAGCCAAGAATGCAAAATGAACAAGGCTATGATTTTTTGATCTGGCTCTCCAAGCAAAACAGGCATAATGCAATGGTGGCATTGAGTGGATTGAGTAAATGGTTCTTGCTGGATAGTTTCAGGAAGAATAGAATCAATGTAAAGGTATATTCTAAAAGTGGACTGCTTGGCGGTGGAGCAAAATTATTTGTAGATGATATTGAATATTTAGGCACACAGTTTAACGAGGTATTGAACAACCAGCCCAAAGCATCTCTGTGGAATGAAATGCAGTATGTAGATAAAGAAAAAACTAAAATCAAAAGCTATCCGCTAAAACCCTACTATGTATACCACCGGAATAACAATGATTACCTAACTACAGAAAACAATATTAACCAGATTGCTGAGAAGGTAGCCAGGGAAGTTGAATTTGCCATTGACAAGAGTTCCAATTTCAATTTTGCTTCTTTAGTATCCATACAAGGCAATGCAACTAAAACTATGAAGGGAGATATTGAAAATGAATACCCTGATTTTCAATTAAAGCTCCTGCAACGCAGGGTTTTCTATTATCTTATATTAAAGGGTTTTGATACCGATGCCATTGTTAAGATGCTTCACAAAGGAGATTCGCAGGAAGACATGAGTGATAGTATGATAAAGCAAATACCCAGCATGTTGGCTATTAAGGCAAATACTGATATTCCTTATAATTTGCTTGTGGAAGAAAAGTATTTTTTACATCAATACATGAATTTGCCAATTTACAATATTGCTGAATTAATGGATCAGACCTATTCTATTGTAAATAATGTTTTAAGTAAGTACTTGAATCAAAATAAGTATTTGGCCGAAGCTCTCAGTAATTACTGTATTAAAAGTGAAGGGCAAATTACTGTAGGAACTGTATCCATGACAGAGGTTAATGTATTGCTCAAGAAAGTAGTTGAATTACTATTAGATTCTAACCAAAGCAAAATTGCCGCTTCACTCATTTATGATGTGATACAAATTATGGAAGCCATAAATGACTTGGTGCCGGACAAAAACCAGTTAAAGAATAGTTTTGATAAGTTGTACAACTTGCAAAGTGCTGTTGCAAAGAAAATAAACACATGAAAGTAGCACTGGGATTATATGAAGTAATTGACTCTCATTTTGAGGAATGGAAGGCTTATGAACCTGCTCTGAAAATGCTTTTTATTAGTGCTGATATTGAAATATACGGGAAGGCCAAGTTTAATAAAACACTTTATAGGGCTGAGAGTGTTAGTGTAAATATGATTACCAACTTATTGAAAGAGTTCTCAACAGTATCCATTACCGACAAAGAAGGCTTGAAAAATATTTACACCAACTTTATTGATGCAGTTTGCAAGCCGGATAAAAAATTTGTAAGTAAAATAACCAGTGAAAGCGAAGCAGAACGGAATGAAGCCTACAGTGAAAAGGACGAATTTAAAGCCGTGAATGAAATAGATGAAGCAGATGAAATGGAAACCCTGGACACAGAGGTTTTTGAGGAACGAACTACAAGGCTTGAATCTTTGGTTGAAGTTGCAAAATTGTCTGATATTGAATTGTATGCTTTAAACTATGTAAAAGACCGCAATAGCGAAAAACACATTTTATTAGAACATTTTACTTTAAAGGGTATTATACAGATTGCAAATAGGGCAGCCTATAAACTATTTTTCAAAAAACGTGTAGGTGGTTTATCTGCCAAACAATAAACTTTGATAAGTTTTCAGTATCGCATTTTCAATCATTTGAACTCGTTGATCAAAATTGCATTTATTCCAATAATTTTGTACCTGTTGAGTACTGTAAAATAAATTAGTATTGGAATGAAATGCAAGATTTCTCAAGCCAATTAAGCTTTTCTCTGAATCGGACAAAAATCGATTTGGACAATCTTTATCTAATCTATATTCTTGGATAATACCAATCAGACCTATTACTTCCAGAAGATTTTTATTTATTTCCGATTTTTTATTACCTAGATTAACCGTATTAGTCATTAAATGTATTTTAGAAAGTATAGAACGAAGGTTTAAACGAATATTAAAAACATCAGAAACATTAAGAATAGATAATGTAATTTTTCCTGAGCTATCAATTTTCTTTTTATAAAATTTCACATCGGCTTCAGATAGAATAATTTCCAGTTTCTTTACATTAGCAGCAACGTTAAGCAAGCTTGAAATCGATGCGACTTCTTCAATCTTTTTTGAAAAATCCAATAATGGCGAATAACCTTTAATGAATCTGCCTAGTACAAAATTAAATTTTGAAGATATTACACTTAATTCCTTCAAAGTAGCAGAAAATATAATTACTGGAATATCGATTTGTGATTCCTCCATTTTTTTTAAAAAATTATAACCGCTGCTGCATTCAATTTCTTTTTCTACATCACTAAAGTATATATCAAGTAAGATAATATCATAAACTGACTTTAGTGATTTTGAGCAAAAACTATCTACTTTGCCTTTATCATTTGAATCGACAGCATTCAATTCATCTTTGTTAATAATATACTTTTCTTTTAAGCTTGGAATAAGTTTAATTGGGTCCCTTTCAATATATAGTTTTGATTTTGGTAATAACAGCTTTAGTGGCTTCTCCCATATATCTGCTAAATCGTCTACTAACAAGATTTTCAACTTCAGCTCTTCTAGAATATTTACATTCACATTATCTATTTTTTTTGAACTAAAGTTTTTATAATAAACTTTCTTGAACCAAAGTTTCTCATTTAATGTTACGATTGCAGGGTTGTTTAACTGCTTTTCAAATTGCATAACTGCAATTTCATTCCTGAAAACATGGTCGCTGATGTACTCATCTTTCTCAGATCCAAACAGAAAAGGATTTAATGACTCTGACAAAGGCTTTAAATCTTCTATAGCTATATTTTCAAATGGATATTGAAATCTATAAATGCCTGGAGAATAGAGGAAGATATTCTCTTTGTCTATGTTTATATAATAATCTACACTATGCCAATGCAAACAAATAATAGGTAGTTTACTTGTTTCTCCGAGTTCTGGGGTCAATCTTATGTGCTTGATGAGTTCAAGACCTGAAAAATTTACTTCCTCAGACCCCTTGATTGTTTGCTCTACAGGAACAATCAGGATTTCAGCGGGAGAATCCTTGAGAGTTAATAACACATCTGCAATAGATTTATTATCAGTTGGCAACCTTAAAATTGTGTTTGAATTATCCAGCTTAAAATCATAACTGGCAGGGGCTATCAATAAAAATTTCTTTTCCGGCATTATTTTGATTTTAAAATGGCTTCTCTTAATAATTTGAGTCTGAACTTCTGTTCTTCACTTTCAGGAGAGACACCTTTCCGATCTAATTCCTTCTCGTATGGCTTTTCGTTGAAATAATTGATCAATTCTGAAATGCCATTAATTTTAGCAACCACATCAGGGCATTCAATTTCTTGAGGCTTATTTCCATCCCAGATTCTTTTTAAATAATCTGCTTTAACTCTTTCCTGTGTAGAATCTAAACCAGATTTGAAAATCTGTTTTATAATAGTCTCAACCTTATCTTCTATCTCATCATTAAATATTATCTCTTTAAACAAGTAATAATAAATGCCATCTGCGTTTTTCTCATGAGCACCTTTTATAATGTGGCTCTTGTGAAACAATTCATTTTGCTTTTCGGATAAACCATTAGCATTTTTATGATGCAAAAAGAAATCAGTTTCTTTATCAATATGCAGGTCATCTTTTAACACTTCATAATTTTTATCATCCTGAATTAGGAGAATACTACATTCATTAATATCTGCTGTAAATTCTTTATCGATTTTACTAAAGCCTATTATATTATTAGTGACTAAAAGATCCAACTTTTTATCATATTGTTTCTCCCCCAAAATATTGAGTCTTTCGAAAGCTGTTGAAATTATAACTCTATTCATGTATTAATCTTTTAAGTTGTCCTGCTTGAATGTAAAATATTATGAATTAAATACTTCGATTTAACCTCAATAAGGGCTGTAGTAACTACTGAAAGGTTTACAAACCGAACATTATTTGGCAATCCTTGAATATTTCCCCTCCCGGATGTAACCACAATGTTTAATTTTCTTGACAAATCTTTCAGTTTATTGTGAACCCACTCCTTTTTTTCAAACTCCATTGACTTATTCTTTTCTTTTTCATTTTCATAAGCCCTTTCTAATAAACTGTAATGAATCAATAGGAAGTCCATTTCTGGATCCATTGGGAACCCGTAATTATTATTATTCATTGTCTCATCAACAAAATCTTCTATTCTCGTGATTTCAATCTTATCTGCTTTAAGGTCATAGTCTTTATTTGGAACAAAGATTCCACTCATTTTGAAATGCTCAGAATACGGTATTTTATAAAGTTTATCATCTAGTTTATCTTGTATTCTCTCATCTAAAACTATAATTCTGCTAAGTATAGATTCAGCAATTTGTAATCTATACAGAGCATTTTTGTTTGGATTATTTAATGCGGTATTAAATTGGGGAATTACTAAATTTTCATTTTGAATATCTTTAATTAAATTCCTAAAGCCTGGTAATAATTCTTGGGCTTTACTAGACAAAGCTTCATAATAAAAATGATTTTTGCATTTTTCTCTCCATGTTTCAAGTGGGTTCAGTGAATCTGCAATTTCATACAGATGATTAGCAAACTCTGCCTCTTTGTTATTCAATTTTGGAAGCCCTATTATCTCATTCTTACCCGCTCCAGTTTTTCCAAGATTGCTGTAAGTAGAATACAATTCTTCCTCTCTCCATTTCCAAAGTGTTAATTTTATTTTGTCCGGTGCTATTGGATTTTTTTCCTTTTCGATATTAAGTAGTTTTTCTATTTCATCGGCAGACTTATAGTAAATTCTTTTGGTTACGACAGCCTCTTTGCCAGCTACCAAACTCTTTAGTTCTGCATTACCTTCTTCTAAAACCAAGAAATTGTGATTGTAATTCCTGTTGTGTTCCAAATGCTGCTTAAAGCTTTCTACATCCGTTTGCCAGATACCATTTTTGATTAGTTCTTTGTTTGTATGATTTTTATCAGTTACAATCAAAACCTCTTGTGGCTTTTTTATAAAAAAGCGATAAGCCAAACAACCGTTCTTATTAAAGGCTTTTAAAATGTTTAGTTTGCCTTTCGAGTTATAAATTTTATCATCTTCATCCACATCATAATCATCACTATCAACCTCAACTATTTCAAACTGGCGTAGGTATGCTGCACTGGCGTCCATCTCTATCATGCCAAGTGATTCACCCCTAAGTGTATTTTCTTCATCCAGTATTTTGTCGTTGATTTTTATGTTTAGGCTTTTTACTTGCTGGTCAATCTTATCTATGGTTATATTGTCATATATTTCTACACAATACAGGCTTTGTACCTCATGCCACAAATCAATATTTCCATCTATTTCTTCTTCGCCAATTTCTCTGAAGTTGACAGTAAACTCTTTTATAGGAATACTGGCATTTGTGGCGTGTTTTGCAGTGTTTCTAATAACGTTTTCAATAATATTATAAAACGCCTGGCATCCTAACACATCATTGGGAATTGCCACAGGGAAATCAGTTTCTTTATTGAGCAGATTGTCCTTAAATTTAAACTGAAGTTTATACTGAAATTGTTGCCCTCTGCCGGAAATATTATCTAACAAGAGGCGAACTTTGTCCAAATCTTCGAAAATATCTGTATAGACATTTTTACTGCTTAACATCGCAGGAGTTCCAAATGTTAGGTCAGCTAAATAATCCATCCGACATTTAACGTAGCTATTGAAATCAGAAATCAGATTTAAAGCAATTTCATTTTTCAATGCTAGACTTTTTAATTTACCATCAGCTTTATTATACCAATCATCTTTGTTTAACTTTTCCTCTAACTTACTATGAAGCTCAGTTAGCCTTGAAGATTTATAACTGGATTTATCTTTTTCAAAATTTAATAATTCCAAACTTCTCAAATCACCTATCAACTTATTCATCACATGGCTGCCGATATTGTGGCTCATATTACGGGCCATAACCTGGGAAATGGCGGCACGAATAGATTGTTTTGATGTTTCGCTTTGAAGTATTGTTACAAGGGCTGCCTCAAGTTTAGCTTCTACAAGTCTATAATAGTTTTCCCAAAGTTCTTTGATGGTTTCTTCTAGATTAATACTTTCAGATTCAGGCTGAACCCTTCTCCAAACTACAAAGTGAGATACGCCTTGAATACCTTCAAAGCTAACCTTCTTGAAAAGGTAAATTATCTCAATACAACTATTTCCATTTTCAAGAGAAAACTCATCCTTTTCTATAATTTTAAATCTATCAAAAGGAAAATCCTCATTCAAATAAAAATCAGGTTCATAGAAGATTGCCGTATGCAAAAGTGGCAAATAGTATTCAACGAGATGCCCAAGGGATTCAAAGCCTTTTGCTAAGTCATAACATCCGATAAAATTGCCATTACTATCCTTCTTATACTTAAAATAATGTCGCCACTTTTTACTATCGAGGGTATCGTCTGTATCAATTGGGTCTATAATCGTCCCAATTGAAGGGCTTCCTTTATGTAATTCCGTGTCATATTTTTCATAATACTCTTTATACGGAACATCTATCAAAAAATGTTCTTGACCATAAATTTTGCCATAAAATGAAACCATTCCAATTTTGAAATCATTGTATTTATTGATCAGGTCACCATTTAATAGTTTGAAGTATCTGAGAAAGTTTCTGTTATAACGATTGAAGAAATTGTACCTTTTTTGTTTGTCTGAAAGCTTTGCCTTATTCTCTTTTATTTGCAAAAACAAGTCAAATAGAACACTTCCAAGTAATTTGCCATAATATTTATAGGCATTCAATGTGCCTAAAAACCCGTTTCCTTCATCACCTGCAGAGAGACAGTCATCCTTATTAAATAAGTTAAGAATGGAAGATGTTTCAAGTACATAAATATCATCCTTATTTAATACTCCCTGGAATATTTTACCAATCTCTTCAATTTTATTGTCAATGTCTGTGTATGTAAACTTTGGATTATACGAATACATCGCAACTTGTCTAATACCATTGATTTTTAACTGCTGAACAATGTTAGTATCAGGATGGTATAAATCATCGGCATTTGCAGGATGTCCATTTGTTTCTTTAAACATTTCCTCATTGTTGATTCGAAAGTTGGTATGCCCTCTGTCAGTCCAGAAAATGTTTATCTTCTTATTTTCTATAATTTCTAAAATGCTATTTTGATTAACATCTTTAGGCCTGATTGGGTTGTAATTGTAAATAGAAACACTGACATCGTCTTCCATTATAAAATGAAAAGATTTGCCGGATATATTTTGATATTCAGTTTGTAAAGCATTGTAATCATTGCAGTAGTATTCCTGCAAGGTGTGATCAAAAGGTTTTCCAAAGTAATTTTGCAACTTTTCCAATAATATACCACAACATTCCCTTGTTGGAAACGGATTGTCATCAACTATCAGGATTCTATATTTTGGAATTGTGGCCATTTAAATTTTTACTTTTGTGCTATCCTATGGAAGTAACCTTCGTTATAATATGAATCACTGTATTTATAACAATTAATCACATTCCCATTTGCCAGGTTATTGGTCAATTCTGCAATCTCAATAACGGTTTGCGATAGTTCCTGCAAATCCAGATAATGTTCAAAATCACCGAAAGGCTTTGAGTCTTTATTTTGGGGTGTTTTGAGGGAAGATAATGCGATGGAGTTTGCTACTATATTTTTGTTTGCGTATTCATGAGCAATACATTTAATGGTAGCATCTACAGCGGCTTTTGCAGCAGTGAAAGGCAACATATTAGGAAAATGGTAATCAGTAGCATTACAGCCAAATGTTAGAATTTTACCACCACCTTTTTTGATCATCATTGGTAGCACATTTTGAAGTACATTATACAAAGTTCCGTAATGGCTGTCCATCATATTTCTTGCCTTGATTGTCTCAAATTCTAAAAATGGTAAGTGCAGCCAAAAGTCACCGGCACTATGAATGAGCGTAAAATTGCCATCAAAGAAATTGTCAATCTCCAAAATAACCTTGTTAGTTGGGTCAATATCCAATAAGTCAATACCCGAATGATAGACAACATTGTCGTCAACTAACGATTCCAAGTCGTTACTATGGGATCTTGACACAAGAAATAATTTGCATTGTTTGCCATACTTGGTTTTAATAAATCCCGCTAATGCTTTACCAAGTGCTGAAGTTGCTCCCGTAATTAAATAGTTGTTGTTCATTTGTCTAATTTATATTTTAATACTTCCTTATTAACATTAACAGTTATGATACTGTTGATTTCTTGCTGTGCTAAAAATTTACTTTGCATCATCCATTCCACGCCAGCTTCCTCATTCCTTATGACGGTGTAAACGGCTGACTTGCTCACTACTTTGAAAGGAAATCCTTCTGATGCATTTAACTCAATCTGGTTATCTTCTACCAACCAATGTTCCGAAGCTTGTTCACCAGTTTTAGCCAATATCATTTTTCCATTTAAACCCGGTTTAACCGGTAATACTTTCACATCCGGGAAACGGAAGATATAGGCAGCTTCCAGAACCGGTGGCTTTTCCATAAACTCCATTATGCTGCCCTGTGCAGCTTGCTTCACCGTACCTGTTTGTTTTTCCTGAACCAAGTACATTACTTCGTCTGCTATTAATTGTGCCTCTAATTTATGGTGGGTAATATACAATACTGCTAAACCATATCGCTGGGTAATCTCTCTCAGCTTATTCAGGAAAGACCGTTTAACTTCTGCATCCAGACCATTGCAAGGTTCATCCAGCAAAAGAAAATCAGGCTCAATACTTAATGCCCGTAATAAACTTAAACGTTGTTTCTGTCCGCCACTTAATTCTAAAACCGATTTTTGGGCATTTACTACTTCTTCCAGACCCAGGCTTTTTACCAGTTCATTATACAGCCCTTCGTTAAAACGTTTTTTGAATGCACCTGCAAATTGAAAATAGCGGGCATTATCCTGAATGCTCAGGTGTTCAAACAACACAGCCTCCTGTGGTACATAAGAGAATACCGGGCTGGCAGGTTGCATTTCAATGATGCCTGAAATTGGTTTTTCTATACCTAACAACAATTTCATCAGGGTACTTTTGCCTGAACCGCTTGAACCCATAATGGCTGTAACCTTGCCCGTATTTTCCTGTTGCGATAATTGCAAGCTAAAGCCCTGAAAAACGGGCTGGCCCTTTTTATAGCTGAAATGGATATTATTTAGATTAATGGATTTCATACTTCGGTATTCAATTGTTTTTGTGCTTTTTCAATAATGTACCTCCAAATAATAGCGGACAGCAAAGCTACTATGAAAGAAACCAGTAAGTAACCGAATGCTTTATCATAATCTGCACCTCTTCCTGTTATCAGCATCTTCATGCCCGATACGAATGAGGGGATGTAATCGGAGAACAAGTTGTTTAATACGGCTTCATTCCATATAAAGGAGTATCCAATAATAAAAAGCAGTAAATATTCCGCTTTGAAGCGCTTGAAGAAACTAAAACGGATGGTTTCCGCTTTGCTTAATTTATACACTTGTAAATAATCAATTTCGTTATTGCTTACCCTGAAATGATTGAATAAAACAAAACTCCCTAAAACAGGCAGGGTTAATAGTATGTGTCCAACAATCCAAATAGTATAGATAATGGATTGAGATGAATAACCAATAAGACTCATCCATTTGTACCCGGTAATTAAAATAACTATAGGCGGAACTAAAAGCAAGACAAATAATAAGACAAAGAAAGGCAGTGATTTTTGGCTGAATGAACTCAACGTTTGTTTCCAACCCAGGCGTGATGCAATGCCGAAGAAAATAGCAGTTGCAGAAGATGCAAGGGTTGCAATGAATGTCATTAGCAACGGAAAACCTAATTGAGATAAGTTGAAACTAAAGCTGACTTTGGTAAGTGAAAGTATTAAAGGTAAAATAACAACTATACACAATATTAAACCGAAGAACAAACCTGGTTTCTTCAAGGAAAATGATCCGTTTCCTATTTTTTGACTAGTTGGATATAGTTTTAGTGCGGTAGATTTTTTGATAAAATAATACAGCACTAAGAAGAGCAGTATTAGGCCGGCAATTGCGGCAACCAAAACAAATGCAGAGGCATCAAATATCTGGTTTCTGGCAAAATCAGGATTCACCAATAGATTGGTCTGATAATTTCGAGTGAGCCAGTTGGTAATTAATTCGGAATTGGTGCCCTGAGAAACCTTAAACAAATAAGCAAGCTTAGATTCTTCATAAAAAGCAAAGACAAAGGCAATAGCAACCAACAACAGCCAAAGGTTTCGGGTGTGTGGCAGATATATATCTTTCAGTTTCTGATAAAAAGAAAACTTTGTTGCACTGGCAAAGTTTAAACGGTCTGCATTGATATTTTGTAACTGCATCCAGAACAAATACACAAATAAAAGTCCAAACTGGTATAGCTCAAGCAACAACAAAAAACCAAGTTTGTTGAATTGGCTGCCCTGTGCAATTCCGGAAAAGAAAGAAGAATCACCCCAAATCAGTTTACAGATGAATGCAATGGAAATATTACCTAATGTAATTGCAATAATGAGTAAACTAAGATTTTTGCCTATGAATGAAAACGAAGGAACCTTTAATAAAAACACAGCTCCGATAAAACCGAATGTAACTAAGACAATAGCAGATATTATGGCATTGAGTAAGGTTGTTTGTAATGTTGATTGAAACGAACCATTGATGAACAAATCATTTAAGCCTGAGAAATTGACACCAAAAACAAATGGGAATAATACCAAAAGGGTTACACAAAGCAACCCAATGGTTAATATCCGCCATAAATTTATTGATTGATTCATGTTTACTGGAATAAAGGTTTTCTTTCTTTTTCAATCTGTGCTTTGGCAGCATTTAATCCTTCTTGCACACCTATTTCATTATTCCAGATTTTCTGAATGTAAGTAGTGATTACGTTATTGATTAAATCAGCATCAGGACCTGCTTCCAACATATACTCGGCCCTCAATAACGATGTTTTCAAAGCAGGAACATAGGGAACTTTCTGAGCCTCGGGAGCATCATAAGCAGATTTTGTAGGAGCACAGAGTCCTTTTTGAATCATTTTTACCTGTGTTTCTTTTTTCAACAAATAAGTCATGTACTGGAAAGCTTCTTTTGAATGTTTCGATTGTTTGTTGACGAAATAAGAACCACCGGCAATCATAGATTTATTACCGGGAGTAGGGGCAAACGCAAAGCGTTTGTCTATTTTCCCATTTCCATCATCTATTAAGCCCCAGGAATAATCACTCCAGATGATGCCCATTGCCACATTTCCCTTTTTGATGATGTTTCTTTGCTCTACACCATCAGTAGTAACAAAGTTTCCTGCATTGAATGGTTTAAGCGATGTGTAAAATTCTGTAGCCGCAATGCCTTTTTCATTAGCCAGTAAAACGGGAGTATTTGCATTGCCCTGCCATCCCTGATTTTTGTCTAACACTTTGCCGTCAAAGCCTTGCAGAAAACTACACCATTCATAATACAACCAACCACCTGTTGAACCTTGTAAGCAAACACCCTTTAAGCCTTTATCCGGTTGTGTAAAGAACTCAGCCACTTGTTTAAAAGATTGCATATCTGTTGGCACTGTCAACTCTCTACCATATTTGGTCAGGAAATTCTTTTTCTGTAAAGGATCATTGAACAAATCCTGGTTGTAAACCAACATCATGGTATTGGCAGCAAATGGATATGAAATTACTTCAGATTCATTATCATTTGGAGTAGTGGGATTTTTATAGTAATAACCAACCTCTTTCCAAACATTGGGGAAAATATCACTTTCAAAATCGTAGGTATTGGAACTCTCTTTTTTCAGTTCATCCAATTTATAGACGTAATTATTTCTCACAAATGATGAAAGAGAAAAGTTGTATTGAAGCACAAGATCATAAAGCCCTGTCTTGTTTGCGAAGTCCTGATTTGACTTATTGAATGCATCTTCAAAGGAGTTTGGCTTAAAATCCAATTTTACACCTGAACTCTTCTCATATTCCGGCTGCAAAGCTTGCATGGATTGGATGGAGGAAGAGTTTTCGCCTATGATGGTGATTTTGTTTTCCTTGTTATTGCAGGATGCAAGTAAACCAATGATGGAAATAGTGGTAATAATAGATTTTAAGCGTTTGTACATTTTACAATTTTTAGTTCTACAATACATTTATCAACTGAAACTTAAAATAAAGAAAATTCCAGTTAGTTGCAGTTAGTTAAACCACAACTAATTGAAATACAAGGAATAATGATTACATTCTCCTGATTAAACCAGATAAAACCTGTATGGCTTCAGTTGCCTGAAATTGGATGAGTTTTTCCAATAGCAGGATCATCTTGGGCCTGGTGTCAAGAATCTGGTATTTCTCTAACAATTTGACCAAATCATTGATTTTTTGAATGTCTTTTGCTTTGAAAGCCTCATCCAGTTGCCCTTGGATGAATGGCTGTAACATTGCCTTTGAGTATTGGGCATTGTCTAAAATTTCAACTGATAATTTCACAGCATCATGCATTGGTAGACGCAGCATACTTAAAGAGGCATCATCATTTATAGCCGCTAATAATTCAGGAGTAATTTTTTCTATCAATTCGTTAGGGCTTGTTGACTGGAATAGGTCATTTACATATTTCTCCCAATTGGTTACTCCATAAAAGCCATCGGTGAGCAGGGCAAATCCGGTATATTCAAGGTTATTTATTTCTACCGCCTCAACGGACAAGTTTCTATCGCCACCCATTGCTTTGCTTAACCCTGTCATATAAATCGGCACACCATTTTGTAATTTGAGTTTGCCGTTTTCTTTGTAGGGAATCCGGGTTGCATCATCGGTAGTTAATTGGTTCCAGACGTTTGTGTTGAAACCAAATATCCTGCTATCACCAATATTGATGGTGTAGATTTTTCCGGATGCCGGAGAGTAAATCAATGAAGACAGTGTAGATAACATACCAGTTGTGCCTTCCACACCCATACAAATCTGGCTGTTCGCAAATAATACAGCTTCCTCAAAAGCAGTTTTTATATCATTAATTGGTTCTTCTTTTAAATATTCCTTGATAAACTTTACTACTGATGCAGATGCCAGATAATCTTTTGGAGCTTTGCTTACACCATCGGCTGCAATGAGTAAAACAAATTCGCTACTGTTATTTTCTATTAGGCCTGAAAAAGAGGCATCGCCACATTTTGATTTTGTGGGATTTTTGAGAGAAAAGGAAAAGTGTATGTCAGCCGGTTGGTTCATAGACTCAATATAACATTTAAAGTTTTTATTGTTGCCTCATTTTTATTTGGTTCTGTATCTGATATGCGATAATATTTGTTGCTTCCTGGTGGGTCAGTAGGAAGTTTTCAAAGTTAGTTTTTATTTCTTCAATAGACTTCCAATCAGAAATGAAGCAAAGGTATTTTGTGGTATCCACTTCCTGTATTTTGCCATCTAAATAAATATACGCCAGCAGGTAGATATGTGCTGTTGAATCAGGCTGAAGTTGCTTATAATCGAACCTTTCAATGAACTCAAATTTATTGTTCAGATCAGTTGCATTTATGCTGTATGTATAGCCCAAAATTTTAGCAACGTGGGTGGTCTTGTGGATGTAGAGGTTTTTGATGGTATCAAACTGCTTTTTCTCTTGTGGGACAAATGAAAGTTTGGTAATAGCTATGTAATTGTGGGTGTTGGAAAACAGCAATGTGCCTTTAGGCAATTCAATATCTATGGCCTCGGTGTAGGGTGCTTCCCTATTGATAATGACTTTGGCAGGAATATCTTGTGTTGTTTTGATGATGTCGAAGGGGTTTATTTTTGCCATATTTCTCATTTTACTTAATAGAGAAATACGGTTAGTTGTAATTATTTACCTCCACGAAACAAGCCCCGAAGCATTATGTACAGTCCTGCTAATACACAAAGCAATGTCAACATACTTCCCATCAAGGCACTAAAGCCTTCTTTAGTGCCGCCACTATACAGTAATACAAAAAGAATGAGAGCTGCACAGGCCAATATTATTTTTGCTGCATTGTTTCCAAGAGCTACAAATATTACCACTGCAAGGGTTACAATCATTGCCGTATTAATGGAGAAAATGCCCATCAGGTATAAACGAAGACATGTTATGGTGGCACTGGCAATGGTGGCCATGTTTACCAATGTTTTTATCGGGCTCGATTTTTTTACTTCTTTTTTTTGTGCAGAGAATAGCATAGTCAGTGGATTTTTTGTTAAATAATTTGCATAAAACTTTGACGGAACTTTATTGGGTTCTGTATTTCCATAAATCTTTCCCTTGTGCCTCCTGTACCAATAATGGTGATGCAGCCGTACCCTAACATTCTGCCGAGAATCCCTTGTTCGACATGCACCGTTTCTACCCGACTCAAATTCATTTCTAAGGTGTAATATGCAATCAGTCCCTTTTTGATAATGATCCGCTTTGAGGTTACTACAAATTCATCTGTTAGCGTTTGTATGTAGGGGTACAAACCCAACGTAAAAAGGGATACCCAACTGAAGTAATGTGTCCAGTGGTAGTTTGTTTCGTGAATTACCTGTTCGCCTGGCAACAGATGTTTGTTTACATATTTTCCCATAGCAGTTTGTTATTTTAATTGTTGGCTGCATAAGTTTGTTTCAATTGAGAGGCATTGGCTCCCTGATAACTAAGGCTTTTCACGCCTTGAGTGGTAAAAAACTCATTCCAGTAGGTTTTGATTTCGTTGTAATATGGTTTGGGCATAGCCATTTGTTCCCCTGTTATAACTGCTATTGAAAAGTTGCGGATGTTGGAATACTTTACATCGGCTGTTTGTGAAAGCCACTTGGAAGCTTTTCCTTTTGCACACATCTTGCAGTTGTCGGCATATTGTTCCATATCACTCATTATAACAATGCTGTTGTTGAAATTAGCATCAAACCTGCTCTGGGCTACTTCCAATGCACCCAGTATATCGGTCCTGTTTCCTACCTCCTGACGGTGCATTTTTGCTTCTGTTATGGCGGCTTTCAATTCTTCCATTTTGGTATGGATGAATTTAGCAAAGGCTTCCTTTTTAAGCTTGTCGGTTTCATTGGCATTTAAACCCATTACGTCCCATTCGCTTCTATGCTCGAATAAATCAATTTCCAACAACGCCTTTGAAGCAGTTTGTGAAGCACCGTCAACAGGCAAAATTGTAATTTTATCAAACTGGCTAAGGTTGGCACAAATATCATTTTCGGTTGTTTGAATATACCAGTCTAAAACTTCCGGCTTAATACTTTGGGAAATATCTATTAATGCTACAATGTTTTTCCCATTGCTGCCGTTTCCGCTACCGGTGCTGCATGAAGTAAAGAAAGCTGTTGCTATTAAGATGGCGATGATGGTGATTGTATTTCTCATTTTGCTTAGTTTTTACTGTTTGTTAATTAATGTTCCGTTTAGTGAATGTTTAGTTCCGGGTATGTTGTTGAATATAGTCTCAGAGTTAGTTGTACTTAGTTCCGGTTTAGTGTTTTCAATCTCTGCTTTTGGCTTATCGT
>WBZL01002632.1_pt1 | contig 16823 bp, 16 predicted proteins | sample 5204291 | NCBI WGS metagenome assembly WBZL01 (sample SAMN12344345, study PRJNA552823) | activated sludge metagenome | biome: Activated sludge suspended growth; feature: Nitrification reactor; material: Wastewater; isolation source: activated sludge from nitrification reactor of wastewater...
CCCTCGCGATCGGCACCATGATCATGGTCTCCGGGGCCGCTGGACAAACCAAGGATCTGCCTGGTTATCGGCGACGGCGTTTCGAGCGCGGATGCCGGAGAAACCTGGCACTTGCTCGATCAGCGGTACGATATTCCGGTTACAAAAATCGAAGCCGACCAGATGGGCCGGACGGATATCTGGAAATACAACGTCATCATCCTGCCCAGCGGGTCGTATAACGGCTTCTCCAACGGGACCCTTGAGGACCTGAAAAGATGGACGCGCGACGGAGGCACCCTCATCCTGTCCGGAAGCGCCGTTCAATGGGCCGCCGGAAAAGGGCTGGCCAATGTAGCTGTGCGAAAAACAGATTCCGGAAACGAAAAAGGAAGAAAAGCCTACGACGGCCTGAGGGATGATTTCGGCTCAAGAAGCATTCCGGGGTCTATTTTTCAGGTGCAAACGGACCTGACCAACCCCTTGTTCTTCGGCAGACAAAGGGAAATGATGCCCGTTTTCAGGAACGACAACCTGCTCTTCGAACCGGCTCAAAACCCGTATGCGACCCCGGCTGTCTATACCGCTTCCCCCCTGCTCAGCGGCTACATTCCCAACAAGCTCATCAGCAAGGTGGCAGGATCCGCGGAAGTCATTGTCAGCGGCATGGGCAGAGGACGGGCCATTTGCCTGGCCGACAACCTCAACTTCCGCGCATTCTGGTACGGCACCAATCGCTTATTCATCAACAGCATTTTCCTGGGATCCACCATTTCGGGAGGTGCAACTGAAACCCAGGCCCCGAAACAAGATGATAAAAAATGAAAACCAGAACCCTTTTTCTCCTGATCCTGCTCCTGGGCGGCGCCGCCGGATTAAGCGGCCAACGCAACCCGCGACAGGCGACCGGAGCAGATACGATCGCCGTAAAAAAGATCTTTCTAAGCCGTTCTTATTTCCTTGAAGGCAAACCCCTCAACCTGTCGGTCATGGAGTGGTTTATGAAAGACTACCCCAGAGCCCACGATGAGATCAACCTGGCCATGATGAGCGACCAGTTCAGCATTGTCGGATACGGTGCGGGAAGCCTGTTCCTGCTGAGCGGCATGCTGATCTACCGGCAAAACCGGGACGCCGGCTTCGACCTGCTTCAGGTAGGCGGCGTTTGCCTGGCGGGCGGGATCGTTTTTCAGGTAATTTCGGGAAAATTCAAACGAAATGCCGTGCGGTTGTACAACGACGCCGTCAAATCCGGTCCCGGCAATGCGAGGTCCTCAACCGCTTCCTACAGCATTGAGATCGGCGACGGCGGCAAAGTCGGGTTATTGGTCTCTTTTGAATAAGCTGCGGTGAAATAATTATTTCCCGGTTTCAGCCTTCCAGGACCGGTGCAAAAAAAATTCCCGCAGCTCGGGCTGAACTGCGGGAAGATACGGTCAAAATATCTATTTGCTCTCCGGCGTACCGGACTGGCATTACATCATACCGGGCATTCCGCCGCCTGGATGCGCGTGGCCGTGACCGCCGCCGTTGTCTTTTTCCGGTTTGTCGTTGACCACACATTCGGTAGTCAATACCATACCGGCAATGGACGCGGCATTTTCAAGGGCGATCCTCGTTACTTTGGTCGGGTCGATAACGCCGGCCTTCTTCAGGTCTTCAAAGACATCGGTACGGGCGTTGTAGCCGAAGCTGCCTTTGCCTTCCATCACTTTCTGAAGGATTACCGAGCCTTCTACGCCTGCGTTTTCAGCAATGGTGCGCAGGGGCGATTCAAGCGATTTGCGAACAATCTGCACGCCGATGTTTTCGTCCTCGTTGAAGCCTTTGACGTTCTTCAAGGCATCGATCGCGCGAACCAGCGCAACACCGCCGCCGGCTACGATACCTTCTTCTACGGCAGCCCGCGTAGCGTGCAGGGCGTCGTCCACCCGGTCTTTTTTCTCTTTCATTTCCACTTCCGTGGGCGCGCCGATATGGAGGACTGCCACACCGCCTGCCAGTTTGGCCAGACGTTCCTGCAGTTTCTCCTTATCGTATTCGCTGGTCGTGGCTTCGATCTGCTGTTTGATCTGGTTGATGCGGGCGGTGATCTGCTCCTTGTCGCCGGCGCCGTCCACGATGGTGGTATTGTCCTTGTCGATGCGGATCTTTTCAGCCTGGCCGAGTTGGGACAGGTCCGTATTTTCGAGTTTGTAGCCTTTTTCTTCACTGATGACAACGCCGCCGGTCAGGACAGCGATATCTTCGAGCATGGCCTTGCGGCGGTCGCCGAAGCCGGGAGCTTTAACGGCAACGATCTTCAGGTTGGCGCGCAGGCGGTTGACCACCAAAACGCCAAGCGCCTGGCTTTCAACATCTTCAGCGATGATCAGCAAAGGACGTCCGGACTGGATCACTTTTTCCAAGACCGGCACGATCTCCTGCATGTTGGAAACCTTCTTGTCGTGGATGAGGATGAACGGATTTTCATATTCCGTTGTCATGTCCTCGGCATTGGTCACGAAGTAAGGTGAGAGGTAACCGCGGTCGAACTGCATACCCAGCACTTCGTCCACGTAGGTATCCGTACCGCGGGCTTCTTCCACGGTGATTACGCCGTCTTTGGAAACGCGCTTCATCGCATCGGCGATCAGGTCGCCGATTTCTTCGTCGTTGTTGGCGGAAACGGCGCCGACCTGGCGGATTTTCTCAAAATCATTGCCGATGACCTCGGATTGATTTTTCAGATCTTCGATCACGGATTTAACCGCTTTATCGATGCCCCGCTTAAGGTCCATGGGATTGGCGCCGGCCGTAACGTTTTTCAGGCCTGCATTGATCATGGCCTGGGCCAGCACGGTTGCGGTGGTCGTTCCGTCGCCGGCGATATCGGCGGTTTTGGAAGCGACTTCCTTCACCATTTGGGCGCCCATATTCTCAACGGCGTCCTCCAGTTCGATTTCCTTGGCTACGGTAACGCCGTCCTTGGTGATCTGGGGGGCGCCGAAGCTTTTCTGGATTACGACGTTGCGCCCTTTGGGGCCGAGGGTTACTTTCACTGCATTGGCAAGCGCGTCGACCCCGGAACGGAGCCGTTCTCTTGCATCTCTATTAAAGCTGATCTCTTTTGCCATTTCGGATTGTAGATTTTTCGATTAGGGAAATTAGGAGAGGACGACCAGGATATCGTCTTCGCGCATAATGAGGTAGTCATTGCCTTGGTAGTGAAGTTCCTGGCCGGCGTATTTGCCGTAAAGAACAATATCACCTACCTGAACGGTCATCAGATTGCCGTCCTTACCCGGGCCTACGGCGACCACTTCACCCCGCTGGGGCTTTTCCTTGGCGGTATCGGGAATAATAATGCCGCCGGCCGTTTTCTCTTCAGCCGGAGCCGGTTTGACCACAACTCTGTCGTTAATTGGCTTCATACTTGACTGGTTTTTCAATATCGGTATTAAACATGATTTTAAAATTCAACCAAGAATAGCATAGTTCGTGCCAAACCGTATTCCCTGACAATTTTGCAGTAAAAAGCTTGTAATAAACCGGGATGGACTGGACAAAATTTCATCCGCGGGATGTTCACGGATCGTTGACGGGAATTCAGGCCGGCTGCCAACCTGGGAGAGATTCGGAAAGATGAAAAGAGTCATCCCGGATCAGGGCCGGGATGACTCTTTTCAAGCATTCCTGGTTCATCAATTGAGGTGAACCGGGCGGATGCTTATTGCGGTGTGGTGATAAAATCAGGACCTACGCCGACGCTGCCGACGAAAAGGGTCGTCAGGATGCAAAGAGCGAAAAGCGCCGCGGCAAGAATCCAGGTCGCTTTCTCAATGAAGTCCGTCTGTTTTGATGCACCGAATAATTGGTTGGCCTGACCGCCGCCGAACGTAGCGTCGATACCGCCGCCTTTGGGATTCTGGATCAGAATAGCAGCCATCAGCAGCACACAAATCAGGGCGATCAATATAGTTAATCCTGTAGCCATTGTTCAATTTTTTTTGAGCTCCTCTATTTTTGCCGCAAAGTAAGCGCTTTTTTTCGGATTTTTATGCATCAACCGTTCAAACATTTTAATTGCTTTCTCATTCTGCCCCTGATCAGCCAGTAATCTGGCCAGCGTTTCAGAAATAATACCGTCGTTATCCGTCAGGCTTTGTTCAGCCAGATCCCTCACTTTGACTTCTTTATGAGCATTTTCTTCATCAGGGGCTTCCGGGATCACAAAGGCAGGCCTGGCCGATGATTGGCTGCGCCAGCTTGCAAATTTATGCTTTGGCATCGGCGCGGGCGGAGGGACTTCTTCTTCAATATCAGGTATGGATTCCGCTTCCGGAGCCGGCGGTTCGGTACTTCCTGCCACAGGAGAAAGATCAAAAACGATCTCTCTGGGGCCGGAAACCACATTTTCCGCATCTTCACCCATTGCCGGTTCGGGTTCATCTTCCCGGGTGATCTCATCAATACCGCTTTCCGGCCCGGATACGGCGATCATCAGCGATCCGAGGCCTGCCGCCAGGGTGTCGACCGCTTCCTCGACCAGGTCGGTCCGCAGCGGCGGCAAATCGATTTCAAGATCCTTTACACTTTCCGGGCTTGCGGTCATTTCGGGGATCTGGGCCTCGTTCGGTATTTCCGAGAAGCCGTTTGTCTGATCCGGCGCCTCCGGATCATCCTCATCTTCTGACAAGTCTTCCCCTACTGTCATATTGGCAGCGGGCGTCTCTGCCAGGTCGGATTCGCCGAAAGGCCGCTGTATTTCCCGGGGCACCGGAACCGGTTCCAGGACAGACAGGTCTTTCAATTCCAATACTTCATGGTGGTCCCCCATGAATCTTTCCACCGTCAGCGGTTCGCCATGATGGTACAACTGGAACAGGTGCCCGCGATCGAAGGTATAGGCTGCCGCTTTCGCCAGGTTCTTTTCTTCATCCGGATGCCCTTCCTGCCTGCTCTTTTGCCACAGCAGCAGATGGAGGTTGGCGCAATATGGATATTGAAGGGACAGGGTCTTCAACTCCTCATAGGTGAGCTGAGACAGTTTTTCCGTGTTGTTTAAAAAATCTGGAAAGTTTTCCCTGTTCATAATCAACCGGTTAACCGGGAATTCCCGGCAATTTGGTTTTAACGTGCAAAATAAAATAATATTGAGAGATAACCCCTACAATTCATCGGAAATCCGTTGAAAACCGGACAAATCACTATTTTGCCCCTGGTTTGAAACCTCCCTCACCAATTTTGAATCGAATGAAGCGGATCCATTTCAATTTCGGCAAATTTCTGATCTTTGCAGTTATGCTTTCATCTTGCCAGCAAGCTCCCCAACCCGTGGATTTTCCGGATTTTGAATCCTATCCCGTTTATGACGGGCAAGATCTGGGCGTTACCTATTCCAAAAACGAATCCATGTTCAAATTGTGGTCGCCGACCGCCGAAGAAGCGGCGCTCCGGCTCTACCAGGCGGGCAGCGGGGGAGCGCCTGATGCGACCTTTTCGATGCAACGGGCAGATAACGGAGTTTGGCAACAAACGGTCGAAGGCGACCTTCACGGGCATTATTACACCCTGCAGGTGAAGATCAAGGGAAAGTGGTTGAATGAAACGACCGATCCTTATGCCCGCGCCGCAGGCGTAAACGGCTTGCGGGGTATGGTGACAGCGCTTGACAAATCCGATCCGGAAGGTTGGGAAAATGACCAGCGGCCGGCATTCGGTCAGCCGACGGATGCTGTCATTTATGAACTGAACATCCGCGATTTGTCGGCATACCCGGAATCCGGCATCCAAAACAAGGGAAAATACGCGGGGCTCGCCGAAACCGGCACAAAGGGACCGAAAGGCGTCAGTACCGGCCTTGACCACATCAAATCCCTGGGGGTAACGCATGTCCACCTGCTGCCTTTTTTTGATTTCAGGAGCCTGGACGAAAGCAAGCCGGAGGATCAGCGATACAATTGGGGATACGATCCGCAGCATTACAATGTACCGGAAGGCAGCTTTTCGTCCGACCCCAACAACGGCCTGACCAGGATACTGGAGGTCAAATCCATGATCAAAACTCTCCATGAAAACGGTATCCGGGTGATCATGGACGCCGTCTACAACCATACCGGCGCTACGGAGGATTCGAATTTCAACCAACTCGTACCGGGGTATTATTACCGGCAAAATGCCGACGGCGGGTTTTCCAACGCTTCTGCCTGCGGGAATGAAACCGCCTCCGAGCGGGCCATGATGCGAAAATTCATCATCGAATCGGTGACCTATTGGGCGCGCGCCTACCATATCGACGGGTTCAGGTTCGACCTGATGGGCATCCATGACATAGAGACGATGAACCTGATCCGCCGGGCGCTGGACCGGATAGACCCCACCATCCTCATGTACGGAGAAGGCTGGACCGCAGGAGCGAGCCCGCTGCCCGACAGCCTGCGTGCACTGAAGGCCAACACCTACAAACTGGATGGCATTGCCGCCTTCAGCGATGATATCCGGGATGCCATAAAAGGGCATGTTTTCACCCCCACCCAAAAGGGGTTCGTCAGCGGAAAGAAAGGGCTGGAAGAGTCCATTAAATTCGGCGTGACAGCTTCAACGATGCATCCGCAGGTCAACTACGATTCTGTGAATTACTCCAGGTCCCCATGGGCAGCAGAGCCCGCTCAAACCATCACTTACGTTTCCTGTCACGACAACCACACCCTTTGGGACCGGCTGGCTGTTTCGGCTCCGGAGGCCAGCGAAGCCGACCGGATAAAAATGCAGAAACTGGCCGGCGCAATCGTGCTCTGTTCTCAAGGCATCAGTTTTCTGCACGCCGGCGTAGAAATGCTGAGGACCAAGAACGGTGTTGAGAACTCTTTTGAATCGCCGGTGGAAGTCAACTGGCTGGACTGGTCCAGGAAAGCGCAATACCCCGATGTCTTCGCCTATTTTCAGGACCTGATCCGCATGCGTAAATCGCACCCCGCTTTCCGGATGCCGACCTCGGAGATGATCCGGACAAATCTTCGTTTCCTGGAAAACACGGGGCAATCGACGGTCGCTTTCACGATCAGCAACCATGCCAACGGCGACACCTGGAAGGACATACTTGTGGTCTTTAACGGCAACGACCACCCTGCCGTTATTGGATTACCCGAGGGCCAATGGACGGTAATGCTGAATGACAGGGGCCTGAATGAAAAAGGGTGGGACAAGGTTACCCGGAAGATAACCGTATCGCCCTATTCAGCGCTTGTCTTAGCCGCAGTTGAATAGCTGGCGCCGGTCCGGTCATTTCTTGCCAAAAAAACCAAAGCGTTTTTTCTGGTCCGGCGGAAAGCTGAAGTCTCCCTGACCGGCAGGACCGGGACCGCCTTTTCCCTCTTTGGCCGGAGATTCATTTTCTCCTCTTCCGGGACCGGACGAACGCACCGGATGGTCTGAACTTTTTACCGAAATTTCTTTCAAACCCGCATTGGGAGACTGAATTTTACGCCGCAAACGCTCCAGCAGGTGAATCCGGTCGAGCGGCTTCTTAGTGTTGTTGGTTTTGCTCATTTTTCAAAGGTTTGTGCCTGACTTCACGAAATGAGACTGGTGGTTTCTGAGCTTTGAAAACAGATCAGTAGGAGTGTTCAATGGGAGCTGATGGCAAATTTAATCAATTCTTTGGTAGAAAACGAAACCATTTTTTCTTCCGATCTCTTTCAAGCCGGGCATTTTTTCCAATTCGGCAGTTTTATTGATCTTGGTCACGACGTAGACCGGCTTGTCCGTTTTACCGGTAAAAAGCCAGTTTTCATCGTAGCTTCGGGTGTCCGAAACGGGCCTTTTCCGGGCGTAAAACAGGTGAGCGTAGGACTTGTAACCTTTGGTAATGATATAACAATCCTCATCTGCCTTCGCGGTAAAAAACTCAATTGCCGCCCGTTGGGAATACCCCTCGATCCTGCCGATAAATCCTGCCAGGGTAAGCATGATAAAAACTGCCGTCCCTCCAAAAAGGGCAGGCCAGGCTGTCCGCCAGTTATTTTTCCGGGCATACCGGAAAAAAACGAGCACGGCGGCTAAAAGCAGGAATCCGGCCGCAGCCTCCCAGCCCGTCCAGTGCACGGCAGCGTCCAGGTTAGCCTTTCCGAAAGGATCTTTGATCAAAAATTTCCATCGTTCGGCATTTCTGGCGGCAAACGGCAGGATTATGGTGGCCGCCATATAAACGCCGCCTATCATCCATAGCCCAAATTTCATCCACCGGCTGAGCGCAAGCTTGTTCCCGGTAATTTTATCCATGACCAGCGCCGCCAGATAGGTAAGCGGGAAATAACACATGGAGGAATAATGGACGATCTTGGACTGGACGATCGAGAACAGGATCAGGACGACCCAGAACAGGAATTTCATCCACCGCCTGAAATCATTCTGCTGGTCCGTTTCTTCCGCCGGTTGGGCAAAAAAAGCGCGAATGGCAAAAATGGAAGCGGGGAAACACCCCACCAGCAAAACCGCGAAATGATAGCCCGGAAACCCCTTGTGGCCCGCATCGTGGGTACTGAACAGCCGGTATTGGTACCTGTTGAAGGCTTCGATAAACCAGGTGCCGTTTTTCAGGGTCTCCGTTCCATACCAGATCAGCGTGACCAGGGTAGCTGCGAGGGTAAAAAACAGGAATTGCGGTATGTTGACATAAAACCGGAAGCGCTGATAGATCCAGTACACGCCCAGGGTCAGGCAAACGATCAGGTAGGCGACCTGGCCTTTGGTGAGAATGCCCATTCCGGTAAAGAATCCGGCCCAGAAAAGATACGTCCAGTAACTCTTCCTCAACGGGATCCCCTCATAGCCGTTCTTTTTCCAGTGAAACAGCAAAAAGTGATACAGCCCCAGAAAAATAAACAAGTTGAACCAGGGGTCAATGATGCCTGATTTGAAATACAGGAAGGGCAGCACCGAGCCGAAATAGGCGCCTGCCCACAACAAGCCGAACCGATGACTGAAAAACTGACGGCCTATCCGGTAAATAACCACCAGGGTAACTGCCCCGCAAACAGCATTCGGAAACCGGGCGGCGAACTCGCCGACACCCATACCGGCCATCGCCAGGGCCTGCAACCAGAAAAACAGCGGGGGTTTTTCCCAGAACGGCTGAAAATTGATGTAAACCCGGGTATAATCCCTGGTGAGCAACATCTCGCGGCTGATCTCGGCAAAATTGATCTCGTCCCAGTCAAAAAGGTGAACGCCGCCCAGAAAAAGCGTAAAAAAAAGACCGGATATTCCGGCAATCAACAAGGAATATTTCAATTTTTGCCCCATGGAAAAGGAAGATTCGGCTTTTATTTTTTTCTGCTGAACAGATTCAGCACTTTGCTCACAAAATCGTCATTGATCCCCAACCACCCCTTGAGCGTGTTGTAAAAGCTGACCAGTTTTTTATCCAGGAAAATGAACAGGCCTTTGATCCCGTCATCGGGCCGGGCCCGGTAGTTGGTTGCTTTTTTCCGGGGGGCGGCTGTTTCTTCCGTGAAGTAATAGAGTGCAATGGACTTCCGGGTCATGTCTTCCGGGCATTGGATCGGATCCGGGAGGCCGTGGTAGGAATCCTCATCCGTATTGAAGATGACGCAACGATTGAAGACCGGGAGCACCTTCCGGGCGCAGGCTTTCATGTCGCGCGTCCAGAGTTCCAGTTCGCCGCGGTATTCCGGCAGCCAGTCTTCATTGAGGTAGATGAGTACGTTTACCCTGCGCCGCCAATTGCGTTTGTGGGGGTGTACGGTGAAATCGGCATGGATGTTCAAAAAACCGCCGCGCTGGCTCTGGTGCAGGCCGCCGCCCTCCAGCGACGGATCGGGTTTGAGCCCCTCGATGCCGGTCAGCCGGCTGAGATAGGTTACAAACCTGTCGCAGTTCAGTTCCCGGATCACTTCCTGGAGATAAGGCGGAATCATGTCCATTTTGTTCAATCCATGCTTTTTTTCATTGACATGAACATAGTGGATCCACCCCTGGTCTTTCACCTTCGGAAAGGCATCCATAGCCATTTTGGCGGCCGGAACCTCCAGAAAGTCTTCAAAAACGGCGTAGGGATAAGGGTGTGCGGATTGATAGGTCCCGGCTTTTTCAGCAAAGACCGCTTCCCATTTGTCGTGGTTGAGGATCACCTGGCGGGTAGCTGCTTCCTGAGTCATTATTCAAATTTAAGAATGATGGGCAAAGATAAGGGAAATCGGTTTACCGCCCCCATTTTTCCAGCTGGTTCAGCACCGCAGAAAAATCCTTGGGGACGGGTGATTGAAAAGTAATCGCCGCTCCGCTGACCGGATGCGTGAGGGTCAGGGTATGGGCATGAAGGGGCGTTCGGGTAAGCAATGGCCGCTCTTCCTGGTCTTTTCCCATACTGAACCCCTTCTTTTTAAAGGCCGACAGGTACAATTCCTTCCGGGGCCCGTACATCGGATCAACGGCAAGCGGAAATCCGATGGATTGAAAGTGGACCCGGATCTGGTGGGTTCGCCCCGTTTTCAGGTCTGCCTCCACCAGGGTATAGTGATGGAACCGTTCAACGACCTGGTAAAGGGTCAGGGCCGGCTTGCCTTTCGGGTGTGTGACCATTTTGCCCGATTGGCCGGGATGTTGAGCTATGGGCAGGTCAATGGCTCCCTGATCATCGGGGAGCCTGCCGTCGAGCAGAGCAAGGTATTTTTTATCCGCGGTTCTGTGCTCAAACTGAAGCGACACCTCGCGGTGAGCCGCCTCGGAAAGGGCAAATAATATGACGCCGGAAGTATCCCTGTCCAGCCGGTGAAGGACCCAAACCTTTCCGACCGTTTTTTCGAGCCAATGCTGAAGGTTCGGTTTTTCGGGTTCGTAACGATCCGGGATCGACAACCACCCCGGCGGCTTGTCAACAGCGAGCAGGTGGTCGTCTTTGTATAAAATTTCAATTTGATTCTTTGCCATTTCCGGTCTATGCCTTGTGTATGGTTATTCCAGCAGGAATTCTCCGCCGAGTTCTTCAAAAAAGCCTGTTTTTTTATTTTTCCGGACATTATTCCAGTCAAAAAACCGGCCGTTCATGGCCACGTATATGCCCGGTTGCAGCACCTGGACAAATGCGATTGCGGCGCCGAGGTTGAAAAATCCATCTGATGAATTGCCGAAGGCATAAGGGATCATAGCGCCCGTTATTACAATCGTCTTATCCTCAATGCCGGCATTGGCGAGGTGCCGGGCCGTTTCAACCATGGTATCGGTTCCGTGGGTCAGCACGATCCGGTCGGCTTCAGCCCGCCTGCAATTATAGGCGATGATCTCCCGGTCCGCTTCGGTCATTTTAAGACTGTCCAGCATCATCAGGGTCTTGACATCGATATCCACGGTGCAACGCCCCCGGTCAAACATTTTCGGCAAATGGGTATCCTTGAAATACAAGGTGCCGTCAATGAAATTATATTCTTTATCGAAAGTGCCGCCGGTTACAAAAACCTGGATCATAATGTTCAATTTACGTCTTTCATGGTCAGCTGGATCCTTTTTCGCTGGTAGTCGATCTCCAGTATCCTGACCGTAACCGCCTGGTGCAGTTTGACCACGTCGGCCGGATTTTTCACAAACCGGTTGGCCAGTTGGGAAACATGGACCAATCCGCTTTCTTTCACCCCGATGTCCACAAATGCCCCGAAATTGGTGATGTTGTTGACGATGCCGGGCAAGACCATTCCCGGGCGAAGGTCGTCAATTGACCGGACTGCTGCAAATTCGAAAGCCTTGGCTTCACCTCTCGGGTCGAGGCCGGGTTTCTCCATTTCCCTGACGATATCGTTCAGGGTAGGCAACCCGACCTGCTCGTCGGTGTACCGCCGAAGATCGATCTGTTTGACCAATTTCGGGTTCCGGATCAGTTCCTCCACGCCAACCCCCAGGTCAGCGGCCATCTGGGCTACCAGGTGGTACCGTTCGGGGTGGACTGCCGTATTGTCCAACGGATTTTTCCCATCCCGGATGCGCAGGAAACCGGCGCATTGCTCAAACGACTTATCGCCCATGCGGGGCACTTTTTTCAAAGCTTCCCTCGATTTGAACGTACCGTTTTCTTTCCGGAAAGTCACAATATTGGCAGCCAGCACGGGCCCAAGGCCTGATACGTAGGTCAACAATTCCTTGCTGGCCGTATTGACATTGATCCCCACCGAGTTCACGCAACTTTCCACCACTTTGTCCAGGTTTTCTTTCAGCAAGGGCTGGTTGACATCGTGCTGGTACTGGCCAACGCCTATGGACTTCGGGTCGATCTTGACGAGTTCAGCCAGCGGGTCAACCAGCCTGCGGCCGATGGAAACCGCGCCGCGGACCGTCACGTCATAATCCGGGAATTCTTCGCGGGCCACTTCGGAGGCGGAGTAGATGGAAGCCCCGGCCTCATTGACCATGAATATTTCGACCTTACGCCCGAATTCCGCAGCTTTGCATACATCCTGGGTTTCCCTGCCCGCCGTACCGTTACCGACGGCAATGGCATCGATCCTGTATTTTTCAACCAGGTCAGCCAGCACTCTTTTTGCTATAAAATCTTCATTCTGAGGCGGGTGCGGATAGATGGTATCGTTATGGAGCAAATGCCCGTTCTCATCCAGACAAACGATTTTGCAGCCGGTCCTGAAGCCGGGATCAATGCCCAATACCCGTTTCTGTCCGAGCGGCGGAGCCAGGAGCAACTGCCGGAGATTGACCGTGAACACGTTAATGGCCTCAAGGTCGGCCTTTTCCTTGGAGGAATGCCGGAATTCGGTTTCAATCGATGGCGCCAGCAGCCGCTGATAAGCATCCTGGACAGCCGTCCGGACCTGATCGCTGGCGTCGCCGAATCCCTTCACAAAAAGCTTTGTCAGTCCGGGCAGGGCAGCCTCTTCGTCGGGCTCAATGACCACCCGCAGGAATCCTTCATCCTCACCGCGCCTGATGGCCAGCAGCCTGTGCGAAGGGCATTTGGCGAGCGGCTCGCTAAAGTCGAAATAATCCCGGTATTTGCTCCCTTCCTCTTCTTTGCCGCGGGCAACCTTGGATCGGATCACAGCTTCCTTTGAAAACACCTGCCGGGTTCGGTTCCGCGCCTTTTCATCCTCATTTACCCACTCGGCAATGATGTCGCGGGCGCCCTGGAGCGCGTCTTCCACATCCGCCACTTCACCGCCGATAAAGGGCTGGGCCAACCGGTTGAGATCATGGCGGTCCTGGGCGAACAAGGCCTGCGCCAGGGGCTCGAGTCCTTTTTCCTTCGCGATGGTGGCTTTTGTGCGCCTTTTCGGCCGGTAAGGCAGGTAAATGTCTTCCAGTTCTGTCAGGTTGAAACAGGATTCGATCCGCTTTTTCAGGTCGGGAGTCATTTTACCCTGTTCATCGATGGAAGCCAGGATGACTTCCTTGCGTTTTTCCAGGTCGCCAATCCTTTTGGACTCCTTCTGGATGGCGTGAATTTCCGTTTCATCGAGGGAGCCGGTAGCTTCTTTCCGATAGCGGGCGATGAAGGGTACGGTAGCTCCTCCCTCCAGTAATTGCAACGTATTTTTAACCTTATGGGCCGGCAAAGACAAGGATCCGGCGATGAACTGAACAAAATCTAGCGCCATGTGCGATTGGAATTGGGCCGCAAAGGTAGGAAAAATCGGTTGGGTTTGGTCCAGTTCCTCGATTCCTCAGTTGATTGACGCTGCAGTAGATTATTTTTGCTGTTTTAAGCGGGGAGCCAATGTTCCGGTTCCCTTTTTTATCTCACCGGCAATTTCGCGTTCTTTCCACCAGCCGTAGATCCAGACACCGGACAAGGCGCTGATCAGGGTGACGAGAATAACCGTGTAGCCGCTGCCGATCTGGACGTACAGCGGTCCCGGACAAGCTCCGGTGAAGGTCCAGCCGATACCGAAAAGGAAGCCGCCGATGATGACGCCGCGGTGAAATTTCTTGGGTTTCAATACGATCGCTTCTCCGTTCAGGGCCTTGAGCTTGAATTTTTTGATCAGGAAAACGGAGACCATGCCGGTAACGACCGCTGTGCCGATGACCCCGTACATATGTATGCTTTCAAGCCGGAACATTTCCTGTATCCTGAACCAGGAAATGATTTCAGCCTTGACAAAGATGATGCCGAAGAGGACTCCGGCGATCAGATAACCGTAGTTTGCCTTGAAGGTTTTCATCAGTTCAGCCATTTAAGGATGTTGGGCAACAAAAGGTGAGCGCTGAAGAAGCCGCCCGCCATAAAGCACATGGAAGCCACCAATGAAGGCCATTGGAGGTCGGCAAGGCCCATGATGGTATGGCCTGAGGTGCACCCTCCGGCGTACCGGGTCCCGAACCCTACCAGGAATCCGCCGATCACAAAAAAGATCAGGCCTTTTAATGAGAACAGGTTTTCCCAGGTAAAAATATCCGAGGGCAGCAGTCCGGTAAAGTCCTGAATGCCGAGGTCCTGCAAGGCTGCCGTAGTTTCGGGATTAATGGCCACAGGCGCCGGATTTTGCATCCAGGTCTGGGCGATGAAGCCGCCGATTATAGCGCCGGTCAGGAAGAAAATATTCCACAAGTTATCCCGCCAGTCGTATTTGAAAAAGCTCAGGCCGGCGGGAACGCAGGCGGCGCATATGTCCCGGAATGAAGACGAAATGCCGAATTTCTTATTGCCCAGCAAGAGCAATGCCGGCACCAGCAGGCCGATCATAAAGCCCGCCAGGTACCACGGCCAGGGCCGTTGCAACAGTTCCAACATGTCAACCAGATTTTGTGATCCGGCGTCAAAGGTAAGGATATTACCCAATTCCTATTAAAACGATAGGAAATAATTCAGCCTACCATAATGCGGCGTAAATGGCTGCGAGGATAAGGCAAATAACAAGCGTCATGACCGAAAAGACCCGATCTGTCCGGAACATGGCCCTATCCAGTTCGATAGCCTTGGCATCCGGAACACCCTTGCCGTTGAGCAACCGCACGCACAGCACGAGGGTCAGGGCCAGGGTGAAAGCCCCCCACCCTACCGAACCGGCCGCAAACGGCTCAACGATCAGCTTAACGCCTGTAACGCCGGCAATGCCTGCCAATACGGCGATCAGCCCGAGCCGGAAGCTCATGCTGGTATGTTCCTGACCGTCGGCGGCCTTGACCTGCTTGCCTTCAATAATGGAAAGGATGACCAGAACAAAAGAACAGATCAGAAAAGTGATGGCCATCCGGTCGATAAACGGAATTTGCGGGAGCAGCAGTTTGAACGCCGTGGACAGCGGTATGGCCAGGATGACTACGATCACAGCGGCTTTGGCGGTCGTGCGTTTCCAGAACATGCCGAACAGGAAGATCGCCACAACCCCCGGGCTGATGAAACCGGTGTATTCCTGAATGAACTGGATCACCTGCCCCAGGTTCCCGAGCAGGGGGCCGAGCAAAGCGCCGATCAGCAGTGCGCCGGCGGCCGATAACTGACCGACCCTGACCTGGGTTTTTTCAGAAGCTTCCGGATTGATCAGTTCTTTATAAATATCCAGGGTGAAAATCGTGGATGCGCTGTTGACCATAGAACTGATGGAAGATCCGATCGCGGCCACCAAAGCGGCAAAGGTCAGTCCTTTGAAACCGATCCCGACGTAATTATTGAGCACCCATGGAAAGGCCTCGTCCGCTTTGTGGATATCCGCATTCAATACAAAGGCGGCAATGCCGGGTACGATCACAATGATCGGCATCAGGATCTTGAGGAAGGCTGCAAAGGCAACACCCCGTTGGGCCTCGCCGAGATTTTTGGAGGCCAGCGCCCGTTGGATGATATACTGGTTGTTGCCCCAGTAATAAATATTGGCAATCCACATGCCGCCCAGCAATACCCCGATTCCGGGCAACAGGTTATACGACGACTGGGTGGTGCCGGAAAGCCGTTCGGTATAGGTGTCAGACGTTGAGAAAATCATATTGAAGCGTTCGGGCGTTTTCTCGTAAAGGACGTCCAGCCCATGGAAAAAACTGCCGTCGCCGACCGCTGAAACCACAAAGTAGGAAGCCAGGAAGCCGCCGAAGATCAGGACCACCACCTGTACGACATCCGTCCAGACCACGGCTTTCAAACCGCCGAAGATAGAAAAGGAAGCCGAGTAGATCACCAGCCCCAGAATGCCGATGAACAGCGGAATGCCCATCAGGTTTTTGATGGCCAGGCCGCCGAGGTACAACACGGAGGTAATGTTGATCAAAACGAACAGCGCGACCCAGAAAACGGACATGATGGTGCGGACCGTTCTGTTGTAGCGCATTTCCAGAAACTGGGGCATGGTATAAATGCCTTTTTTCAGGAAAACGGGGAGAAAATATTTCGCTACCAGGATCAGGGTAATGGCTGCCATGAGCTCATAGGAAGCGATTGCCAAACCGATCTCAAACCCGGATCCGTTCATCCCCATGATCTGTTCTGTGGAAATATTGGAAGCGATGAGGGAGCCGCCTACCGCCCACCAGGGCAAGGCTTTGCTGGCCAGAAAATAGTCCTGTGCGCTTTCCGTTTTTTCCCGGTTGGCGATCCAGACGCCGAACCCCATCATGGCCAGGATATAGCCGAAGAACACAATCAGGTCAATTGTCGGAAGTTGCATTTAAAGTTGGTTTGTATTTAATGCGTTTCAATTTGATGGTCGAAAAATAGAAAATAAAATACATCCTGTCCGGAATATCGCCTTAATTTTACATCTGCCCAGGTGGAATGTGCAATTTTAATGCAAGCCGGAATGCAGCTATTTCCTGTTTGCGACGTTTGTATTGATGAAAGGGCCGGCTTATCGAAGATTGAACCAGGGAAAATCACCTGAGCGATAGCTTGCCGTGAGATTACAGCCGTA
>WBZL01000131.1_pt1 | contig 16819 bp, 20 predicted proteins | sample 5204291 | NCBI WGS metagenome assembly WBZL01 (sample SAMN12344345, study PRJNA552823) | activated sludge metagenome | biome: Activated sludge suspended growth; feature: Nitrification reactor; material: Wastewater; isolation source: activated sludge from nitrification reactor of wastewater...
CAGCCGTCAGCGTCGTCTTGCCGTGGTCAACGTGGCCGATCGTCCCCACGTTCACGTGCGGTTTCGTCCGTTCAAACTTTGCCTTTGCCATCTCGCGGGCGCCTCATGCTCTGGGGGGGCCGGAATGCCCCAAGTCAACATCGCGCGCTGCCTATCGGCTGGAGGGGCAAAAATCAAGCGTCAGTTGGACGGTTCGGGTACCGGTGCGGCCGCCGCCGCCGAGGAGGGCTTGATGGCCGCGACCTCGGCCCCGGACTGGGGCGGCAGCTTGGCCCGCGCGGCCACGGCCTCGGGAGTGAACCAGGCCTTGTTCTCGACAAGCCAGGCATTGATCTGCCGCGCGGCATTGGTGCTGAGCGTCGCCATCTGCTCTTCCCGCGTCTTGGTCAGACCGGAACCGACGACGGTGTCGCCGGTGAGACCCTCGAAGACGGTGAACTGCTTCGGCGCGGCGTTGACGGCGCGCCGGGCGGCGTCATCCCAGACGTTGACGGTAATGGCGAGCACCGATTTCGGGCTCAGCACCACCGGCACGCCGGGCACGGCGAGCGCGTAGGCATCGACACCGACGCCGATGTGATAGAGCTTCTCGCCCTGGTAACGCGCGAGCCTTTCGCCGATCGCCGACTTCAGCGCGCCTTCCCATTCTTCGGCGGTGGCCTTGCGCGAGGGGCCGACGGCCTGGGCATTCTTCGCCACCACGACATTGTAGCCGAGCGCGAAGTCGCCGAAGTCCTCCGGCGGCGCGTTCGGGTCCTCCGCGGCACAGGCGGACAGCAGGCTGAGGGCGAGGATGGCGAAGAGGCGGGCAAGGCGCATGGGATCCCCCGGTTCGGGCTCGCCCCCGCCATAGCCGAGCGCGCGGGCCGCGGCAATGGCGACGGCCTTGGCAGCACGGCCTTGGCGACGGACGGCCACCCGCTATATTCGGGAACAGACGGAGTGCGCGATGGACATGCCCGCCCCCTCATCCCAGCCGGTGCAGGTGCCGCTCGCGACGCGGCCCATGGGGGTCATGGACAGCTTCCGCACCGGGCGGCGGAACCTCCTCGAACTCATCCCCGAGATCGCCACCCGTCAGCCCATGGTCTCGGGACGCACGGTGAAGCGCTGGCACATGGTGATGGACCCGGCCGCCAACCGCCGCATCCTGAAGGACCGGCTGGAGGACTATCCGAAGTCCGACGTGACGAAGATGATCCTGCGCCCCGCGATCGGCGAAAGTCTCTTCATCGCGGAAGGCGCGCACTGGCACTGGCAGCGCCGCGCGGCGGCGCCGGCATTTTCCGTCCGCAACGTCCAGGCGCTCGCCCCGGTGATGACTGCCGCGGCGGAGCGCGCCGCCGAACGGGTCGCCGCACGGCGGGGCCGCGCGGCCAACCTCTTCGACGAGATGGTCGCCACGACCTTCGCCGTGATCTCCGACGTCACCTTCTCGGGCGGCAAGGCCTTCGACCGGACCGCGGTGCACGGTGCGATCGATGCCTACATCGCCTCCACCGCGCGGATCTCGCTTCTCGACATCGTCGGCGCGCCGGCCTGGGTGCCACGTCCGGGACGTCTACTCTCCGGCCCGGCGATGCGGTCGATGAAGGCGATGGCCGACCAGGCGATCACCGAGCGTCGCGCGGCGGGACATGCCGGTGTCCCCGACCTTCTCGACCTCCTCCTCGACGGCGAGGACCCCGAGACCGGGCGACGCATGACGACGGCCGAACTCCGGGACAACCTCCTCACCTTCATCGTCGCGGGGCACGAGACCACGGCCCTGACGCTGGCCTGGGCGCTTTACCTCGCGGCCTTCGACCAGGGTGTGCAGGACCGCGCACGGGCCGAGGCGCGGGGCGTACTCGGCGACCGCGCTGCCACCGTCGCGGATCTGCCCGCACTGCCCTACATCCGTCAGATCGTGGACGAGGCGCTGAGGCTCTATCCCCCCGCCGCCTTCCTCTCGCGCACGGCGCGCGCGCCAGACACCCTCTGCGGGCGCGAGGTCCGGCCCGGCGACACGGTGATGCTGCCGATCTACGCGCTTCACCGCAACCACCTCCTCTGGCCCGACCCGCACCGCTTCGACCCCGACCGCTTCGCCGATCCGAAGGCCGTCGACCGCTTCGCCTACCTGCCGTTCGGCGGCGGTCCCCGCATCTGCATCGGCGCCTCCTTCGCGCTGCAGGAGGCGGTGATCGTCCTGGCGACGCTCCTCGCCCGGCTTCGCTTCACACCCGTGCCCGGACGGGAACCGCAGCCCGTCCTCATCCTCACGCTGAGGCCCGAGGGCGGGGTCTGGCTGAATGTCGCCGAGGCTTGAAGGAGCGGAATTTTCCCCCTGACGGGAGTGCCGGGCACCCATACGCTCGGCCCCGTGGTTTCAGTTGAAAGGGGGAAGGCATGAGTCTCATGGGAACGCTCGCCAAGGTCGCCATCGGCATCGCCGTGGCCAAGGGCGTGGGAGCCGTGATCCAAAAGGCGGGCGCGGGCAGCACCGGCGGGACAGCCGGCGGCAGCGGGCCCTTCGGTGGACCGCATTCCCCGGCGGGCGGCGGGCTCGGCGACATGATGGGCGAGGTCCTCGGCGGGCGGTCGCAGCGTGGCACCGCGCCGCAGGACGGGGGCACGGTCCTTGGCGGCGCTGGCGGCGGCATTGGCGATTTCCTGGAGGAACTCGGCGGCCACGCTGGCGGCGGCGCGGGAACTGCGGCTCCCCCAGCGCGTGGCGGCGGGCAGGGCGGCGGGCTCGACGACCTGCTCGGCCAGATGACGGGCGGCCAGGGTGGCGGGCTCGGCGATCTCCTCGGCGGGCTTCTCGGCGGGCTCGCGGGCGGCGCGGCGGGCGGCCCGGCCCAGGGCCAGGGCGGCAGCTTCGGCGAGATCCTGAACCAGTCGTTCGGAAATCGCGGCGAACCCGACGTGCAGCCCAGCCGCGACCAGGACGCGGCAGCGGCGCTGATGCTGAAGGCAATGATCCAGGCGGCGAAGTCCGATGGCCGGATCGACGCCGCGGAAGAGCGGAAGCTCCTCGGCAACCTCGGGGACGTGTCGCCGGCCGAACGGCGGTTCGTCGAGACGGAACTGCGCGGGCCCATCGACGTTCAGGGCCTGGCCCGCCAGGTGCCGCGCGGACTGGAGCAGCAGTTCTACACGATGTCGGTCATGGCCATCGACCTCGACAACCGGAACGAGGCGGAATACCTCAACCGGTTCGCGAGCGCGCTCGGGCTCGACCGCGGGCAGGTGAACCGGATTCATGCAAGGCTCGGGGTACCGGCGCTCTATTCCTGAGCCCGGCGGTCGGGGGATCGGCCGCACGACCTGCCGGCGTGCGCCACGGCTTGTTTCCTACTGTTTCTGTCGGATACTCGTTGACGCCGGCAGGCGGCTGCCTTAAGCCTCGACGGCGTAACAGGACCGGAGACGACCGATGAACGATTTCCCGAAGGGCCCCCGCCCGGTGACCCCGCGCGGCTGGGTCTCGCTGACACTTGCCGGGACAGCGATCGGCCTTGCCGTCGCGGGCCCCGCGGCGGCCGACACACCCCTGGACGGGCCCGAGAGGCTCTGGCTCGCACAGGGGACCGAAGCGGGCGAGGGAGGTGAAGCGGGCGAGGCAGGGACCGAGGCCTCCGGCGACGAGGTGGTCGACCTCTTGAAGGATCTCGGCCTCATCGAGGGCCACCTGCGCGCCGGGGTCGCCCTTTACCGCGCGGGACTCGCTGATCAGGCCGCGCACCACATGAAGCACCCCCAGGACGAGATCTACGACGAGCTCAGCTTTCACCTCGCGGATTTCGGTGCCGAAGGTTTCGCCGAGGAACTGACCGCTCTCGCCACCGCGGTCGAGAGCGGTCAGCCCGTCGAGGCGGTCGATGCCGCGCTCGCCGAGGTGCTGAAGGCGATTGCCGGGGCCCGCGGCCATGCAAATGCCAGCGATGCCGAAGGGGCCCGCGCCATGGTGGCGATCCTGCGCCAGGCGGCCGACGAATACGGCGACGGCGTGAAGGATGGCGGCGTGACCGAACTGCAGGAATACCAGGATGCCTGGGGCTTCCTGGAAGCGGTGCGCGACCAGGCCGCGCACATGGCGGGCGAAGAGGACGCCGCCAAGAAGACCTTCGGCGAGAAGACGCTCGCGGCGCTCGACACTGCGCGGGAGGCGCTGCCCGACGTCTCGCCCGAGGGCCGGACGCTGGGCGATGCTTCCGCGCTCCACGCCGCCGTCGCCACGGTCGAACTCGCTGCCTACCAGCTCAGGTAGCCCCCGATGTTCCTTGCCATAGACGGCATCCTCACCGCCCCCGAGGCGGCGGCCCTGCGCGGGGCCGCCGAGACGCTCGACTTCGCCGACGGGCGCGCGACGGCGGGCCGGATCGCGCGCGAGATAAAGGCGAACGATCAGGCCGTGGCCTCGCCCGCGCTGGACGCGATCCGGGCCAAGGTCACGGCGGCGCTGATGGCGCATCCGGTCTTTGCCGCCGCGGCGCGACCCAGGGCGATGACGCCCCTCATCCTGTCGCGCTACCGCGAGGGGCAGACCTACGGGACGCATGTCGACGACGCGTTGATGCAGGGCCTGCGCACGGACCTTTCGTTCACGCTTTTCCTCAGCGAGTCCGAAAGCTACGACGGCGGCGCGCTCGTGATCGCCGACACGGCCGAGGAGCGGGCCTTCCGGCTCGCCCCTGGCGCGCTGCTCCTCTATCCCTCGACGACGCTTCACCGGGTGGAACGGGTCACACGCGGCACGCGGCTCTGCCTTGTCGGCTGGGTCCAGAGCTGGATCCGCGACGCCGGCCAGCGCGAGATCCTCTTCGACCTCGACCGTGCCATCGCCGACCTCCTTGCCCGGGAAGGCAAGACCCCCCTGCTCGACACGCTGACAAAGACGCGGTCGAACCTTATCCGGATGTGGGCGGCCTGAGCCGGTCCGGGCTATCCAGGCGGGCGGCGGAGGGCACATCTACCGCCGCCTTTCGGTCCCGGCCGGCCCCGACTGATTCCATACACCGTAAGATTCCTGTTGACTCGACTTACGGCGTATGGTTAACACTAGGCCATCCTTACACCGTAAGGATAATGCTTGACGAAACCCGCTTGCAGGAGATCATCATGGCCCGCCTTCTGATCGCCGCCGCCCTGACCGCCTTCGCCCTTCCCGCGGCCGCCTCACCCGAGAGCGATGCCGCCAGGTCCGACATCGAGGCCACGCTCGGCGGCCTGCCGACATTCATTTCGCAGATCGCCGACAGCGCGCTGCCCGGCCTCTGGCAGCAGACCAAGGCGCTGGAGTTTTCCACCGACACGGCGCTCGACCCCAAGACCAAGGCGCTGATCTCGCTTGGCGTCTCGGCGCAGATCCCCTGCACCTACTGCATCTGGATGGATACCAATTCGGCCCGACAGGCCGGCGCCAGCGATCAGGAGATTGCCGAGGCCGTTGCGATCGCCGGCATGACCCGCAACTGGTCGACGATCTTCAACGGCCTTCAGGTCGATCTCGCCACCTTCCAGGCCGAGCTTGGCGGTAACTGACGCCCCCGACCCCGTGCGCGGCCCGGCCCGCCCTCCGAGTGGGCCGGACCTGCCCTTTGACCTTGTGCACCGGGGTGGGCTCCGCGTAACTGCCCCCATGACGACAGCCAAACGAAAACGCCGGGCGCTCAGCGCCGACCGCATCGCCGCCGAGGCGATGGCGCTTGTCGATGAGGGCGGCATCGACGCGCTGAGCTTCCGCTCGCTTGCCGCCCGACTGAAGTGCCAGGCGATGAGCCTGTACCACTACTACCCGTCCAAACAGCACCTGATCGACGCGCTGGTGTCGATCTGCCTGGCTGAGACACCGGTTCCAGGACCCGACCTCGTATTTCGCGCGCGGCTGCACGAATTCTGCCTGCGCTACCGCGCCACGGCGTTGCGCCACCCGGGCTTTGCCCAGATCCTGACGACCCACCGGCTGAACCATCGCGACGGCCTCGCGTGGCTTGATGCCTGCGTGCGGATGTTCGACCAGCCCGGATGCCGGCTGACGAAAGAACGAACGGCGACGCTCTTCCGCGTCCTGAGCTATTTCATCACCGGCGCCGCGGTGGACGAGGCGCTCGGCTACGCCAAGGGGCCGAGCGCGGCCGTACCGGTGCCGGCCGACGAGGCGAAACGCGACTTCCCGGCGATCCTCGGGATCGGCGCGTATTTCGGCAAGGAGAACCACCTGGGGTTCTACGAGGAAGGGCTCGCGGTCATCCTCGACTGGATCGAGGCCGAGATTGCGGCGGCCTGACGCCGGGCTCAGCCGAACCGGTTGTCGCGCGGGAAGCCGTGCGGCGGGGCCTTGCCGACGCCGGCGCGGCGCGCGATCCAGTCGGCCATGTCCTCGGTCCGCGTGTTGCCGTTGGGCAGGCCCCAGGAAAGACCCCTGGCCTTCTCGAAGGTGGTGAGGTCCGAGAGCCCTCCGTCGAGCTCCAGAACCCCCTGCCGCCCGCGCGCGACCCCGTATTTCTGCAGCCGCACGCCCTTGCCGCGCGTCATCTCCGGGAGTTCGTCGAGCGGGAAGGCAAGCAGCTTGCGGTTCTTCGACACCACCGCAACGTGATCGCCAGCGATCGGCCTGCAGATCGCCATCCGCGCCGCACCGGAAAGGTTCATCACCTGCTTGCCCGCACGCGTCTGCGCCACGACCTCGTCGGCGGGAACCACGAATCCCTCGCCCGCGGTGGAGGCGACGATGAACTTCTGACCCGGCCGGTAGAGGATGAGATCGACGATCTCGGCCTCATTCGGCAGGTCGACCATGAGCCGCAGCGGCTCACCCATTCCGCGCCCGCCGGGAAGGTTCGCACCGAGAAGGGTGTAGAACCGCCCGTTCGAGCCGGCGACGAGGATACGGTCGGTCGTCTCGGCGCGAAACACAAAGCGACCCTCGTCGCCGTCGCGGAACTTGACCTCCGCCTCCTTCGGCTGGTGGCCCTTCATCGCGCGGATCCAGCCCATCTTCGAACAGATGACCGTAATCGGCTCGCGCAGCGTCATCGCCTCCAGCGGCACCTCCTCGGCCTCCGCGGCCTCGGCGAAGCCGGTGCGGCGGGCGCCGCCGGGCGCGTCCTTGCCGAACTGCTTCTGGATATCCCGAAGCTCCCCTGCGATCTTCTTCCACTGGAGCGCGTCCGAGCCGAGAAGGTCGTCAAGCTCCGCGCGTTCGCGCATTAGCGCGTCCTGTTCGCGCAGCAGCTCCATCTCCTCGAGCTTGCGCAAGCTGCGCAGGCGCATGTTGAGGATCGCCTCGACCTGCACCTCGGAAAGCCCGTCCTCGGTATGGGGCAGCGACAGCGGCGAGACATAGTCCTTTTCCGAAGTCGCGCGGGCCTGCCTGCGGCCCCAGTCCTCGGCCATCAGCGCCGCCTTCGGGTCGGCGTCATAGCGGATGATGTCGATCACCCGGTCGAGGTTCAGGAAGGCGGTGACGAAACCTTCGAGCACTTCCAGCCGGTGGTCGATCTTCTCCATCCGGTGCCGCGAGCGGCGCACCAGCACCTCGCGCCGGTGGTCGAGGAAGGCGCGCAGCACCTCCTTGAGGGAGCAGACCTTCGGCACGCGGCCATCGACCAGCACGTTCATGTTGAGCGAGAAGCGCGTTTCCAGATCGGAGTTGCGGAAGAGCATCCCCATCAGCATCTCGGGATCGACATTGCGCGAGCGCGGCTCCAGCACGATGCGGATGTCGTCGGCACTCTCGTCGCGCACATCGGCCAGAAGCGGGACCTTCTTCGTCTCGATGATTTCGGCCAGCCGCTCGATCAGCTTGGACTTCTGGACCTGGAAGGGGATTTCGGTCACGACGATCTGCCAGGCGCCGCGGCCCTGATCCTCCACCGCCCAGCGCGCGCGTGTGCGGAAGCTGCCGCGCCCGGTGCGGTAGGCTTCGAGGATGCTCTCGCGCGGCTCGACGATGACGCCGCCCGTCGGGAAATCCGGTCCCGGCACATGCGCTAGGAGCGCCGCGTCGTCGGCGTTCGGGGCCTTGATGAGGTGGAGGCAGGCGTCGATCAGTTCGTGCAGGTTGTGCGGCGGGACGTTCGTCGCCATGCCGACCGCGATGCCCGAAGACCCGTTGGCCAGAAGGTTCGGGAAGGCCGCCGGCAGGACCTCCGGCTCGGTGAGGGTGCCGTCGTAGTTCGGGCGGAAATCGACCGCGTTCTCGCCGAGCCCCTCCATCAGCGCCTCGGCAGCCGCGGTGAGCCGCGCCTCGGTGTAGCGCGAGGCGGCCGGCCCGTCGCCGTCGATGTTGCCGTAGTTGCCCTGCCCGTCCACCAGCGGATAGCGCATGTTGAAGTCCTGCGCGAGCCGCGCCATCGCGTCGTAGATCGCGGCGTCGCCGTGGGGGTGGTAGTTCCCCATCACGTCGCCGGAGATCTTGGCGGACTTGCGGAAGCCCCCGGTGGGCGAAAGCTTCAACTCGCGCATCGCATAGAGGATGCGCCGGTGCACCGGCTTCAGCCCGTCGCGCGCATCCGGCAACGCCCTGTGCATGATAGTGGAAAGCGCATAGGTCAGGTAGCGCTCGCCGATCGCGCGCGACAAGGGTTCGGAGACGGTCGCAGGGACGATCTGGTGGTCGTTCGGCTCTTCGGTCATGGATATGGTGTAATTCGCGCGGGCTTTGCGGTCCAGCCGGAAATCCCGCACCGGGGAAGACCGGCGCCCGTTTCCCCTTCACGATGCAGTCGGGGGTGGGTAGCGGGGGCCTGCCGTCGGGCAGCGCAAGGTGTGCCGGGGACGGGTGTGCCGGGGGGCGAATGTACAGGCTCGCGATCTTCCTTCTGGCGGTGATCCTGCTCTTCCGCGCCGGGATCCACGAAGTAGCCCCGCTTGCCGAAACCGAACCGTGGCGCACGCGGCGGGCCGGTCCGTCGCAAGCCTACCCCGAACGCGCCGCCCCGGATCGCGGCGAGATGGCCCGCGCCTCGGGCCAAGCTGGCGGCTGGCGCGGGGTCGGGACGCAGGACGGCAGCATGTCGGGCTACGTCGCGGCAGGGCTCGCGACCTCGGGCGACTAGGCCGTTGCCAGCGCCTGCGAAACCTCATAGCCAGCGGAGGCGGTTTGCGGGGCGGGAGGCGCATGGCACGCAGCATTCTCATCACCGGCTCGTCCTCGGGCATCGGCTATGACGCGGCCCACGGCCTCGCCCTGGCGGGCTGGCGCGTCTTCGCCACCTGCCGGAAGGAGGCGGATTGCGAAAGGCTCCGCGCCGAGGGGATGGAGAGCTTCCGGCTCGACCTGAACGATACGGCCAGCATCGCCGGGGCACTCGCCGAGGCGCTGACGCGCACCGGTGGGACGCTCGACGCCGTCTTCAACAACGGCGCCTTCGCCTGCCCCGGCGCGGTGGAGGACCTGCCCACCGACGCCCTTCGCGCGATCTTCGAGACGAACCTCTTCGGCCAGCACGAACTCATCCGCAGGGTGATCCCGGTGATGCGGGCGCAGGGGCATGGAAGGATCGTCAACTGCTCCTCGGTCCTCGGCCTCGTGCCCCTGCACTGGCGCGGCGCCTATGTGGCCACGAAATACGCGATGGAGGGGCTGACCGACGTGCTCCGCCTCGAAATGGCCGACACACCGATACGGGTGGTCCTGATCGAACCGGGGCCGGTCACCTCGCGAATCCGGGCGAACTCGATCCCGCATTTCGAACGCTGGATCGACTGGCAGGCCTCTCCCCGGGCGGAGCAGTACCGCACGCGCCTCCTCAAGCGGCTCTACGAGGCGCGCGGGCCGGACCGGTTCGAACTGCCGCCCGCCGCGGTGACGGCCAAGCTCCGCCGCGCGCTGGAAAGCGCGAACCCGGCGCCGCGCTATTTCGTCACGACGCCCACCTATCTCATGAACCTCGCCCGCCGGCTCATGCCCACTCGCGCACTCGACTGGCTGATCGCGCGGGGGTGATCCGCCCGGCGCTGGCGCCGGAACGTCCGGCGGAGTAGAAGGATCGCACCAAGGAGGACCCCATGACGCGCGATCCCCTCTTCCTCATCGCCGCGATAGCCTGCTTCGCGGTGCTGGTCATCCTGATGATCGGCATCGGCGGCTTCGCCAGGGGCGGCGACTTCAACCGGAAACACGCCAACCGGATCATGCGCTACCGGATCATCGGCCAGGCGGTGGCAATCGCGCTCATCCTACTTTTCGTGGCCCTGCGCGGGCGGGGGGGCCTCTGATGGTCGTGCTCAACCGTATCTACACCCGCACCGGCGACCGGGGCGAAACCGCGCTCGTCGACGGCACGCGAGTCGCGAAATACAACCCGCGGGTCGAGGCCTACGGCACGGTGGACGAGACGAACTCCGTCATCGGCATGGCGCGCCTTCATGCCGGGGGCGATCTGGATGCCGCGCTCGCGCGAATCCAGAACGATCTCTTCGACCTTGGCGCCGATCTCGGGCGCCCCGCGATGGAGAAGGACGCCGAAGCTGGCTATCCGGTGTTGCGCGTCGTGGCGTCGCAGGTCGCGCGGCTGGAATCCGAGATCGACGCGATGAACGCCGCGCTGGCGCCATTGAGGAGTTTCGTGCTGCCCGGCGGCTCGGCGTTGTCTGCACATCTCCACCTCGCCCGCACCGTGTCGCGCCGGGCGGAGCGACTGGCGGTGGAACTCGCGGCCGGGGAAAGCGTGAACCCCGAGGCGATCCGATACCTGAACCGGCTGAGCGATTGGTTCTTCGTGGCCGCGCGTGTGGCCAACGACAACGGTCGCGCCGACGTGCTCTGGGTTCCCGGCGCGAACCGGTAGAGCCTGCGGGCGCTAACAGGGCAAACGTGGCGTCCCGACGACAGGCCATGTCGATTTTGCACTGTTGTCGCCGCGCCAGAATCGCTAAGGGTCGGGCCGAGAACGACTGGCGGGCCCCGGCGGGGCCGGCCTCCGGACAAGGGAGTTTGGCCGCAGATGAAGATCCTGGTGCCTGTGAAGCGGGTGATCGACTACAACGTGAAGGTTCGCGTCAAGGCGGACGGGAGCGGGGTCGATCTTGCGAATGTGAAGATGTCGATGAACCCCTTCGACGAGATCGCGGTCGAGGAGGCGATCCGGCTGAAGGAGAAGGGTGCGGCCGAAGAGATCGTGGTGGTCTCGGTGGGCGTGAAGCAGGCGCAGGAGACGCTCAGGACGGCGCTCGCCATGGGCGCGGACCGGGCGATCCTGATCGAGGCGGCGCAGGACGTGCACCAGGACATCGAGCCGCTCGCGGTCGCGAAGCTTCTCAAGGCCGTGGTCGACGAGGAGAAGCCCGGGCTGGTGCTCTGCGGCAAGCAGGCGATCGACAACGACATGAACGCGACCGGGCAGATGCTGGCGGCGCTTCTCGGCTGGAGCCAGGCGACCTTCGCTTCGGAGCTTGCGGTGGCGGGCGATCATGCGGTCGTGACCCGCGAGGTCGACGGCGGGTTGCAGACGATCCGGGTGAAGATGCCCGCCGTCGTGACGGTGGACCTCAGGCTGAACGAGCCGCGCTATGCATCGCTGCCGAACATCATGAAGGCGAAGAAGAAGCCGCTGGAGGAGAAGACGGCCGCCGACTACGGCGTGGACGTGACGCCGCGGCTGCAGGTGGTGAAGACGGTCGAGCCCGCGGGCCGCAAGGCCGGGGTGAAGGTGGGCTCGGTAGACGAGCTGATCCAGAAACTGAAAGACGAAGCGGGGGTGATCTGATGGCCGTTCTTCTTCTGGGTGAAGTGACCGACGGGCACCTTTCGGTCGACGCGACGGCGAAGGCCCTGACGGCGGCAAAGGCGATGGGGCCGGTGACGGTGTTGTGCGCCGGCGCGCGGGCGGCGGAGGCGGCGGCCGCGGCGGCGACGCTCGACGGGGTGACGAAGGTGCTCTGCGCCGAGGACCCCGCGCTCGGCCACCGGCTGGCGGAATCGACCGCGGCGCTCGTCGTGGGTCTCGCGGACGGATATAGCCACATCGTCGCCCCGGCGACGACGGACGCCAAGAACGTGCTGCCGCGGGTGGCCGCACTTCTCGACGTGATGGTGATCTCGGATGTGTCGGGCGTCGTCGATGGCGAGACCTTCGAGCGGCCGATCTATGCCGGCAACGCGATCCAGACGGTGAAGTCGACGGACAAGATCAAGGTGGTCTCGGTCCGGACCTCGACCTTCGAGCCGGCGGGCACGGGCGGTAAGGCACCGGTCGAGACCATCGCCGCCGCCGCGAACCCGGGCCTTTCGGAATGGGTCGAGGACAAGGTCGCAGCCTCCGACCGGCCGGAACTGACGAGCGCGAGGATCGTCGTCTCGGGCGGCCGCGGCGTCGGCAGCGCGGAGAACTTCGCGATCATCGAGGCGCTGGCCGACAAGCTTGGCGCCGCCGTTGGCGCCTCCCGCGCGGCGGTCGACAGTGGCTTCGCGCCGAACGACTGGCAGGTCGGCCAGACCGGCAAGGTGGTGGCGCCGGACCTCTATGTCGCCGTAGGCATCTCGGGCGCGATCCAGCACCTCGCCGGCATGAAGGACAGCAAGGTCATCGTCGCCATCAACAAGGATGAGGAGGCCCCGATCTTCCAGGTCGCCGACTACGGCCTCGTCGCCGACCTCTTCGCCGCCGTGCCGGAGCTCAAGGACAAGCTCTGAGAGCCGGCCACGGGCCGACGCCAAGACGCAGAGGAAAGGCCCCGCCCCGGCGGGGCCTTTTCCGTCAGAGGAGCGGCCGCACCGCCGGGACGAGCGCCGAGGCGATTTCCTCGTGGACCTTCGGCCCCGGCATTGCGGCTGCCACCGGTGCGTCGAGCGCGCCGAAGGACATGCCATCGGTCCCCGCTGCGAGTGCCCCGGCGGAGGGCGTAACACGGACGAGATCGCTCGCGAGGGGTCGGATCGCGGCGACCATCCCGGCATCGACGAACAGCGGCTCGTGTCCGAGCCCGTCGGCCTGCCCCTGCGGGTCGGCCCCGGCGACGCCGGCGATCCAAAGGAGCACGCAGCGGCCGTCGATCTTCTGGAGAAGGTTGCGCATCCGCGCCACCCAGGCTGCCTTCAGCTCCTCCTCGACGAGGGCGAACTTTTCGGCCGAGCGTTCGCGCAGCACCGAGAGCATGTGGCGGGTGAAGTGGAACTCGGTAAAGTCCACCTCGCGGAAGATCGTCTTCATCAGCGTCGATGCGCGGAGGAACCGGTCGTTGCGGCGCGGATGGACGGCGTAGAAACGGTTGGAGAGGTTCTGCGCCCCCATGAGCTGGATCACCGTCACCCGCGCGTGCTTGCAGGCGTGGATGACGACCGGTTCGCCCGCGAAGACATCGGCGCCGGCGTTCATGCAGCCGAAGTTGACGACCGGCAGGCCGAGTGCCGTCTCCACCAGCGCCGGATAGGGATCGGGGACGAACTTGCCGTAGGTCTCCGTCCCGCCGATCGCGGCCACATAGGCCCCTTCGAGCCGGCGCCGGGGCCCTCGAAACAGGAGCTTCGACTGCCCGTAGCGGCAGGGAAAATAGTCAAGGGCTGCTTCGCCCGCATATTCGTAGGCCATAGGCTCCCACCTTCAGTTTTCGACTCACCCGCATCCAAGCTGGGCGGGACATCTTGCGAAACGGATAAGGCGGCAATTTTACCCGTCCGCCGCTCCCGGTTCCGGGTTGCGCGTGAGCCGGGGCGATGCCATTGCTCGCGCTGGAGAATGACGGCCAAGGCCGGCAACAGCGAAAGGGTCGGAGATGGAGATCACCTCGGTCGGAATCGTCGGTGCGGGCCAGATGGGCAACGGCATCGCCCATGTCTTCGCGCTTGCCGGTTATGACGTGCTTCTCACCGACGTCTCACAAGAGGCGCTCGACAAGGCGCTTGCGCTGATTGACCGGAACCTGGAGCGGCAGGCCGCGCGCGGCAAGATATCGGCCGAGGACAGGGCGGCCGCCCTCGGGCGAATCCGCACGACCCAGAAGTTGGCGGACCTCGGCGGCTGCGACCTCATCATCGAAGCCGCGACCGAGCGCGAAACGGTCAAGCAGGCGATCTTCGCGGAAGTGCTGCCGCACCTGAAGCCCTCGACCATTCTCGCCACCAATACCTCGTCGATTTCCATCACCCGGCTGGCAAGGGGCACCGACAGGCCGGAGCGGTTCATCGGCCTGCATTTCATGAACCCGGTGCCGGTGATGCAACTGGTCGAGATCATCCGCGGCATTGCCACCGACGGGGCGACCTATGAGGCAATGCTGAAGGTCGTCGAGCGCATCGGCAAGACCGCGGCCTCGGCCGAGGATTTCCCGGCCTTCATCGTCAACCGCATCCTGATGCCGATGATCAACGAGGCGGTGTATGCACTTTACGAAGGCGTGGGCAACGTGAAGTCGATCGACGAGTCGATGAAGCTCGGCGCCAATCACCCGATGGGGCCTCTGGAGCTTGCCGACTTCATCGGGCTCGACACCTGCCTTGCGATCATGAACGTCCTGCACGAGGGCCTGGCGGATACGAAGTACCGGCCCTGCCCGCTGCTGACGAAGTACGTCGAGGCCGGCTGGCTCGGCCGCAAGACCGGGCGGGGCTTTTATGACTACCGTGGCGAGACGCCGGTGCCGACGCGCTGAGGCGCCTCAGTCCCGCAGGTCGAGCGTCATCTGCCTGAGCCAGGCCAGAAGGGCGCGCGGGTCGGCAGCGCGGGCGCGGATGTCCTCGGGCCCGATCGGGTGGCCGATGACCGGAGCCTGAGGCTTGTTCAGCGCCTTGTATATCTCGTGCAGGAGCAGGCCTTGCCGCAAGGTCGCGGCGACCTTGTCGGCCACATGGTAAAGCCGCGTGTTCTGGCCGGGAAAGTAGATCGGCAAGACGGTCGCGCCCGAGCGGCTGACCATCTTCGCGGTGAAGGGATTCCAGTCGGGCTCGATCACCGGGCCGAAGTAGCTCCGCGAGGTTGCCACCTTGCCGGCCGGGAACAGGATCACGACGCCGCCCCGCTTCAGGTGCGCCATGCAGATCGCCCGCATCTCCAGGCTCTGTTCGCGCGCGTTCGCTTCGTGCGGGAAGGGCACCGGAAGCATGTTCTCCTCGATCTCGGGGATTCCGGTCAGCAGCGAGCGGGTGAGAATCTTGTAATCGGTCCGCACGCGGCCGATGAGTTCGCCCATGACGAGCCCGTCCACAAGACCGTGCGGGTGGTTCGCCACAACGACCAGAGGCCCCTCGGCCGGGATTCGGGCGATCTGCTCTTCGGGCGTGAGGATATCGATCCCCATGGTCTTCACCGCCTTGGTGAAGAACGGCTGGCCCCAGGGAACGCCGGTACTTTCGAACTGCCGGATGAGACGCAGGAGCGTGATCTTGCCCGTCATCCACTCGATGGTGCGGATGGTCCCTGCCTTCACCGGGTTGCGGAAGGTGCCGGCATAGGACAGGCGCCGCATCTCGTAGGGCGGCGACACCCGACCCGAAGTAGCGCTCTCGTCTCCGTCAGGCAGTATCCCGGCGCCCTCCCTTTCAAATACCGGCACGTCAGTAGTCTTCGCCGAAGCGCCGCGCCACCAGCGTTTCGAGCGCATTGGCCAGCTTTTCCGCCTCGGCCCCGCTCGTCGTGACGTCGATCACGGTGCCCTTCGAGGCCCCGAGCATCAGGAGCCCCATGATCGAATCCCCCGAGACCCGCATCCCGTCGCGGACGACCTCGGCCGAGGCGTCGTGCGCCTCAACCACCTCGACGAAACGCGCGGAGGCGCGGGCGTGGAGTCCCTTTTCGTTGACGATCTTCAAGGATCGCGTGGTCATTGGTTGCCCTGTCCGGAGCCTGCGTAACTATTGATGTACTTGCGCCCCGCGTCGAGTGCGGAGGACGCCGCCTCCGGCACCGGAAGATGGCGGGATTTTGCGAGTTTGATGAGCATGGGCAGGTTGGCGCCGAAAAGAATGCGCCGGTCATCGCTCTCGCAGGCGCAAAGCGACAGGTTGGAGGGCGAGCCGCCGAACATGTCGGTCACCACCACGACGCCGTCACCGGTATCGACGGCATCGGCGGCGTCGCGGATCTCAGCCTGCTTGGCGGCGCGGTCGTGGTCCTCTTCGATCGCGATGGCGCGGATTCCCTTCTGCGGACCCACGACATGTTCGACCGCGGAGAGATACTCCCGCGCCAAACCGCCATGTGCGACGATCACGATTCCGATCACGCCCCGCTACCTTGCACCAATCCGGGCGCCCCACCCGCCCGTCGTTCCAGTTCCCGGTGCCTCTTAGACACCTGCCAGCCAGCCTCCGCAAGCGCCTTGGCCATCTTTTCCGCCACGGCAACCGACCGGTGTTGCCCGCCGGTACAGCCGAAACCGATGGCGAGGTGGCTCTTGCCCTCCTCGACATGGGCGGGCAGCAGGAGCAGGAGAAGGTCGCGGGTGCGGGTGAAGAAGGCGTCGAATCGCGGGTCGGCCTCCACGTAGTGCGCGACCTCGGCGTCGCGGCCGTCGAGCGGACGCAGGCGCGCGTCCCAGTGGGGATTCATCAGGAAGCGGCAGTCGAACATCATGTCGAGCCCGCGCGGCACCCCGCGCTTGTAGGAAAAGCTGTGGACCGAGACGGCAAGACCGTGGCCCGCGCCCTGCCCGAACCAGCGCCCGATCTCCGCCTTCAGGTCGTGCGGACTGAGCTCGGAGGTGTCGATCAGAACGTCGGCCCGCACGCGGATCAGCGCGAGAAGATCCATCTCGGCCGCGATCCCCGCGGCCGGCGTGTCGACACCGGTGAGCGGATGGCGCCGGCGCGTCTCGCCGTAGCGGCGCAGCAGTTCCTCGGCCCTGCAGTCGAGGTAGAGAACCTCCAGCGCGACCTCCGGGATGCGTGTCAGCC
>WBZL01002733.1_pt1 | contig 16814 bp, 16 predicted proteins | sample 5204291 | NCBI WGS metagenome assembly WBZL01 (sample SAMN12344345, study PRJNA552823) | activated sludge metagenome | biome: Activated sludge suspended growth; feature: Nitrification reactor; material: Wastewater; isolation source: activated sludge from nitrification reactor of wastewater...
GGTACTCGTGGGTGGTGTCGGCCCGCAGCCGGTCGTGGTAGTTCACGAAGTCGAAGCCCGAGGCCAGCTCGCCCCACCAGTCGAAGTCCTCCTGGGTGAGCACCAGGTCGAACTCGTCCAGCAGCGGACTGATGAGCGGCAGGTTCACGTCGGGCCGCTCCTTGGAGATCTCCACCGGCAGACCCGCCACGTTGTATGACACGGCCAGCAGCTCGCCACCCTCGGCGCCGGTGCTCGCTGCCGTGGTGGTCGCGCCATCGTCGGCCCCGGTGGGGCTGGTGGTGCTGGTGGTGCTGGTGGCGTCATCGCCTGAGTCGTTGCTGCACGCCGCGGCGCCCGCCACCAGGCCGACGGCGAGCAGTCCGGCGGCGAGCCGCCGACCCGCGGTGGTCCGCCGCTCGACGCCCTGAATCCCCGAAGTGCGCGTGCTGGTGCTGTCCGCTCGTGTGATCCCCATGGGGCAACCGTACCCGTATCCGAGCAAATGCTCCGGGTTGTTGTCGGGTCCACCATCGGTCCCCCGGGAAAGGACCAGCGCGGTACCGTGCCCGCCATGGACAACCGGACCGAAGGGGGCCCGGGCGGTTCGGGCGATCTGTTCGAGCTCTCCGACGCGATCCTGCGCGGCGACGCCGACATCGACCAGCACCACCCGTTCTCGCCCTCCAACCGCCTCGTGGAGGTGGACGACGGCGTGGCGTTCGTGGAGTCGTTCGCCAACGTGGCGGCCTTCGGGACCGACGACGGGCTCTGCCTGGTCGACACCGGCTCCGCCTTCGCGGCCCCGGCCGTGCACGCCGCCGTGCGCGGCTGGTCGCCCCACCGGCTGGCCTCGGCCGTGTACACCCACGGCCACATCGACCACGTGTTCGGCACCGCGGTGTTCGAGGAGGAGTCGGCCGCCAACGGGTGGGAGCCCGCGCAGGTGGTGGCCCACGAGCTGGTCGACGAACGCTTCGACCGCTACGCCCTCACCGCCGGGTACAACGCGGTGATCAACCAGCGCCAGTTCCGGGCCCCGGGCCTGCAGTGGCCGCTGGACTACCGGCGGGCCGACGTCACCTACCGCGACGCGCTGTCGTGGGACGTGGGGAACACCCGCTTCGAGCTGCGCCACGCCCGCGGCGAGACCGACGACGCCACCTGGGTGTGGGTGCCCGAGCACCGGGTGCTGTGTCCTGGCGACCTCATCATCTGGTGCTCCCCCAACGCCGGGAACCCCCAGAAGGTGCAGCGCTACGCACGCGACTGGGCGGTGGCGCTGCGCGCCATGGCCGAGCTCGATGCCGAGGTGCTGCTACCCGGTCACGGCCTGCCGATCCGCGGCGCCGGCCACGTGCGGGCCGTGCTCACCGACACCGCCGACCTGCTCGACCACGTCTTCCACCACACCCTCGACCTCATGAACGAGGGGGCCACGCTCGACGCCATCGTCCACTCGCTCGAGGTCCCCGCCCACCTGGCCGAGAAGCCCTACCTCCAACCGATCTACGACGAGCCCGAGTTCGTGGTGCGCAACGTCTGGCGGCTCTACGGCGGCTGGTACGACGGCAACCCGGCCCGGCTCAAGCCCCCGGCCGACGCGGCGCTGGCCGCCGAGGTGAGCGCCCTGGCCGGCGGGGCCCGGGCCCTGGCCGCCCGGGCCCGTGAGGTGGCCGACACCGGCGACCTGCGCCTGGCCTGCCAGCTCGCCGAGTGGGCCAGCCAGGCCGACCCCGACGACGCCGACGCCCGGGCCGCCCGCGCCGAGATCTACAAGGTCCGCATGCGCGCCGAGCGCTCACTCATGGCCCGGGGCGTCTACAGCTGGGCCGCCCACGAGTCGGCCCCGGACTAGATCCGGGGGTCGCGGCGTACCACCAGGCCCTGGCGGGTGACCCGGTGGCCGGTGAGGGTGCGGTCGTCGTGACGCATCCGCCACTGGAGCAGCCGGGCCCGGGCCTCGGACACCCGCTCGGCCGCGCCCGGGGCGGTGACGGCCTCGACCGGGTCGACCACCTGGTCGGGATCGGTCTCCAGGTCGTAGTAGCGCCACGACCCGTCGCCGAGTTGGACGTACTTGTGGTCTGCGGCGCGGATCACGTCGAGGGTGCACTGCTCCATGGTGAGACCGGACAGGTCCTCGGGCACGTGGTCCACCGGGTCACGCCAGTCCCACTGCCAGTGGGCTTCGGTGCGCCAGTCGGCCGGAGCGCCGCCGCCGCCGATGTCATCACCGGCCCCGTCGGCGTGCAGGAAGGGCTGGAGCGGGCGCCCGTCGACCGCCACCGGGACCTCGACACCGATCCAGGTGCACAGCGTGGGCATCACGTCGACCGACTCGGTGAACGCCGACACCACCGAGCCCCTGGCGGCATCGGCTTCGGGGCGGGGGTCGGCCACGATGAGGGGGACGTGGTAGCTCTCGTCCCACCAGCCCAGCTTCTCCACCAGCCAGTGGTCGCCCATCTGGTCGCCGTGGTCGGCCGTGAGCACCACCAGCGTGGACGCCGCCATCCCGGTGCGGTCCAGGCGGTCGAGGACCCGGCCGAGCTGGTCGTCGACCTCGGCCATGTTCCCCCAGTAGGTGGCGCGCAGCTGTCGGGCCTCGTGCTCGTCGACGGGGCAGCCGGCCACGTGGGCGCCACCCCGGTGGAGCGGGTGCTGGGCGAGCTCCGCCCGGCGATCGGGGAGACGGCGGAACGCCGGGCCGTCGTCGGGGTCGTACCGGTCGTGGTACCCCTCGGGGGCGCGGTAGGGCGGGTGGGGCCGGATGTAGCTGACGTGGGCGAACCACGGCCGGTCGGCGTCCTGGTCGGCTCGCTCGTCGAGCCAGCCGAGCACCTCCTCGGTGACGAAGGCGGTCTCGGAGTGCGAGGCGTCGAACCGGGTGGGGGCCCAGCTCGGGGCGTGGCGGTCGGCGCCGGGATAGTCGGATCGGGGCAGGTACAGGTCGTCGGGGTCGGCGGGCACGTCGACGCCCCGTTCGGTGAGCCAGCGGGCCCAGCGCGACTTGTCGTGCTCGGTGAGCACCAGCGCGGGAGTGAAGCCGGGCAGCACGCCCTCGTAGTCGCGCAGCCGGGGATCGTCGGGATCGCTCACCAGGTCCGGGTCGACGGTGGTGTCGGTGTAGCCGAACAGGGTGGGGTCGTAACCGACGGCCCGGGCCTCCCGGGCGATGTTGGTGAACCGGTCGCTCAGCGGGGTGCCGTTGCCCACCGATCGGTGGTGCATGAGGTACAGACCGGTGTGCAGCGATGCCCGGCTCGGACCACACGGCGCGGTGACCGACCAGTGGTTGGCGAAGCGGACGCCCCGGGCGGCGAGCCGGTCCAGGTTCGGGGTGCGAACCACCGGATGCCCCGCGGCCGAGAGGCAGTCGCCCCGCCACTGGTCGACGGTGATGAACAAGACGTTGGAGGCGGTCACGACGGGCTCAGGGGCAGGCGGCACGCGATCCCGCACGGTACCGCCCGCCCGCGGACCGCGAGGGCGAGCCCGATCGTCAGAGCCATGGATCGCCAGCCCTAGCGTGCACCCGGTGACGTCGGAACCCACCTCACCGGCACCCGGGTGGCACACCGTTTCGGTCTCCACCCCGGCCGACGGCGTCGAGCTGGTGGCCGACCTCCTGTGGTCGTTCGAGCCTGCGGCGGTGGAGGAACAGCCCGGGGAGCCGGGTCCGGGCGGGGAGCCCACGGTGGTGGTGCGCACCGGGTTCGCCGACCGGTGGGTGGCCGAGGCCGCCGCCGAGGCCGTGACCTCCAGGGGCTGGGGGCGGGTCGAGGTGACGGCAGTGGTAGACGACGGGCTCGCCGGGTGGCGGGCCCACGCCCGGGTGGAGGATGCGCCCCCGTTCGCCGTGGTGCCGGCGTGGCTCGACCGGGACGAGACCTCGGCCACGGTCGACGGCCTGACCGGCCCGGCGCGGATCGTGCTGGCGCTGGACCCCGGGTCCACCTTCGGCTCCGGGAGCCACCCCACCACCCGCCTCGTGTTGACCCGGCTGGCCACGCTCGTCACCACCGGCGTCCGGGTCCTCGACGTGGGATGTGGAAGCGGTGTGCTCGCCGTGGGTGCCGCCCTGTTGGGAGCGGAGGCCGTCGGCATCGACGTGGACCCGTCGTCGGACCGCGCCACCCGGGCCAACGCCGAACGCAACGGGGTGGCCGACCGCGTGCGGTTCGACGCCCGGCCGCTGGCAGACCTCGCCGCCGACTGCCGCGCCGGCTCACCCCGCTTCGAGGTGGTGGCCGCCAACCTCCTGGCCCCGGTGATCGACGAGCTGGCCGACGACTTGTCGGACGTGGTGGCAGCCGGGGGCTCGATCGTCGTGTCCGGGCTCCTCGCCGATCGGTGGCCCACCGGGGTGGGCCCGCTCGTGGCCGCGAACCGGATGGGGGTGGAGGCCGTGGACGAAGAGGCCGGGTGGGTGGCGGTCACCCTCCGCCGCCACCCGGACCCGGTGGGGCTCCACCCGGTGCCGACGCTCCCCTAGCGTCGGGCCATGGCGCTCGAACCGGCCGTGGAGGTCCTGTTCCACCTCGATGACCCCGAACCGGCCCACCGGACCGTCCTGGACACCGTGGCCGCCACGGGCACCGAGGGATGGACCAACCTGGCCCCGGTGCCCGAGCCGGGCGCGGAACCGCCGGCCCGCAACCTCTTCGTGGCGATCTTCTCCGCCCGGGGCCCCACGCTGCCCCTGGCCACCGTGAGTCGGTCCGGCCACGACGACGACCGGCTCAGCATCGGTCTCCAGCACCCGGGCGGACCCAAGGCCCTGGACCGGCTCGCCCGTGAGGGGTTGCCGCTGCCCGCCGGCTGGCTGAAGGTGGCCGACCACCCCCGGCGCGGGCTGGTGGTCACCGTGCCGGTGGCCGAGGTGTCGGCCGCGGTCGACTGGCTGCTCCAGGCCGCCCGCCTGCTCACCCTGGGACCCCTGCCCACCCAGTGGTCGGCCCGGCGCTACGCCCCCTGAACCGGCCCTCTGAACCGCCGCATCAGAGCGAACCGGTGCGAGCCGCCTCCACCAGGGCGTCGAACTGGTCCATGGTGAGCTCGCCGCTGCCCCGGGCCACCACGGCACCCTCGGCGTCGACCGCCACGAAGAACGGGAACGCGCTCAGGCCGAACTGCAGGGCCGCCGCGTTGTCGACGTCGTCGAGGGTGGGCACCGTCCAGCCCTCGTCGTCCAGCCAGGCGTCGGCCGGGTAGTTGGGGGCAGCGGGGTTGGCCGAGGTGGAGACCGCGACCAGGTCCACGTCATCGGGCATGGGGGTGTCGGCCAGGTGCTCCACGATGCGGGGGACCTCGGCCTGGCAGTGCGGGCACCAGTGGGCCACGAACACGATGAGCTTGGCCGGGCCGTCGGGCCCGATGGTGATCGCCTCGCCGTCGAGGTCGAGGCCCTCGGCGGTGGGGATGGTGCAGCCGCGGGCCGAATCGTCGCCGTCGGAGAGCATGGGCAGGGCCTCCCCGGGCTCCACCGGGCACACGCCGGGTTCGGAGCCACCGGCGATCGGGTCCGGGTCGTCGGATCCGCAACCGGTCAGGGTCAGCGCCACCACGGCGAGGAGCAGAGCGACGAGGAAGCCGGCGGATCGGGTCCGGGGAGTTCGGGTCCGGGGGGTTCGGGTCCGGTCGGACCGGTTGTGGATGCGGCGGGGCGAGGGGTTCACGGTGACTCCGGGATCGGGGCGAGCAACAGCAGGGCGATGACGAGGGCGAAGCCCGAGAGGGCCATGGCCGGGATGGTGAGGTACCCGAACCGCTCCACCCAGATGATGGAGCACGGGTTCAACGGGTCGCAGCTCGACCCCTCGAGGTGGGGGAACCGCTCCACGAACAGGTGCCAGATCGACACCGGCGCGCCCAACCCGGCCAGCACCACCCCGTAGAGCCGGATCGCCTGGTCCCGTCGGACGGCCGCCAGACCGAGGAGCGGCACCAGCGGATACATGGCGATGCGCTGGAACCAGCACAGGCGACACGGCGGGAAGTCGGCCACCTCGGAGAGGTACAGGCTCCCCAACGTGGCCGTCAGGGCCACCACGGCCGCCGCCGCGAGCGTGTAGCGACCCACGCGGACCCGCAGCGCCCGCGTCCGACCGGTGAGCGCGGCGACCACGACCGCCACCACCACGACCTGGGCCGTCACGGCAAGCAGGGCGAACAGGAGCGTGACGGTCTGGGTGGTCATGGTCGGGGGCAGCGTACGCGGCGCCGGTGGAGGGACGATCGCGGGACCATTGCGAGTCGGCGCACGACACCAGTCCAGCCCGTGACCGGACTCGGCCAACAGGGACTTCGGTCACTACCGTCAGGGTCGACCGGCCCTAGCCGTGGTCACCTGACCACGACCAGGCTGGTCCCGTGTCGTCGGCGCCCCCGGGCCGACGTGCCGGGTCGTACCCCCTTCACCTTCCAAGGAGCCCCCTGGTGTCTCCCGCCAGTCAGACCATGCTGTCCCGCTTCGCCGTCGTCACCTCGATCTTCGCCCTGGTGATGGTCGGTGTGGTGGCCGCCACCCAGCCCGACGGGGGCGGCTCCAGCGCTGCCGCCGCGGCACCGGTGGCCGTGGCCACCAGCGAGTTCGAGATCTCGCCCTCCACGATCACCGTGCCCAAGGGCGGGTCGATCGCCGTCACCAACAACGGGACGGTCGCCCACAACGTGGCCGTGACCGACACGGCCCTCAAGACGCGCGACTTCAACGGCGGCGAGAGCGTCACCCTCGACCTGTCGGAGCTCGAGCCGGGCACCTACGAGCTGTTCTGCGCGGTCTCCGGCCACAAGGAGGCCGGCATGGTGGCCACGCTCATCATCACCGACGGCAGCGCGGCCTCGGCCGAGTCGGCCGCCCAGACCGACGGCTCCCAGCACGTCAGCCACGCCGATGTCGGAACCCTCGATCCGTCCGATGCCCAGGCCCAGCGGATCAACAAGGAGATGGAAGACGCCATGTCGGCCGGCGTCAAGACCTTCCTCGAGTACGCCGGCAAGTACGCCGCCGGTGAGCTGCCGGTGGGCAACACCCCCCTCGAGCCCGAGATCGAGGCCGACGGCACCAAGGTGTTCAACCTGACCGCCGCCATCACCGACTGGGAGGTTTCGCCCGGCAACGTCGTCAAGGCGTGGACCTACAACGGCCAGGTTCCCGGCCCCTGGATCCGGGTCGAGCCGGGCGATCGGGTGCGGGTGAACCTCACCAACAACCTGCCCATCTCCACCGAGATCCACTGGCACGGCATCGACGTGCCGTTCGACCAGGACGGCGTGGCCCCGATCACCCAGGACTACGTCCGACCGCTGGAGACCTACACCTACGAGTACACGGTGCAGGACAACCCGGGCATGGGCATGTTCCACGCCCACTTCCACGGCCAGGTCGGCATCGTCAACGGCCTGTTCGGCATCTTCCAGGTGGGCGACGTGCCGCTGCCGCTCGGTCGCACCGTCGGCAACGTGGCGATCCCCGCCGACCTCGACGTGACCACCATCCAGGAGGTCCCGATGGTGCTCAACGACGCCGGCGTGATCGGCCTGAGCCTGAACGGCAAGTCGTTCCCGGCCACCCAGCCCATCGCCGCCAAGGAGGGCGAATGGGTGCTGGTCCACTTCTTCAACGAGGGCCTGCAGGGCCACCCCATGCACCTGCACCGCCAACCCCAGATCGTGGTGGCCAAAGACGGCTACCCGCTCGACTCCCCGTACCGCATGGACACCCTCTGGGTGTCACCCGGCGAGCGCTACAGCGTGTTGGTGAAGGCCGAGGATCCGGGCACGTGGGCGTTCCACTGCCACATCGTGAGCCACGCCGAGAGCGACGCCGGCCTGTTCGGCATGGTCACCGTGATGATCGTGGAGTGACGTGACCGACCGGACCGCGCTCGGCTCACCGCTCCCGGCGATCCGCCATCCTGGCTGCGTACACCGCAGCCTCGGTGCGGCGGCTCATCCCGAGCTTGGCCAGCAGGTTGGAGACGTAGTTCTTCACGGTCTTCTCCGCCAGGTTCATGCGGTCGGCGATCTGCCGGTTGGTGAGCCCTTCGGCGAGGAGCTCGAGGATCCGCGACTCCTGACCGTTGAGCGAGCCGGTCCGGTCGTCCGCATCAGCCCGGCGGAGCCGGTCCAGCACCCGGGTGGTGACGGCGGGATCGAGCAGCGACTCCCCCGCCGCCACCCGACGGATGCCGTCGAGCAGGTCGTTGCCGCGAACCTGCTTGAGCACGTAGCCGGCGGCGCCGGCCACGATGCTGTCCACCAGGGCTTCGTCGTCGGCGAACGACGTGAGCATCAGGCAGCGGATCTCCGGGTGCGCCGAGCGGATGTCGCGGGCCACCTCGATGCCCGAACCGTCGCCCAGGCGCACGTCGAGCACGGCCACGTGGGGCGAGCACAGCGGAATGCGGTCGAGCGCCTCGCCGGCCGTGGATGCCTCGCCCACCACCGACAGGTCGTCCTCGTGGTCGATGAGGTCGCGGACACCACGCCGCACCACCTCGTGGTCGTCGGCCAGGAACACCCGGATCGTCATGGCCCTCATTCTGGCGGGCGGAACCCGGTGTGAGCGCGCTCCTGGTGATCGACGAGACCGAGTGCCTGCACCTCCTCCACGGCTCCCACCTGGGGCGGTTGGGGTTCACGGCGCGCTCGCTGCCGGTGGTCCTGCCCGTCAACTACGTGGTCGACGGCACCCGCGTGGTGTTCACCACCGATTCGGCGTCCATCCTGGCCGCGGCCATCGCCTCGGACGTGGCCTGCCTGGAGGTCGACGACCACGACGACTTCTCCCACACCGGCTGGAGCGTGTTGGTCACGGGCCACCTGAGCGAACTGATCGACGGCGAGGCCGACGAGGTCACCCATCGGGTGCCGCTCCCGTCGTGGCGGCCGATGCCCTACCCACACGTGCTCGGCCTGGACATCGAGATGCTCTCGGGCCGACGCCTGGCTCCCTGACCGGTCGGACCGGTCACCCGGCCGATGGCGCGTTCGACCGGTCGCACCAGATGACATAGCGTCGGCCCATGGGCGATGAAGTACCCGGCCACGGGATGCCTGCCGACGGGATGCCTGCCGACGGGATGCCTGCCGACGGGATGCCTGCCGACGGGATGCCTGCCGACGGGATGCCTGCCGACGGGATGCCTGCCGACACGGTGGCGCCGGGCGCCGACCGACTCCAGCACCTGGTGCGGGCCATGGTCGACGTGGGGAGCCACCTCGACCTGCCCACCGTGCTCCGCCGCATCGTGGGCACCGCCACCGAGCTGGTGGGAGCCCGGTACGGCGCGCTCGGTGTGTTGGATCCCACCCGCACGTCGCTCAGCCAGTTCATCACCGTGGGCCTGTCACCCGAGGAGGAGCAGGCCATCGGCGAACCCCCCAAGGGTCACGGCATCCTCGGACTGCTGATCACCGATCCCCAGCCGATCCGCCTCCCCGACCTCACCCAGCACCCCGGCAGCTTCGGGTTCCCGCCCGGGCACCCGCCCATGCACTCCTTCCTCGGGGTACCGCTGTGCGTGCAGGGCAAGGTGTTCGGCAACCTCTACCTCACCGACAAGCTGGACGGACCCGGGTTCAGCAGCGCCGACGAGGAGCTGGCGCTGGGCCTGGCCGCCGCCGGCGGCGTGGCGATCGACAACGCCCGCCTCCACCAGCGGATCCGCGACCTCGACCTGCTCGAGGACCGCGAGCGCATCGCCCGTGACCTGCACGACACCGTCATCCAGCGCCTGTTCGCCACCGGTCTGTCGCTCCAGGCGTCCTCCCGGCTCGCCACCGATCCCGAGCTGTACGACCGGATCCAGCTCGCGGTCGACGACCTCGACGACACCGTGCGGGAGATCCGCAGCGTCATCTTCAGCCTCCACGCCGACCGGCGCATCGCCGGGGCCAGCCTCCGGCGGGACCTGCTGCGCCTGGGTGCAGAGCTCACCGAGGTCTTGGGCGCCGAACCCCGGTTCCGCTTCCACGGCCCGGTCGACAACCTGGTGACCGGCCACGACGAGACGGTCCGCGGTGAACCGCTCACCGCCGAGGTGCTGGCCGTGACCCGCGAGGCGCTCAGCAACGTGGCCCGTCACGCCCGGCCCGGCACCGCCGAGGTCAACGTGACCGTGGCCGATGGTTGGTTGGAAGTGGTTGTCCGAGACGCGGGCACCCCACCCGACGACGAGGTTCCCGAGGGCGACACGGCGGCGACCCGGAACGGCGGCCAGGGCCTGCCCAACCTGGCCAGCCGGGCCGAGGCGCGGGGCGGGGCGTCCACCTTCGAGCCCCATCCGACGGGGTCCCGGCTCACCTGGCGGGTACCGCTCGGCCACCCGGACCGGAGCTGACGCGCACCGCGGGAGGCCGATCGAGGCGTACCGTGTCGACGTGTCGCATCGGGATGTCGCCGGCGGGTGCCACCGATGAAGGTGATCGTCACCGGTGGAGCGGGTTTCATCGGGTCCCACATCGTCGATCAGCTGATCGATGGCGGCCATGAGGTCGTGGTGATCGACAACCTCGATCCCAGCGCGCACGGTCATCCGCCTGAATGGACCAACCCCGAGGCCAGGTACGTGTGGGCCGACGTGGCCGACCCCGGCGCCTGGCGCCGGGAACTGACGGCAACCGACGCCATCTGCCATCAGGCCGCCAAGGTCGGCCTCGGGGTGGACCCCGGTGACATCGGGGCGTACGTACAGGCCAACGACGTCGCCACCGCCGCCATGCTCGGCGAGCTGCACGCGCAGCGCTGGGTCGGTCGCATCGTGCTTGCGTCATCGATGGTGGTCTACGGCGAGGGCATGTACCGGTGCCCCGTGCACGGACCCACGAGGCCACCGCCGCGTCGGGAAGCCGACCTCCGTTCAGGATCGTTCGAGGCCCGGTGCCCACAGTGCGGGGGCGAGCTTTCCAGCGAGCTGGTCGGGGAGGACGCGCCGGTGGACCCCCGCAACATCTACGCGGCTACGAAGCTCCACCAAGAACACCTGTGCTCCGCTTGGAGCCGCTACGTCGACGCCCCCGTGTGCGCCCTGCGGTATCACAACGTGTACGGACCACGGATGCCACGGGACACCCCGTACGCCGGCGTGGCGTCGATCTTCAGAAGCCAGCTGGCGGCTGGCCGCCGCCCCCAGGTGTTCGAAGATGGTGGCCAACGTCGCGACTTCGTCCACGTCTCGGATGTGGTGCGGGCCAACGTGACGGCGTTGACCTCCGCCATGGCCCAGACCCGTGCGTTCAACGTGGCATCAGGCCATCCGACCACCTTGTTGGAGATGGCAGAAGCGCTCGCCGCCGAGGACGGCCGAGGTCTGGCACCGGAGGTCACCGGCGCCTTCCGGCTGGGCGACGTTCGCCACATCGTGGCCGACGGCAGGCGGGCGCAGACCGACCTGTCACTGACCGACACCATCTCGCCTCGCGAGGGCCTTCGGCAGTTCGCCCACGATCCTCTCCGGCGACCTCCGAAGACGACGCGGTGACGCCCGCCGACGCGCGGACCTGGACCGAGGGCGGGCGCCGAGCGTCATGGGCGGTGGCCGGTGTAGCGGTGGCGGCTGTCGTGATGGGCGCATGGGGCGCCCGCCTGAACGCCGATGGTGCGCGGATGCTCCTCAACGCACCGCCGTTCTTCGGGAGGTGGGCCTGGCTCGACCAGCCCGTCCGGTTCGTCCCGGCGGCACTGGTGGCCATGGCGATCCTCAGGTGGTGGCCGCGCCTCACCGAAACGCTCCAGTGGGGCTGGCTCCTGGTCGTGTCGCCCCTCGTCTCGTTTGCCTGGGCGTTCTCGCTGACGGTCTCCCGCGGTTGGGACCAGTTGTGGCTCTCGCTCGACAACCCGGAGAACGAGTACCTGCCGCTCGCCCGCGAGCTCGGCGGCGTGGGCGAGGTGCGCGAGTTCGTGCGAACCTTCGTGGAACAGCTGCCCGGCTATCCCGAGCACGTACGTGGACACGGCCCGCTTCCGGTCATCGGCTTCTGGGTGATCGACCGCCTGGGGCTGGGCAACGCTGGCGTCGGGGTGTTGGTCGTGCTCACGGGATCCACCGCTGCCGCCGCGACCCTCATCGCCTTTGACCGGATCGCCGGACGGGAACGGGGCCGGAGGGCTGCGCTCTTCGTCGGCCTCGCCCCTGCGGTGATCTGGTTCAGCTCCGCGGATGCGGTGTACATGGCCCTGGCGTCATGGTCGACCGCCGCGCTGGCCATTGCGGTGACCTCGGGTTCGAGCCGCGTCCAGGTCTGGGCCGGCGTGGCGGCCGGCACGGGAGCAGGGCTCTTCTTGTTGTGCAGCTACGGGGCCCCACCGATGCTGGGTCCACTGGCAGGCGTTGCCCTGTGGGGTTGGTGGAAGGGACCGCGCCGTTGGGTGGTGCCGGCACTGCTCGCCGCGATCGCCCCGATCGCGCTGTTCTGGCTCGGCGGGTTCAACTGGGTGGATGGCTTCGCAGCGACCAGGGTCGAGTACGCGAAGAGCATCGCGCGGCGCCGACCGTACCGGTACTTCGTCGTCTCCAACCTGGTGGTGCTCGCCGTGTCGGTCGGCCCGGCAACGGTCGCCGGGATCGCCCTGCTTCGGCGTCGGGCGGTATGGGTGCTGGTCGGAGGAGCGATCGGTGGCGCACTCGTCGCGACGCTCTCGGGCTACTCCAAGGCCGAGGTGGAACGGATATGGCTGCCGTTGACGGGGTTCCTCACGCTTGCGGCCGCAGCCCTTCCCGACGGACCGATTCCCCGACGGGCCTGGCTCGCTGCGCAGTTGGCCGTCGGTGGCGGACTGCAACTCACGCTGTTCGCACCGTGGTGACCACCATCGACCTCATCCTCCCGGCGCTCGACGAGGCACTGGCGCTTCCCGCGCTGCTGGCGCGCGTCCCCGCTGGCGTTCGGGCCATCGTCGTCGACAACGGCTCGACGGACGACACGGCGAGGGTGGCCGCTGGCCTGGGCGCAACGGTCGTGCCCGAACCGATCCGAGGGTTCGGAGCCGCGTGCGCTGCCGGCCTCGCTGCGTCCGACGCCGACATCGTGGTGTTCTGTGACGCGGATGGATCGATCGATCTGGGGGACATCTGGCTTGTGATCGACCCGGTGATCCGCGGCGACGCCGACCTTGTCGTCGGTGCGCGCGTCCCGACGGCTCGTGGTGCGTGGCCCGCGCACGCCAGGCTGGCGAACCGCTACCTGGCCCGCCGCATCCGGCACCGATTCGGCCTCGACGTGTCGGACCTGGGCCCCCTGCGAGCCATGCGTCGAACCATGGTGATCGACCTCGCGATCGAAGACCGTCGTTTCGGCTGGCCACTCGAGATGATCGTTCGGGCCGGCCACGCGGGCTGGCGCATCCAGGAGGCACCAGTTCCGTATCGTCCACGGGTCGGACGATCGAAGGTCACCGGCACCATCAGAGGGACCGCGCGTGCCGTCCGCGACATGGGGGCGATCCTGACCGAGCTCGACGCTCGGGCCGTGGGAGGGCCAGGTCAGCGCTGATGGACCACGGACGCCAGTGCCCGGCACACGGCCGCGACCCGGGTGCCAGGCGCAAGGGCCGCAACCGCGAAGAGGTCTGAAGCGACATCGATGTCGCGAAGTTCGGTGAACCGCTCCACGGCGAGGCCGAGCGCACCCAGTCGTTCGATCTGGACAACGCCTGCTTGCGGGCTGCTCATGGGAACACCATCGAATGCGCCCGGGCACCAACGCTGCAGCCCGAGGAGCCACCAGCCTCCGTCCTCGGCGAGCCCGACCAGTGCGGAACCGGGGTGTGTCGGCCGGTCCACCACGCGGGCCATCGCCGCGTCCAGCAGATCGGCGGTCACCTGGGGCGTGTCCATCCCGATCTGCACGGCCGGGCCGTCCACTGCTTCCCAGCCGGCCGCGAGGCGGCCGCCGAGCGTCCCCGACACCTGGGGGATCACGTCGACACCAGGTGGGCACCAGGCACCCACCTGGCCCTCGAGCACCAGCACCACCCGATCGGCGCCGCTGGCGACGGCTGCGCTGAGCGTGTCTGCCAGGCATGCCTCGGCGATCTGCGCGGCCTCGGCCGGGGTGAACGGAGGGCACAGGCGGGTCTTCACCTGTCCCGCGATCGGTTCCTTCGCCAGGACCATCAGCTGCACCGGGTCGACCGTATCGGCCGTGCCGGCCCGGCCGAGGCCGCCGCGGCCACCGCCGCCGGAGTTTTCACATTGTTTAGAAGCTTCCGCCACCCAAGTGGCTCAGGCCTTGGAACAATGGCAACTCGATCCGATGACCACGAACGGAACACAACGCCGATGAGCTCGACCTTGGTGGCAAACCGACTGGCAGAAGTCCTTCCCGCGATCGCGGAGGGCGCCGACGGCGTCGACCACGACGGCCGCTTCCCCGTCGCCCAGATCAAGGGTCTTGCTGACAGTGGGTTGATGGGCCTGCTGTTGCCAACCGAGGTCGGAGGGCTCGGAGGCGGGCCGGTGGAACTGGTCGAGGCGCTGAGCGCAGTGGCGTCGGCATGCGGATCGACGTCGATGGTGTACCTGATGCACCTGTCGGCATCCGCCGTGATCGCTGCGGCCCCTCCGTCCGACGGCGGCGTCGATCTGCTGGCTGAGCTCGCCGCCGGGACCAAGCTCTCGACGTTGGCGTTCAGCGAGAAGGGTTCGCGGAGCCACTTCTGGGCGCCGGTCTCCAAGGGGATCCGAGGAGCCGCGGGAACCGTGGCCATCGGGGCCGACAAGAGTTGGGTGACCTCGGCGTCGACCGCCGACGTCTACGTGGCGAGCACGTTGGCGCCTGACGCGACGGGCATGACCGAGTCGGACCTCTACGTCATCGATCGCAGAGATCCAGGTGTGGCGGTGCTCGGCTCGTTCGATGGGGTCGGGTTGCGTGGGAACGACTCCGCTCCGGTCCGGCTCGATGTGGAGGTGGCAGACGGGTCCCGGCTCGGCGACGAGAAGGCGGGCTTCGGCCTGATGATGCAGGTCGTCTTGCCCTGGTTCAGCGTCGGGAACGCCTCAGTCTCGCTGGGGCTGGCCCGGGGCGCCCTGGAGCAGGCCATCGCCCATGCCTCGGGAGCCCGGCTCGAGCACCTGGACTCCTCTCTTGCCGACCTGCCCACGATCCGCGCCTACCTCGCCAAGGCGTGGGCCGACCTCGCGGCTCACGAGGCGCTGTTGAAGGAGACCGCGGGCCGCGTTGCCGCCCCCGATGACGGCACGGTTCTCGCGGTGCTGGCAACCAAGGCAGCGTGCAACGAAGCCGCGTTGCGGATCACCGACACGGCGATGCGCGTGGCTGGAGGGGCCGGGTTCTCCCGCCAACTCGGGATCGAGCGGCTCGCTCGCGATGCTCGGGCCGGTTTCGTCATGGCGCCGACGTCGGATGCGCTGTTCGACTTTGCCGGTCGAGCGTTGTGCGGCATGGAACTGTTCTGATCGCTACCACCGCACAGACAGAGAGGGTGACCATGGATGATGACCGCGAGCTGCTGATCGGTGCCGTTGCGTACAGCGCGAACGTCGTACCCATCTGGGAGGGGATCCGCGAGTACTTCTCGGACGGACCGGCACCGATGGACTTCGTGCTGTTCTCGAACTACGAGCGCCAGGTCGAAGCGCTCCTCGCCGGACACATCGACGTGGCGTGGAACACCAACGTGGCCTGGGTCCGCACGTTGCGCCGCACCGGTGGAACGGCCACCGCCCTGGCCAGCCGGGATACCGATCTGGTGTTCACCACCGTGATGGTCGGACGCGCCGGCGGCGGACTCCAGGGGCTCGAATCGCTGAAGGGTCGCCGGGTGGCTCTCGGCTCGAGAGATTCGGGACAGGCTCGGATCCTTCCGCTGCACTTCCTCGGGCGCGCCGGAATCACCCCGACCGACATCGACCTGCTCATCTTCGATTCCGACGTCGGCAAGCACGGCGACACCGGCCGCTCAGACCTCGACGCCCTGCGCGCCGTGATCGATGGCGACGCCGACGGCGCGGCGATCGGTGTGAACACGTGGGACGCACTGCGGGCCGGCGGCGATGCGGCTACCGCCGACCTCGAGGTGATCTGGGAGTCAGAGCCCTACAGCCACTGCAACTTCACCGCTCTCGAAACCCTGTCCGAGGAGCGCTACGGACCGTGGCTCGAGCACCTGATGGCCATGTCCTGGGACGATCCTGATCACCGCCGCATCCTCGAGCTCGAGGGTCTGACCAGGTGGGTGCCGCCGCAGCTCGAGGGATATGCGTCGCTGGAGGCCGCCATGGACGAGCAGCACATCTCGGATCGCTGGTGAGAGCGGCAGTCGCGACCGGACGAGGGTCGGGTCGATGTCGCTCGATCTGACCCTCCGCCTCGTCGAGCAGGTCACGCCGATCGCCGCAGGGACGTCGGTGTCCGTACCCATCGACGGGCCCGAGGACCTGGCACTGGTCCAGCGCTGGGTCGACACCACGGGAAACACGATCCTGATGGTGCATCCTGAATCGGTGGAGGTCTTCCGGGGCCGCATCCGCGACCCGATCGAGGCCCTCAGCCCCGACCGTCGGCCCGGTTTCCGGCTGTGGATCTACACCAACTTCCACTGCAACCTGGCTTGCGACTACTGCTGCGTCGAGTCATCGCCCAGGGCTCGCCCGCGCATCATCGATCTGGAATCGTTCTCGCGGATCGTGGACGAGGCGGTGACGGCAGGGGTCTCGGAGCTGTTCCTCACCGGCGGGGAGCCGTTCATGCTCCTCGATCTCCACGAGCGCTTGCGGGTCGCAGCCACCGCGATGCCCACCACGGTTCTGACCAACGCCATGCTGTGGAGCGGCGAACGTCTACGGCTGCTCGAAGAGCTCCCC